>Ga0209266_1001543_pt1 | contig 15139 bp, 12 predicted proteins | sample GraSoiAngelo_132_FD_185889 | JGI IMG/M metagenome (GOLD analysis project Ga0209266, IMG submission 185889) | Grasslands soil microbial communities from the Angelo Coastal Reserve, California, USA - 14_0929_02_40cm (SPAdes) (version 2) | ecosystem: Environmental > Terrestrial > Soil > Grasslands ...
GGTGGGCTCCAAGCACAACGAAACCGGCTGGGACGTGTATCAAGCCTGCCAGAATGGAGGGGCCATCGTCGCCACCGCGCACGAACACTCTTACTCACGCACGCTCACCCTCACTGACGTCGGCAACCGCCGAGCCGGGCACGGCGCCACCGGGCGGCCGGACGTCATGGAGGTCAGCCCCGGCAGGACCTTTGTGTTCGTCTCAGGGCTGGGCGGAGATAGCAAGCGGGATTTCGATAACCGGCATCTCGGCGATACATGGTGGGCGACCTACTACACGGCCACCCGGTACCTGCTCAACGGGGCGCTGGTGCCGGCATTTGACTACGATTTTGGCGCGCTTTTCATCACCTTCAACGTCGACGGCGATCCACGAAAGGCCAGAGGAGAATTCAAGAACATTGGCGACCAGACTATTGACATGTTCGAGATCCACGCGTTCTAACGCACCTGCCACTACCTAAGTAGGATCGTAGGGGGGTCAGGATCACCGAGGACTGACCCCCCTGCCATTGAAGGTACAAGTAGTTGTGAGTCGCTTCGCCAGCTTATTAAGGCCGGGTCGGAGCGTGGCCGGTGATCGAAGACGAGACGTTTCAGCGAATCGTAGATACCTCACTCAAGGACAAGAAAATTACGCAAATGATCATGTTTGGCTCACCGGGGCTTCGGGTGGCCAGGAAAGTCTTCACGTTCCTGTGGAAAGGGCGATTGGTCCTCAAGCTTCCGGCGGAACGAGTTCAGCACCTCATTGGTTCGGGAGATGCCAAGTTGTTTGATCCTGGTCACGGACGTGTCAGCAAAGAGTGGGTTTCGGTCGGGCCTGGACGAAAGCGCGAGTGGCCTGGTCTGGCCAAAGAGGCGCGGGAGTTCGTTGCCAGGGTCTCGGCGCGACCGGGCCGCGCGGCCACTCGAAGGTAGGTCATGCAACAGACGGCGCTCGGTTCAGGGCGTACTCGACCGCTTGGTCTAAAGTCATCGCGCGTCCACGCTGCCAGACTGCGGTGAACGCGTCGCCCAGTGTTTCCCGTACCTCGGCGATGGTGCGGTCGTAGCGGTCACGAATGAACGGCGGCGGGGGAACCGCCAGGGCCTCACGCAGTGCCTCCGCTGCGCCGAAGAGCACGCCGGCTCGTTCCGCCTGCCCCAGTCTCAGCGCGACGACAGCCAGCCCGGTCAGGCTCGTCGAAATCCCGCGCCGGTCCCGCAGCTCTTTGCGCAGCGGCAGGCTCTCTTCAAAGAAGGCGGCCGCACGGGTGTCCTCCTGACGGTCCCAGGCGACGATGCCCAGGTTGGCCAGTGAGAAGGCGATTCCCCAGCGATCGCCGAGCTCCCGGAAGAGCGCGAGGGTTTCTTCCAGCACAGTCTGGGCGCGCTGGTAGTCGCCCATCTCTCGCAGCACGAGGCCGAAGTTGTTCAGCGTAATCGTGCTTCCCCACTTGTCGCCGAGTTGCTGGAATTGTTTGACGCTGTCCTCCAGTAGCGCGGACGCGCGGGCGTAGTCCCCCTGCCCGCGCGCGACCAATCCCAGGGTCAGACGCGCGCCCGCCTCGCCCCATCTGTCACCGGCCTCCCGGCTGAGCGCCAGGCTTTCTTCGCCGAACTGGGCCGCCCGGTCGTACTTCTCCAGCCGGCACGCATCCAGACCCAGGATGTTCAGACATGAGGCGATGCCGCGTTTGTCGCCCAGAGTCCTGCTGAGGTTCAGGCTTTCCTCCCCCAGCGCCACGGCCCGCGGAAAGTCGCCCTGCACGAGGGCGAGGATCCCTGCGCCGTTGAGCGCCTTCACTCGGGCGGAGCTGAGCATTCCGGCCCCTTTGGTCAGAGCAGACTCCAACCATTCCCGCCCTTCAGTCAAGTATCCCCGCACCTCCCAGAAATGCCACACCGCCCCGGCGAGGCGCAGTCCGTATTCGGGATTCGGTTCTGTTGTCTTGCACCAATCCAGCGCGGCGCGGATGTTGTCGTGCTCGGCTTCTAGACGCGCCAGCCACGATTCCAACGCCGGGCCCTGCAGTTCGGGTTCCGCGTTCTCGGCGAACTGCAGGTACCAGTCCCGGTGCCGCTGGCGGACGGTCTCATCCTCCCCCGCGGCCACCAGATTTGCCCGCGCGTACAGCCGCACCGTTTCGAGTAGCCGATACCATGTGCCGCGTCCGTCGAGATTTTCTACAATCACCAGCGACCGGTCCACCAGCCGGATCAGGATGTCGAAAACCGCAGAGGGCTCGCATCCGTCGCCTGCGCAGACGGCCTCGGCGGCCGCCAGGGTCCAGCCGCCGGCAAAGACCGACAGCCGGCGCAGCAGCATCCGTTCCTCATCGGCGAGCAGGTCATAGCTCCAATCCAGGGCGGCCCGCAGGGTTTGGTGCCGGGGCGGAGCGGTGCGGCTGCCGCCTGTCAACAACCGGAACCGGTCATCGAGCTTTGCTGCGATTTCTTCAACGGAGAGGACCTTGACCCGCGCCGCGGCCAGCTCGATCGCCAGCGGGATGCCGTCGAGCCTGGCGCAGACCTGCGCCACGGCGGCCGCGTTGACAGGTGTCAGCGCGAACCCGGGGCGGTTCGCGGCCGCACGGTCGACGAAGAGTCTGATCGACTCAAACTCTGTCAGGCGGTCGAGGGGCGGCAGGCGGTCAGGATCGGGCATCGAGAGCGAGGGCACGCGATAGGCGACTTCCCCCGCAATTCCCAGCGCTTCCTGGCTGGTGGCCAGCACTCGCAGCTGCGGGCACGCCTGCAGCAGCGTCTGCACCAGGCCGGCGCTCCCGGACAGCACATGCTCGCAGTTGTCCAGCACGAGCAGCAGCGACTTGGGTTTGAGGTGGTCCAGCAGGGTCTGGATCAACGGCCGCTGCTCCTCACGCACGCCCAGCGTCATTGCCACCGTCTGCGTCACGAGCGCAGGATCTGACAGCGGGGTCAGCTCAACCAGCCAGACGCCGTCGGTGAACGACTCGACGAGATCGGCCGCGGCCTGGAGGGCCAGCCGGGTCTTGCCGGCCCCGCCTGAGCCGGTGAGGGTCAGCAGGGACGTCTCCGCGATGCGTGATTTGACTTCGGTGAGTTCCTTGGCGCGGCCGACAAAGCTGGTCAGCTGGCGCGGGAGGTTGTTCGGCAGCACGTCCAGCGACCGCAGCGGAGGGAACTCGGCCCGCAGCCCCGCGACCAGCAACTGGAAGATGTGTTCCGCCCGGGCGAGGTCTCGGAGTCGATGTTGGCCCAGGTCGCGGAGCGTTGTGCGATCAGGGAGCGACTGTTCCACAAGCCCGCGGGTTGCTTCGGAGAGGAGGATCTGCTCGCCGTGGCCGGCGGCCAGGAGGCGGGCGGCGCGATTCAGCGTCTGCCCGAAGTAATCGCCTCCCCTCGCGTCCGCCGTCCCGGTGTGCAGGGCCGCCCGGACCTTGAGGCCGCCGGGAACGGTCCACACTTCTGCCTGTACGGCCTGCTGGATCGCCGCGGCAGCGGCCACGGCGGCAATCGCATCCTCGAACGCGGCGTCAAAGGCGTCGCCCATGGTCTTAAAGATATGGCCGCGGCGGGTCTCGATGATCCCGCGCAGGAGCGCGTCGTGGCGCGCGAGGGCCTCGCGCATCGTGTTGGGATGCTCCTCCCACAGGCGGGTGCTCCCCTCGATGTCGGTAAAGAGGAATGTGATGGTTCCGGTCGGCAGGGCACTCATGATCAGGGTGAAGAATCTCTTGCCGCGATAGGTTCGGGGAGTCCTGGCGGCCTCCTGGGGCGTTCCATCATGATCGTTCATCTCGTCGACGGCACGTATGAGCTGTTTCGCCACTTCTACGGCCTTCGTCGCTTTCACGAGGACGAGGATCCGCCGTTCGGTGCGGTGACCGGCGTGCTGCACACGGTGTTGCAGATGATCGAGGAGGGCGCGGCGCACATCGGTGTGGCGACCGATCACGTCATCGAGTCCTTCCGCAACCGCCTCTGGTCTGGCTACAAGACCGGCGATGGCGTCGACCGCGCGCTCCTCGCGCAATTCCACCCGCTGGAGGAGGCGCTTGCGTCCATGGGCGTGGCGGTGTGGCCCATGACCGAGCTGGAGGCCGACGATGCCCTGGCCTCCGCGGCGAGCCTTGCATCAGAGGACGCGGCCGTCCAGAAGATCTGTATCTGGACGCCCGATAAGGACCTGGCGCAGTGCGTGCGCGGAGAGCGGATCGTGCAGGCTGACCGCAGAAGGCGGAAGATCCGTGATGCGAAAGGAGTTCGCCGGGAGTTCGGGGTAGAACCCGCCCTGATTCCCGACTTCCTCGCCCTCGTGGGCGACGCGGCAGATGGATATCCGGGTATTCGGGGGATCGGTCCGGTGACGGCGGCAGGGCTCCTGAACCGGCATGGCATCATCGAAGATTTCCCGCCTGCGGTCCTCGGGGACCGCCGCGACCTGGCGTTGCTCTTCAAGAAACTGGCAACGCTGCGAACTGACGCGCCGCTCTTCCGCGATGTGGACGAACTGCGGTGGCGCGGCCCCACCGATGCATTCGCCGCATGGGCGAAGCAGTTGGGCGACGCGCGACTGTTGGAGCGCTGCCTCAAAGCATCTCAGGCGGACGAAAGGATCACACGATGAAGCTCCACAAGAACAGCGTGGCCCTCGTCACCGGCGCGGCGCGCGGGTTAGGATGGGGAATTGCACGGGCGTTTGGCATCGCCGGCGCGCGGGTGGGCGTGACGGACATTCGTGATGACGAGCTCGCGCGCTGCGCCCGTGACCTCGCCGCCGACGGGGCGGACTTTCAGACTTTCCGCTCCGATGTGGCCGACCTCGCCGCGTGCAAGGATGTGGTGAGGAAGATTGTGGATCGCTGCGGGCGGATTGACGTGGTGGTGCACAATGCCATCTACATGCCGTTGATGACATTTGAAGCGACCACGCCGGAAGAATGGGCACGCCAGCTTGCTGTCGGCCTCGGCGGGCTGTTCAATTGCACGCATGCCGCATGGGATCAGATGAAAGCGCAAGGGGGAGGCCACATCATCGGCATCGCCAGCGGGTCGAGTCTGCGCGGCTACAAGCAGGAGGTCGGGTACTGCACCATCAAGCACGGGGTTGAAGGGTTTGTCAAAGCGCTGTCGCTTGAGGCCAAGGCCCACAACATCGCGCTGAATACGATCGGGCCCGGCGCCCGCATCAAACCCACTCGGATGACCTGGGCCGAGTACGATCAGACATCGGAGCAACTGCGGGCGGGCTGGGCGGATCCGGTCGAACTCGGCAGAGCGTGGGTGTGGCTCGCCGCGCAGCCGCCGGGTCGGTTCAGCGGCTTTCGCTTCGACGCGGCCCGGCTTGTCCAGACCATTGAGCGCGAAGGCGACGACTTTGCGTTCGCACCCGAAAAGGTCACGCTATATCCGGACGATTTTCGCGCCCGCCAGGAGTGGTACAGTGGCTACAAAAACGATCTATGAATCATTGGTATGGCACGAGGTCCGGGTGACTGCCCATGCCGCCGCCCAGTACATCACCCTCAAATATGGTGAGGCCGGCGCGCGTGGCACGCGCGTGACCCTCATCGCCGGGACCCACGGGGATGAAGGACCCTGGTCTGCACTGGCGATCAAGATGCTCTGCCGGCACCCTGTGGCGAAACTCACCGGGCGCCTGCGCGTCATCTTTACCGCCAATGCGCTCGCCGCCGAGGTGGAACGCCGCAACTCCTGGATCGACTCCCCCAATTCCTTCGACCTGGACGGCGTGTTCCCAGGTAAGGACGAAGGCTCGCACACTGAGCGCCTTGCGGGTTCGATCGCCCCGTTGATCGCCGACAGCGATGTGGTCGTCGATCTCCATGGTGGCGGCACCTGGTGCGTCAACGCCTTCGTGAAGCGTTTCGAGGGATCCGAACAGCTTGCGGCTGATCTCGGCGCGCCGTTCATCAGCAATGCGCCGAACAAACCTGGCGGTCTGACCACCTATGCGCGCTCCCTGGGCATCAAAGTCGCCAATGTGGAAGTGGGCGGACGTTCAGGCAAAGAAGCGTATTGGATCGAGCGTAATGTGCAAGGTCTCGAGCGCGCGCTCTTTCGCCTTGGCGTCCTCGCCCTCGACGTTCCCCCCGCTCCGGTGGAGAAGGCCGTCGATGTCGGCGCAACGGAAGCGATGCGCGCCAGAGTGGGCGGAATCTTTGTGCCTACCTTGCGGGAGGATGCCGTGGGTACCATCGTCCCAGCCGGGACCGAGATGGGCAAAATACTCGACCTGCACACCCTTGCTGAGTTGCAGGTGTTCACCGCTCCCTACGAGCAGACCGCCATGATGCTCCTGCGGCCGCAGATCTGCACTGTGGAGGGTTCAGCCTTGATGTATGTCGTTGCAAAACCAACCTAAGAGGGCCCGGTATTTTAACGCATTAGGTCCCGGAGGATTGGGATGAGAATGGAGCCGAGGACGAAGGTCAACAGCCAATAAAACTGGGTATTGATCTGCCGGCGCAGTTCGGTGAAATCCAGGCGAAGCGAGGCAATTTCGGAAGTCAGGCGTTGCTCTAGCAGGCCCAGGCGCTCGTTGATCTGCTGGTAGGCGCCTTCCAAACTCGCCATTCTGATTTCGAGCTGCTCAGTTGCCATGCGCTTGAGGCAATCATAATCTATTTGAGCTATTCTCTTAGACCTACTTCGCGTCGCTGGCGCGATCCCCAGGTGCCTACCCTCGCTCCTCATATCTGGTGGGCCCTGAGGGACTCGAACCCGCCGACGCGTCGGACGCAGTCGCGTCCTCCTCAGGGGGACACGTCCCCCTGATCGCTCGCGGTGCAATGTTGTGCCGAATTTGGTTAGTACGTTTGCGCTCGCTGCCCCCTAATACCTGAGGGAGTGCCTCCCTCAGACTCCCTCGGCGTCGGGGTTCGCCCACCGACAAACCAGAAGATTGCCGGGACTTCGAGAAGTGCGCTCTCCGCCCCGGCAATCTTCTGGTGGGCCCTGAGGGACTCGAACCCCCGACGCCCGGGTTAAAAGCCCGGCGCTCTACCCGCTGAGCTAAGGGCCCAATCTTCGCTCTAGGACTGCATTTTCGCACGTTTTAGGATCTTCGTCGAGGGCTAGCTGTGGCCTTGGTCATTAGCAAGTCATTGGCAGCCTCGGCCGCCACCTCCTGGATGCCAGGCATCTAAAACTGAAGTGGCGGGAATGTGCAGCCCCCGCCACTTCCTTCGTGGAATAGGATGGTCCAATCCGGTCGGCTACTTCAAAGGCGGCTTCCATCCCTTGGGCGCGCTGGCATCGCTCATATCGAAGGTCCCAAGTGTCTCTTTCGTTAGGACGAACTCATCCGTAGTGTAAACACGCTTCGGCACCGTGTTCCCCATCGCAGCATCTACACCATACACTACTGCAAGCCGTGCCAACTTGACAGGCTGGGCGGGGAGAATACCCGAGAGCAGTCCTTCGTTCAGGCAGCGCAGGGCCTCATCGTGAAGGTCCGCCCCGACAGTAATGATCTTCGAGGTCGGCCAGCCTGCCTGCTTGAGAACCCGGCCCGCCGCGCATGCTTGTGTAGTATTCCCGCTCCACACGGCATTGATCTTCTGCCCATGGGCCTGGAGGAAGTTCTCCATGACGCGGGTCGCCTCAACAATATTAGACGGATGCCACTGCTCGGCGATCACTTTGATCCCCGGGTACCGGGCAAACTCGTCTGTGGCGCCCTTCGCGCGCTGGATGAACAGGTCGCCGCCGGCCGGCCCCTTGAGCATCACGATATTTCCTCTGCTTTTGAGCTGGCGAACAAGGAAGTCTGCCAGCATTCGACCCACGTTGGCGCTGTTCTCGCTGATCTTCATCGTGACGTCATCGCTTTGGATGAGGACGTCGTCGTTAATGACGGGAATGCCAGCTGCAAGGGCTTTCTTAGCGACGGGAATCAGAGCCTGAGCATTGGCCGCTGTCAGCACGATCGCATTGACCTTTCGTTGGATGGCGTTCTCCATCTGGCTGATCTGCCGATCGGAGTACTCGTATCCGCCGGAATCAAATAGTTCCACGGTTACCGCAAGGTTAGGGTACTTCAGTTCGGCGAATGTTTTGCCAAGAATATATCCGTAGGATTTATTCTGGTAATATGGATCGCCACCGTTGGGCATCAATACGACGACTGTAAATGCCTTTTTCTCCTGCGCCTTGGCTGAGCTGAGCTGGAGGCCGCCAATCGAGAGCAGGATGATTACCAGGAGGATCGAGTAGCGTCTAACCCAAGCATCCGATTTCCTCATCATTCTTCCTCCTTTGGTCGCTTGTTGCGCTACCTGCGCACCCGCGAATATCGCGCCACCTCCTTTTAGTCGGACATCTCGATCTCGTGCCTCACCGTCTACCAAGGCTGACCAGAACCGAGACGAGGATGACGACGCCGATAATGATCTGCTGGATGAAACTCGAGATACCGAGAATGTCGAGCCCATTCGTCAACATGCCGACCAGAATGAGGCCGAAAGCCGTACTGACCACGGATCCCCTGCCGCCAAATAGCGAGGTTCCCCCGATGCAAACGGCCGCAATGGACTGGAGCTCTAGTCCGCTCCCGATCAACGGTTGCCCTGAGTTCATCCGGCCCGTCAACAGTACGCCGCTGATACCCACCAGGAAGCCGGACAAGGCGTAGACGGTAACTAGGTAGCGCGTCACCGGGATTCCTGCGAGCAATGCGGCGGGTTCGCTACCGCCGATTGCGTAGAGCGCGAGGCCAAAGCGGGTTCGCGTGAGAACAAGGAAGACGGTGAGGAAGCCGATAATAGCGACGACGGTGGAGACCGGGATCCCCGCCATAGATTGTTGGCCCACGTACTCGAGAAACTGCGACTCGATGCCGAAAACAGGGACGCCGCCAGTATAGGTCATGGCTGCTCCGCGGGCGGCGGACATCATCGCGAGCGTGACGACGAAGGGGGGCAGGCGGATCTTGCCGATGAAGAAGCCATTCACGAGCCCTGCCAGCGTACCCACGCCGATCCCGGCGAGAATGCCTGACGCCGTCCCCTGGCTCTTGACGACACTGGCGGAAACCACGCTGACCAGCGCGGCGACGGAACCGACCGAAAGGTCGATTCCTGCGGTCAGGATTACCATAGTCTGCCCCCATGCCACGAGGCCCGTCGAGGCAATCTGGCGACTAATGTTGGCAAGGTTCGAGAGCTGCGTAAACGTGGGGTTCAAGACTCCAAAGATGACGGCCAGGGTGAGGATCGCCACCGGCACCCCGATCGTCTCCCAACGGAGGCGGAGACCCTTGCGGACATGCGGCTCCGCAAGTTCCACCTCATGATCTGTCACGGAGATGCTTTCACCGCCGGCCATAGGCCTGCTGTTTTTGCCTGTTGTCAGATTCCATCACGCAGCGGACTCGCCGAAGATCGCGCCCAGAACAATCTCTTGAGTCGCCTGGTCGCGCGCCAGGTTGGCCACAATCCGGCCCTTTCGCATGACAACGACACGGTCAGCAAGCGCCAGGATCTCTCGGAGCTCAGAGGAGATCAATATGATGCCCGCTCCCGCCTCCGCAAGTTCACCGATTAACCGGCAGATTTCAACTTTGCTCCCGACGTCGATCCCCTGCATCGGCTCGTCGAAAATGAAAACTCTTGCCCTCGTCGTCAGCCACTTGGACAGGACGACCTTCTGCTGGTTGCCCCCGCTCAGTTGCAGTGCGGGGGTCTGAAGAGAGGGGGTCCGAATCCTCAGACGCTCCACGAACTGCTTGGCCACATTCTCCATCTGCCGAAAATTGAGCCACATCCGGCGTAGGGACGGAAGCATGATATTTTCTCGCACTGAAAGGAGAAGGAAGAGGCCTTCCTTGTGGCGGTCTTCGGGGAGAAGCGCCAGACCGCTGCGAACAGCAACATTCGGTGATGAGATGCGAACCGGTCTGCCGAAGAGTTGAAGCTCGCCCTGTGACATCGGGAGAGCTCCCACGATCGCCTTCGCGAGCTCAGTCCGCCCCGACCCCACAAGGCCGGCCATTCCGACGATCTCTCCTGCACGCACCGACAGGCTGACATCCTCCAGGATCCCCGGGACTGAGAGGTGCTTAACCCCCAGCAACTCACCTCCGAGAGGTACGATCTTCTTTGGGAAAACCTCTCGAATATCGCGTCCTACCATCATCTGGATTAGGTGCGGGAAGGGAGTCTGTCCCGCCGGGACGGTGGCAACCTTGTGGCCATCCCTTAGCACCGTCACGCGGTCGGCGATTTGCGTGATCTCCTCTAGCTTGTGCGTGATGTAGATTACCCCCTTGCCTGCCTGGCGCATCGTACGCAACAGCGCAAACAATCTCCCCGCCTCGCGTGCGGTCAGTTTGTCGGTGGGTTCGTCCATGATCAGGATTTCAACCCCAAGGAGCAGCACCTTGGCGATCTCGACGAGTTGTTGCTGGGAAATGCTCAGGCGTTCGACGTTGAGATCTGGATCGACGTCGAGACCGATATCATGCAGGGCCTCACGAGCACGCACCCGCATCCTCGGGCGATCCAGCCAGCCCATCGGATGAGAGGCCTGTTCATGGCCCAGGAAAAGATTCTGGGTCACGGTAAGCGAGGGCACGAGACTCAAGCCCTGATACACGGTGCCCACCCCGAGGCCCCTGGCGGAGGACGGGGTGAAGCTGTGCGTCAGGGTTCCCCTGATGTAGACCTCCCCCGACGTCGGCGGGTAAACTCCCGAGATGATCTTGATGAGGGTTGATTTCCCCGCGCCATTTTCACCCAGAAGGGCATGGATCTCTCCGGAAACAAGTTCGAAATTGACATGGTCTAGAGCCACGACGCCGGGGAATTGTTTCGTGACGTCGCGCATGCTGACCAGAAGCCCTGCGCCTATCATCCTGGCCTAATACCTCGTCGTGGCGTACGCTACAGCATCACCCGACCGCCGGTCACGTCTAGGGTTGCCCCCGTCACGTACCGGGCTGCCTCTGAGGCGAAAAACAGGATAGGGCCAACCTGATCGCCGACCTCGGCAATCCGGCCAAGTGGCGTCAACTTTTCGATCCATGCCACAAGGTCCGGCGTATGCAATTCCGCGACCCTTGGCGTTCGGGTAGTCCCCGGCGCCACTGCGTTAACTGTGATGCCGAACGGACCAAGTTCCCGTGCAAGATGACGCGTCAGCCCCAGCAGTCCGGCCTTGGCAGCCGCATAGTGGGCCGCACTGATTGTGACTGGCATACGGCCGGCTTCCGATGAGACGTTCACGATGCGCCCCCATCGGGCTGCCTTCATGTGGGGGATCGCTTCTCTGGAAGTGAGAAAAGCACTCGTCAGATTCAGGTGGATCACCTTAATCCACTGCTCGTCTCCGATTTCCTCGGCCGAGAGACTACGACCGAATCCCCCTGCGGCATTTATGAGGATGTGGAGACCGCCGAACATCTCGACGGTGGTACGCACCAAACGGGTGACCTCACTGGCATCCGTCACGTCTACCGCGACGGCGCGCACCGACAAACCTGATCTGGACAGGTTACCGGCCAGCTGCTCAGCCCCAGCGGCATTAAGATCGGCAATGATCACGTGAGCACCATGATCAGAAAAGGCACGGGCCACAGCCTCGCCAATCCCCTGCGCTGCCCCGGTCACAATGACGACCTTGTCCTGAAATCCTAGCCAGTCCATACGTTGGTCCTGAGTTCGAGGGGGCCTGCCGTGTGCCCCTACTGGGACTCTCTAACCCGGTTGGCTTCCGAATTTCTCATGTGGGTGATGAGAAAATCGGCAATGGTATTCGCGGTACGGCGGAGATGTGCGCCCACCAATTTCGCTGCCTCTTCGGCCTCGCGTGCTCGATAGGCAGCCAAGATCGCCTCGTGTTCTCTCTGCGCGACTTCAAAACCTTGGAGAACGGTGAGACTCATGCGCAGGTACCGCTCCACCATCCCACGGAGGTCGTTGACGAACTTCAGCAAGCGAAGTTTGTTACTTGGCAGCAAGAGCGCGGTGTGAAATTCCCGGTTCAGCGCGAGCCATCGGATCGGGTCACGCTCACGGGCCATAACCTCGTGAATCGCTTCGGCTCTTGCGAGATCGTAAAGCCCGGTATTAGGCACAGCGTAGCGGGTGACTAGTTCCTCCAGCAGGATGCGGAGGTCGTAGAGCTCCGTAATCTCCTCCACAGATAAGGGAGCGACGCGTGCACCCTTCCGCCGCTTCGTTTCCACCAGGCCTTCTGCCTCAAGGCGCCGGAGGGCTTCTCGCACCACAACCCCACTGACCCCGTACCGCTGGGCCAAAACCTGCTGCCTCAAGAATTCGCCCTCCGCCAGTTCCCCGCTAAAAATGGCCTCGCGCACGCGGTCTGTGAGCAACTCGTTGACAGACTTGAGTGACTCCTTGGGCTCTCTGGAAGAAACGGGGACTTCGGGAGTTGGATGGAATGTCTTCATCGCTTTGTTCTGATTCGGAGACGTCTTGCCATGAGCAGTCCGGGCCTCCTTGACGGCGGAAGGATAAATACTCGATAATCGATTATCGATCATGAGATCGTTCCTCTCCGTCGATATTTCCTCCTGCATGAATGGTTACGTAATTTAGTCATGGCAGCAACTGGTGCAGTTTGGCTCTCGGACAGAAGGCAGCTGCCTACGACCAGAAAGCTTCCTGGGGACGCAGCTTGGCCAGGAAGATCCCTGAAGCCGGGTAATCATTCACTTTGTCCTCCCCACAAACCCCGAGCATGCAGTGATCCCTGTTCGGGTCTCATTTCGCCTGAATGCTCGAAAAAGTGTTGCTTTGTCTCCGCCTCGGGCGAAGCGTTCTGTTGCGGAGTTGGCCCACTCGAAGAAGTTCGAGTCCGTGTGCGTGCCGGAGGTATACAATGCGTGAATTGAAGGCCATCGATGTGGCGATGGGCCGGCAGCCGGCCGACCTCATCATCCGAGGCGGTCGGCTCGTCAATGTGCTTACCCGCGAGATCTACCCAGCTGATGTCGCTGTGGCCGGGACTCGCATCGCTGCGGTGGGAAACGTCGACTACGCGGTCGGCCCTGATACTGTTGTCATCGATGCATCGAGCAAGTATCTGACGCCCGGTCTTATCGACCAGCATATCCATATCCATGAGACCCAACTGGATATCGTACAGTTTGCTGCCGCAGTGCTTCCATGCGGGACCACGGCCATCTGCACCGATTTCTATGGTGAGATGGTCGTTGGCGGGAGCCGCGCCGTACGCACGGTCTTGGACGCGGCACACGGCCTCCCGCTCAAGGTGTGGTTCATGCTCGGGACTCCCGGTTACTACCAGAACGATCCCTTTGGCCACTCCGGCTGGCCGAGCCACGAGGAGATGCTGGAGATGTTGGACTGGCCGGAGTGCTATGGGATGGATGATACATTCGCGGCAAAAATAGTCGCCGCAGATCCCCGAATCTTAGATCTAGTAGATGCGGTCCAGGCTCGCGGGAAGAAGGTGTGCGGCCATGGGTCCGAGATCCGTGGCCGGGATCTCAACGGCTGGATGGCATACGTGCGGGCTACCGACGACCACGAATCTGTCGATCCGGAGGAAGCCGTGGAGAAGGCGCGGGCTGGACTTCACATCTCCATGCGTGAAGGTTCAGGATGCTTCAACGTCTCCGCGGTGGCCCGCGCTGTTAGTGAATACGGCATCGATCCCCGCCGCTTCTGCTTCTGTGCAGACCTGATTTCTCCGTTGCAGATTGCTGAAGACGGACACATCGACAACGCCGTGCGCCGGGCCATCCAGAGCGGCATTCCGCCGGTTGTAGCGGTGCAGATGGCCACGCTCAACGCCGCCGAGTGCTTGAAGGTTGACGACGACGAAGGCTCGGTGAGTCCAGGAAAAATCGCCGACATCCTGTTGGTGGACGACCTGACCGCGTTCCACGTCGCTGCGGTCATTGCCAACGGGACTCTAGTGGCACGAGACGGAATACTTGTGACTCCCCTTCTCACGCGGCAATACCCCGAGTGGGCCTACGGCACAGTGCACTTCGCGCATCCTCTGACGCCCGAAGATTTCGGGCTACCAGGTGATTCGGAGCGAGGGGAAGTGGTGGTCAGGGTAATTACCGCTTCCGGCCAAACGTTGCTGACAGGGCAAGCACACGAGCGGATGACGCCGAAGCACGGACAGATCACTGCCGATGCGGATCGGGATATCCTGAAGATTGCAGCCGTTGAGCGAGTGCGAGGCACCGGAGAGATCGGGGTCGGGCTGATCCGCGGATTCGGGCTCCGCAGCGGCGCGATGGCCACGACGTACAATTCCCAGCAGCAAAATCTGATTGTACTGGGAACGGACGACCGGGACATGGCCGTAGCGGCTAATACGCTGGCGCGAACAGGGGGCGGGTTCGTCGTGGTGGAGCGAGGCGAAGTCCGGGGGCTGCTGGAGTTGCCGTTGTTCGGGCTGTTGTCGGATCGGTCCTACGAGCATGTGGTTAGCACCCTGAGGCGGCTCAACGTGGTTCTTGCGGAGATGGGCTGCCACCTGCCCGCTCCCTTCCACACGCTGGGTTTCATGGGTCTTCCGGTTGACATCGGCACGCTAAAGATCTCTCCGCGCGGTCTTGTGGACGTGTGGCAGAGCTCGATCGTCCCCCCGACTGTCGGATAGAGGCGCAGAGGAGTTAGGTTTACTGAGGAGGAGCCCAATGGACAAGATGATCATCACCGTTACGGTTGACTCGAGCATGTCATTTCCGCGTAATCCCTATTGCCCCCCACCCAGCGAGATTGAGCGGGTGGCAGAGGAGTATGTTCGTAGTGTCGAGGCCGGGGCCAGTATCGTGCATATGCATGGAGTTCACAAGCTCGAAGACGAGATTCAGCCAGACGGCCGCAAACTCTCGCGGGTAGACGTGGGCGGATGGAAGCGGATGAAGGACCTGATCCAGGCGAAGTGCGACCCCTTGATTCAGTTTGGAATCGCTTCCGCCCGTTTTGAAGAGAAAGTGCGACTAATGGACCTCCATCCGGATATGATGTCAATATGCTTCAACGCCCACGACGAACACTTTCAGCCTGACCCCGACTATCCGGCTAACGAGATCTACGCTACTCACCCGCGGCAAGAGCTGATTGAATTTTGCACCGCGGCCAATGACCGCAAAGTTAAGGTGGAGGTGGAATCTTTCCACACCGGTGCGTATTACAACATG
>Ga0209266_1001544_pt1 | contig 15138 bp, 18 predicted proteins | sample GraSoiAngelo_132_FD_185889 | JGI IMG/M metagenome (GOLD analysis project Ga0209266, IMG submission 185889) | Grasslands soil microbial communities from the Angelo Coastal Reserve, California, USA - 14_0929_02_40cm (SPAdes) (version 2) | ecosystem: Environmental > Terrestrial > Soil > Grasslands ...
CATGATGTGTCATGGCTCTCCCTCCGCAAAAAACAGATCACCGACTGTCGATGTGCCATGATAGCGGGATTCGCGAGGTCAGGTGCAGAGCATCTACATTCACCCAAACCGCGCAGCCTGCCATGAACGGCTTTGTAGCCGATGGCCCGGGCTGTGAGAATTCCTAGCGCACTTTGTTGACAGAACGTTCCCGCACGTCAACAATGTCCGGCTATGCGCGATCTCCGCTGCTTCGTTCTGCTGCTCTTCTGGGCAGCTTGTGGATACGCACAAAGCAGTTCCTACCTGTTTGTTTGGGCGGGCGATGACGCCAAGACGAGCAGCGATTTCCTCGCGGTACTGGACGCCGACTCAAAATCTCCTCACTACGGTCGAGTAGTGGCCTCCGTTGCAGTCCCCGGCCCGAGTGGAACGCCTCATCACACGGAACTGGAGATGCCGGACGGCGGCTTTCTGCTGGCAAATGCGTTTGAGAGCGGGCGCACCATGCTCTTCGATCTGCGCCAGCCGCAACACCCGTCTCTGGTCACGTCTTTCGGCGATCTAGGGGGATATATGCACCCGCACACCTACGTGCGGCTGCCTAACGGCCATGTGCTCGCGACGTTCCAGTACCACGGTGGGCACGAACCCAAGTCCGATGGCGGCGGGCTGGTCGAGTTCGACGAACGTGGGCATCTCATCCGGAGCAGCAGCGCCGTGGATGCGGCGGCAAAGGACGAACTGATTCGTCCCTATAGCCTCGTAATTGTACCCGTGCTTGACAGTGCTGTAAGCACGAACACATCCATGCACGCGGATAGAGACACCCGTACAGTACAGGTCTGGCGGCTTTCTGACCTGAAACTCCTGCGGACACTGGTGCTACCACCGGGGCCACGCGGATCGGAGCAGCAACTCCCCGGCGAACCACGCCTGCTTGCTGATAGTAAGACTGTGCTCATCCACACATTTTCTTGCGGGCTGTACCAGATGGAGGGCATCGAGACTGACCATCCCTCAGTTCGGCACGTGAAAACGTTTGATGGGGAACGATGTGCCGTGCCACTGCGAATCGGTCGTTACTGGGTTCAAACGCTTTTTTCTGTCCATGCCCTCGCAGCCTACGACATCTCGGACCCAGCCAATGTCCGCGAAGTATCACGGGTCACATTCGACGACAAACAGAAGCCGCACTGGATTGCTGCCGATGCGGATGGTCACAGGATCGTTTTGAACTCAGGTGAATACGGGGATCACCGTCTGTTCATCGTGAACTTCGATCCGCAAACAGGTGCCCTAACCCTCGACGGACGCTTCCGCGATGCGGGCAGCAAGAGGCCCGGTGTCAGCATGGATGGAAAGTCTTGGCCGCACGGATTCCATGGCGATGCCTACCCGCACGGGACGGTGTTCTCGCGCCCTGCGCCTGTGGTTAAGAGCGCGTCGGCAGGGCAATAAGGGAAACGAAAAATGAACAGCGTGGAAAAGTCGCCATCGGGAAAACTTGTGCGGAGTTTGCACAGGGTCGTCTTCGGTGTGTCAGCATTCCTTGTCTGGGGTACTCCACTCGTTTCGCCTGTTGTACGGGCGCAGAGTGCCACTCCGACCTTTCATATCAACTCGCAACGCCTACAAGGCACGCTCGAAAAGCTGTCCGAGTTCGGCCGGAATCCTGAAGGCGGTGTCACCCGTCTAGGGTTTTCGGAAACTGACTTGGCTGCACGAACGTATATTACAGGTTTGATGAGGCAAGCGGGGCTTGAAGTACGGATTGATCCTGCCGGAAATATCTTCGGCCTGCGTGCAGGCTCAGAGAAGTTGCCGATACTGCTTTTCGGTTCGCATATCGACTCGGTACTGCACGGTGGAAACTTTGACGGCGACGTGGGCAGCATGGGTGCGATTGAGGTGATGCGGGCTCTGAACGATGGAGGCGTGAAGACTCGGCACCCTTTGGAAGCAGTCATCTGGACGAACGAAGAGGGCAACCATTTCGGGATCGGGACGTTGGGTTCGGGAGTTGCGGCTGGATCGCTCGGAACTGAAATTCTCCAAACGAAGGACGAGCAAGGGCTGTCACTGGCAGATTGGCTACGTCGTTACGGGCAGAATCCGTCGCAGCTTACTGACGCACGCATCCCGCACGGCGCTTTGGCCGCTTATCTCGAATTGCACATCGAACAAGGCCCGAACCTCTACGAGACCAAAGTACCAATTGGCGTTGTGCAGGGGATCGTGGGTATCAAACGCTGGAACTGCGTCGTTACAGGGTTCGCCAACCATGCGGGCACAACGCCCATGAATCGCAGGAAAGATGCCCTCGCCGCTGCTTCAAAGGACATGCTTGCTGTTCGCGACGTGGTACGGGCTGAAGAGGGCAGCCAAGTGGGCAACGTGGGATACGTCAAGGTTGCCCCCGGAGCGATCAACGTTATCCCCGGCCGCGCCGAGTTTCCAGTTGAATTGCGCGACCTTGATGCCGCAAAGGTTGATCGCATGTGGGAGCACATTCAGCAGAGATTCGCAGAGGTGGATAAAGCGGAAAACGTCGAGACCCGTTGCAACCTGTTGGATCACTCGGAACCTGCTCACGCCGATGCAAACTTGCAGACCGCCATCCGCGAAGCGGCAAAATCGCTCGGTCTCGCCACCACAGACCTGCCCAGCCTCGCTGGACAGGACGCGCAAGAGATCGCCCGGATTGCGCCAATGGCAATGATCTTTGTGCCCAGTAAAGATGGCATCAGCCATTCCCCCAAAGAGTTTACGTCTTGGCAAGATGTATCCAACGGTACCGAAGTCCTCTACAGGTCAATATTGCTCCTAGATGGACAACTGGACAGGAAGTGATTCCTGCGGGACGACCGCTACCGAACTGCAATCTCCGCTGGTCAGAAGGTATACTGGGCTCACCTCGAAGGAGAATTTCTCCGGCCTTAGATACAGCCCTTGCGGATCCTTCACGGAAATATACCGTGAGCGTTCAACTTTACGCTGCGGGTCTTTAAGCCGGAAAGACTTTTTACTTGGGAAACACACTAGCCAGCTCTTCGTGGGTTCCGCAAAGAAAGCTGCAAAGGTCATCCGATTTGTTTCAGGAATTCATCAAATGGAAACCGATCACCGGGGCACCGGGTCCGGCTGACATCGCTATGGCGAATGATCCGGCTCAGGGGAATGTTGTAACGCTCGCGTAAGCGCCGGCAAAGTAAGACGAGAGCCCGCATTTGCGCTGGAGTAGGCTTCGCTTGAGCCTTATCGCCTGTAGGGTTGCTCTTTGTGCTGAAGTCCCCGATCAGCGCGATTCCGAGAAAGGAATTGAAGCCTTTCGCGTGCGCTCCCACACAATGTTCAGGACGTCCCTGCTTCACTGTGCCATCCGGGAAGATCATGAAGTGGTAGCCAAGATGGTAGACGCGTCCCCAATAGAAGACGCTGAACCCACGTATCCTGTGGAATTGATCCCAGGAGTCAAGGTCCAGAGGCAGCGAGTCCGTGGCGTTGGGTCCCAACTGAATGATGGCCGGCATAACCGACGAGTGGTGAATTACAATCCCGCGGGGACTGATGGTGTTGTCGTAGGAGATTGCCGACACGATAAGCAAACTACCGACGAACAGTCCGCCTATAGCCAACCGAGCCACGGTGCTTTTGCTGAGATCTTGCCCTCTGGGGCCCATTGATCGCGGCTCGCATTTGTGGCTCACGTAAGGTGGAGTTCTTTGTGGCTGGTTAAGCCCTCGCAGGAGAAATGATTCAACTGCTTGGCGAAACGTTGCCCAAGGATCGGCAGTTCGTGTCCGAGCTCGCTTTGATGAAGAAAGCCTAAAGCCCAGTCCTGCTTCGGTCTCCTTTCGAAATAGTCAGTCTAGTATTGAGCCCTGGCCGCTGGGGCGACGCGTACGTGATTGCAGTCCTCCATTGGTCGAGTCACCAGTGCTTTTTTGTTTTAGAATAAAGAAACCCCAATCGTCTTTGCACCCTCGGAGGCCAGTATGCCGCACTTGCCCATTCCAAACTGGAGATTTGGCCGAGCTCTGGTGATGAGGGCCCAGACGGTTCTCGCAATACGGAGTACAGTGCCATCAGATTAACTGTTGTAAAAGCCGAACGAGCCAGAAATGCACCTGCCGCCGAACCTGCGCTGCAGACCCTCTTAGAACGGGCGCTAAGCAGCGCTACAATCAGTGCTGCTATCGTACTGGGCGCCGCAGACGGCATGCGCTGTCGAGCCAAGATCGGGGCTGCCGTTCCTGACGTCGGCACACCTTTGTATTCAAGTATTGGCTTGAGCGGCTTGTGTCTTCAGACCGGCGAAGTCCAGCTCTCAAATGACACCAATGTAGACTCGCGGGTGGATTTGAAAGCCTGCAAAAAGCTCGGCATAAGGTCACTGCTAGTGTTGCCACTGCAGGCGAATACGGCAGTTTTGGGGGTGCTCGAACTTGCTTCTGTGAACGCGAATGCCTTCAACCCAATTGAAGTGGCTCGGATGAGCAGGCTGGCAGACAAGTTATTACGTTTCGTTTTAGAGGCACCAGCAATACCGGATCCCGGACAAAACTTTGCTCAGCTCCGGACAGGCAATGCCATTCCATCTGATATAGATTTGCAGGAGGTTTTAGCGGCTGCCTACGTGATCCACGAGCACGGCCCAGTGCCGCAGGACATTCTCCAAACCTTCAAACCGGAGGCAAAAAACCTCGAAGGGGGGAAGTCAGAGTCAACGACTGAGCTGATGGCAGTACTGTCGCCCCAATTCGGACGGGAGTACCCCACTGGCACGCGGTGGTCGAGAACAGGAGTGGCTATTATTATCCTTATGATGGCTGGACTGCTCTTCTATGGATATCATATTGACCGGTCGGCAAAAACAGCAACGAAGGGCGGAACGGTCCAAACTGCGAACCCCGATCGTAGGAGCAATGTAGCCCGCAATCAAGTTGGATACGAACAGAAACAAAAAACGGAGCGAGCATTAAAGGCCAGCATCACGGCCAACGTACAAAAGGCAGTTCCCGGAATCAGCGGCGCGGGTTCGAGCGCAGAGTTGAGCCGCGGAGGTGGTGAGGTCGCTGCGGCCGATTCCAGTGCGGATGTGCTGTACGCGAAGCGTACAGGTGTGCTGCAGGACAACAGCGGCGCGCTGGCACGCTTCGCGGAGGGAGCGGCAAAGGGTGATCCCCGTGCCCAATGGGAACTTGGACAAGGCTATCTCAACGGAATCGGTGTTACCCAGGACGATCGCAAAGCAGCGGAATGGTTCAAAAAGGCTGCCAACCAGGGCCATACTGGAGCACAGAGTGCTCTCAGCCAGCTGTACTTCAGCGGCCGGGGTGTTCCAAGGGATTATATTCGGGCATACACGTGGGCCAGTATCGCCGCGGGATTATCGGGAAATCAGAACGAAGAATTGAAAGAAATGGCGTCTGTGATGACAGAACTCCAGCTGCGTGCTGCCCAACGGCGGATATCAAATTGGTGGACTCGCGCTGAGCAGCGCGCTGAAAATCGGCGGAATCAATAGTTCAGATTTTGCCGACAGCAATCCCGTGCCGACTAAGATCGCTTTATCCGACGCGTGATGGGAACGACGAACGCCCGTGAAGGGCTACGAGAAGCAGGAAAACGAACATGAGGTAGAGCGCAAACAACTAGCGGTGCTGTTGTGTTATTTCTTTGCCGCTCTGACCCTAGCCCATCGAGCTTTCTGACTAGCGGCGATCTTGCGACGAGCTGATGCTGACATGGCACGATTGCCGGGTTTAGACACGATTGAAACAACCTGCTGCTGGCCTTTCACCTTAGCCCACCTTGCGCGGGCGGCGGCTGCGATACGAGCACGGCCTGCTGCGGATATTCTCCGGCGTGGTCCAATTCTTCCCCGCGTGCTATTCATTCCGCTCAGTGCCCTAATCGCAGTATCCAGTGCATTCATCTGCTGTGCTGCCTTGTCGCGTTCAGCCTTCAACTGCGCGATTATGTCCATGTGTTCGCCTCGGGCGAGGATTGTAGCAGATACAGCAGACTACGCGGCTCTCTGCATTAACGTGAACAGCACTCGCAAAGCATCGTCAAGCTCCTTGCGTTCCTCCGCAGTGAGAGCATATCCCTTCTGTACTCGGTATTGATGAATCGCCTGACATGCGGCCTCGACACGTTTAGGAAGCTTGGCGAAATTGAATTCGATAAGAGCAGCGTTGTACGACTCCTGCCACGCGGGGTGGGGCATAGCGGCCTCCCGGTCGGGGGTGCAAGGAAGCGTTAGGGAATTCCGGGGACACCGCGCCTCGGCAGTAGCCACTCTAGCACCTTCTCGCATGTCCGCGGCCCGCACTGCCTCTGAGTCACTCTCGGAGGACGACGGATGAACTTAAGTCGAAAAGAGCTTCAATTAACAACCAACTGCTTCGGTTAAGGAACCAAGACAACAGGCTCGATGGACCGCGTTGAGGTCACACTCACCTGATACGTGACATCGAGCGCACCCCCGAACAGCACGCCGCCAAATTTGATTACATGTTGGCCGGCGGGGAGAGGACGCAACATCAGATAGTATCCATCGGCTACTGCGGGAAAGACCGTACCAGTTGCGTCCGGGGTGGTGATCCCATTCACCACCTGCTGCAGATTGTCTGTCAACTGCAATGTATAGCTGAAAACGGGAGCCGCCTCCCGATGCGAGAGAAGGTCGCCCACCTCCCGGCCATCAATGCTGGCATGAAGAGCAGTTACGCCGGGTAGGGCAGCATCGATTTGGCTGACCAGCGTATCAATCGTCTGCCGTGGGCTGACTCCAACATTGTCATTCACCAAGTTTTCCAGCGGAAAGAAAATGAACTTGTTTGCCGGAATCGTAACCGTGCGCGTCACGCTCCCCGAGGCATTGAACAGGCCAGCAAGGAAGAAGACCGGGCCCACATCGCCAAATTTCGATTTCTGGCCGCTTAGGTCGAGCAGCGGATTATCGTTCGCGGGGATTGCGTAGGCCCACTTCCACCAGACCGCCGACCACTCTCCCAGCGTCTTTCCCGCAACGGCGGAGTGTGGCGGCAGAACGTGCGGAAAATTTTCCTGCTGGGCGGCCAGCTTCGCGGGCAGCACAAGCAACATGGCTGCAAGAACAGTGAGAATTCTTTTTTTCATGGGGTTTATCTCCTTTTGGAAATACCTTTCGAACTAGCCCCGATTGTGGCGCATCAGCGGGGCACTGGCTGATATTTTGCCGCCTTTCGTCCACCCGGAATCTGCGGAACGGTCCGATCATGTCCCGGCATTTTTAGTGCGGGAACAACGCGGAAGTTCGAAAGGTGGTGGGTGACAGCTTCAGTGCGGATCGCAAGTGACGTGAGCGAATGGGCTGGCGCTCACCCCTGAATGCAAGAAATTCTGCGCTCGCCGCATTGAGCTTGTCAATCGAGGGATGCAAGGCACTGAGTTAGCTTAGATCGGCATCCTGCATAAGCCTCCGTTGACTTTGCCTCGGCATGACTCCTAACATGCCAGCCCAGAGTTGCTGCACCCCATGATCGGTCAGACCATTTCGCACTACCGCATCGTCGAGAAGCTGGGCGGTGGGAGGATGGGTGTGGTGTACAAGGCTGAGGACACTACGCTGCATCGCTTTGTTGCCATGGCGAAGCTGCATTAAAGTCACCAGCCCTTGCTCGCTCGTGGGACGTGACTTCCTGTGCAGAAATCGTATCTGTAACATAGAAGCTCTGGCCGGAACCGAAGAGGTGGTCGGCCCAAGCAGGCGCAAGTCTTCCATCTGCACAGAAGACTCAGCACTGTGTCGAGAGAAACTCTCGGTCCTTCATCGTTGGAAACTCACAAATTGGGGCTAATAGATCCGCTACTGGCATACCGTAGTGAACACGCAACCAAACTAAGCGTCACCAAGGCATTTCTGGCGTGGGCACAAACGTGACCCCATCTCTGGAGTCACGAGCAGAGGCTACGAAATGGCTGGATTCAGGGACGAAGTAACATGCAGACAGCCCGTCGCGGATACGACGGAAGACTAGGCGAGCAACGATCGTGGGCGCAACTTTCACTGGCGGGACATTTTTGACGAATTGCTTACGACCCCCGGCATCCGCATCTAGCTCCTGAATCGAATAGGCATGGAAATTGAGCAACTGCCAAGATTTCAACCCCCACGCCTCTTTCGCCCCCATCCCAATCTCTCCGATGAGGTAAACCGCCATCTCGTGCAGTCCCAAATTGAGGGTGGTGTGAGAGTCGAAGATTTGGTTCCAGGTTCCCGGCTGCAAGTGAAGACGCAGAATACTTGCTACCGCATTCTCATCTTATTCGGCGCTATGGCTCTGATTACGGGCCATCCGTTGTTTTGCCCTCGTCCAGTCTTGATCACCATTCACGGATCAACTTGGGGCGGTTCAATGCTCAAGGTGCGCTTCATCGGTCGGGGTATGCACCTGGAATTTCATCACCCGGATTACAGCACGCCTATCGTCACTTCCCCTATCCAGGAAATTCAGGAATTAGCGCAGCGCAGGGCATCGGAGATCGCGGTTCTGGCGTAGTCCCGTCGTTTGACTTGCTCCTGCTTGCACTCTAAGATTTTCGCCCAAGGTTGGAGCCTCTTTTCTTGCTGGGCCAGACCATTTCGCACTATCGCATCCTGGAGAAACTGGGCGGCGGCGGAATGGGTGTGGTCTACAAGGCCGAGGACACCGAGCTTGGCCGCTTCGTCGCCCTGAAGTTCCTGCCCAACGACGTTGCCCGTGATCCGCAGGCTTTGGAACGTTTCCGGCGTGAAGCTCGCGCAGCCTCCGCCCTCAACCATCCCAACATCTGCACAATTTACGAGATCGGCAAAAGTGGCGAGCAGTCGTTCATCGCCATGGAGTTTCTGGATGGCGTCATGCTGAAGCATCGCATCGCCGGGCGTCCGCTGGAGACAGATTTGCTCCTGACGCTTTCGATTGAGATCGCAGACGCGCTGGATGCGGCGCACTCGGCGGGTATCATTCATCGGGATATCAAGCCTGCGAACATCTTCATTACCAAACGTGGACATGCCAAAGTTCTTGACTTCGGGTTGGCGAAAAGGACGGATCCCGGCACAAGACGAGAATCGGGCTCTGCCTCAGAGGATCCCACGATCACGTTGAAGGATCTCACTACCAAGAACATTGCTTTGGGCACGGTCAGCTATATGTCGCCCGAGCAGGTCGGGGGGAAGCCGCTCGACGAACGTACCGACCTGTTTTCTTTCGGCGTGACCCTCTATGAAATGGCAAGTGGGCACCTGCCCTTCGATCGAGACACCGACGGAGCGACATACGGGGCCATTCTTCACGAGCACGCGGAACCGCCCAGTCAATGGAACCCTCAGCTACCTCCTGAACTCGACGGGATCATCGCTAAAGCTCTCGAAAAAGATCGCTCCTTCCGTTACCAGCATGCCTCGGAGATGCGAGCCGACCTGCAGCGCCTGAAGCGGGACACAGAAACGGGGCGAGTTGCAGCCAGCTCGGGCACAGTGGCCGTGGCACAAGCTCCTTCGGGTCGGCAGGGGAAGCTCTGGAAGGTTGTGGTTCCCCTCTTAACCGTGGTTTTGCTTGTGGCGGGCGGACTTTACTATCGTTCGCATCAAAGCAAGCGCCTGACCGAAAAGGACACCATCGTTCTTACCGATTTCGCGAACAGCACGGGGGATGCGGTTTTCGACGACACGCTGAAAACGGCGCTCAGCGTTTCCCTGCGGCAATCGCCTTTCCTAAATGTTCTCTCCGACATTGAAGTTGCAAAGGCGCTGAAACTGATGGCCCGTCCGGCTGACACCAGGCTCACGCCCGATATAGCCCGCGAGCTTTGCCTGCGGGCGCGCAGCAAGGCCTACCTTGCCGGAGCGATTGGCAGTTTGGGTAGCGAATATGTGCTGAAATTGAAGGCGGTGAGCTGCCAGAAGGGTGACCCGCTAGCCGAGGAGCAGGTGACGGCGGCATCCAAGGAGAAGGTGCTGGACGCGCTGGGGAAGGCAGCAACCAAGCTGCGCAGCGGATTGGGCGAATCGCTGGCCACGGTGCAGAGATTTGACGTTCCGCTCGAACAGGCCACGACGTCTTCGCTCGAAGCTCTGAAAGCGTACAGTCTTGGACAGAAGGCGGCCAGCGAGAGAGGTGCCGCCGAATCCCTGCCTTACGATCAGCGTGCCATCGAGCTTGATCCGAATTTTGCGATGGCCTACGGGGCAGTGGGCGTTCACTACTACAATCTCGGCGAGCCAGCGCGAGCCGGCGAGTACCTTGCCAAAGCATTCCAGTTGCGCGAGCATGCCAGCGAACGGGAAAGACTGGCGATCACTGCCAACTATTATTCGTCTGTAACTGGAGAACTGGACAAAGCAGCCCAGACTTATCAGGAAAAGATTGGTAGCTACCCGCGTGAAGTTGCGGCGTATAACAATCTGGGCATAGTACTCGCCGCACAGGGGCGATATGAAAATGCCGTGGAGGTCACGAGGCAAGGCATCCGCCTTGCACCGGAAGAAATAACTTTGTACGAGAATCTCGCCGACCATGCCCTTGCCTTGCAGCGTTTTGACGAAGCGCGGCAAATCATCCACGAAAAACAGGCCCGAAAACCGGATAATTACATATTCCCTGCCGCTTTGTACGCTCTTGCTTTTCTCGGCTCGGACTCCAAGGTGATGGCGGAACAGGGGCAGTGGTTTGCAGCCAAGCCCGAATATGAGAACTTTGGACTGGCGCTCGCATCTGACACCGAGGCTTATGCTGGTCATCTTGGCAAGGCACGGGAACTGACCAAGCGGGCGGTGGACTCCGCAGTACGGGCTGACAACAAGGAAGCCGGGGCAATATGGCAGGGGATTGCTGCTCAACGGGAAGCCGCTTACGGCATAGGTACGGAAGCCCGACCGTTAGCTGCAAAGGCTCTGAAACTAGCTCCGGCGAGCCAGGGAGCCGAAGTCGAAGCAGCCCTCGCGTTCGCGTTGGCAGACGATGCGGCGCGAGCCGAATCTTTGGCTCAGGACTTAGGGAAACGCTTCCCCCTGGACACGCAAATGCAGTCCCTTTGGCTACCAGCGATTCAGGCGCAATTGGCACTGAATCACAACAATCCTTCTTTGGCCCTGAAAACCCTACAAGTTGCTCTCCCACCGGTCGAGTTTGGAGTAATCACCTTTGCGGCCAACCTCGGCAGTTCCTGTCTCTATCCGACGTACGTCCGGGGCGAGGCATACTTGGCAGCCGGACAGGGCAGTGCGGCCGCTGCCGAGTTTCAGAAGATTCTCGATCACAGCGGTATTGTCTGGAACTGCTGGACAGGAGCGTTGGCGCATCTGCGCAAAGCGCGTGCCAACGCTTTGCAGTCGAGGACCTCGCAGGGCGCGGAAGCCGATGCCGCCCGTGTCCGGGCACTCGCCGCCTACAGAGATTTCCTCACGCTCTGGAAAGATGCCGACTCCGACATCCCCATCCTGAAGGAAGCTAAAGCGGAGTACGAGAAGCTGAAGTGAAACCCCTGGTGAGTTTAAGCTTCCGTCCTGGCGGGTGGACTTTTTCTATACGGGCCCCATCTCCTCGTCCCTGACAAATAAAAAATCAACTCCCCCACCTTGTTCTGCGATGAATACACGCCACACACACTTGAGGGGCATTCCCCAATCGTCTCTCGGGCTGCTTTAGTGAAATTAACTCCTGCGCTAAAGGGTCCTAATACGCTACCTTCTTGGGCGGGTTCTTTTTTGTGGGGTCGCTGAAGAATAGTTCTGGGACGCGGACGTTAAGAATAATTTCTCAAGAAATGGCCCAGCAGCCATGAACAAAAATACGCACGAGACAGCGTTCACAACATCCATAAATTCTCCTTAACTGGCGAGAATTATGTCGCAAGACGGCAGACAGAATACAGACACGAAGGTAATCGGGTGATGCACCTAGAGCATGAATCCCGCAGTTTTCGCGTAAGTGCAAAACGTTCCAATTGCAGATGGGTGCGGGGGTTCATCTCAACGTAATCTGTTCAAAGCAGCAGGCGTTTATCTCGAAGATCAGCACATGGTGAGCCATCGTTTGCGGGATACGTTCGCTGTCGGCATGCTTGGAAAAAGGCCTCCCGATGGAAGAGGTAGCCCGCATGCTCGGCAATTCTCTGAGGGTCTGCGAACGCCACTATGCTAAGTGGGTGCAATCGAGGCACTACCGCTTGGACTCGCTGGTCGTGGGAACGTGGAAAGCATAGGCTTCACCGATTCACCTTCACGCGGTCTGTGACCAAAGTGGCCCTATGGGAGTCTTACGAGCGGAGGGCGGAAAGAGCGGCGTGAATCATGGCGAACAACAATTGGGCTGTCTGGCTGACTGAACAGGGGGGAGAAATTTTCCTTGGCCTGGCTCCTACTTCCACGCGCGTTGGGCGTCGTAGATTTTGCGTGTTGGGTGAATTTCAGTCCGATGGCCCCAATGGGGTTGGGATATGGATGGATGTGGATTTGGTGCAAGAAATTGAGATTCCCAGCAACACCGTGACCGACACTTGGCAAGTCAACCCGCGATCATGCCTAATCCTGTGGGGATACATCGCATATATTCAGCGTGGCGAACATGTAGGCAAAATAGGTTTTACGCCGACTAGTTCAAAGTAGCCCACTACCAAAAATTCTGCTCGCTGGATTGAAGCGTCGCGCTCCGTCGAAGATGCGAGGAGGTCTTGAGGTTCTAAGAGATGTTCTAAGGCGCAACGGGCGCGAGTCTCAAATCGCACCCGCCAGCTTGCGAGCTTCTTCCTGGTCGGCTTCTTCCTGGTCGGCTTCTTCGCCCAGCAACTCGGCAACGATGCGCAGGGATTGTACTTCGATCTCGACTTGCGAGAGTTCCAATTCTTTGGAGCGTAAAACTTGATCTATTTCCTTCATTCGATGATCCCACAAAATTTGTTTCCAGAGATTGGCATGCCACAATTATAGGGTTCAGCCTCGCCTGCCTTGAACACAGAAGTTCATCCCATTTCCAGCCAATGCCGCTCCTGAAGGCTTCAGGGCACTTCAGGGCACTCGCCGTAATCGAGCATGGCCGCGCTCAGTTGCTCTCGCGCAATGGGCATCAATTCGCTTCCTTTGCGGAGCTTGGAAAGCACATCGCGGCTGCACTGCCGACCGCAAGAGGAGTCATTGACGGCGAAATTTGCTGCCTGGATAGACGTGGCAGACCACAGTTCAAAAATCTAATGTTTCGCCGTGGGAACCCGCCGTGCTTTTTCGCATTCGATTTGTTGACTTGTGACGGGAAGGATTTGCGAAATGAGCGATTGCTGGATCGCAAGCAGGAGCTTCGGAGATTGCTGGCACGGTCGCCAGCCGATTCGCTGCTGAAATATACCGAGTACATTGATGGCTGCGGGACAGTGTTATTTCAGCGAGTCTGCGAATTGGATTTGGAGGGGATTGTAGCGAAGAACAGGCACGCGCCTTACGTCACGGAGCGCGAGCAGAGCACGTGGTTCAAGATTCGCAACAAGGGATATTCGCAGATGGTGGGACGGGAAGAATTATTCGAGCGTGACCGGCACTGCGAACCTGTCCTCGGTTGGCATTCGTGTGAGTTGGCGTGTGCTGATGTCGAAGGCTAGACTTTCCACCCCGCCTGGAACAGCTTCGATTCTTTTGCTGGGGAGTCCCAACGCACCAGCACGATGCGGCATTGCCTTTTGCGTGGTCATTAGGCAGGATGCTCCCAAGCGAGAAGTTCGGATACTCTTCTTGCAAGAGCTTCCCGATTTGTGCAGTTGAGAACTTTCTGAAGCCACGTTCTCTAAATACATTGGCGAAGCAATCATGGTTTGTCAGTTCACTGTTTTCATGCATGACCCTCCTCCTCGACGGGTTTCTTGGGGGAACATTCCTCCCACGGAGTATCTTGGTGCCGATTTTGAAATCTACCGAAACGTTTCTTGCAAAACTGAGCAAAATTGCGCATTCACGAAAAAAGGAGCGTCGATCCCGGAACTACGCGATTCGTTTTGCCGCTGCGAGCCAGCGCCAGGAGCCGAAGTTCAAAATTTGCCCAGAGTTGTGCTCGCCGGCCGACAGCGTGTATGTCCAGACGGTTGAGCGTTTTTGACCAGACAGATCGGACCCCGGTTGGTATCATGAATTCATATGTCCGTCACCAAGCACATGCCAGACAATTCACCAGGCCCAACTGGGAGCGCCTGTCCAGGATACCCGCGAGGTGTGTGGCCGCCGTTGCTTTCTGCCTTTTGCGCTGATGCGTCGCCCACCAACCAGCGACATCCCGATTGCAGTGTGCCGGGTTGCATTTGCCCATGTCATAGCCGTCGGTCACCGGCGACCTGGAAGTTGGAGGCTCGTGGAGTGGTGCCCAGCAATAACGGGGATGACTTTAGTCCGCAGGCAGAAAGCGTAGGTCTAATGGAGAAGCTGGAGCGGCTGGGCGGTAACCGTCATAGCACCAGAGTCTTTTCCCGCTGATGGGCGGGCTGCTCACGCTTTTTGATCCCGTCGCGGTCCCAAAACATGATATCAAGCCGTCCTCTTGGGATTCCACGCGCGTCCGCCATCTCTTGGGCGATCTTCTGGAACTTGTCGTTTGTTCAGTGCTCGGACTGCGGTGCTGAGTTGTGCGAGTCACACGCGGAGACGTGCGCTATGTGCCGCGCCGTGTTCTGTCCGGCCTGTTGCCGCTCCATCAGGAGCAGCACCCGAAAGCCGCCTCAGCGGATCGCGAACAAAATCGGGAGCGAAAAAGCGCCTAGTCCGTTTTCTGAACAGGAAAACTCGCGTCGCCTTCAATCACAATTTTGTGGGGTAGCGAACTTCAGACGTTTCTCGGCTGAATCCGGCGCAATTCCTCCAACAGCGCACGCATGATTGTGTCAGATTTCCGCGCTCCGCTCGCCACACGATCCAATATGAACGGTCTACTCCCAATCGTTTGGCAACTCGTGCATAAAGGCCGCGATGAAGTCTGTGGGATATTAGCAGGGCACGATCTTTGCCGCTTAATTTCATCGTAGTCCCGGCACGCATTATGCCAGAGAGGGCGAATCCCGCAAGCGCGTCAGGCCACTGCTCACGCCCGCTATTTTCACTCTCTCACAGTGCGTATACTTTTGGCACCGTGCATTCCAGCACTCCGACCA
>Ga0209266_1001545_pt1 | contig 15134 bp, 15 predicted proteins | sample GraSoiAngelo_132_FD_185889 | JGI IMG/M metagenome (GOLD analysis project Ga0209266, IMG submission 185889) | Grasslands soil microbial communities from the Angelo Coastal Reserve, California, USA - 14_0929_02_40cm (SPAdes) (version 2) | ecosystem: Environmental > Terrestrial > Soil > Grasslands ...
CTCGCTCTCAAGCAGGGGTTCCGGCAGGGCGCCGCAGTTGACGGTGACGAAGGGGCGGTCCCGACGGGGACTGTTGTAGTGGATGGCGCGGGCGACCAGTTCTTTGCCAGTCCCGCTTTCCCCACAGATCAGGACGGTGCTGGAGGTCTCCGCCACCCGGCGGATCAGGGCAAAGACCTTCTGCATGACCTCGCTGGCCCCGACGAGGTTCTCGAACGAGGCCTGCCCCTTTAACTCTCGCTTCAGCAAGAGGTTTTCGACGGTCAGCCGCTTGGCGTCCAACGCCTTCCTGACAGTAAGCACCACATGCTCGTTGTTGAAGGGCTTGGTCAGCACGTCGTAGGCGCCCAGCTTTACCGCTTCGATACCCACCTCCAGCGTCGCGTACGCCGTGAGCACGAGGAGCACGGTGTCCGGTGCGATGTCCTTCACAGCCTTGAGGATTTCCATTCCGCCCAGACGGCCTGGCATTTTCAAATCCGTGATGACGAGATCAAAGATGTCCGATCCGACCAACTGGAGGGCCTCCTGGCCATCAGCAGCCGTAACCACACTGTGACCAGCCCGTCCGAGGATGGTGCTCAGCACCTCGCGCATGCCTCGCTCATCGTCCACGACGAGGATCCTGGCCGGCACAGTCACCATCACCGTACCTCCTGCACGACGGTTCCGGTAATCGGGAGCGTCAATTTCACACACGTGCCCTTGCCCAGCACGCTCTCCACCTGCACGCTGCCCTTGTGCTCATCCATGATCCGGTGCACCAATGAAAGGCCGAGGCCAGTACCGCCTTCTTTCGTCGTAAAGAATGGGTAAAAGATCTTGTGGAGGTGCTCCTCCGGTATGCCCGGACCCGTGTCCTCAAACACGATTTCGACGGACTCGCCTTCCGCCTCGCCGACCGGTGCGGCCACCCGTCGGGTCGCCACCGTCAAGGTCCCTCCGTCAGCCATCGCCTGGCAGGCGTTCAAGCCGAGGTTCCAGCACACTTGGCGCATCTGGTCCGGATCCACCATTGTGGCGACGCTGTCCGGCGTCAAGTGCCGTACGAAACGGATCTGCCCGCCGTATTCGGGCGTCTGCTCAAGCAATTGGATCGTCTCTTGGACCAGCTCATTAAAGTCACACTGTTTAAGGTTCAGCGGGCGCGGGCGCGCGTACTGCAGGAAGTCCGACACGATGCCGTTCAGCCGCTCGGTCTCGCGGAGCGCGAGGTCCAGCAACGGCCGGTTGACGTCGGTCGTGTACAGATCTTTCCGCATCACTTGGATGGCGCCGGAGAGCGCCGCCAGGGGGTTGCGAATCTCGTGGGCGAGGCCAGCCGACAGCTCACCGATCGTCGCGAGCCACTGCTTGCGCCGCACTACCTCCTCCATCTTCTTGAGAGGCGTGATGTCCTGAAACACGCCCACGATCCCGGCGTTCCGCCCCCGAGCCTGGAGGGGAGCCAGGCTCATCGCCAGGATGAGACGGGTTCCGTCCTTGCGGCGCCCCACTTCTTCCAGGCGATGCGACATGCCAGCCGGCGGGATCCTGCTCTGGCCGGTCGGAGCCGGCCAGGCGAAGACCTCCCACCAGGACCGCCCCCGGACCTCCATCTGACTATACCCCATGATCTCCTCGGCACGCCGGTTGAATGACGTGAGGCGTCCTTCAGGATCGGTGGTAAACAGCCCGCTGTCGATGCTCTCCACGACAAACTGGTGAAACTCCTGCAAGCCGGTGAGGTCGCGATCCTTCTCCTCCAGGCGCTCGCCAGTGCTTCTCAGCTTCTCCGCCAGGGTGCCGCTCAGGTACCCGACCATGATGAACCCGAGAAGGTTCAGCGACAGGTTGTAGAAGATCTCGGGGACCTGGAGCTCCGTCCGCGGTAGCCATGCAAAGAGCGTGACCTGATAGGTGGAACGATAGTACTGCAGGTCCACGATGGCCCCATAGAAGATGCCGGCGATCGAGGCCGCCGCCAGTCCGCCTTTGCGGGACAACAGCGCACTGGCGGCTGTAATTGACAGGATGAAGAGCAGCGAGAAGGGGCTTTCCACGCCGCCGGTGATGGCCACCAGGACGGTTTCAAACATGATATCCAGGCCGATCTGCAGGTACGCGAATGTGACGAGCCACTCGATTCGATTGACGAGGAGGCCGTAGAGGATCGTGAGGAGGTAGGTCGCGACGATCAGGCCATAGTAGGCGGGAATGGCCTGTGTGCTCTTACCGATCTGCAGATAGATCAGCACCCCCAGGGTGAGAGTGACGACGGCGACCCTGATGCCCATGAGCCATTTGAGCTTGTCCCGCAGGGCCTCCATACATTTCGTGAAGCCGCACTCGCACCCTAGCCGACGACCGCCGCCATCTTGAAGATGGGGAGATACATGGCGATGACGATGAACCCGATGACGGTGCCCAGGAACACCATCAGCGCGGGCTCCAGGAGTGAGGTCAGGGCCGCGACCGCCGAGTCTACTTCCTCGTCGTAGAAATCCGCGATCTTCCCGAGCATCGCGTCCAGCGCCCCCGTCGCCTCGCCGACGTTGATCATCTGGACGACCATCGGGGGAAAGACCCCGGTCTTGCCGAGCGGCTCGGACAGCGTTTTCCCCTCGCCCACACTCGTCCGCGCTTCCAGAATCGCGTTCTCCACGATCTTGTTCCCCGAGATCCGCGCGACGATTTCGAGCCCCTCCATGATCGGCACGCCGCTCTGCAGCAGCGTCCCGAAGGTGCGGGTGAACTGCGCCACCGCGATCTTCCGGATCAGATCGCCCGCCACCGGCAGCTTCAGCATGAACGCGTCGATCTTCAGCCTGCCTCCGGGGGTGGCGTAGTATCTCTTCAGCCCGTAAATGCCGACCCCCGCGGCGATGATCAGGAAAATGATGTACTTCTGCATGAAATCGCTGATGCCAATCACGAGCATGGTCGGAGCCGGCAGCGTCCCGCCGAAGTCCGTGAACATCTTTGCGAAGATCGGGATGACCCAGACCATCAGGACCGACACCACGATGATGGCCACGGCCACGATGGCGGCCGGGTAGACCATGGCGGACTTGATCTGGGCCTTCAGCTTTGCGGACTTCTCCAACTGGCCCGCCAAACGCTGCAAGGTGACGTCGAGCGCGCCGCCCACCTCGCCTGCCTGCACCATATTGCAGTAGAGGCTGCTGAAGTTCTTGGGATGCTTCTTCAAGGCGTCGGCGTAGGTCGTCCCGGATTCGACGTCCATCTTGACCTCGCCGATCAGCTTGCCGAAGGTCTTGTTATCGCACTGCGTGGCGAGGATCTCGAGGCATTGCACCAGCGGAAGCCCGGCGTTGATCATGGTCGCGAACTGCCGGGTGAAGACGACGATGTCCTTGTCGGTGATCTTCTGCTTCCGCTCGCCGAAGAGGGCCTTGGCCTTCTTCTTCTCCTCGATGCTTTTGACGGTGATACCCTGGGAACGTAACTGCTCGATCGCCAATTCACGGGTATCAGCATTGATCTCCGCGGTGACGGACTTCCCCCCTCGGGCTGTCCCGGCGTATGCGAAGACTGGCATGCAGTCACCTCATGTAGTCAGTTATGGCCTCGGACCTACTCGGCGATCGAAACGCCCTCGACTTCCTTCAGTGTCGTGATCCCCTGGCAGACCTTGGTGATCCCGCTCGTGCGGATCGTCTTGACTCCCTGCTCGAGCGTCATCTTCCTGAGTTCGTCCGTTGACGCCCCGCGGAGGATGGCGAGCCGTATATCCTCTGTGATGGGCATGATCTGGTAGAGGGCGAGGCGCCCCTTGTACCCCTTATTGCTGCAAGTCGCGCAACCCTTCCCCTTCATCGGGGTCATCTTCTCGAATTCCTCTTCATTCGCTTTGCTGGCGCCTGCCACTTTCAAGATTTCCCGAGTCACTGTGGGGTCTGGCACCTTGCAGTCCTTGCAGATGCGCCGGCAGAGACGCTGGGCGATGACCAGGATCACGGAGGAGGCGACCAAGAACGGCTCGATGCCCATGTTGAGGAGCCGGTTGATCGTGGACGGCGCATCGTTGGTGTGGACTGAGGCTAAAACCAAGTGGCCGGTCATGGCGGCCTTGATCGCGATCTCGGCCGTCTCGAAGTCCCGGATCTCACCGATCAGGATGATGTCAGGGTCCTGCCGGAGGAAGGACTTCAGGCACGTCGCAAAGGTCAGCCCGATGTCCGGCTGGACCAGCACCTGGTTAATCCCCACGAAGTTGAATTCGACCGGGTCCTCGGCCGTTGAAATGTTCACGTCCGGAGTGTTGAGGGCCTGCAGACACGAATAGAGAGTCACGGTCTTCCCGCTTCCGGTCGGGCCGGTGACGAGGATCATCCCGTACGGCATTGCCAGGGCGGCATTGATGTCGGCTTCCTGCCTTTTATCAAAGCCGAGCTTATCCTTGTCCACCTGGATGTTGGCCTTGTCCAAGAGGCGGAGAACGCCCTTCTCGCCGAAGAGGGTGGGCAAGACCGACACGCGGAAGTCGATGTCGCGCTTGGGACCGAGTTTCAGCTTGATGCGGCCGTCCTGCGGGAGCCGCCGCTCGGCGATGTCCAGCTTCGCCATGATCTTGATGCGAGAAATGAGGGAATTCTTGACCTTCAAGGGCAGGTTCATGACCGTCTGCAGATCGCCGTCGATCCGGTACCGGATCCGGAACACGGTCTCATACGGCTCGACGTGGACGTCGCTGGCGCCCACCTTCATGGCATTGACCAGGATCCCGTTGACCAGCTTGATGATCGGGGCTTCGACCTCGCCGATCATGCCTTGGTCCTGGTCGGACTCCGCCACTTCTACTGAGTCAAGCACATCGCCCACGGTCTTGTCGAAGTCCTCGACGTCCACCATGGGCCCTCCGTCCGCTTGGCCGAGATCGGCCAGCTCATCCGCTGCACCGCCTTCGGGGATCGTGTAGTCCTTCGCCTGCAGAATGGCGGCCGCGGCCTGGGCCGCTCCACCAGCGACGCCAGCGCCGTAGTACTTCTTGACCGCCTCGATGAGCGCCGACTCAGCAGCGATCACAGGCTCGATCGTGTAGTTCGTGCGGAACTTGAGGTCGTCCAAGGCCAGCATGTTCGTGGGGTCCAGCATCGCCACGGTCACGGTAGCCCCAACCCGCCTCAACGGCAGCACCATGTGCTTCTTGACCAGTTCCAGCGGCACAAGCTTGATGATGGCGGGGTCGATGTGCTGGTACATCTTCAGATCCACGGCGGGCACCCGATACTGTTGGGAGAGGAACTGGAGGAGTTTCTCCTCTTGGATGTAGCCCATCTTGACTAGGGTACTGCCGAGCCGGGTGGCGCCTCTGGACTGCCTTATGGCCACCAGCGCCTCGTTGAGTTGTTTCTCAGTGATGAGGTTGGCGGAAATGAGCAACTTGCCCAGTTTGTCAGTAACCGGAGGCATCGCTTCGCTCCCTCAGGTGGCAAAAGTTGTCCGGCAATAAAACCACGAGAAACATTGGGGAAAGAGTGTACTGCGTTATAGGGGTCTTGTCAACGAACATCCATCCCGACCTCCTGAAATCACATGAAATGTCTCACGCGCGCAGGACGCGTCAGGCCAAGTCCGGATGATAGGCGCGGATGCCCCGATAGACATAGTGAAGGCCAGAAATGACCGTCAGTGTCAGCATGAGCGCGAGCAGCGGCATCAATTGGTGCACGTCTTTCTGGAACGCGATGAGCACCAGCGCCAGGACGAGATAGGTGAGCTGGGCCAGCGTCGTCCCCTTGCCGAGCGCTGTTGGGGCCACCTCGATCGGCGTCTGGGTCACGTGCAGGAGCAGCGTGCCGGCCACAATGATGAGGTCCCGACTGACCACCACGATCGCCACCCACCCCGGCACCAGATGCAGAATTGACAAGGTGATGAAGGACGAGGTGAGGAGGAGCTTGTCAGCCAGCGGGTCCAGGTACGCGCCAAGCTTTGTGCGCTGATTCGCCATCCGGGCAATGACCCCGTCCAGAATGTCCGTGACGCCGGCGATCAAGATCGTCCACAGCGCCCACAGGTAGTGCCCATAGGTGAGGAACCCAATAAAGAACGGAATGAGAAGGATACGGAGAACCGTCAGGGCATTAGGGAGATTCATGGGTTTCTGGGAAGCGAGCCGCGCACGTGGAGTGAGTGGATTCTAGGAGAGGCTATGGGCGAAGTCAACCGCAGGGAATGCCCAGTTGCGTTCCTTGACAAGCACCGTAAGGCTTCGTTAAAGTGGCCGTTCTAGATGGTTTTTCCGCTGTAGAGGGGCGGGCACCGATGCGGGTCACAATCAACGGCAAGACCGAGGAGGTGTCGGGTAGCAGCGTCTTGGAGATTCTGAAAGCCAAGGACGTCAGCCCCCAGATGGTGACCGTGGAGCTCAACTCGAAGATGCTGGAACGTGATGAACTCGGTAGCACAGTCGTGAGGGACGGCGACGCGATCGAATTCCTGTTCTACATGGGCGGGGGCGCCTAGATGCTCCGCGCCGCGCACACCATCACCGAGTTCATCGGGCACACCCCCCTGGTCCAGCTCAACCGCCTGTCCCAGGAGGGGGCCGCCACCATTTACGCCAAGGCCGAACACTTCAACCCGGGTGGCTCGGTCAAAGACCGCATCTGTCTCAACATGATCAACGAGGCGGAGCGGCAGGGCCGGCTGAAGCCCGGCGCCACCATTGTCGAGCCGACCAGCGGCAACACGGGCATCGGCCTGGCGCTGATCTCCGCCGTGCGCGGCTACAAGCTCATCCTCGTCATGCCGGAGAGCATGAGCATGGAGCGCGCGAGCCTGCTGTCCTCCTACGGCGCGCAGCTCGTGCTCACGGCGGCCTGGGAAGGGATGAAAGGCTCCATCAAGGAAGCCGAGAGCCTCGTCGCCGCGAACCCGGACTATTTCATGCCGGACCAGTTCTCGAATCCCGCGAACCCAGCCATGCACCGGAAGACGACAGCGCCGGAGATCTGGGAGGCGATGGACGGCCGGATCGATGCCTTCGTCGCGGCAGTCGGCACCGGCGGTACGATCACGGGGTGCGGTGAGGTCTTCAAGGAACGGAACCCGAAGGTCAAGGTCATCGCGGTGGAGCCGGCCGGCTCGCCCGTCTTGTCGGGGGGCGACCCGGGCCCGCACCGGATCCAAGGGATCGGCGCGGGGTTCATCCCCAAGGTCCTGAATCGCTCGATCCTGGATGGCGTGCTCACCGTGACGGACGACGAAGCGTATCAGATGTCCAAGCTGTTGGCGAAGAAGGAAGGGCTCCTGGTCGGCATCTCATCAGGCGCCAACGTCGCCGCCGCTCAGAAGGTCGCGGCGGAGCTCGGGCCCGGTAAGAACGTGGTCACGGTGCTCTGCGACACGGGCGAGCGCTACATCAGCATCGAGAAATACTTTAACATTTAAACCACCTATGCCCTTTATTGCGGACTCTGAAGAACAGGTCACCCGGTACAGCCGACACATCCTCCTGCCGGAGGTTGGCGGCAAAGGCCAGCAGAAGATCGGGCAGGCCAAGGTCCTCATCGTGGGCGCCGGCGGCTTGGGGTCTCCCGCCGCATTCTACTTAGCCGCGGCAGGCGTCGGCACGATCGGCCTGATCGACAGCGACGCCGTGGACCTCTCCAACCTCCAGCGCCAGATCATCCACCAGACGCCCGACATCGGCCGGCCCAAGGCGGCCTCCGCCAAGGCCAAGATCCTCGCCCTCAACCCCAGCGTCGGGGTCGAGACCTACAATATGCGCCTGACGGCGGAGAATGCCCTGGACCTCATCGGCCGGTACGACATCGTCGTGGACGGCGTGGACACCTTTCCCGCAAAGTTCCTCATCAACGACGCCTGCTTCTTCGCGCACAAGCCGCTGGTGCACGGAGGGATCCTCCGGTTCGACGGGCGGGTGTTCACCATCCTGCCGGGGCAGAGCGCCTGCTTCCGCTGCATCTTCAAGCAACCGCCGCCGCCCGGCGCGGTGGCCAGTTGCCAGGAAGCCGGCGTGATCGGCGCGCTGGCCGGCGTAATCGGGACCATCCAGGCGACCGAAGTCCTCAAGCTGATCTTGGGCAAGGGCCGCCTCCTCACCAACCGGCTCCTGGATTACGACGCACGCGAGACCCGGTTCCGCGAAATCAAGGTGGCCAAGAACCCGCGGTGCCCGCTCTGCGGCGAGCGTCCGGAGATCACCCGGCTCGTCGAGCACGAGCCGGAGGTCTGCGCGGTCAGAACGGCGTGAACATGGCAAAACCCGCCCCCATGAACACCGACAAGATCAAAGGCTTGTTCTGCCGCGAGTGCGGCAAGGAGTATCCGGCAGTGTCGCTCCATGTCTGCGACATGTGCTTCGGCCCCTTGGAAGTCCAGTACAACTACAAAGCGATCAAGCCGCGCCTCACCCGCAAAGCGATCGAGGCGGGCCCCAAGAGCCTCTGGCGGTACGTGGATCTCCTCCCCATCGCGGGGGACCCCACCGTCGGCCTGGACGCTGGCTTCACCCCGCTTGTCCGGGCCAAGAACCTCGGTGACGAACTGGGACTGGACAAGCTCTTCATCAAGAACGACACTGTCAATCACCCGACCCTGTCGTTCAAGGACCGGGTCGTCTCGGTGGCACTGACCCGCGCCCGTGAGCTGGGCTATGACACGGTTGCCTGCGCGTCCACCGGCAACCTGGCCAACTCGGTCGCCGCCCACGCCGCGGCGGCCAAGATGCAGTGCTACGTGTTCATCCCGCACGACCTGGAAGCCTCCAAGGTGCTCGGGAATCTCGTCTACCGACCCAACGTCGTCGAGGTCGAGGGCAATTACGACGACGTGAACCGCCTGTGCAGCGAGATCGCCGGCGAGCACAAGTGGGCCTTCGTCAACGTCAACATCCGCCCCTACTACGCCGAAGGGTCCAAGACCTTGGCCTATGAAGTCGTGGAACAACTCGGCTGGGAAGCCCCGGACCACATCGTCGTGCCCATGGCCTCCGGCTCGCTGCTCACGAAGATCTGGAAAGGGCTGAACGAGTTCCACAAGCTGGGGCTGATCGACCGCCTGGTCACCAAGGTAGACGGCGCGCAGGCGGAGGGCTGTGCCCCCATCGCCACAGCCCACAAGCTGGGCCGGGACTTCTTCAAGCCGGTTAAGCCCGCCACCGTTGCCAAGTCGCTGGCGATCGGCAACCCCGCCGACGGCTACTACGCGCTGAAGGCCACGGCCGAAAGCGGTGGCGCCATGGACATGGTGACGGACGAGGAGATCATCGAGGGCATGACGCTGCTCGCGCAGACCGAAGGGATCTTCGCCGAGACCGCCGGCGGTGTGACGATCGGCGTCCTCAAGAAACTAGTCAAGCAGGGCATCATTAAGCGGACCGAGACGACCGTGGCATTGATCACCGGCAACGGGTTGAAGACCCAGGAGGCCGTCATGAACGCCGTCGGCCGGCCGACGCGGATCTCCCCAAGCCTGGTCCACTTCCAGAAGATGTTCGGCCTGGGCAACCATGAGAGGTAAGGATCCATGGTCACGGTGCGTATTCCCACGCCCCTGCGGACACTGACGGGGGGCAAAAGTGAGGTCGAGTCCTCCGCCTCGGACATTCAGTCTCTGATCGAGTCGTTGAACGGCCAGTTTCCCGGCCTCAAGGATCGGGTCTGTGACGACAAAGGCGAGATCCGGCGCTTCGTAAACATTTATCTCAACGAAGAGGACATCCGCTTTCTGAAAGGCAAGCACACGCCCGTCAAGGATGGCGACGAGGTCTCCATCGTACCGGCCATCGCGGGCGGGGCTTTTTAAGACATAACGATGGCGCACCTCCGTTTTCATCTCCGATTTCCGGAGGACAAAATCAGGGAACCGGTCCTCTGCCAGATCAACCGCGCTTTCCCGAAGGTAGATACGAACATCCGCCGGGCGGACGTGCGGGAGAAGACCGGATGGATGGACGTGGAATTCTCCGGGGATACCGCCGAGATCGAGCGGGCTATCGAAGGCATCCGACAGAAGGGTGTCATCGTGGACCCCATCGAGTTGAACGTCGTCGAGTAGCCGTGAACGCCATGGAATTTACCGAGCAGCAGATCGAACGCTACAGCCGGCACATCATCCTGCCGGACGTGGGCGGCAAGGGCCAGAAGAAGCTGGCCGCAGCCCGTGTGCTGGTCATCGGCGCGGGCGGCCTCGGCTCCCCGGCCGCGCTCTATTTGGCCGCGGCGGGAGTCGGCACGATCGGCTTGGTGGATGGTGATGTGGTGGACCTGTCGAATCTTCAGCGCCAGATTCTCCACACGACTGCCAACGTCGGAAAGCCGAAGGTCGAGTCCGGGCGCGAGATGCTGGCCGCGATCAATCCGGACGTCGCGATCAAGACGTACCAGACCACTATCAACGCCGAGAACATTCTGAGCATCCTCACCGACTACGATCTCGTCCTGGACGGCTCGGACACCTTCTCCACCCGTTACCTGGTCAACGACGCTTGTTTCTTCGCCAAGAAGCCCCTGATCTCCGGCAGCATCTTCCGCTTCGAAGGGCAGCTCACCACCCTCAAACCGCACGACGGTTTTCCCTGCTACCGGTGCCTCTACGCAGAACCGCCACCCGCGGGCCTGGTCCCGAACTGCCAGGAAGCCGGGGTGTTGGGCGTGCTGGCCGGCACGATCGGCGTGCTCCAGGCCGCCGAGGTGATCAAGGAGATCGTCGGATTCGGAACGTCGCTCGCCGGCTCGATGCTGATCTACGACGCGCTCGAGATGAACTTCCGCAAGACCCGCATCCCGAAAGACCCTGAGTGTCCCCTCTGCAGCGCGCGCCCCCGCATCACGGACCTGTCCGGCGACTACGCAGTCTCGTGCGGCCTCTGAGCGTCCCTCGACACATCCTCGACGAAATGATCGCTCACGCGCGTGAACTGGCCCCGCACGAGTGCTGCGGCATGCTGGCCGGGAAGGACGGCCGAGCCACCCACCACTACAAGATCGCCAACATCGTCGCGACGGAAGGAGCCCACCTCGCCAACTTCGACGCGGCGAAGTTCGCCCACTTGCAGGCCCTCTCACCCGAAGAGCGCGCCGACATCGCCTTCGTCATGGACGCCCGTGACATGTCCCTGGCGTTGAAAGACATGCGGCACAAGGGCCTCGAGTTGCAGGTCATCTACCATTCGCATCCCCACAGCCCCGCGCGGCCCTCCGTCACCGACATCAAGATCGCCACGGAGTTCGAGTCCACCAGGGGCATCCTGAATCTGCCCGAGCCGTTGCACCTCATCATCTCCCTGGAAATGAAAGACTCACCGGAGGCCAATGCCTTTCGCATCGTGAACGGGACCGTCACGCCGGTCTCCTACCGGACCGTCTAGCTGGAGCGCATCTACATGCCTCCGCCCGACGTGCCTTCGCTCAAACGGGTGCAGGAGCTTGCCGACGAACTCAGGCTCCTCGAGGATGAGCTGATCCCCTACGGCCGCCACAAGGGCAAGATCGTGCTGGCCGCGCTCGATCGGCTCCGCGGCCGGCCTCTCGGCCGCTACGTGCTGGTCACCGCCATCAACCCCACGCCGCTGGGCGAAGGGAAGACCGTCACCGCGATCGGGCTGGCCATGGGCTTGTGCCGGCTGGGGCCCCGCGCCGTCGTGACGCTCCGCCAGCCTAGTCTCGGTCCCGTGTTCGGCGTCAAGGGGGGCGGTTCCGGCGGCGGGCGCGCGCAAGTCGTCCCGCAGGAAGAGGTGAATCTCCATCTGACCGGAGATGCACACGCGGTGGCCGCGGCGCACAACCTGCTGGCCGCGTTCGTTGACAACCACCTGTCGCACGGCAACTCGCTTCAACTCGATCCCAACGCGATCAGTTGGCCGCGGGTCATGGGGCTGAACGACCGGGCGCTGCGCCAAGTGACTTTGCAGGGCGGCCGGCGCAGCCACTTCGTGATCACCGAAGCCTCGGAGGTGATGGCGATTCTCGCGTTGGCCGCCGATCTGAAAGACTTGCGGCGGCGGCTCGGGCGGATTCTCGTGGGGATGACGCGGGACGGCCGGCCGGTGTGCGCCGAGGACCTGCGGTGCGCCGGAGCAATGGCCGCCCTCCTTCGGGACGCGATGAACCCCAATCTAGTGCAGACCACGGAGGGCACGTCGGCGCTCATCCATGCCGGTCCCTTCGGCAACATCGCGCACGGCAGCAGCTCGATTGTCGCCGACGTGCTCGCGCTCCGCCTTGCCGATTACGTCGTCACCGAAGCGGGTTTCGGCAGCGATCTGGGCGCGGAGAAGTTCTTCAACATCAAATGCCGGGTGTCCGGCCTGCGTCCGGCGGCTGCCGTGATCGTGGCCACCCTGCGGGCGTTGAAGCTGCACGGAGGCGCCGGCTCAGCCCGGCCTGGCTTGCCGCTGCCGGCGGCCCTGACCGGCCCCAACCGGGAAGCCCTGGCCCGCGGATGCGCCAACCTCCGTCAGCACATCGCCAACGTTCGCACGTTCGGCGTCCCTGCCATCGTAGCTGTGAACGCGTTTGCTGACGATCCGAAAGTAGAACTGGAGTATGTGAAGGCCCAGGCGGTCGAAGGAGGAGCCGTGGACGCCGCGGTGTCCACGCCCTGGTCAGATGGCGGTGCCGGTGCTGAAACGCTGGCAGACGCCGTCATGAGGGCCTGCGAGCAACCATCGAGCTATCAGCCTCTGTACGAGGATGCCGCCTCGATCGAGCAGAAACTCGACACGATCGCTCGCCGGGTCTACGGTGCGGATAACGTGACCTTCGCGCCCACTGCCGCAGCTCAGATCGAAACAGCCGCCAGGCTGGGGTACGGGCACTTTCCGATCTGTATGGCGAAGACCCAGTACTCGCTATCACACGACCCCCAACTCCTCGGTCGGCCGAGCGGCTTCACCCTTCCAATCCGAGAGGTACGAATCCTCGCAGGCGCGGAGTTCTTGACAGCAGTGTGTGGCGGCATGCAGTTGATGCCCGGGCTGCCCAACCGTCCCGCAGGCGAGCGCGTGGATGTCGACCCCGAGACCGGCCGCATCGTAGGACTGACCTGAACATGGAAGTGTGACAGGGAGCGGAAGAACGGGTTCTGACAGATGGAGAGAGCGGTCGCTAGCGCGAAGGGATGGTTCGGATCGACTGACCGGTTGCCGCTTGGTAAGCCGCACCGAGGGTGCTCACCTCGGTGATCTTGATATCGCCCCCCATGCCCTTCAACGCGAGGTCCATGGAGGTCTGCCCGAACGGCACGACCATCTCCCGATAGTTGAGCTGTCGGCATCCCTTGATTTTCTCCTCTAGCCCTCCGACAGACCCCACCTCCTGGTTCTCATTGATCGTGCCTGACATACAGACATCCGAGCGGATCGGATCGCCGAGCAAGGCCGACGTCACACCGACCGCAAGGATGGCGCCCGCGCTCGGGCCGTCGATATACAGCCCGTTCTGGAGGACGGCGGTGCGGACGGAGAGCCGAACCCGCAGGAATCGGGGATCGTACCCCACGCTCTTGGCGGCCGCCGCGACAGCTGTCCGCAGGGACACGTCGAGATGCCCGCCGAAATGCGAATCCGTCACCACTTCCGGACCGGTCCCTGTAGACACGTAACTCACGGCCATATCCGCAAGCACAACTTCACCGAGATTGGCCGCATACGCCACGGACTGGTCAGCCTTGGCAGAGTATTGGTTCACCATGAGGACCGGAACCCGCATGTTGGTGGCCGGGAACGGCTGCGGCGCCTTGAGTGGTTGGATCTGCACGTCAGGTCGAGGGCTCTCACCCGTTGCCGACGGAGCCGTCGGCGCGGCGGACGCGCTCGAATCTGTAGAAGCCGATGTGGCAGAATCCTCGGACGCCACAGGTGCTTGGGGCAGTCCTCTCATCGCCGGGGTGAAGCTCTCGTTGGCTACGCCCTTCTTCATCTTGATGAGGCGACAGTCCGGGCCGCCACCTCGGTCGCTATAGAGGTTCGTTCCATTTGGTAGCATGCACAGCCAGACATCGGCAAACGCTGCAGGCGCAGCGAAACCGAGGCCGAGAGCGAGGCCAATGAGCGAGGCAGTAATTTTCTGTCGCATGATCGGAATATACAGCAATTTCAGTGCCTTCCTACATTTACGGGCCAGTTCATTCTCACCCTGTGCGTAACCCGTTAATTCTTTACACAAAGTTAACATCTAGGCCAGCGCCAGAGGGAGGAAAGCCCACCGGAATTCGGGGGCGACTTCTATCTGCTTGGATAGTGCGCTTATCTCTTCAGATAGGCCATGCCCGGCTACCGTTGCCCCTGACGTCAGCTCGTCACTGCTCCCTCTGAGGCCGAAGAGACATGCCTGGCGTATTTGCCCATAACGCCAGTCGTGTAGCGAGGCACCGGCGGTTTCCACTTGCTGAGCCGAGTCTTGATTTCTTTCTGTGTGAGTTCGACGTTCAAAGTGCGGTCAGGCACATCGAAGACGATGACGTCGCCGGTCTTGAGCGCTGCGATGGGGCCTTTCTTCGCCGCTTCCGGCGCGATGTGGCCGGCCATCAGCCCGTGCGTGGCGCCCGAGAAGCGACCATCGGTAAGCAGGGCGACAGACTCCCCCAAGCCTGCGCCGACGATCGCGGCCGTCACGCCCAGCATCTCGCGCATGCCCGGGCCGCCCGCCGGCCCTTCATAGCGGATCACAACCACATCGCCCGCCTTGATCTGCCCGGCCTTGACGGCGGCGAAGGCGTCCTCCTCACGGTCGAAGACCTTGGCCGGGCCTCTGAACAACGTCATTGAGTGTCCTGCCACTTTTACGACGCAGCCCTCCGGCGCCACGTTTCCTTTAAGAATGACCAGCCCCCCCGTCGGCTTAATCGGATTGGACAGCGGCCGGACGACGTGCTGGCCCGGCGTCTCGCTCGCCTGTCGGGCTTCCTCGCCAATCGTACGACCCGTGACCGCGAGCTGACCGGCATGCAACAGGCCGGCGTCCAGCAGCCGCTTAGCGACCAGCGTCGTGCCGCCCGCCGCATAGAGATCGGCCGCCATGAAGCGGCCGCCCGGCTTCAGATCAACCAGCAAGGGAACCTTCCGGTTGATCTTGTCGAAGTCGTCAATAGTCAATCGCACGCCGGCTTCCCGCGCGACGGCCAGCAGGTGCAGCACGGCATTCGTGGAGCCGCCGGTGGTG
>Ga0209266_1001546_pt1 | contig 15133 bp, 17 predicted proteins | sample GraSoiAngelo_132_FD_185889 | JGI IMG/M metagenome (GOLD analysis project Ga0209266, IMG submission 185889) | Grasslands soil microbial communities from the Angelo Coastal Reserve, California, USA - 14_0929_02_40cm (SPAdes) (version 2) | ecosystem: Environmental > Terrestrial > Soil > Grasslands ...
GGTCGAACGCCGCGCGGTTCGCGGCCACGGTGCGCTCGAGCCCCGCGCCCCCCGCAATGTAGGCAAACGCCTCTGGCGACAACGCTCGTTGCGCCGACGTCTCGAGCCGTGCGGCGTCTACGGGGACCCGCGGCTTCCTGCCTCCGAGCCCAGCGACGAAGATCGTCGCCTGGCGGCGCGGACCGGCGTCGGGAAACGGTGCGCTGAGATCGGTCACTGCGGAGCTCCGTCAGGCGATTGGAGAAGGCCCCGCAATGTAGTGGCTACTGCTTGAAGCCGCCGGAGGGTGTGGGGATCCGAACCTTCGCCATCACGCGCTCGACAAATCCGAACTCGGGGCTGAAGCGCTGGAGCTGCGCGAGCTCGACGAACAGCTTGCGCTCCCGCTCCGCCGTCGCGAGGCACGCAGGACACTGCGACAGATGCAGCGCGCGGGCCGCGGGAAGCAGGCCCTGGGCCCACAGCTCGACTTCGTCGGGGGTGAGGTGCTGAAGATCGGTGTCGCTCATTTTCCTCTCCTACGGCACGCGGGAAAACCGGGTTTCAGACCCGCCGGTCCTCGAGGTAGCCCCGCAATTCGTTGCGCGCCCGATGGATATACGTCTTCACCGTGCCCAGCGGCAAGTCCAGCATCTGGGCGATCTCCTCGTACGCGTACCCCTCGACGTGGCGCAACAGGATGCACGCGCGGTACTCGGGCCGGAGGCGGCCGATGGCGCGGTCGATGGCGCCACCGAGCTCTCGCGCTTCCACTTCCTGCAGCGGCGTCTCGCCGTGGTCGCTGAGCTGCAGAGCGCTCGCGGCGCGCGCATTGGGGGTCATGGCGTCGGGGGCGCCGTCCAGGGACATCGTATCGATGCTGCGCCTGCGGAGGTGATCGATCGCCGCGTTGTTCGCCACCTTGAAGATCCAGGACGAAAACTTGAACTCGGGACGATACGACTTGATGCCGTTCAGGACCTTGATGAAAGTCTCCTGGGCCAGGTCTTCCGCGAGGGCGCGGTCGCGCACCATGCGGTAGAGCAGCGAAAACACGGGCCGTTCATAGCGGCGCACCAGCTCGCGGAAGGCCGCCTCGTGGCCCTGCTTCGCGCGCGCGGCGAGCTCCTGGTCGCTGGCGCCGGTCGCGTTGAACGGCCTATCTTTCGCGCCTATGACGCCGTCTCCTGCGCTGGACGTGGCCGTGGCGGGCGGACAAGAACGACAAGGCGGGAGGAGGGGCGAGTCGAAGCGCTCCTATGTGCGGAGCATGTTCACCGCCATCGCGCCGCGCTACGACTTTCTCAATCATCTCCTGAGCCTCAACGTGGATCGCCGCTGGCGCCGCACAGCGGTGGCGCGGCTCGGCTGGGAGGCGAGACCGGGCGGCGTGTACCTCGACCTGTGCGCCGGCACGCTGGACCTCGCGGCTACGCTGGCCCGCGCGCCCGGCTTCACGGGGACGGTGATCGGCGCGGACTTCGTGCTGCCGATGCTCCTGCGCGGCCGGGGCAAGGCGGTACGCGCCCGGCCGGTCGGGGCCGATGCGCTCACGCTGCCGTTCGCGGATGCGCGATTTGACGGCGCCATGTGCGCGTTCGGTGTGCGCAACCTCGCCGACCTGGACGCAGGTCTCGGGGAAGCGGCGCGGGTGCTCAAGCCGGGGGCACGCTTCGTGGTGCTCGAGTTCGCCACCCCGCGCCGCGCGCCGCTGCGCGCCCTCTACCTCTTCTATTTCCGGCGCCTGCTCCCCGCCATCGGCCGCGCGGTGTCGAAACATAGGGACGCCTATACCTACCTGCCAGAGTCGGTACTCGAGTTCCCCGAGCCGGCCGCGCTCGCGCGCCGGATCGAGGCGGCGGGCTTCAGCGACGTGCGCTTCGAGCTGCTTTCCGGCGGGATCTGCGCCGTCCATCATGGCGCTCGATAACCTGCGCGCCTTTCTCGGCGCGATCGACACGGCCGGCGCCCTCGTCCGCGTGGACCATCCGGTGTCGGTGAATCGCGAGATGACGGAAATCGCGGACCGCTGCATGAAATCGCCGGGCGGCGGCCCGGCGCTCCTGTTCGAGCACCCGACGCTCGCCGGCGGCGGCCGCTCGCGCCAACCGGTGGCGGTCAACCTGTTTGGCTCCGAGCGCCGCATGGCGCTGGCGCTGGGCGTCGACTGCCTGGACGAGATCGGCGAACGGATCGCGGCGCTCCTGAACCTCAAGGTGCCGGATACGCTGCTCGGCAAGCTCGCCATGCTGCCGCAGCTCGCGGAGGTCGCCAAGTTCCCGCCCAAGGCCATCGGGGGGCGCGCTCCCTCTCAGAAGACGGTGCTCCAGGGGGCGGAGGTGAACCTCGCGGAGCTCCCGATTCCTATCTGCTGGCCCGAAGACGGCGGGCCGTACATCACGCTGGCGGGCGTGATCACACGCGACCCCAAGAGCGGCGTCAGGAACGTGGGCATGTACCGCGTGCAGGTGATCGGCAAGAACGAAGTCGCGATGCACTGGCAGCGGCACAAGGTGGGCGCGGCGCACTGGCGCGAGCTCGCGGCACGGGGGGAGACGATGCCGGTGGCGATCGCCCTGGGCGGTGATCCCGCGAGCATCTACGCCGCGTCGGCGCCGCTGCCGCCCTCGATCGACGAGTTCCTGTTCGCCGGCTTCCTGCGCCGCGAGCCGGTGCGCCTGGCGAAGGCCGTCACCTGCGATCTCGAGGTCCCGGCGGAGGCGGAGCTCGTGCTCGAAGGCTACATCGACCCGCGCGAGCCGCTCGTGCTCGAAGGCCCGTTCGGCGACCACACCGGGTTCTATTCGCTCGCGGACCATTACCCAAAGGTTCACATCACGGCGGTGACGCTGCGCGACGATCCCATCTATCCGCACACCATCGTGGGGCGCCCGCCGATGGAGGATTATTACCTGGGACATGCTACGGAGCGCATCTTCCTGCCGCTCCTCAAGCTCACGCTTCCCGAGATCGTCGACATCCACATGCCGGCCGAGGGGATCTTCCACAACCTGGTATTCGTGAGCATCGACAAGCAGTACCCGGGGCAGGCGTACAAGGTGATGAACGGGTTGTGGGGGCAGGGACTGATGTCGCTCGCGAAAGTGATCATCGTAGTGGACAAGGATGTGAACGTGCGCGACCCGAAGGAGGCGTGGTGGGTGGCGCTCAACCACATCGACCCGGAGCGCGACGTGCGGTTCACGATGGGCCCGATCGACGTGCTCGATCACTCGAGCCGCGGCTTCACGTTCGGGTCGAAGATGGGGATCGACGCGACGCGCAAGTGGAAGGAAGAGGGATTCGCGCGCGAATGGCCGAACAAGATCGTGATGGACGAGGCAACGAAGCGGCGGGTGGACGAGATGTGGAAGGAGCTGGGGATTGAGCTCTAACCGCGAGCTCCAGACGTTCGCAGGCGACAGCCTGCTGGTGCGGTACGCGAACTTCGTCAGGCTCCCGCATACAGTCTTCGCGCTCCCGTTCGCCCTGCTGGGTGTGATCGTGGCGTCGCGTGAGCAGGCGGTGACGCCACGGGTGCTGGGCTTGGCGGTGCTCGCGTTCACGTGCGCGCGCTTCGTGGCGCTCGGCTTCAACCGCATCGCCGACCGCGAGCTCGACGCCCGCAATCCGCGCACCCGTAATCGCGAGCTGCCGAGCGGCCGGCTGACGCTCGCGCAGGCGTGGGTCGCCGTGGCGGTCGCCGCCGCTCTGTTCCTGTGGGCGTCCTCGGCGCTCAACCCGCTGTGCTTTGCGCTCGCGCCCGTGGCCCTCGTCTTCATTTCGGCATACAGCTACTCCAAGCGCTTCACCCACTGGTCGCACCTGTGGCTCGGCCTCGCCGACGGGATCGCGACGCCGGCGGGTTACCTCGCGGTAACGGGGCGGTGGAGCGACCCGTGGTGGCTGCTGCCGGCGGGGGCGCTGGCGGTGACGTTCTGGGTTGGAGGTTTCGACGTGTTCTACGCTCTCCAGGACGAGGACTTCGATCGCGCGGAGCGCCTCAAGTCGCTCGTCGTGCGCGTGGGACCGGCGCGCGGCATCGTCGCCGCCAAGCTGCTGCACGGTCTCACGCTCCTCGCCCTTGTGGCGTTCGGCGCGGGGGCGGGCCTCGGCGCCGCCTACTATGCCGGGGTGGCGATCGGTGCGGCCGTCATCGCGTACGAGCACCGCCTCGTGAAGCCGGGAGACCTGTCGCGCCTAGATGCCGCCTTCTTCGGCGCGAACGGACTGGTGAGCATCGTCGTGTTTCTGGGCGCGCTGGTTGATCGGATCGTATGAAGCGCGGGATGCGAGATGCGGGAGGCGAGATGCGTAAGCCGCGCGGCCCCCGGAACAAGCGCATCTCGCATCCCCCATCTCGCATCCCGCCGCCCCATCCGCCGGCGCACCCGAAGCGCTCCCCCACACCGAATAGGAGAGGGCGCTGACGAAGCTTCCGGTCATTCTTGCCATCACCGGTGCCTCGGGAGCGATCTATGGTGTGCGGCTGCTCGAGGTGTTGGCGCGCGCTCAGGTGCCGACGTGGCTGCTCGTCTCGAGCCACGGCTGGCGGCTGCTCGCCGAGGAGTGCGGCATCGCGGACGACCGGGCGCTGCAGCGGGCTACCGGCGGGGAGTGGGCGAGCGTGCGCGTGTTCGACGACACCGATCGCGGCGGCGAGCCGGCTTCGGGCTCGGCGCGGAGCGCCGGGATGGTGATCTGCCCCTGCTCGATGGGGACGGTGGCGGCGATCGCGCATGGCACGAGCCGCAGCCTGATCGAGCGCGCGGCCGACGTCGTGTTGAAGGAGCGCCGCAAGCTGGTCCTCGTCCCGCGCGAGTCCCCGCTCTCGCTCGTGCACCTGCGCAACCTGACGCTCGCGACTGAGGCGGGCGCGGTGGTGCTGCCGGCGGCCCCTGGCTTCTATCACAAGCCCAAGGCGGTCTCCGACCTCGTCGATTTCGTGGTGCAGCGGGTGCTCGACCACCTGGGCGTCGAGTCCACACTGGTTCCGCGCTGGGGCGGCGAGAAAACGTGAAGCTCGACTTGAGGAATCCGCCGATGAGACTACCTGCGTTGGTATTCGCCGGCGCGCTTGCCGCCGCGATGGCGCTTGCTTCGGCGTGCTCTTCCAGCCGTAGCGCGGCCGCGCCCGCTGCTACTCCGGCTCCGGTCGCCGCCCCCGCTCCAGCCCCTGTCGCACCAGCGCCGCGTTCCACACCCGCCCCCGCCCCCGCTCCCGCGGTCGACACGACGGCGCAGCCAGGGCGTTTCGACACCGGAAAGATGTGGACGTTCGAGAACCCGCCGCTCGACTACTTCCGGCAGGAATACGGGTTCACGCCGTCTGCCGAGTGGCTGCAACGCTTGCGGCTCGCGGCGCTGCGGCTTCCCAATTGCTCGGCGTCGTTCGTGTCGGCGAGCGGCCTCGTAATGTCCAATCACCATTGTGCGCGCGAGTCGGCAACCGCGGTTTCGCGGGCCGGGGAAGACCTCCTCACCACTGGGTTCTACGCGCAGCGCGCGGAAGACGAGCGGCGGGTGCCCGACCTGTATGTGGATGAGCTCGTCAGCCTGCGCGACGTAACGCAGGAGGTCACAGCCGCGACGGCCGGGCAGTCCGGGGTGGATTTGCTCGCCGCACGCGACCGCAAGGTGCAGGAGATCGGAGAGCGCGAGAGTCGCGTCACGAACCTGCGCTGCGACGTCACCGCGCTGTACAAGGGGGGGCGCTACTCCCTGTACTGCTACCGGCGCTACAGCGACGTCCGCCTGGTGTTCGTGCCCGAGAAAGCGATTGGATACTTCGGAGGCGATCCCGACAACTTCACGTATCCGCGCTATGACCTCGACGTCTCGTTCTTCCGTGTGTACGACGAGGCCGGCCGGCCGCTCCATCCCGATGCGTATCTCCCCTGGAGCGACGCGGGGGTCAGGGATGGCGATGCGGTCTTCGTGATCGGGAACCCGGGGTCCACGTCGCGGCTCGCCACGGTGGCGCAGCTCGAATACCGCCGCGACCTGCAGTATCCCAACCTGGTGCGACTGCTGGAGGGACGTGGCCGGATTCTCGCGGACTACATGCGCCAGCACCCCGAGACCCGCCCCCGTCTGGTCAACGACTACTTTGAGATTCAGAACGCGCTCAAGGCCTACGTTGGCGAGCTCAAGGGACTGCGGACGCCTGCGCTGATGGGCCGCAAGGTCGCGTTCGAGCGGAACTTCAGGAACGCCGTTTTGGCGAATCCGGCGCTCGCCAGCTTGTACGGCGGGTTGTGGGACCAAATCGCCGACCTGCGCCGCCAGATCGCTCAGATCGCGCCGACGCTGAATGCGTTGAACCAGGGAGGAATACTACGGTCGAAGACGCTCGGCACCGCCCTGGCCATCGTGCGCTACGGGGAAGCGGGGGCGGGGGCGGGGGCGGGGGCGTCCGACAGCGCACTCAAAGAGCGTCGAGCGGAGATCATGCGCGACGTGATCGATCCGGGGCTCGACGCGCCGGTCCTGGCGGCGCAACTCGAAGATGCGGCGCGGCTGCTGGGACCGAGCGACCCGTGGGTCGCCGAGGCGCTCGGCGGGCGCTCGCCGCGCGAGGCGGCCCAGGCGATCGTGAGCGGGTCCGCGATTCCCGACACCGTGCGGCGGGTGGCGTTGCTCGCGCGGCCGGGCGACCTCGCCACGGGTACCGATCCCGCGATACGGCTCATGCGCGACTTGTTACCGCGGCTGCGTCAGGTGGCGGGCAAGTCGCGCCAGCTCGCGCAGCAGGAAGAGGCGAGGGGGGCCGAGCTGGCGCGCGCATTCTTCGCCGTGTATGGGACCGCCATCGCGCCGGATGCGACCTTCACGCTGCGCATCGCCGACGGAGTGGTGAAGGGCTACGACTACAACGGCACGCGCGCGCCCGTGTTCACGACGTTCTACGGCCTGTACGAGCGCCATTTTTCGAATCCCGGGGACGAGGCGTGGGAGCTGCCGCCGCGCTGGCAGACTCCGCCCGCCGGATTCGATCTGCGCACGCCGCTCGACATGGTGATGACGAACGACATCATCGGGGGCAACTCGGGGAGCCCCGTGGTGGATAAGAGCGGCCGGCTCGTGGGGCTCATCTTCGACGGCAACATCGAGAGCCTGCCCGCCGATTTCATCTATACCGCGGAGACGGCGCGCGCGGTGGCGGTGCATTCGGTGGGGATCCTCACGGCGCTGCGGGACGTGTACGGGGCGCGCCGCATCCTGGACGAGCTGCGTCCACCCGCCAAACGCTGATTCTCGGTGCGGCTGGGCGTCATCGCGGACACGCACGGGTTACTGCGACCCGAGGTGTTGGAGGTATTCGCCCAGGTCGACCACATCCTGCACGGCGGGGACGTGGGGAAGTGGGACGTAGTGAGTGACCTCGAAGCCCTGGCACCGGTCACCGCGGTGTATGGCAACGTCGATGGCTTGGAGATCCGTACGCGGTTGCCACAGGTCGCGACGCTGCGGCTCGACGGGTTCGACATCGTGGTGACGCATGGAGACCAGTTCGGGAGTCCGACGCCGGCGAAGCTCGTGGCCGAGTTTCCGCGAGCGGAGATCATCGTGTTCGGGCACACGCACCGGCCGCTGCTTGAGCTGGTCGATCGGACGGTCACCGTGATGAATCCTGGCGGGGCAGGGGCGCCGCGCTTCGGGCTGCAGCCGTCGGTGGGGATTATGGAACTCGAGCCGGGGATCCCGCCGCGGGCGCGGTTGGTGCCGCTGAGTAGGGCGGGCCGGGATTAGGCCGGCCCGTCTCATGTCAATGAAGCCTGAAGCATCTCTTGCGCCGGCGGGCGAGTCGCCCGCAGCTTACGCGCCATCCGCTAGAGAACTGCAGTGTGCCCAGCCGTTGGCCGCACATGCACAGGAGGATCCATATGCGCTGCTGGCCCCTTGGCTTCCTCATCGTCCTCAGCTGCACGACGACCACCCGCGTCGTCCGCCTCTCGCCCGCGAAGTACGAGCCGCGACCCACGGATAGCCCAGTTCAACTGTACAGCGCCAAGCTGCCCAATTGTCCCTTTGAAGAGATTGGGCTTGTCAATGCGCGGAAGGAGTACGGCGTCGTCTCGACGAATACGGTGGTGGACGCGCTTCGAAAGAAGGTGAGAGAGCTTGGCGGGGACGCCCTTGTTGGAGTCGGCTTCGTCCACGGTGGCGACCTCGCGGGCACCGTGATACGGTTCAAGCGCGACGACTGTACGCAATGAACGGCGCCAACGAGGGTTCCACCATGTTCGAGTCCACACCGTCAGCCATGTATACCCAGCATGGATGCGATCCTCAACCGGTGGTTCACAACGTACGAGGAAGCGCGAGCCTCGCTCGACGCGGAGGGTGGCTACTTGCTGCCGTACCGGAGGCAGTTCTTCGTGACCACGCGGGAGGGCATCCGAGAGCTCGGCCTGGATCCCGACGACCCGGACTGGGCGGGCATCGGATGGGATTGGGTGCGGCCGCTTGATGCGATGGCGTGGGAGCGACTGCGAGAGCGTCGAGCGATTGCGAGATGATCCGCTAGACAGCGTCCGCCCGCACACATGGAACCGATTGACGCCCTGCGCACGCATCTGAAGCGGCTGCTGAGCTGGGGGGACGCTCACGCGGACCTCGATGCCGCCGTCGCCGATCTTCCCCCCAACGTCCGGGGCGTGACGCCGCCCGGCCTGCCGTACTCACCCTGGCAGCTGCTCGAGCACATCCGTCTCACCCAGGCAGACATCCTGGCGTTCTGCGAGCGGCCCGACTACCACGAGCCGCATTGGCCGGACGATTATTGGCCGCGACCCGCGGCTCCGCCCGACGCCAAGGCCTGGGACGCGAGCATCGCCGCGTTTCACCGCGATCGTGCGGCGCTGGAACGCATGATCGCCGACCCGGCGTGTGATCTGTTTGCCAAAGTGCCCGCCGGCACCGGGCAGACGTTCCTGCGCGAATTCCTGCTCGTGGCGGACCACACCGCCTATCACGTGGGGCAGCTCGTAGCGGTGCGCCGCCTGCTGGGGCAGTGGGCCAAGTAGCACGACGTAAGCGTTCAGGAGCGGCGGCGGGCATGACGGCTATTGAGTACCGCACCATGGCTCTCGGTCTCCCCGAAGCGTCCGAGAACAAGCACATGAGCCATCCGGACTTCCGGGTGGCTGGCCGGATCTTCGCAACGCTCGGCTATCCCCGGCGCGGGTGGGGCATGGTCAAACTCACCCCTGAGCAACAAGAGTTCTTTGTTCGCGCGCAGCCTGGGGCATTCGTGCCAGTGAACGGGGCCTGGGGACGCGCGGGCGCCACGAATGTCCGGTTGCCGGCCGCAAAGAAGGGCGCCGTGCGCGAAGCAACCGAGCACCCAAACGGCTCGTCGCGCTTCACGTCCCTGATGAGTGACGCGCACACGCGGGCACCGATGGTCAGTATCCTGCTCTGCTGCGCTGCCGGTGCCTGTGGGCCGATCATGGATGAACGCCTGCCGGACAGGACTGAGCGCGTCCGGGCCTATCTGAGCGCGCTCGTCGCCCAGTCGAAGGTGCCTGGCATCCAGTATCTGGTGATGGACTCCACGCGCACGCTGTTCGAATACGACGGCGGCTGGGCGGACATCCGCGGCCATGTGCCGATGGAGTCAAGCACGACCATGATGGCCTATTCGATGAGCAAGACGATCACGGCAGCGGCGGTGCTACGACTGGTCGAGGCGCGTAGAATCGGGCTCGATGATCCTCTGGACCGCTACGTGGCTTCGAGCCCATATGGCCCGAGCGTCACGGTCCGCCAGCTGGTCTCGCACACATCGGGGATTCCGAACCCGATTCCCCTGCGCTGGGTGCACGCGGCAGCGCGTCACGCCGAGGAAGTACGCCTACTCTAACATGGGGTACTGGCTCCTCGGCAGGGTGGTCGAGAGCGCCAGCGGCGAGGCGTTTACGTCGTATGTGACCGAGCACGTCCTCAGCCCGCTCGGCATCTCGCCCCAAGAGCTCGGATTCGCGATCCTCGACTCCGCCCACCACGCCGCTGGCTACCTTGAGAAGTACTCCCTGCTCAACCTGGTGAAGGGATTTCTGATCGACTCCGAGCTCGTCGGGGGATACGAAGGCCCATGGTTGCGAATCCGGAGCCACTATCCAAACGGGCCGGCATTCGGTGGGCTCGTCGGCACCGCTAGGGGTTTCGGCACGTTTCTGCAGGACCAGCTCCGTCAACACTCTGCGATCTTCAACGACACGACGCGGGCGCTCTTCTTCGAGCCACAGCGGACGGCGCAGGGACGGGACGTACTGATGACGCTCGGCTGGCACATCGGAGACCTGGGCGGGATGCGCTTCTTCTACAAGGAGGGTGGGGGCGGGGGCTTCCACAACATGATGAGGGTATATCCTGCCTATGGCCTCGCGACTGTCGTGATCACCAACGCGACGGGCTTCAACGTGAACAGATGCCTGAACACACTGGATCGCCAGTTCCTACCTTAAGACCGGGCCCCGAAGCCCCCTTCGTCGCCCGCGCGCAGGGGCGCGCGTACCTCGCGGCCGGGCTGTTTTCGGGTTTCTTCGTCCTCATGGGCGTCCTGCTGACCCGCGAGAGCGCGCAGACCTGGCCAGTGCTCGTGGTCGCCTGCGGCGTGGCGGCGTTCATGCTCGCGGGCCTCGCCTATCTGCGCCTCGAGGTCGGCTCCGAGGGCATCCGCTACCGCAGCGTCGGCAGCAATCGCTCGCTCCGGTTCTCGGAGATCGAGCGTGCCTACTTCGAGACGGTCGTCAACCGTGCCGCGCCGCGCGGGCTCGTCACGTTCTGGATAAAACCGAAAGCAGGAAATGCGCTGCGGGTCAACCTGCGCACGTTCCCGCCGGGCGCGGCTACCCGCCTGCTGACCGCCCTGGAGCGACACGGCATCGCGATCGCGGTGCCCGACTCGGCGGCTGCCCTGGGGATGACGCGGGAGCTCCGGGGGCACGCCGCCCGGCCTGGGCCGCGCCGACCGGGCTGATCTACTCGCTCCGCCTATCTCTGACATCGCGGGCAGAACGTCGTCGCCCGCAGGTCGATCGTGTGCGTCGTGACCAGCTTCTTCCCGCAGCGCACGCACGGCTCGCCACCGCGGCCGTACACTGTCAGCTCGAACTGGAACCGCCCGCGCTCTCCGGTGCCGGTGCGGTAATCGCGGACGGTCGTTCCGGCTGAAGCGACGGCGCGCTCCAGCACGCTCTGCACCGCGGCGTGCAGCCGGGCGAACTCTTCGAGCGAGAGCTTGTCAGTGCGTTTCGACGGGTCGATCCCGGCCTCGAACAACGCCTCGTTGGCGTAGATGTTGCCGATCCCCGCGACACGCCGCTGATCCATGATTGCCTTCTTCACGGCGGCGCGCGTGCCTTGCAGCCGCTGCGCGAACACGAACGGCGTGAACGTCTCGTCGAGCGGCTCGGGGCCGATGCGACCGGTGTAGGTCGCCCAGCCCCGCTCGTCCAGCAGCCACACGGTGCCCAGCCGCCGCACGTCGCGGTACACGAACAGGCGGCCATCTTCCAGCGTGCACGTGAGCACGGCGTACTTCGCCTCGTCCCTCGTGAGCGGGCGATCGTACACGACGAGCGACCCGGTCATGCGCGGCTGGACCACGAGCCGGTGGCCGCTCGCGAGCCGCAGCACGGCGTGCTTGGCGCGCCGGCTCACCTCCTCGAACGCGTTCCCAGTGATCGTCTTCAACAGCCGGGGCTTGGTGACGCGGCGCAGCACGTCGGTCTTGGCGAGGCGGGCGCGGGTGATGCGGTGGCCTTCGAGCCGCGGGGCGAGCTGCCGAACGATCGTCTCGACTTCAGGGAGTTCCGGCACGGGCCACCTCCCGCCACCCGATGTCGCGGCGGTACGCTTTTCCCTCGAACGTGATGCGCGCCGCCACGGCGGCGCTGCGTTCCGCCGCGGCCGCGACCGACGCCGCCAGCCCGGTCACCGCGAGCACGCGGCCGCCCGCCACCCGCAGCGTGCCGTCGGCATCACGAGCGGTCCCCGCATGGAACACGAGCACGTCACGCCCACTTCCGGCTGCTCGGGATAGCCGCGCGCGGCGAGCACCGTCGTGACGGCCGCGCCGGTCGCCGGGATGACGTCCCGGTCCGGCCGCCAGCCGCCGCCCGCGATGGCGGCGAGCTGGCTCGTCGCGCCGCGGGGGAGCACGGGGAGCACGGCCTCGGCCTCGGGGTCGCCGAAGCGGCAGTTGAACTCGAGCACGTACGGCGTGCCGTCGGGCGCGAGCATCAGGCCCGCGTACAGGACTCCCTGGTATGGCGCGCCGCGGGCGGCCATCTCCTGGAGCGTGGGCTCGAGCACCTGGCGGCGCACCCGCTCGAGCAGCGCGTCGGTGACGAGACCGACCGGACAGTACGCACCCATGCCGCCGGTGTTGGGGCCGGTGTCCCCCTCGAGCAGCCGTTTGTGGTCTTGCGCCGGCGGGAGAATCACGATCCGCTCCCCGTCGGTGACGGCGAGGACCGACAGCTCCTCGCCTGCGAGGAACTCCTCGACCACGATCTCGCGCCCCGCCTCCCCGAAGGCGCCTTCGCCGAGCATCGCGCGCGCCGTGCGCTGCGCGGCGGCGCGCGTGGCGCAGACGACCGCGCCCTTGCCCCCGGCGAGCCCCGACGCTTTCACCACGAGGGGCTCGGCGTGCGTGGCCAGGTAGGCGAGCGCGGGGTCGAGCTCGCGGAACGTGCGGCTCGGAGCCGTGGGGACGCCCGCCCGCTGCATCACTTCCTTCGCGAAGGCCTTGGAGGACTCGAGGCGGGCGGCGGCCTGCGTCGGCCCAAACACGGAACGGCCGGCCGCGCGTAAACGGTCGGCGAGGCCCGCCGCGAGCGGGGCCTCCGGCCCGACGACGACCAGATCGATCCGCTGTTCGGCGGCCGCCGCGACGAGACCGTCCACGGCGCTCGCCGGAATCTTGAGGTTGGTGCCGAGCGCCGCGGTACCGGGGTTGCCCGGCGCGGTGAACAGGGTCGCCTCGGGGGTGTCGCGCTTCAGCGCCCAGCAGAGCGCGTGTTCGCGGCCACCCCCGCCGACGACCAGGATCCTCACTTCTTCTTGAACGTGTCCGTGAACGCCTGCGCCGCCCGGCGGGCCGTGTCCACCACGTCGTTCACGACGGCCTTGGCTTCCTTCATATAATGCTCGCGTGCCTCGTCGAGGTCCCGATCGAGCGGGCGCTGCTCGGCCTCGGGGCCGCGGCGCGTGTACGCCCCGCCCAGGATGCGGTCGTACGCGCCGGCTTCGATCCAGCGCTGTAGCTCCGCCGCGCGCAGCGTGTTGAACGGGTGGCTGCGGTCGAGCGTGTTCAGGATCTGGAAGATGCGGTCCAGCGCCCCGCCCGTCTCCTCGTAGTCCTTGGCCTGGGCGAGGAACGCGTTTAGATCCATCTGCGCCATGTCGCCGCCGCCCGCCATCTTGAGGAACATGCGGAGCGAGGCCGTCGCGTCCTGACTCGCGAGCAAGCCTGCGCGATCAGATGACAGCTCGCTCTTGCGGTACCACTCGAGCAGCGCGATCCGGATCGGGAGCAGGGCGATCCCTGCCAAGAACGGCAGCGACGCGAAGCTGACGTTGAGGATCAGAATGAGGATAGTGCGGTACAGCGCGTGGCCGCTTATCACGTGGCCCAGTTCGTGCCCCAACAGCGCGCGCATCTCGTCGTCATCGAGCAGGCGCAAGGCGCCCGAGTTGATGACGATGAACGGCTGGTCCATCCCGAACGCGCCCGCGTTCACGAACGGCGTCTGCGAGACGAACAGCTCCGGGCGGGTCGGCCAGTCGAGCGACGTGAGGACGTCGGTGTAGAGCTGCTGCAGCTTGGGGAACTGCGTCGGGCCCACACGCACGGCGTCGGCCTGGAACAGGAGCCGCACGCCGCGCTCCCCGATGAAGCCGTAGATCTTCTTCACGACCTCGTCGAAGCCGGGGACCGCGCGCATCGCTTGCAGCGCGGCGCGATCGGCCGGATGCTCCCACGACACCGCGGCGATGGCCGTGAGAATCTTGCGGGGACGGGGCATCGGGAGAGTTGTCGAGTCGGTCATGGCTAGCTCCTATGTTCTACGAGTTGCGGGATGCGAGATGCGAGATGCGGCGGTTCTCATCCCGCGTCTGCCTTACGGACAGCGCCCGCACGTGTTTCGTTGTTTCCCGCATCTCGCATCCCCCATCTCGCATCCCGCATCCCGGCCTCATGCGAGCGCTTGATCGAGGTCCGCGATCAGATCCTCGACGTCCTCGATGCCGATCGAGAGCCGCACGAGGCTGTCGGTCAGCCCCATCGCCTCGCGCATCTCCCGGGGCACGCTCGCGTGCGTCATCGACGCAGGATGGCCCACCAGGCTCTCGACCCCTCCCAGCGATTCGGCGAGCGCGAAGATCTTGGTGCGCTCGACGAAGCGGCGCGCCCGCTCGAGCGTGCCCAGCTCGAGGCTCACCATGCCGCCGAACCCGCTCATCTGCCGGCACGCGAGCGCGTGCTGCGGGTGGGACGGCAGGCCGGGATAGTACACGCGCTCCACCCGAGGGTGCGCTTCGAGCCATTGCGCGATCCGCCGTCCGCTCGCGTCGTGCTGGCGCATCCGCAGCGCTAGCGTTTTGGTGCCGCGCAACGCGAGCCAGCAGTCGAACGGTCCGGGCACGGCGCCGCTCGCGTTCTGGATGAATCCGATCCGCTCGGCCAGGTCACCGCGTTGCACGACGAGCAGCCCGCCGACCATGTCGCTGTGGCCGTTCAGGTACTTGGTCGTCGAGTGCAGCACGACGTCGGCGCCGTGCTCGATCGGCCGCTGGAAGCACGGCGTGGCGAAGGTGTTATCGACGACGAACAGCGCCTGGGCGCGTCGCGCGATCGCTCCTGTGGCCGCGAGGTCGCACAACCGCATCAGGGGATTGGTCGGCGTCTCGACGAAGATCATGCGGGTCGCCGGGGTCACAGCGTCCACGATCCGCTGCGGGTCCGCCGTATCCACGAATGTGAACGCCAGGCCGAGGCGGGCCCAGATGTGCGTCATCTGGCGGTGCGTGCCGCCGTAGACGTTCTCGCCGCACACCACGTGATCGCCCGCCGAGAGCAGCTTCATGACTGCGTCGAGCGCCCCGAGCCCGGAGCCGAACGCGAAGCCGTGGCGGCCGC
>Ga0209266_1001549_pt1 | contig 15117 bp, 16 predicted proteins | sample GraSoiAngelo_132_FD_185889 | JGI IMG/M metagenome (GOLD analysis project Ga0209266, IMG submission 185889) | Grasslands soil microbial communities from the Angelo Coastal Reserve, California, USA - 14_0929_02_40cm (SPAdes) (version 2) | ecosystem: Environmental > Terrestrial > Soil > Grasslands ...
GCGCAAGCGCTGGCTGCTCGGGCACGAGCGCGCCGGCGCTCTCGAGCAAAGGAGCCTCCCATGACGACGGCCCAGAAGGATCGCGCCCGCGCCTTCCATGCGCTCCACCACGGCGGACGGATCCTCGTCCTCCCCAACGCCTGGGACGCGGCCAGCGCGCGCATCTTCGAGCTGGCGGGCGCGCCCGCGATCGCCACCACCAGCAGCGGGCTCGCGGCGTCGCTCGGTTACCCGGACGGCGAGCGCATCCCGTGCGAGCTGGTGGTCGGCGCCGTCCGCCGCATCACCGCCACGGTCGCGATCCCGGTGAGCGTCGACTTCGAGCGCGGCTACGCGGAGAGCCCGGCGGGTGTCGCCGCCAACGTGCAGGCGATCATCGACGCGGGCGCGGTCGGCATCAACATCGAGGACGGCATGCAGGAGCCGCGTGGCCTGGTCGAGAAGATCGCCGCCATCCGCGCGCTCCCCGCCGCGCGCGAGCTGGACTTCTTCGTGAACGCGCGCACCGACGCCTTCCTGCGCGGCAAGGGCGGCCCGGCGGAGCAGCTGGCCGACGCCATCGGCCGCCTCCAGACCTACGAGGCCGCGAGCGCCGACGGGCTCTTCGCACCCGGCCTGGCCGACCCCGAGGCGATCGCGCGCGTCGTGGGCGCCGTCCACCGCCCGCTCAACGTCATGGCCTTCGCCGGCGTGCCGCCGGTGAAGGAGCTGGAGCGCCTCGGCGTGGCGCGCGTGAGCGTCGGGGCCGGGCCGATGCGAGCGACCCTGGCGCTCACGCGGCGCATCGCCGAGGAGCTGCTGCGCCAGGGGACCTACCAGGGCTTCCTCCGCGACACGCTCTCGCACGCCGAGGTGAACGGGATGTTCGGGCGGAGGTAGCGGTCGGGTTCACGGGCGGGGTTCGCTCTCCGGCACGCCGAGCGCCGCCGCCAGGGCACGCACCTGGCCCTGGATCAGCCGCACGTTGCGTGGCCCCATGCGGAGGAAATGCTTCTGGGCCGCGCTCAGCGCCTCCAGCCGGGGATCGGCGAAGGCGTAGGAGACGACCTTGGGGTGAAGCTCGATGTCGCCGTCGACGACGGGTGTGACGAGGAGCGCGTGGATGGTCTTCGCCAGCGCATCGTCGAAGCGGCCGGGATGCCCGAGCTCACGCCAGGCGTCCTCGCACAGCGGCTGGAGCTGGCGGTACCGCGCGACGGAGCGTTGTGCATCGAGCGAGGCGACGACGTCGGCGACGGCGTCGTACCGCTGGTAGCTCCTGGGATCGACGTACAGGCGTCCGTTGCGCGTGACGGTCTGGAAGGTCGCTTCGGGAGCCAGGAAGAGCAGGTGAGGGCGCGGGCTCGTCCCCTCCGCTATGTTGTCGACCGCGGCAACGAAGCGCTGGATCAGCCGGTCGACGGAGAGCCAGCGGGACAGCCCGGGATCCGAGGAGAGGCCCCCCGCCAGCTCTCGCACCATCGCGTCGCTCTCGGCGAGCGGCGGCAGCGTCGTCCCGGGCACGCTCTCCGGCGGCGTCGTGGTCGGCTCCGGGCTGGTCGGTGCGACCGCGGTGCCCGGCACCGGGACGGGAGAGACAACCTCGGGCGCGGGCGGACTGACCTCCGGCTGCCCGCGCAGGAACAGGACATAGGCGCCGACGCCGAGAGCGACGAGCGCGAGCGCAGCGACCCACCATCCGGAGGACGTCCTCCGCCTCATCGACTTCCCTTCAGGCCTAACGGAGCAGCGCCGTCAAGCAGCGGCTCGCGGCGTGAGGCCGTTCCCGCTGCTACCTCTCGACGGCCCGCCACGCCACGATCTCCGGCTCCACCCCCGCCGGCGCCGAGAGCGTCGCCTCGACGGCCCGACGGACCGCCCCGACGCCGCCCACGGCCCGCACCGTGTAGTGCTGCCCGCGCGGCGTGAGAACGAGGCGGACGGCGTCGGGGGCGTCGGGGAGCAGCGCCGCGCTGTCCTCGCCCGCGAGCGGCCGTCGCGCGCGCTCGGCGAGGAGCCGATCGACCGCCGGCACGTCCTGCACCACCGCGAGCAGCACCTCGCGCGAGGCTGTGTTGGGATTGACCGCATGCTCGTCGGCGACGGCCACGAAGGGCCTGAGCCGCGCCAGCGCCGCGGCATCGATCCCACGCACGAGCGCCAGCTCCCCCACGCTGGCGAACGGCGCGTTCCGCGGCACGAGCGGCGGCGCCTGCGCCAGATACCACTCCCGCTCGGCGCCATGCGGGCGCGGCGTGTCGTCGGCGTCGGTCCAGTCGGCGAGCGCGTCGGCCAGGCGGGGATCGAGGCCGAGGAGCGTGAGCAGCCGGGGCACCGCGTCCGCCAGCTCCGGCGCGTTGAGGTCGAGGCGGCGGGCCTCGTCCTCGACGTGCACCTCGACCCAGCCGGCGCCGAGCGGCTGGCGGCCCACGCCGACCGCCCACGGCGCGCGGAGCGTGTCGGGCGTCCCGGCAGCGCCCGTCTCGGCGAGCACGACGGCCGCGACGGCGACGCCGGAGCGCGCGAGGGCCTGCGCCTGGAGCGCGGCGAGCGACTTCTCGGCGAGGCGCTCGTCGAGCGCGCTCGTCTCCGCCAGGCCGAGCGCCAGCACGCTCATCAGCGCGAGCGCCGTGACCGCGGCCACGAGCGCCAGGCCGCTCTCACGCCGGCGGCACACGGATCATCTCCATCACCTCGCAGGCCGTCCCGCCCGCCTCCGGGTAGACGCGCACGCGCACCTCGCGCAGCGCCGGGTGCAGCGTGCGCCGGACCTCGCGCTCGAAGCGGAGGCCGCCGGGCCGCACGCCGTCGCTCCGGCCCGGCTCGGGCGGCTGCACCTCCGCCTCGGCGAGGAGCGCCTGCGCGAGCAGCATGGCGCGGGTCGTCCGCCCGTCGGCCGTCACGGTCGCGACGCTCCGCGCGAGGAGGCGCTGGAGCGCGGTCACGCCGACGGCGAGGATGACGAGCGCCACCAGCACCTCGAGGAGGGTGATGCCGCGGCGCCGCCTCACGGTGCTGCCTCGAAGCGGGGCGCATCGATCGTCCCGGTGAGGGCGACGCGGCGCGCGTCGGTACCGTCGGCCGACGCCGGCAGGTCGGCGATCAACCGCCGCAGGCCCGGGGACGTGTCGGGGCCCGGCGCGAGCGTCAGGTGAACGTCGAGCGCGCTCCGCCCGAGCGGGCTCGCGAGCCGCACCGACCCCGCGCCCTTCGCCTCGACGCCGGCGCCGTGGGCGGTGATGCCAGTCAGTAGGAGCCGCCCGCCGGCGAGGTCCCACCCCACGGTGGCGTCGATCGGCACCGCCTCGGGGCCGACGAGGAAACGCGCCGCGGTCGGCCACGTCATGCCGCGCACGTCGAGCCTGCCCCCGGCAGATGTGGCCTCCAGCGTCGCCGCACCCTCGGTCGCGCCGCCGACGCGCTCGCCGCCGACCTTGAGCGTCGGCATGCGCGCGAGGTCGAGGTCGTGCCACTCGAGGAGAGTCACCCGGCGGTCGACCACCGCGGTGAACGTGCCGCCATACGCAGCCCCGGTCACGCGCCAGGGGCGTCCCGCCGGATCGTCGATGAAGCCCAGCAGGGACGGGCGTGCGACGAGCCAGTCGGCGACCGCGAGCCGGTAGCCCTCGGCGTCGCGGAGGGTAGCCGGTGCGAGCCTGACCCCCCAGGGCCGGAGCGTCGCGTGGTCGATTTCCAGGCGCGGGCCGCCGGGCGGGAGCGCGCGTGCCAGCGCCCAGCGCACGAGCGCGTCGGTCGGGAAGGTGAGCGCGACGACACCGGCGAAGATCGCGCCCGCGACCAGGATGCGGGCGAGCCTCACGGCGCAGCGTGGAGCTCGGCCACCTCGACCGTGGCGTCGAAGTGCCCGGGGTCATCGGGGTGCTTGCGCAGCTCGAGGCGCACGGCGTGGAGCGGCGGGTCCGCCGTCTCGAGCCGGTGGAGGAGGCGCACCGTGTCGCCGAGCGAGGCGCCACGCAGGCCGAGCGTCACGCGCTCCTCGGCGAGCCCGTCCGCGACCGGGCCGGCGGCGGGCGTCATGTTGGCGATCCGCTCGCGCCCGACGGCGTCGGCGGCGGCGGCTTCCAGGCGCGCGAGCAGCGCCGGCGCGTCGGCCGCGCCGCTGGCGGCCGGCGCGCCGCGGCGGAGCGCGGCTGCGGCGCGCCGCACGGCGGCCAGCTCGCGCTCGTGCCCGGCGACACGCGCGCCGAGCGTCGCCAGGTCGTCGCGCACGGCGAGCGCGCCGCGCGCGACGAGGGCGAGGGCGGCCGCGGTGGCCGCCGCCGCGACGAGCGTCCGCTCCCGCGCCGAGAGCGCGGCGAGCCAGGCGGCGAGGCGCCTCACGAGCTGGCTCCCAGCGCCGGCTTCCGCGCCGCGCGCAGCCGGAACTCGACCCGGCGGCCGTCGACCGTGGTGCGCGTCTCGTCGGCGGCGACGTCGGCCAGGAGGGGCGACGCGGCGAGCGCGCGGCGGAGCGCGTCGACCGCATCGAAGCTCTCCGCGCGGCCGTGGAGACGGATGCCGTCGCGCTCGACGGCGAGCTCGTCCAGGTCGAGGCGGAGCGCCGCCGGCACGCGCGCCGAGAGCTCGCGCAGCACCTCCAGCGGGCCCGTCTCGCCCCCGAGCCGCACCGCGCGCCGTGCGGCGGCCGCGACGGCGGCGTCCAGCTCGGCCCGCGGCGCGACCAGGCGCACGCCGGGAAGCACGGCGGCGGCCTCGGCGGCGACGGCGCGCGTCAGCGCCGCGTCGCGGCGCGCGAGGCGCTGGTGCGCGAGGCCCACGTCGAACGCACCCAGGGCGAGCCCGAGGCAGCCGAGCGCCACGGCCCGGCGGAGGGAGCCGTGGCCCGCCGGCTCCGTGCCGCCGAGCGCCAGGCCGACGCGCGCCGCGCGCCCTGCGCCGGCGACCAGGCCGGCGGCGACCGCGCACGCGGCGATCTCGTCCGCGCCGTGCGGCGGGACGAGACGCGCGGCGTCCGCAAGCGGCACGACGCGCGCCCCGGTGGCGGCGCCGAGCGCCCGCGCGAGCGACGAGTCGGCATCCGCGCCGGCGACGACGATCGTCGCCGCCCGGCCGCCGAGCGCCGCGAGCGACCACCGCACCTCGGCCGCGAGCGCCGCCGGCTCCCGCGCCGAGGCGCCGAGCGCCCGCAGCCCGGCGAGCCGCCCGCCGCGCCGGAGGGCGAGCGCGCTCGCGGCGCCGTCGGCGACCACCAGGGCCTGGTCGTCGCCGCTCGAGGGCAGGAGGTTCCAGGCCGGCAACGGCGCCAGGTCGACGCGTGCGGGCGCGAGCCCGGCGCCGGCGAGCAGCGCCACGTGCGCTTCCAGCTCGCCCTGCCGGACGGCGGCGGCGAGCACGGCCGTCCCGCCGGGCGCGGGCCCGAGCGGCTCGCATGCGACGGCAAGGCCCGCCGGGTCGAGCGGGAGCTGCCCCAGCAGCTCGAGCGGGGCGCTGCGGGTGAGACGCCCGCGGTCGCGGAAGGGCAAGGTGAGGAACCGGTGGGTGGCGGCGGACGCGGGGAGCGCCGTGAGCACGACGTCGGCACGCGCCCCGGCGATCTCCGCGAGCACCCCCGGCAGCGCCGCCGGGCCTGTGAGCGGCCGGCGCTCGAGCGCGGTCAGGCGCAGCGTGCCGAAGCTCCGCTCGCCGCGCGCCACGCGCACCTCGTGCGCCGTGACCTCCAGCCCGAGGAGCCGCATCACGACGCGCCCGCGAGCGGCAGCGCGACCGCCGTCGTCAGCTCCAGGGCACCGCCCGCGCCGTCGTCCACCCCGACCGCCAGCTCGACCACGCGCGGCAGCGCGGGGAGCGTCCACGCGGCCTTCCACTCGCTGCCGTCGAAGCAGCGCACGCGGAACGTGCGCACGCCGGCCAGGGCGGGCGTCCCCGCCGGCTCGGGCGCGTCGGGCGGCGCGAAGCGCCCGCCCTCGCGCCGCACCAGCACACCCGGCCCGGCTGCAGGGGCCTCCACGCGGTAGGCGAGCAGGCGGACGTCGTCACTCGCGGCGGTCGCGAGCCGCAGCTCCCACCACGGCGGCCCGCCATCGGCCGGCGCGACCACGATGAACCGCTCCGGCGCGCCAGGCGCCCCCGGCCGAACCGCCCCCTCGACCTCTCCCGCGATGCGAAGGAGCAGCATACGCGCCTTCGTGAGACGCTCCGCGGTCCGCCCCGCGCGTTCGCGCACCACCCCCGCCCGCACGACCGCTCCGTAGAGGGCCACCAGGACGAGGGCACTCACCGCCAACGCCACCAACGCCTCCAGCAGTGTGAAGCCACCCCGACCGGCAGGGCGCAGGGCACCCCGCGCCCGCGCCGCGCACCAAAACGACTCAGAAGTCCCTGCTGTCGAGGTCCGCAAACGTGCCGTCTCCACCCTCGACGCCATCGGCGCCGAGAGACCTGAGCGTGTAGCCGCTGTCTGCGGCCAGGTAGACGTACGCGTGCCCCCACGGGTCGAGCGGCACGCGCTCGAGGTAGCCGTTCGGGTTCCAGGCGCGTGGCACGGGCGGCCGCTCGGGCCTGTGGACCAGCGCCTCGAGACCCTGCTCGGTGGTCGGGTAGCCGCCGCTGTCGAGGCGATAGAGGTTGAGCGCCTGCTCGATGCCCTTCATGTCGGCGATCGCCTTGGTGCGGCGCGCGTCGTCGGCGCGGCCGACGATGCTGGGCGCGACCAGCGTGGCGAGGAGCCCCACGATGAACATCACCACCATCACCTCGAGCAACGTGAAGCCGCGCCTCATCGGACGAGCCCGTTCAGGTCGAAGAGCGGCAGCAGGATCGCGGCCACGAGCGCCAGGACGACGCCGCCCATCACGAGCACGAGGAGCGGCTCGACCAGGGCGGTCGCGGCGGAGACGGCGGTCTCCACCTCGCGCTCGTAGGCGGCCGCGGCACGCTCGAGCATCGCGCCGAGCGAGCCCGCCCGCTCGCCGACCGCGGCCAGGTGGACGGCGAGCGGCGGGAATACGCCCGTCGCGCGGAGCGCCGGCGCGAGCGGCTCCCCGGCGCGCACCGCCTCGCGCGCGCCCGCGACGGCGTCGGCCAGCCGGCGGTTCCCCGTCGCGGCGCCGGCGATCCCGAGTGCGGGGTCGAGCGGGAGCCCGCCGGCGAGCAGGGTGGCGAGCGTGCGCGCGAAGCGCGCGACGGCGGCCTTGCGCACGATCGGTCCCGCGAGCGGGGCACGGAGCAGGGCCGCGTCGATGCGGGTCCGGCCGCCGGGCGTCGCGGCCCACCGCCCGAGCGCCCACGCTGCGCCCGCGCCGGCGAGGAGAAGGAGCGGCCACGTCCGCCGGGCGAAGCTCGTCAGCGCGATCAGGGCGCGCGTCGCGAGCGGGAGACGCGAGCCCGTCTCCGCGAACAGCTGCGTCAGCTGCGGCACCACCCAGGCGAGCAGGAAGGCCAGCACGGCGACCGTGGCGGCGGCCATGACGGCGGGGTAGGTGAGGGCGGCGCGCAGGCGCGCGCGGAGCGCGGCCGCGGCCTCGCCGTGGTCGGCCAGGCGGGCGAGCACGGTGGCGAGCGCGCCCCCCGCCTCGCCGGCGCGCACCAGGTCGCGGAACATCGGCGGGAAGACGCGCGGGCTCGCGGCGAGCGCGTCGGCGAGCGGCTCGCCCTCGCGGAGGCGCGCCTCGGCCACGGTGAGCCCGCGCACGAGCGCGGGATGCTCGCTCTGCTCGGCGACGGCGGCGAGCGCCTCGGCGACCGGCACGCCCGCCCCGACCAGTGTCGCGAGCTGGCGCGTCGCCGCGGCGAGCTCCTCGGCGCCGACGCGGCGGCCCACCCAGCCCGCGCCGGCCGCCTGCTCGCGCAGGTCGGTCGGGTAGAAGCCGCGAGCGCGGAGCGCCTGCCAGGCGGCGCGCGCGCTCTCGGCGCCGATGACGCCGCCGCGGGCCCGGCCGGCGGCCGTCAAGGCGCGGTACGCGAAGACCGGCATCAGCCCTCGTCCTGCGTCACGCGCAGGACCTCCGCCACGGTGGTGACGCCCGCGCGCGCCTTCGCGAAGCCGTCGTCGCGGAGCGTCGCCATGCCGGCCGCGGTCGCGTGGCGGCGGACCTGGGCGGCGTCGGCGCGCGCCATGACGAGCGCGCGCACCGGGTCGTCGACGACGAGAAGCTCGTGGATCGCGCTGCGGCCGCGGTAGCCCGTGCCACGGCAGGCGGCGCAGCCGGGGCCGGCGCGACGCAGCACCTCCGGCGTGGCAGGACCGAGCGCGCGCCGCTCGTCGGCAGTCGGCCGTCCCGCGACGGCGCAGCCGTCGCACACGCGGCGGAGGAGGCGCTGCGCCAGCACGGCCAGGACCGACGACGAGATGAGGAACGGCTCGACGCCCATGTCGACCAGGCGCGTCATGGCGCCGGGCGCGTCGTTGGTGTGCAGCGTGGAGAAGACCAGGTGCCCGGTGAGCGCCGCCTGCAGGGCGATCTCGACCGTCTCGCGGTCGCGGATCTCGCCGATGAGGATGACGTCGGGGTCCTGGCGCAGCACGGCGCGCAGCCCCGCCGCGAAGGTGAGCCCGATGCGCGGGCCCACCTGCATCTGCCCGATGCCGCGCAGCTGGTACTCGATCGGGTCCTCGATGGTCATGATGTTGCGCTCGCCGGTCGCGAGCCGCCGGAGCGCGGCGTAGAGCGTCGTCGTCTTGCCGCTCCCGGTCGGGCCGGTCACGAGGACGAGGCCGTGGCTCTGGCCGAGGACGCGCTCGAGCGCCGCGGCGGTCGCCGGCGCGAGCCCCAGCTCGCGCAGGTCGAGGAGCGCGCTCGCCCGGTCGAGCAGGCGGAGCGCTACGCGCTCGCCGAAGGCGGTCGGTACGATCGACACGCGCACGTCGATGTCGCGGCCGGCGACACGCACGCGGAGGCGCCCGTCCTGCGGGAGCCGCCGCTCCGCGATGTCGAGCCCGGCCATGATCTTGACGCGCGCCGCGATCGCCGCGGCGAGGCGCCCGGGCGGGGCGAGCACGTCGTGCAGGAGGCCATCCGTGCGAAAGCGCACCGCGAGGCCGCGCTCGTGGGGCTCGATGTGGATGTCGCTCGCGCCGTCCTTGACGGCCTGGGCGAGGAGCGCGTTCACCAGGCGGATGACGGGCGTGTCGTCGCCCGCCTCGAGGAGATCGGGTGGCTCGTCGAGCTCGCTCGCCACCAGATCCAGGCGCTCGCCCTCGATCGCGTCCATCGTGTCGGCGGCCGAGCGCGCGGCGGCGTCGTAGGCGCGCGTGATCGCCTCGCGCAGCGCCGGCGCGGGAACGACGAGCGGCCGCACCGGGGCGCGGTAGAGGAAGCGGAGGTCCTCGAGCGCCGCCAGCGCCGCCGGGTCGGCGAGCGCGACGGCGAGCCCGGCCCCGTCGCGCGCGAGCGGGAGCACGAGGTGCCGCTTGGCGAACGGCATGGGGAGAAGCGCGGTCAGCTCGCGCGCGGGGAGCGCCGGGGGCGCGGCCGCGAAGGGAAGGCCGGCCGCCTCGGCCAGCGCCCGGCCGAAGGTCGCAGCGCCGGTCGCGCCGATCTCGGCGAGAGCCTCGGCCAGCGTGCGGCCCTCGCGCCGGCGGGAGGCGGCCCGCGCCACGACGTCGGCGGAGATGCCGAGCGCGGCGGCCGCTTCGCGGTCGAGCTCCATGCCGTTACGGCTTCGCCTCGGGCGCCGGCCACGAGGGGCCGGTCAACGGGGGCCGGTCGCGCCGTGGGCGCGGCAATGCGGCGCGCATGCGCTCGCGCTCGCGGAGCGAGTTGGTCGCCATCTGCTCGTCGGTGGCGATGATGTGCGGCGTCAGGAAGACGAGCAGGTTGGTCTTCGTGCGCCGGTCGTCGTCGCGCCGGAAGAGGTGGCCGAGGACCGGGATGTGGCCCAGGAAGGGAACCGCCTCGGCGTGGGCGCGGATCGTGTCCGCCAGGAGCCCGCCGATCACGACCGTCTGCCCGTCGCGCGCGGCCACCGCCGTGCTCGCCGAGCGGATGGTCGTGGTCGGGCCGACGAGCGTCGGGTCGCCCACGCTGGCGGTCGCGGTCGGGTCGATGTCGGACACCTCCTCGAAGAGCGCCAGGTGCACGAAGTCGTCGGCCGTGATCTGCGGCGTCATGCGCAGCGTGATGCCGACGTCGTGGCGCTCGACGGTGGTGAAGAGGTTGGCGAGGTTGCTCGCGCTGGTGGCCCGGCTGGCGACGAAGGGGACGTTGCGGCCGACCACGATCTCCGCTTCCTCGTTGTCGGTGGTGATGATGTTGGGGGCCGAGAGGACGTTCACGTCGGAGTCGGTCTGGAGCGCGGTCAGGAGCACCGTGTGCGCCGGCACCTCCTGCCCGTTCGGCAGCTTGACCTTCTGGTTGCTCGCCGCGGCGAGGATCAGGCCCGGGAGCGAGGTCGGGTCGACGAGGGCGCCCGCGAGCGTGCCCAGATTCGCCTGCGCGAGGCCCTGGTGGCCGTCGTCCGTGGCGCCCACCCGGAACTCGACGCCGAGCGCGCGCGTCTTCTCGGCCGTCGCCTCCAGGATGATCGCCTCGACGAACACCTGCCGGCGGCGCACGTCGAGCTGCTCGATCACCCCGCGCAGCGTCTCCCAGTCCGCGGGCGTCGCGCTCACGATGAGCGAGTTGGTGGCGGGGTCGGCCGTCAGCCGTACGGGCGCGGCGAGCGGGATCGCCGCGGGCGTGCCGGGCGGCGCGGGCTCGGCCTCGGCGCTGACCGGCGTGGCCGGAGGCGGCTGCCCCATGCCGCCGTCGTAGCCGAGGCCGAGCGCCTCCGCGCGGCGCGCGGCGCTGCGTGCGAGCGAGCTGCCGTGCGGCTCGGGCGGCGGGGGCGGGCCGATCTTCTGGCCGACGAGCTGTGCCAGCACGCGCACCAGGCCGTCCGCCGCCGCGTACCTGAGACGATAGACGTTGACGCGCGTGCTCCCCGGCGGGAGCGCCTGGTCGAGGCGCGCGGCGACGGCGCGCGCGCGCCGCACCTCGTCGGGCGGGCCGGAGAGCACGAGCGCGTTCGTGCGCGCGTCGGCGGTGACGCGGAGCGCCTGGCCGCCGAGCGCGTCGCGCAGGCGGCGCGCGGTCTCGTCGGCGGGCGCGAAGCGCAGCGTCACGACCTCGGTCGCGCGCTCGCTCGAGGGCACGTCGAGGTCGGCCACGAGCCCGCCCAGGCGCTCGACGTTGCCGCCCGCGTCGACCACGACCAGGCTGTTGGTGGGCGGATAGGCGGTGAGCAGCCCGTCCTTCGAGACGAGCGGCTGGAGCACGGGCACGAGCCCGCCGGCATCCGCGTGCCGGAGCGGCAGGATGCGGGTCACGACCTCGTCGCCGCGGCGAGCGCCGCTCGCCACCGCCTCGCGTGCGGGCACGATCTTCGTGAACGCGCCGCTCGGCACCGTGGTGAAGCCCTTCACTTGGAGGACGGACTGGAAGACCAGGTACGCCTCGTCGGGCGTGATCCGGGTGGGCGAGATGATGGTCACCTTGCCGCGCACGCGGTCGTCGACGATGAAGTTGCGCCCGGTCACCTCGCTCACGAACTTGGCGAGGACGGGCAGCTCCACGTCCTGGAAGTTGAGCGCGACGGTGGCCTCCTCGGCGGCAGGGGCGGAGGCGGCGAGGGCGAGCGCGAGGAGGAGCGCGGCTCTCGTCCTCATCGGAGGTCGTAGACCAGGGTGCGCGGCGCGTCGCCGCGCACGATGTCGAGCGCGACCCGCGGCTCGGTGCGGAGCCGCTGGAGGAAGCCGAGGAGCGCCGCCGGGTCGGCAACCTGCGCGCCGTTCACGCGCTCGACGACGTCGCCGTTCCGGAGCCCGAGCCTCGCGAACAGGCTGTCGTCGCGGATCTGGAAGAGGCGGAAGCCCGCGGGGCGGCCGTCGCGCACCTCGGCGACGGCGCGGAGCTGCGTCATGAGGCCGCTCACGTTGTCGACCGCGCCCGCGACTTCCCGACGGTCCACGACGAACGCGTTCTCGGCGGTGCGGCGGATGTGCTCGTCGGCGGGGACGGCAGCCGGCGCGGCGGGCGTCTCGGCGGAGGGGGCGGTCGCGGGCGGCGCGAGCTCGAGCACCTCCTCGCCGCCGTCGTCCTCGAGCGTGACGCGATCCCAGTCGATCGACGCGATGCGCGCCCCGCCCACCTGGTCGCCGACGCGGTAGAGCTCCTGGCGGTGCGTCGCCGTGTCCTCGATCACGGCGCGCGCGTCGCGGCCCTGGAGGCCGACGCCCCACAGGCGAAGCGCCGCGTGGCGCGCGGGTGCGCCGCCCTCGCGCGCCGGGTTGAAGAGGTCGCGCTCGGCGATCAGCGCATAGTCGGCGAGCGGACCGGGGCCGTGGGGCGGCGGCGCGGCGGCGGGTTCAACGGGCGCCGGCGGCACGTCGTCGACGGCCGCGTCGAGAGCCGTCGTGACGCCGACCGCGGCCAGGTACGCGACGAGCGCGAGGAGCGCGAGCTCGAGGGCGAGCCGGTGACGCCGGACGAACCCCATGACGGGACGGCGGGGTCATACGCCAGGTGGTTCGGCGGGTGCAACGGGGCGAGTTGCCGCCTGTGGTACAATGCAAATGATGCGGCGGTCCGCCCTCAAGCTCGCGTGTCTCGCCGGGCTCTGGTCGGCTGCCGCGGCCGCGAGCCCGGTCGAGGTCGACGTGAACGGCGTCGTGCTCGACCCCGACAGCGGCTCGCCCATCGTCCGCCTGGTCGAGAAGGCGAAGGCCCGCCGGGAGCTGCCCATCTGGATCGGGCCCTTCGAGGCGCAGGCGATCGTGCTCGAGATGCAGGGGGTACCGGCGCCGCGGCCGCTGACGCACGACCTGATGAAGCAGCTCGTGGAGCGCCTGGGAGGCAAGCTCACGCGCGTGGTGATCGGCGAGGTTCACGACAACACCTACTTCGCCACGCTCCATCTCCAGCGCCCGGGCGGGAAGGAGCTCACCGTCGATGCGCGCCCGAGCGATGCGATCGCGCTCGCGCTCCGGCTGCACGGCCCGATCCTGGTCGCCGAGGAGCTGTTCGCGCGCGCCGCGGCCGGGCGGGCCGCGCCGGTGCACCTCTGGGGGCTCACGGTTCAGGACCTGACGCCCGAGATGGCCGCCTTCTTCCAGGCGCCCGAGGGGCGCGGCGTGCTGGTCTCGGACGTGGCCGCTGCGGCGCCCGCCCGCGACATGGCGCGCGGCGACGTCATCGTCGCCCTCGATGACGAGCCGGTCTCCTCGGTCGACGAGCTCACCAGCCGCGCCGGCGCGCGCCCCGCCGCCGCGCCCGTCCGTCTCTCCGTCCGCCGCGCGGGCCGCTCGCTCCAGGTCCACTTCCAGGCCGGCGATTGAGCGCCGGGCTGCCCCGAGACCGCGTGGAAGTCGTCAGGTTTGTTGACAACCCCCGGCGCGGGGCCTAGAAGACCGCGTTTGGCGGAAGATCGGCGGACGCCGGACCCGGACGCGGCGCGGCAGCGCGAGCTCGACCGGCAGGTCGAGGACCTCGCGCGGCGGCTCGCGGAGGTGGTCAACACCGCGGGGCCCGAGTCGAGGCAGGACCTGCGCGAATACGCGATCGGCTTACTGAAGGAGGAGACGGAGCGCGACGACGTCCCCGCGGCGGCGTCGACCACGTTGACGCATGCCCCGCAGTTCAGTCCCCTCGCGTTCGCGATCCTCATCGGCCTCGTCTCTCTGCCGCTCGTGCTGCTGTTCGCGCCGCTCGGCATCGGCCTCTTCGGGATGGCGGTGTTGATGGGAATATGGGGCCTGATCGACACCTTCTTCCACCGCGCGCCCGCACCGCCCAAGCCGCACTAATGCAGGAGCTGAACCTTTTTCATTTTTCCGCCCCCGGCCGGCGGGGCACGCTCGCACGGGGGGGACCGGGCATCGATGGCTAAGGCCGAGGCGCAGCAGGAAGATCCGGCCGCGCTCGCCGCCCGCCGGGTGATCGAGCAGCAACGCGAGCGCGAGAAGCGCGCCCGCGAGCGCGCCCAGCTCGGCGGCCTCTGGTCCCGGCGCGACGTCTTCGGGCGCTTCGGCTGGAGCATCTTCGCGGCCTTCTCGGGCGTCTCGCTGCTCGCGGCCGTCCGCTCGGCCTTCCCGCGCGTCCTCTTCCAGCCGCCCTCGACTTTCAAGGCCGGCCGCTCGAGCGACTACACGATCGGCGAGGTGAGCGAGAAGTTCAAGAAGGACCAGCGGGTGTGGATCATCCGCACCGAGGAGGGGCTCTACGCCCTGTTCGCCAAGTGCACGCACCTCGGCTGCACGCCCCGCTGGCTCACCGCCGAGAACAAGTTCAAGTGCCCGTGCCACGGGAGCGGCTTCTACAAGACCGGGATCAACTTCGAGGGCCCGGCGCCGCGCCCGCTCGAGCGCCTGCGCATCACCAAGGCCGAGGACGGCGAGATCCTGATCGACAAGAGCGTCAAGTATCTCTACGAGAAGGGCGACTGGAACAAGCCGGGCGCCTTCCTGAAGGTGTGACCCATGTCCGGATGGGACGAGATCAAGCGCCAGATCACCGAATCGCAGGTCTGGCAGTCCATCTTCCGCCACGGCTACGACGACACGCCGCGGAACCGCATCCTCATGGTGTCGGGGAACGTGTGGCTCCACCTCCACCCCTCCAAGGTGCGCCGGCACGCGACCCGGCTCCGCTTCACGTGGTGTATGGGCGGCATCACCTTCCTCCTCTACCTGGTGACGGTCGTGACCGGCATCTACCTGATGTTCTACTACCGGCCGACGGCCGAGTACGCCTACGCCGACATGAAGTACCTCGAGTACGACATGCCGTTCGGGATGCTGATGCGCAACATGCACCGCTGGGCGGCGCACGGCATGGTGATCGCGGTCTGGCTGCACATGTTCCGCGTCTTCCTGACCGGCTCCTACAAGCCGCCGCGCGAGTTCAACTGGGTCGTCGGCGTGATCCTCCTCGTGCTGACGCTGCTCCTCTCCTTCACGGGCTACCTGCTGCCGTGGGACCAGCTCTCCATCTGGGCCGTGACGGTGGGCTCGAACATGGGGCGCGCCACCCCGATCCTGGGGCACGAGGGCCCTGGCCACGAGCTCATCCCCGGCCTGAACAACGTCTACGACGCGCGCGCCTTCCTCTTCGGTGGCGGCGAGATCGGCCCGCACACGTTGCTGCGCTTCTACATCCTCCACTGCATCTTCATCCCGCTGGTCGCGAGCCTCTTCATGGCCGT
>Ga0209266_1001550_pt1 | contig 15106 bp, 5 predicted proteins | sample GraSoiAngelo_132_FD_185889 | JGI IMG/M metagenome (GOLD analysis project Ga0209266, IMG submission 185889) | Grasslands soil microbial communities from the Angelo Coastal Reserve, California, USA - 14_0929_02_40cm (SPAdes) (version 2) | ecosystem: Environmental > Terrestrial > Soil > Grasslands ...
AACAGGCGGCGTGGATGAACTCGGTGCCGGCGATCATTCTCAACATTCAACGCCAGCCAGGCACGAATGTCATCGACGTCGTCGATAGAATCAAAGCGCTGCTCCCCCAGCTCAAGGCTACGCTGCCGCCTTCGGTTTCCATCAGCATCCTTACGGATCAAACGACCACCATCCGCGCCTCCGTGAAAGACGTTCAATTCGAGTTGATACTGACGACGGTACTGGTCGTTCTTGTGATTTTTCTGTTCCTGCGGACCTTATCCGGAACCGTGATTCCCAGTGTAGCTGTGCCGCTATCGCTGGTGGGCACCTTTGGCGTCATGTACCTGCTCGGTTACAGCCTCAATAACTTGACGTTGATGGCATTGACGATCGCGACGGGTTTTGTCGTCGATGATGCCATCGTGATGATCGAAAATATCGCACGCTACATCGAAGAAGGCGACCACCCTCTCAATGCGGCACTGAAAGGCGCCGAGCAGATCGGCTTCACGATCATTTCGCTGACTGTCTCTTTGATTGCCGTCCTAATTCCTCTGTTGTTCATGAGTGATGTTGTCGGCAGGCTATTCCGCGAGTTCGCTGTTACCCTGAGCGTCACGATCCTGATCTCCGCGGTTGTATCGCTGACGTTGACTCCGATGATGTCCGCCAGATTGTTGAAGCGCAAACCGGAGTCACAGCAAAGCCGGTTCTATCAGGCGTCCGGCCGCGCGTTCGATTCGATCATCGACTACTACGGCAAAACGCTCCGATGGGTGCTAGATCATCAAGGAGCCACACTCCTCGTCGCCGCAGGAACATTGGTGCTGACGGTGCTGCTTTATATCGTCATTCCGAAGGGCTTCTTCCCTGTTCAGGACACAGGTGTGATCCTGGGAATTTCGGACGCGGAGCAAACCGTCTCGTTTTCCGCGATGGCTGAACGCCAGCAGGCTCTGGCAAACGTGATCCTGCGCGATCCCGCCGTAGAAAGTCTGTCTTCATTCATTGGAGTCGATGGAACCAATACCACTCCCAACATCGGCCGGCTTCAAATCAATTTGAAGCCGCTAGACGCGAGGAAGATCAGCGCCGGCGATGTCATCCGCCGGCTGCAGCCGGAGCTGGCGAAGGTTGAGGGCATCACGTTGTACATGCAACCGGTACAGGACTTGACCGTGGAAGACCGTGTCACGCGTACGCAGTATCAGTACAGCATGGAAGATCCGGATGCCGATGAGCTGGATCGGTGGGTCCCCCAATTCGTCAGTAGACTTCAATCCCTTCCGGAACTGCGCGATGTTGCCAGTGACCAACAGAATCGCGGCCTGCAGTCGCGATTGGTGATGGATCGGAATACCGCAGCGCGTTTCGGTATCACGCCCCAGATGATCGACGACACACTCTATGACGCTTTCGGCCAGCGTCAGGTGTCCACGATGTTCACCCAGTTGAACCAGTATCGTGTTGTGCTCGAAGTTCAATCGCAACTGCAACGCAATCCCCAGGATCTGACGAATATCTACATCCGGCCCGCGCCCGCAGGCGCGGTAGCGAATATCCCGCCCACGCCGGGCAGCGCGCAACCGGTTAATCTCAATTCGGCGCCTGCGTTAAACGTCACGCCGCAGCCCACCACACCCGCGCCGCCGGGTGCGGTGCCGATCGGCGCCTTCACTCACCTCGAAACATTATCGACTCCATTGTCTTTGAACCGGCAGGGACAGTTCCCTGCCACGACGATCTCTTTCAATTTGGCGCCTCGGGTTTCGCTTGGAGAAGCGGTGGAGAAGATCAATCAAGCCGCTCGCGATATGAAGCTGCCGGCCAGCATTGTTGGCAGCTTTCAAGGGACCGCTCAGGCGTTTGAGACCTCGTTGACCAATGAGCCTCTGTTGATCCTAGCGGCCTTGATAACTGTATACATCGTGCTTGGTGTGCTGTACGAGAGTTACATTCATCCGGTCACGATCCTTTCCACGCTGCCGTCCGCGGGCGTTGGCGCGCTGCTTGCGCTTTTGATTTTCGGCCAGGAAATGGATGTGATTGCGTTGATCGGAATCATCCTACTGATCGGAATCGTCAAAAAGAACGGCATCATGATGATCGACTTCGCACTCGACGCCGAACGCAAGGAAGGCAAGGCGCCGGTCGACGCGATCTTTCAGGCATGCCTTTTGCGTTTCCGACCGATCATGATGACGACTATGGCGGCGCTGTTTGCTGGGATTCCGCTCGCATTCGGCGGAGGCACCGGCGCGGAATTGCGGCGGCCGCTTGGAATCTCAATCATTGGGGGATTGCTGGTCAGCCAGCTTCTCACGCTGTACACAACGCCAGTCATCTATCTGGCCTTCGATCGCCTGGCGCGACGATTCGGTAGAAAACCGAACCACGGTCCACCAGAAGAGCAGGCTCCGGAGGCTGCAGGGTGAACGTATTCCCCTCCTCTGGCTTGAGTAACAAGCAGGGGGAAATTGTGAAATCGGACAAAAGCCCATCTCAAATTCGAAATTTCGAAATCGCAGATTGGACCCGGTTAAGCGAAGTCCAATCAGAAATTTCGGATCTCGGATTTGAGATGCAGGATTCGTCCGATTTCAAAATTCCCTCGCATCGGTGCTTGGTTAGTCAAGTATGTTGATGCCCTCTGCGAGGAGGGGAATACGCGGAATAAACCTATGAGCATTTCCTCGCCATTCATTCATCGGCCGGTCGCGACCACGCTGCTGACAGCGGCCGTCGCATTCGCTGGCGCGCTGGCCTACACGCTGCTTCCCGTGTCTCCTTTGCCCCAAGTGGATTTTCCGACAATTTCGGTGTCTGCATCACTGCCGGGTGCCAGTCCCGAAATTATGGCGTCCTCGGTTGCGACGCCGCTGGAGCGGCAGTTTGGCCGTATCGCCGGCGTCAGTGAGATGACCTCATCCAGTAATCTCGGCTCGACGAACGTCGTATTGCAATTCGACCTCAGCCGCGACATCGACGCGGCCGCGCGGGACGTGCAAGCGGCGATCAATGCGGCTCGAAGCCAACTCCCGGCGAATTTGCCGAACAATCCGACGTATCGAAAGGTGAATCCGGCGGATGCGCCCATTCTCATCCTGGCTCTCACATCCGACACCGTCGATAAGGGACACATGTACGACGCGGCGTCTTCGATTCTGCAGCAGAAGCTTGCTCAGACCCAGGGCGTCGGACAGGTCACTGTCGGGGGCGGCGCGCTACCGGCCGTTCGCGTGGATGTCAATCCAACGCTCTTGAACAGTTTTGGACTTGGCCTGGAAGACATCCGTCAGACGCTGACGAATGTGAACGCGAATCGCCCAAAAGGTGATATCGCGGACGGTACTCGTGATTTCGAGATCACCACGACGGATCAGCTTTTGAAAGCTGCCGAATATCAGCCGCTGGTTATCGCTTATCGAAACGGCGCCGCCATCTCGCTATCGGACGTCGCCAAGGTTAGCGATTCCGTAGAAGATATCCGCACATTGGGTCTCGTAGACGGCAAGCCTGCTGTGCCCATCATCATTTTCCGCCAGCCCGGCGCGAATATCATCGCAACTGTGGATCGCGTCCGGGCCTTGCTGCCGGCTTTGCAGGCCTCGATATCTCCGGCTATCAAGATGTCCATTGTTCTCGACCGCACCACCACGATTCGAGAGTCGGTCCGCGATGTCGAAGTTGCGCTTGGTCTTTCGATAACACTCGTCGTTTTTGTGGTTTTCGTTTTCCTAAGAAATGTCCGAACGACGCTCATTCCCAGCGTTGCCGTGCCGATTTCTCTGATCGGCACCTTCAGCGTGATGTATATGGCCGGCTACAGCCTCGACAACCTCTCGCTGATGGCTCTTGCGATTGCCACCGGTTTCGTCGTCGATGACGCTATTGTCGTCATCGAAAACATTACCCGCTATCTTGAACAAGGAAAGACGCCACTCGAAGCGGCCATTGCGGGCGCGCAAGAAATCGGTTTTACCGTGCTGTCCATCAGTTTGTCGCTCGTGGCAGTCTTCATTCCGATTCTCTTGATGGGTGGAATCGTTGGCCGGTTGTTCCGCGAATTTGCCGTGACGCTGTCGGTAGCCATTGGCGTTTCACTGCTCATCTCGCTCACCACAACGCCGATGATGTGCGCACGTCTGCTTCGGCCGGAACGTGAAATCCAGCATGGACGCGTATACCGCGTGAGTGAGCGGGCGTTCCGCTGGATTCTAGACGAGTATGAAGTCACGCTCTCGTGGGTACTCGAACATCAGCCACTTGTAATGTTTGTTACGGTCGCGACGATCGTATTCACGGCCTACTTGTACGTGATCGTACCGAAGGGCTTCTTTCCGCAGCAAGACACAGGCCGCCTGATGGGCGCCATTCAGGCGGACCAGAACACATCATTTCAGGCTATGAGCCGGCGGTTGATGCGATTCGCCGATACCGTTGGCCAGGATCCTGCAGTCGACAACGTCATTGCATTCACTGGAGGAGCGGGTGGAAGCGCCAACACAGGCCGGATCTTCGTTGCGCTCAAGCCGCTTAACGAACGCAAGTTGAGCGCCGATCAGATCATCGGCAGGCTTCGCGGGATGCTCTCTCACATTCCGGGGGCCACGTTGTATTTGCAGGCCGTCCAGGATGTGCGTGTCGGCGGGCGGCAAACCAATGCGCAATATCAATACACACTTCAAAGTGATGATCTGGCTTCGTTGCTGGAATGGACACCGAAAGTCTACAGCAAGTTGCGAACTCTGCCAGAGCTGGCGGATGTGAACAGCGACCAGCAGAATCGCGGCCTGGAAATTGCGCTTCAAATCGATCGTCAGACTGCCGCGCGCCTGGGAGTGACACCTCAAACTATCGACAACACGATCTACGACGCATTCGGCCAGCGTCAGGTCTCCACTATGTACACGCGCCTGAACCAATATCACGTTGTGATCGAGGTAGACCCAAACTTTTTGGAGTACCCGGATAGTTTGAACTATATCTACGTACCCGCATCGAATGGACACCAGGCGCCCCTCGGAGCATTTGCACGATTCGACCGCTCGAATACGCCGTTATCGATCAACCACTCGGGTCAGTTTCCATCGAGCACGATCTCTTTCAATCTGAAGCCTGGGAATTCACTGGGTAATGCGGTGATTCAGATTGCAGACGCGGAGAGGGAGATCGGCTTGCCGGTGACCGTCCACGGTAACTTTACCGGAACGGCTCAGGCATACCAGCAATCTATCGCCAATGAGCCGTTTCTAATCGCGGCGGCGCTACTGGCCGTGTACATCGTGCTGGGAGTGCTCTACGAGAGTCTGATACATCCCGTCACGATACTGTCCACACTTCCGTCGGCCGGCGTCGGCGCCCTGCTCGCCCTTCTTCTATTTCGCATCGAACTAAGCATCATGGCGTTGATCGGAATCATCCTGCTGATTGGTATCGTCAAGAAGAACGCCATTCTGATGATCGACTTCGCCCTTGCAGCGGAAAGAAACGAAGGGAAGCGCCCGCGCGACGCGATCTTCCAGGCTTGTCTTCTGCGCTTTCGGCCGATCATGATGACAACCATGGCCGCGCTGCTGGGCGCTCTGCCTCTTGCGCTCGGCACAGGCAGCGGTTCGGAGCTGCGCCGCCCTCTGGGAATCGCCATTATCGGCGGTCTCCTATTCAGCCAGGCCTTGACGCTATACACAACGCCCGTTGTGTATTTGTATCTCGATCGCCTGGCACTCCGCTTACGCGGCCAGCAATCGCCGGCACCCGCGCGAGGTGAGGCATGAGGTGCAGGATTCGTCCAATTTCAAAATCTTCACTTCGGCTTCTTTCATGGTTCTTGTGCCTCTGCCTGCTCTCCGCCTGCTCCGTCGGCCCGAAATACAAAACGCCTGCAGCGCCCATGCCGCCCGCTTTCAAAGAACCGCCGCCGGCAAACTTCAAAGAGAACGGCGAGTGGAAACAGGCGGCGCCGCAAGATGACAGGATTCGCGGCGATTGGTGGGAGATATTTGGCGACCCGCAATTAAATGACCTCGAAGCTCAGGTCAACGTATCGAATCAAACGATTGCTGTTGCTGAAGCGCAGTTCCGAGCTGCGCGTACCGCTGTTCGCGCGGCGCGTTCCGGACTGTTTCCCACCTTGACAGTCGCGGGCAGCGCGATAACAACGGGATCAGGAGCAGCGGGCAATCGCGCAGTATTAGGCGCGGGCAATGTCGTACGTGCTGGAGGCGGTACGTCTTACACGCTGCCATTCGACCTGACCTATGAAGCCGACGTCTGGGGAAAAGTTCGCAAAGCAATCGAAGCGGCAGCGGCAACCGCCCAAGCAACTGCCGCCGATCTGGAAACGATTCGATTGAGTGTTCACGCGGAGCTTGCGTTGGATTATTTCGAATTGCGGGGTCTGGATGAAGAGCAAGCTCTGTTCGAACAAACCGTTGCCGGGTTCGAACAGGCGCTCGAGCTCACGATGGCCCGCTTCAACCAAGGCGTCGTGTCCGCCGTGGACGTCGAGCAAGCCCGTACACAATTGGAGACAGCACGCGCGGAAGCGTTAGATCTCGGCGTTCAGCGAGCGCAATTCGAACACGCGATCGCCATTCTCACCGGAAAGGCACCTGCCGAATTGAATCTCGCTCGAGGCTTGATCAGCGGCGAACCGCCTGTGATTCCTGTAGCGCTTCCATCGGAACTTCTTGAACGCCGTCCCGATGTGGCTGCTGCCGAGCGGCGTGTCGCATCGGCGAATGCGCAGATCGGCGCTGCAAAGGCCGCATATTTTCCGACAATTTCGCTGAGCGCAGTAGGGGGTTTCGAAAGCTCGACAATTACGAGCCTGTTGTCGTGGCCTAGCCGCTTCTGGTCCATCGGTCCCGGTCTCTCTGAAATCTTGTTCGATGCCGGCCGCCGCCGTGCGCTTGTTGCGGAAGCTGAAGCCGCGTACGATTCCACTGTCGCGGCCTATCGAGAAAATGTATTGACCGCATTTCGCGATGTTGAAGACAACCTCGCAGCTCTGCGTATTCTGTCGGATGAAGCCGCGCAGCAAAATATCGCGGTTGAATCTGCCCAGCGCTCTGTAGACCTTGCTCTCGAGCGTTACCGGGGCGGAATCGCCATCTATACCGAAGTGATCACCACGCAAAATGCGTTACTTGCGGATCAAAGAGTCGCTATCGGTATCCGCACTCGAAGAATGGACGCAAGCGTTCTTCTGGTGAAAGCGCTTGGCGGCGGCTGGGATGTCTCGCAGTTGCCTAGTTTGCAGAAGTAACCTGCCGGGGTAATTGCTCATTCCTTCAGGGACGTCACATTTCGAAGGGATGAGCCTTGCAGTTGCGGTTCCTTGGTCCCTACCCGGGCGGCCAGCTGAACATTCGCCCGCCCAGCACGTGCAGATGGATGTGGTACACCGACTGGCCGGCGCCTGCATTCACGTTGAATACAGTGCGGTAGCCTTTTTCGTGGATATTCGATTGCACAGCAAGTTTCTTGGCAACCTGGAACATCTGGCCGATGAGCGGGCTGTCCTCCGGCTGCAAATCATTCAATGTCGCAACGTGCTTCTTGGACACCACCAGGAAATGCACGGGAGCTTGCGGCCGAAGATCCTTAAATGCTACGACGAGGTCGTCCTCATGTATAAAGTCCGCGGGTGTTTCGTGTTTGATGATTCTGCAAAACAGACACGCCTGCTGCATGGTTTTAATCTAGCACTGCTGGGGGTCATCCTGTGCACAACTTTGTTGGCGGGCGCGAGCATCCTCCAAAATCCCGCTCCAACCGATTCATCGGCTGTCAATAGAACCGAACTTCTCTCTTACGAAGGTCAGACTGTCTCTTCCGTGGAAGTGGCGGGCCGTCCCGATATCAGTATTGAGGAGTTCACGAAAGCCCTCGCGCAACATGCAGGCGAACCCTTTTCTTCGGCGAAAATCGAACAAAGCGTTCTCGCGCTCCAGCGCACGGGACAGTTTCAGGACGTACAAATGGACTTGCGCCCTGAGCCTGAAGGCGTACGCGTCATATTCATAGCGCAGCCTGCGTTGTATTTCGGAATTTATCAGTTCCCCGGCGCGGAGCGATTTCCATATGCGCGGCTGCTTCAGGCTTCGAATTACGTGTCGCAGGAACCGTATTCTTCAATCGACATCCAAAAGGCCCGAGATGCGCTCATCAAATTTTTGCAGCGCAACGGATTCTTCGAAGCCCAGGTGCAACCGCAGATTCAAGCGGACAAAACCAAAGGACTGGTGAATGTCGATTTCAAAGTCACGCTTAACCGGCACGCAAAGTTTGGCGACATCGATATAACCGGCACGACACCGGATGAGACAGAACATCTCAAAGACATCTTGCATTCGCTCCGCGCGCGGATGCGGATGGCGGCCGTTCGCTCGGGCAAGACCTATTCGCTCAAAACGTTGCAGCGTGCCGTCGATTACCTTCAAGGACGTTTACAAGTCGAGAGCCACCTGGCAGCCCAGGTGAAACTGATGGGAGCGGACTACAGTCCGCAAACCAATCGGGCGGATATCACCTTCGAAGTTCAACCGGGTCCTATCGTTCACGCCCGTGTCGAGGGCGCGCATCTTTGGCCTTGGACAAAACACAAGCTGTTGCCCATTTATCAACAGAACGGCCTCGCACCCGAGATGATTCAAGAAGGCCGCCAGAATCTTTTAACGAATTTTCGTGAAAAGGGCTTCTTCGATGTCCAGGTTGCAACCGAAACTCAGGTCCGGCCTGATGGTGTGACCATCTTCTATCGAATCATGAAAGGCCAGCGGAAGAAAGTCGCAGATGTCGCGTTTACAGGAAATGAACATTTCGACAAACACGAACTGGCCCAACACGTGGACGTGCAGACAGCCCATCTCCTTTCCAAAGGCTCTTACGACGAGAGCAGCATCAAGACTCTCGAAGCCTTCTATCGTTCAAAAGGCTTCAATCAGGTGAAGGTCACGCCGCAATTCAACACAAAAGACCGGAACATCGTCGTGACATTCGCCGTGGTGGAGGGTCCGCAAAACACGGTCGAGTCGCTGCGCGTTAAAGGAAACAACTCGATGCCGCTGGACCGGCTCGCTCCCGATGGTCTGCGGATCGGGCCGGGGCAGCCGTACGCGCAAAAATCGATCGCCGAGGATCGAAACAAAATCATGTCTCATTACCTCGAACAGGGCTACCTGTCCGCGACTTTCCATTCCTCGGCGCAGCCATCCCCGAACGATCCGCACAAATTTGAAGTGGTGTACGAAATCAGCGAAGGCCCCCAGGTGAGGGCAAACAACATCGTCACTGTCGGGCCGAAAGTCTCTCAGCAGGCCCTGATCGATAAACAAACTCGGACGCTACAGCCCGGCCAGCCTCTGACGGAACTGCAGATTCGGCTTTCCGAAAGCAGGCTCTACACCACAGGCCTTTTCGACTGGGCCGATGTCAATCCACGCCGTCAAATCACGTCCCAAGAAAAGGAAGACCTCGTCATCAAGGTGCACGAATCCAGACGCAACACCATCAGGTATGGTTTTGGATACGAATTCGTCAACCGCGGCGGCAGCGTACCGTCGGGAACCGTGGCGCTGCCCGGTTTGCCGCCGATCGGATTGCCCTCGACTTTCAAGACAAGCCAGCAGACCTTCCAAGGACCGCGGGCCAATTTCGAATACACGCGAAACAACGTTCGCGGAAAAGCCGAGACAATTACAATTGGCGGCCTCGCGGGACCGCTTGACCGGCGTGCATCGTTCGTGTTCACCGATCCGAATTTCCGATGGACGGACTGGACCGCGAGCTTGACCACAACCGGGGAGAACAACAAAGAGAACCCCATCTTCGCGTTCCGTCAAGGGCAATTCGGATTTCAACTGCAACGGGCGCTGGACCGAAGAAAGACACAAAATCTTTTTTTTCGATACACCGTCACGCAGCTCGGACTGGCGGATCTGTTAATTCCCGGCATTGTTCCGCAAGAGGATCTCCACACAAGGCTCTCCACTCTTGCGGCCGTTTATATTCGCGATACTCGTGATAATCCGCTCGACGCGCATAAAGGCCGTTACGACAGTTTGGAGCTCGATGTAAATCCCGCCGTTCTCGGCTCGAGCGCCAACTTTGGAAGGCTTTTGGGACAGACGGCTTATTACAAGAATATCGGCGGCATTGTTTGGGCCAACAGCCTCAGAGTCGGGTTTGAAGCCGCGTCATCCGGCAGTCATGTTCCATTCAACCAAAGGTTCTTCACCGGTGGTGGCAGCACACTGCGCGGCTTTCCCTTGAACGGCGCCGGTCCGCAGAGGACTATTCCCGCTTGCGGAAACCCCTCCGATCCTTCGACGTGCGGATTCATTCAGGTTCCAACCGGCGGAACAGAACTGGTGATCCTCAATTCGGAATTTCGAATCCCGGTGCCACTCAAAAAGGGTCTCAGTTTCGTTACGTTCTACGACGGAGGCAACGTCTTCGATGGCGTGGGCTTTAGAAATTTCGCGGCGAGCTATACAAACTCGGTCGGCTTCGGCTTGCGTTACGCAACACCCGTCGGACCGATCCGATTCGATCTCGGCCACAACCTGAGCCCGGTACCCGGCATCAAGCCGACGCAGATCTTCATCACGTTAGGGCAGGCGTTTTGACCACCGTACCTTTACCTCCCGATTATCACGAAGGACAGACGCCTTCACCAAGACGGCGGCGCAATTGGACACGGATCGTGGCCTGGACCGTGGCTGGTTTAGCGGGGCTGATACTGTTGTTGGCGATCGCCATTGTTGGACTGCTTCACAACGAAGCTTTCCGACAATATCTGTTACGCATCGCACATTCCAAGCTCAGCGAAGCGGTGGGAATTGAGCTGCGCATTCGCGATTTCTCGGTGCATTGGTCGGGTATGAGTCCAGCAGTGGATATGTACGATGTCGTCGTTAACGGCGCGGCACCCTATACAAATCCTCCATTGCTCGAGGCCGATCATCTAGGTGTTGGCGTGCAAATCGTTTCGCTCGTCTCACGAAAATGGTACCTCAAAGATATTGTCATCGATCACCCGGTGGTCCATGTATTCTTTGCAGGCAAGGGCGATACGAACCTGCCGAAATCGAAAAGCAGCGGCCAAAGCCAGACAAGCGTGTTTGATTTAGGTATCCGTCACGTCATGCTCGGCGGAGGCGAAATTTACTACAACGATCAAAAGAGCGCGCTGGAAGCCGATGTTCATAACCTGCAGTTTCAATCGCGCTTCGATCCCGGCCGGAAGCGCTATTCCGGAGGATTGAGTTACACCGATGGAAAGATCCATTTCCAGAATCTCAATCCAATGGTTCACAAATTTGAGGCGGAATTCGATGCCACCCCGGATACGTTCACATTAAAACGGTCGATGCTGACCAGCGGCGCATCCCAGTTCTCCATCTCGGCGACTTTGAACGATTACGCTCACCCTCGAGTCACCGCTACGTACCAGTCCTCACTGGATACCGGCGAACTGCGACAGATCTTGCGAAAAGCTACATTGCCCGTGGGTATGGTGAAGCTGGCCGGTTCAGCGAGGTTTGAAAGCGATCCGAACAAGCCTGTCATCGAAACGCTGGCGCTCGATGGCAATATGTCGAGCTCAGGCCTGTTAGTCCACACGACCACAATCAATACACTCGTCCGTGATATCAGCGCCCGTTACACGCTCCGGAACGGCGATGCCGAAGTTCAAGATCTGAAAGCAGGGATTCTTGGCGGCGGAGTTACCGGAACATTCAAAATGCACGACGTCACCGGAGGACAACAATCCGAACTGCACGCGGCGCTGAACAATATCGCCCTGGCTGCGGTCCAAAGTCTTCTGAATGAACGAGCCGGCCAGAACTTCACAGTTGGTGGCGGCGCCGATGCCAAGGTCGAGGCAACATGGCGGAAAACGTTTGACACACTAGTTGCCAACACTAACGCGACGGTGAAGGGCTCGATTTCTTCGAAAAATGGTCCTTCTTCTTTTCCGATCGACGGCGAAATCCATGCTCGGTATTCAGCGTTTGCACAAGAGGTTTCTCTGACTCGAAGCTTCCTCCGAATGCCCCAGACGTTCGTCGATTTGGATGGAACCATTAGCCGGCGTTCCACAGGTTTGCAAGTCCAATTCCAATCCAACGATCTAGGCGAAATAGAAACCGTCGCGCATGCATTCGGCGTGACGGCGAAACCGATGGGCCTTGGCGGCACGGCCTCATTCACCGGCACGGTGCGCGGATCCACTGCGGCGCCGCAGATTAACGGTCATTTGTCGGCGGCTTCTTTAAAGGTAAGAGGCACCGAATGGCAAATATTGCGAACGGATATCGAGGCGAAACCCTCTTATGTGGTTCTGCAAAATGCCGATGCCTTTCCTCGAAACAACCGCGGACACATTACGCTCAGTGCGAGCGCGGGCCTCGATAATTGGTCCTATAAGGAAAGTAATCCACTCCGGATAGATCTCAACGCATCGCAGCTCGATCTTGCCGGTTTAAAGAGTCTGGCGGGGCTGCAGACTCCAATGACGGGCACAATCTCCGCGAAGGTATCGCTTCGCGGCTCGCAACTAAATCCATCAGGCCAAGGCGCGGCCACGCTGACCGAAGCTACAATTGCCGATGAACCCATTCGGTCGGCCAACCTGACGTTCCAAGGAACCGGCGATGAAGTCCGTGGTCGCCTTGCATTACAAATGGCTGCCGGCAACGCGCAAAGCACTTTTACTTATTTTCCGAAAAACAAGGCCTACGACGCTCAATTGCAAGCCGTAGGTATTCGCCTGGAGCAGTTCCAAACGCTTCGTGCGAGAAACATTGAAGTCGCCGGAACACTTAACATGAATGCTGCCGGCAGCGGCACCTTTGACGACCCGCGAGTGCAATTAACCGCGCAAGTACCTCAGTTGCAACTCCGGAATCAAGCAATCAGCGGCGTGACACTACAGGCCAGTGTTTCCAACCACGTCGCGAATGTAGCTCTCGATTCCCAGGCCATGAATACTTTTGTGCGCGGCCGCGGAACCGTACGACTGAGTGGTGTGTATGAAACGGACGCAACTTTCGACACATCGCCGATCTCTCTACAACCCTTATTCGCAATGGTTGTGCCCGCGCAAGCCGCGGACATGACCGGTACCGCGGAGGTTCATGCCAGGATCCGCGGACCGCTAAGAGATAAGACGCTGCTGAACGCGCACTTCAACATTCCCGCGCTTTCCGTTGCATACAAGGACAAGATCCAACTTGGCGCGGAGCAACCCATCCAGTTGGATTATGTGGCCGGAGTGCTGACGATGCAGAAAACGAGGATTCGTGGTACAGGAACGGATCTACAGCTCCAGGGAACCTTTCCTGTCTCCAGCAATGCACCGATGTCATTGCTCGCACTCGGCACGATCGATTTGAGGATTGCTCAAATCTTGAATCCCGACGTCACAACCGGCGGTCAAATCCAATTAAATGTAAATGGTTACGGCGCCCGGAAAAATCCGGATGTCCAGGGTGAAATCAAGATCGTAAATGCCACTTTTGCCGGCGACGATATTCCGGTCGGCTTACAAGACGGAAACGGTACATTGCGTCTGACGACGAACCGTCTCGAGATCGAGCAATTTCGCGGGAAAGTCAGCGGCGGCACCCTGACAGCCACAGGTGGTGTGACATACCGGCCGGCCTTGCAGTTCAACGTCGCAGTGGCGGGCAACGGCATCCGGACCCTGTTCCCACAAGGAGTGAGGGAGGGAATCGATACCAATCTCAGCTTGGCCGGTTCCTCACAATCGGCACTGCTCCGCGGCCAGGTGCGTTTGACGGAACTTTCGTTTTCACCGGCGTTTGATTTTTCCGATATCGCCGGCCTTGCCGGAGGCAACTTGTCCGGGGTGCCAGGAAGCTTCACGCAGAATTTGAAGCTTGATATCGCGGTCCAATCCACGAATGATCTCAATCTCGCCAGCAGCAAATTAAGCTTGCAAGGAGCCGCAAATTTGCGCGTGCGCGGAACCGCAGCGGAGCCGGCGCTTCTTGGCCGCGTCAACATTACGGGCGGTGATGTGATATTCCGAGGAAACCGGTACGTACTGCAGCCAAGCTCGCTTGATTTCATCAATCCATACCGGATTGAGCCGCGAATGAATCTGTCCATTGATACGAAAGTCCAGCAGTACACGATTCACATGTTCTTGCGTGGAAACATCGATCGGCTTCGCACGGCCTACACATCGGAGCCGGCGTTGCCGCCCTCCGATATCATCAATCTGCTCGTATTCGGCAGAACGACTGAGGCTGCTGAAGCCAATCCCACGCCGGGCAACTTGGGCGCGGAATCGTTGATCGCATCCAGTGTCAGCAGCCAGGTCACCAGCCGAATCGAAAAAATCGCCGGCATCTCGCAACTTTCAATCGATCCGCTGCTGGGTGGGAACCAGAAGGATCCCGGCGCGCGGGTCACGATTCAACAGCGCGTCACAGGCAACGTGTTTGTGACCTTCGTTAGCGACGCCACATCGACGCAACGCCAAATCATCAAATTCGAATACCAGGCCACTCCCCGTGTCTCGGTCAGCGGCGTGGGTGATCAAAACGGCGGCTTCGCGTTCGATGTAGTCATCCGGAAGACATGGTAGGCATGAAGCTTTCCGCTCGGAAATTCGGGGACAGACGGGTGAATTCCCTATCTTTGAAGTGCAAAATAGGGAATTCACCCGTCTGTCCCCGAATTTCCTTCCCCGAACGGCCAATCCTTCCGTTTCCAATTGCGCAGGAGAAAGCAAATCCCGCCGATAACGAGGATAGCAATCCCGTACTGAAGTTCCCTGGTGAAGTCCCTGCGCATCACGAGTACATACAGGTAGCCGGCGAGCGCAAGAACGGCCGGTAGAGGGTAGAACCACATCTTGAATGGCCGCAGAACATCGGGGCGTCGAACTCGAAAAAGGATCACGCCGGCCGTCTGGGCAAGAAACTGAATCATCAATCGAATCACAACCAATGCGGCGATTACATCTTGCAGCCGTAGCAGACAGAACAGGACCGCAAGCGTTCCCAGCACGAGCAGCGACACGTTAGGAAAGCGGTGTTCGGGATGAACGCGTGAAAATGATCTGAAGTAATCTCCGTCGACG
>Ga0209266_1001559_pt1 | contig 15050 bp, 13 predicted proteins | sample GraSoiAngelo_132_FD_185889 | JGI IMG/M metagenome (GOLD analysis project Ga0209266, IMG submission 185889) | Grasslands soil microbial communities from the Angelo Coastal Reserve, California, USA - 14_0929_02_40cm (SPAdes) (version 2) | ecosystem: Environmental > Terrestrial > Soil > Grasslands ...
TTGCTTAACTCGGTTTGGGTGATGTCGGTATTCCTATTCTGTTGGGCACTTGCGGCTATGGGCGTGGCTACCACCGCTGCTGCCATCATGGCCCACATGGCGAAATGAAGAAATCTCTTTCGAGGGTTCATTGGCATCCTTCCTTTGATCTCAATTGCGGTCCCGCCGGATAAAACGAAGCAGCTAAGATTCGATTACAAAACGTCGAAATCCGTTGCTTCGGTCTGTGACGCGTATCGGCTTATCTTGGCCATCTCAGGACGTAAGGCTGAACCGCTCTTTGTAGGCCGCTGAGGATTTCATCAGACAGGGCAACGCAGCGCATCCGCACGCGAGGGGCTGAGTTTTGCTACTGCGTCCACTTGCGTGCACAACCCATTCATTGGCAGAATCTGGATGCGAGCATACACGGAAAGAAGAAAGCCCTCGTTTCAAGAAGCCAGTCCGGACGTAACAACTTGTGCCCGCGAGATTCGCAACCTCCCCCAAGGGCAAATCTCAAAGACTACGCAAATATTCTTGCTACGCCCGGCGCGGTGAGATGTGCAATTGCATAGCAATCGCCGCAAGTGGGACAGAACAATTCACAAAGCAGCCGCAGCGCGAAAATCCCGGTGTTGAAAACATGAACTTTCGGCACGGCAGCGTGGAAAAGTGGAAAACGTCTTGTGAACAGTAGAAGGCCATTCACATTGTTCCAGATAAGCCCTTATGGTTGGTGGTACAGACACTCGGGAGGGGACATGGCAGATCATCTCAAATCTTCGTTCGCCATTATTCGCTTCAACTCCCGTACGTACGAGTCTGGCGGCGTTATGGCCGTCCTGAAAGCCCGCACTGCGGCAGAAAATCTTATGAGGGACTACGAATTCGGCCAGAGCGAAGAAGATCGATACAACGGCTGGCGCTATTTCCTAGAAGAAACCGATCTGGCTCCTGGCATGAACGCTGATGAGGCAACCAAGCTTCGGCAAGTTCGGCTTGAGCGTCGAGAATTAGGTGCGTTGACAACACCTAGGTTAGACTTTTTCAGTGGGCAATCGTAGAACACCATGATCCTTCGACAACAACATTGGGCAAACAAACCTCAGCAGAGTGCGGCTTAGATTCATTCCGGGCACGTCAGCGGGAGCCGCTTGCCACAGAAAGGATGAGTTTGATGGGCCGAGAATAATGGCAAAGGTGCGGCATGCCAGCGCCCATCATCTCTTCTGCATTCCCAAAAAGCGGGACAACAATAGTTAGTGCATCTACGGTACGGCGACGGTGCGACATCTTGTCTACGCGGCCACAAAGGTGGGGAAAGCCAGCCAAGCAAAGAATACGCCACTGATCATCGCGTCAGTTGCGAGGCTTTCCCGGTGCTTGTAAGCTTCCAGCATTCTCGTGCGATGGCCCAGTCTTCCTGCGCTCGGATCACCAGTACACGAACAGGAGAATCCGATGCGGCGATATCCTCGTCCGGAGATGGCCTCGCATTCCTTTTTTCGTTCAATTTAAGACCGATAAATCCCAGCTTGCTGCAGGCCGACCAGCGCACCTCCGGGGAGTTCTCTCCCACTCCCGCCGTAAACACAAGTGCGTCAATCCCTCCCAATACGGCAATCATCGCACCGATACCTGCCTGCAGCCGATGCACGTAAATGTCGAAGGCTAGCTTTGCACGTGGATTGCCTTGTTTAACTGCCGCCAGAATTTGACGCATGTCGCCGGATAGACCCGAAATCCCGAGCAAGCCTGATTTTTCATTGAGCAGGTTATCGATTTCTTGCCCGTTGATCTGGCCCCGGCGCATCAAGTACGTGAGAATTCCGGGATCAACGGACCCAGAACGGGTTCCCATCATCAGTCCTTCAAGAGGTGTGAAGCCCATCGTGGTGTCAATGCTGTGACCTTCGCGAATGGCCGCAAGAGAACAACCGTTGCCCAGGTGGCAGGTCACCAGCTTGAGCGATATGAGACTCTTGTGCAGGAGTTTTGCGGTGCGCTCAGCGCAATACTGGTGATTGATGCCGTGGAATCCGTAGCGGCGAATGCCTCCACTGAACCATTCGTAGGGACCTGGGTATACGACTGCTGGCAGTGGCATCTTTCGATGGAACCCCGTATCGAAAACAGCCACTTGTGGCACGGGGCCCAGCAGCTTCTCAACTGTTTCCATCCCTTCCAACTCCGCGCGATTGTGAAGCGGTGCGAACGCCGAGGCACCGGCAATTCTGGCTCTGACCTCTGGCGTGATCAACATTGGTTCCTCGTACTCCGGACCGCCGTGTACAACCCGATGCCCCACCAAGTCGATGTCGGTAGGCTGGGAAAGCAGTCTTTCACGACCATTCCAAAGATTGCCAAGCAGGTGTTTCAGGGCTTCGCCGCGCGACGAGGTTGGAACTTGGGCCCGTTGCACATCACCGTCCGAGTTCTTGATCGCGATCGCGGCGCTTTCGCCGTCCCACTCGATCTTGGCCTCCCAAAGACACCCAGGCGGATCGTCCGGCAGGATCTTGGCCAAGTCAAAGAGGCAGACTTTCTGGCTGCTGGATCCGGAATTAAGCACCAGGACCTTCATTCGTCAGTACGACCAAGTCCAGTTTTTTACGTCCGGTATGTCGTCGCCGTGCTCTCGCACATATTGCTTGTGCTCCACCAACTTGGCGCGAAGCATCTGCTTAAAATGGGCGCCTACGTTCCGTAATCTGGCCACGCGATCTACAACGTCGCCGGCAAGATGGTAGCGGTCAAGATCGTTCAGCACCGTCATGTCGAAAGGTGTGGTTGTAGTGCCCTCTTCTTTGAATCCGCGAACATGGAAATTGTCGTGACCGGTGCGGCGGTACGTCAGCCGGTGGATCAACCACGGATATCCGTGATAGGCAAAGATCACAGGTGTATTGGTGCTGAACATGGAATCGAATTCACGATCCGAAAGACCATGGGGGTGCTCGCTGGGCGATTGAAGTGTCATCAGGTCGACGACATTGACCACCCGTATTTTGATGTCGGGGAAATGTTGACGAAGGAGGTCGACGGCGGCCAATGTTTCAAGCGTGGGGACATCGCCCGCACACGCCATCACCGCATCCGGTTCACTGTCCTGATCTGTGCTGGCCCAGGACCAGATCCCAATCCCATTGGTGCAGTGCTCGATGGCTGCCTCCATATCGAGCCACTGGAGTTCAGGCTGCTTGCCGGCAACGATCACGTTCACATAATTCCGACTGCGCAAACAGTGATCGGCGACGGAAAGCAGACAGTTCGCGTCAGGCGGAAGGTATACACGGACGAGGCCGGCCTTTTTATTCATAACGAAATCAATGAAGCCCGGGTCCTGGTGGCTGAAGCCGTTGTGGTCCTGGCGCCAAACGTGCGAGGTAAGCAGATAATTGAGTGATGAAATGGGTCGACGCCAGGGAATCTTGTGCGTGGCCTCCAGCCATTTTGCATGCTGATTGAACATCGAATCCACGATGTGGATGAAGCCTTCGTAACAGGAGAAGAAGCCGTGCCGGCCGGTGAGCAGATAACCCTCCAGCCACCCCTGACACATGTGTTCGCTCAAGACCTCCAATACACGCCCATCTCGTGACAAGTCTTCATCCGTGGCCAAGACGGGCTCCATCCATTCCTTCTGGGTGACTTCATATAAAGCATCGAGGCGGTTGGACGCAGTCTCATCCGGACCAAAGACTCGGAAGTTCCGGGATTCGCGATTTAGTTCCATCACGTCGCGCAAGAAAGTGCCCAACACCCTTGTGGATTCCGCATTCTCCGTACCCGGCTTCTGCACAGGGACCGCGTATTTGCGGAAGTCCGGCATTATCAGCGCCTTCCGCAGCAGCCCGCCGTTAGCGTGCGGATTCGCCCCCATTCGACGATCACCGCTGGGCGCAAGATCCGCAAGTTCGGGAATGAGTTTTCCATTGTGATCGAACAGTTCCTCGGGCTGATAGCTCCTTATCCAGTCTTCCAGGATTTTCAAGTGTTCCGGCTTCTCCAGGTCAGCTACAGGTACCTGGTGGGCGCGCCAAGTACCTTCGACCGGCTTGCCATCCACAAATTTCGGTCCGGTCCATCCCTTGGGGCTGCGCAGAATGATCATCGGCCAGAACGGAAGGGTAGTAGATCCCTTGGAGCGAGCTTCATTCTGAATGGCGTGGATTTCTTCGATAATCATATCGAGGGTGGCCGCCATGAGTTGGTGCATCGATTCCGGCTCGTGCCCTTCCACCAAGTGAGGTTTGTATCCATAACCGGTAAAAAGGCGGGCCAACTCCTCGTCGGTGAGGCGACCAAGCACAGTCGGATTCGCGATCTTGTAGCCATTCAGGTGAAGAATGGGAAGCACCGCTCCATCGCGCGCCGGATTGAGAAACTTGTTCGAATGCCAGCTCGTGGCGAGTGGGCCCGTCTCGGCCTCGCCGTCACCAATCACGCAACTGGCCAGCAGGTCAGGATTGTCGAAGACCGCTCCGCACGCATGCACCAGGGAATAGCCCAGTTCTCCGCCTTCATGGATGGAGCCCGGTGTCTCAGGCGCGGCGTGGCTGGGGATTCCTCCCGGAAAGGAGAATTGCTTAAAAAGCTTTCTCAGTCCTTCTTCGTTCTGTTGAATGTCGGTGTACAGCTCAGTGTAGGTGCCTTCCAGATACGTATTCGCGACCATTCCCGGTCCGCCGTGTCCGGGTCCGCATACGTAAATCACATTCAGGTCGTACTTTTTGATGACCCGATTCAAATGTACATAGATGAAATTCAGCCCCGGTGTCGTCCCCCAGTGCCCTAGAAGGCGCGGTTTCACATGGTGAAGGCATAGCGGCTCGCGCAGCAAGGGATTGGCATAGAGATAGATCTGTCCGACGGAAAGGTAATTTGCTGCTCGCCAATAGGCATCCATTTTTCGCAGTTCTTCGTGGCAAAGAGGTTGGATAGAGACTGAAGACTTGGCAGAATCTGCGGAGACCACTGCAGTCATAAGAATTCCTTTCATCCTTATTGTATGGTTGGCGTTCAGCCTGGGGAAATACCGCTGCGAACATCGTTACGCCTATTCGCTCGCGTAGCGGTAGGCATTACAATCGGCAGCACCTGCCCGGGTTAATTCCTGCTTTGCGTTGTCCACCTCATCCTGATCGAGCTCTGCCTGGACTTTTGCCTGTGCCAGTTGATCATCCAGGCTGTCTTGTTTAGCACCTGTCGCTTTTGCTAAGGCGGCGGTAAGTTGCGCGACCCGTGCATTGTCTCCGTCGAGAGATTTCTCTGCGTTTTGGAGCCCACACCGCGTCCCCACGTCCCCAGCCTGAGCCCGTCTTGTCGTAGCGCATATTAAGCAGCGATCGTGTGCTTGCAGCGAAATCGTAGAGATGTTTCGCCCCCTCCGGCGATGTCGCGGACGAGCTAAACCGGGAACTTGGCTCTAGGCCCGCATACACTGCAAGGGAAATCACTCTGTGCTTGCAAAGGATGGGCTGAGAACGAGGTTGGACTATGTGACGCTTCACGTGCGCTCCGGTAGAAAGCGGCTGTGCTTGATCCACGTCGAGGTGCACCGTCTCAAAAATCCTCAATCATCCATGCGTTGCTGTTATACGAAGAGACCGTAAAAGCAATGCTCGTGCCGTCGGGCGACGCGAGTGGCGCGCCAACCTCCGCACTGGTCGTCCACAGTTGTGAGACCTGGCCATCCGATGAGATGTAGAGAATTGCGGCCTTTCGCACGGAGGAATCGGTGACGAACCACCCATTGCCATCTGCAGACCAGCTTACGCCCGATAGCTGGGCGGATTGATCAACACAGACTGAATGCCCCGATCCAGTTTCCAAATCGACGAGCCGGATACAGTCTTGATGGTTGCCGAGATCGACAACTGCTGCCGTCAAACCGTCGGAAGACAGGTCCCAAGATGGCGCTGAAGCCAGATCAGCGGCTAACCTTATTAACTCGTCTTTCTTTCCGCTTGCAGGATCAAATACGCTAAATACCAGTTCGCCATTCCCGCGGTCGAGTTCACTGAGCACGCAGCGCGGGTGTCCTCGAGAACAATGGATCACTGCTCCGTGACTGGCTTGTAGCACGGGCTCGGGGGCTCCCCCGGAAATCGGTACGCGCATCAACCGCATACCCGCCGTTTTTCCTTGGTCCATCTCAGCAGAGTCCCAGTACAGAACCCAACGAGCATCTGGGCTCACCCGAGGCTCAATTTGATCGCCAGGTTTCAGAATGAAGTCTTGAGCTTTTCGCTCCTGTAACCCTTGTCGGAAAATGTCCCAATTTCCGTTGCGGTTGGAATAAAAGAAGAGTCTCTGGCCGTCCGGTGTCCAGCTCGACGGAATTTCGTCTCGGCCTTCCAACGTGAATCGTCGCGGCGTTCCCAAGATCCGATGTTTCCTAACTTCCGCTACGTAGAGGTCACGTTGAAAACCTGCTTTGACAACCATTAAACGCTTACCATCGGCGCTGGCGCTTAGATCGAGCAGGGACACGCCAGCCCAGGTTGTGATCCGTTTCGGTGCACTCACCTTCCGTCCGGTCCTATCCACCTGAATCTGCGATAGATTCATGTCGCTGCTGTTGGGTGCTGGTTCCGCAGCGGAGTAGATAATTCGGTCGTCCGCGGACCACCAAAAGCTGCCTAGGGATGGACCAGCAAGGATGGTTGCGCTAACTCCACCAGAGACGGGCACGGTCTCAATCGCGGTTTGTGATTTCTCGCCATCGTTCTGTAGCTTGATATACGCAATCCGCTTTCCGTCGGGAGACCACTGCACTTGCAGAAATCGATCGCCGGGCGCGGCTTGCAACAGCTTCCTTGGATTCTCGCCGTCGGCACCCATGATCCAGATCTCAGCCTGTGACCTGCCGCCAATGTACGCTATCTGAGCGCCGGACGGTGAGACCGAAGCCCGTCCGGCATCGTCGCGCAACTTTCGCGGGCTCCCGCCCAGAATAGAGATGGCCCAAATACCTGTAGTTTCGGCAGACTCGCCCGGTCCCACTGCGGCTATATTGGTTCCGTCCCGGAACCAGGAAAGGCTCGCTCACTTGAAACAGAATCCCTCCGGTAGGGGAAGTGAGTGGGTCTCGCCAGACTCGAGCAATCGCACGAACACACCTGTATAGTCGGCGTATGCCACATACCGGCCATCGGGAGAAATTGCTGCAGCGTAGACCGGATTCTCAGGTGGATTCGTGGTAACGCTACGTTGCCGTGGCATCGCCTGCTCAAGGCTTGCCTGTGAACCGCGCCACCCACGAATTGCGAATAGCACAGCCAGGCTAATGATCACGACTGCGGCGACAATACTCAGCATATACAGATTGTGCCACCGTGGGGCGGGCTTTGTGGCACTTGTCGTTCCGGGAACTGCCCGCATCTCGGCCGAATCCATGTCTCGCCTCAGCCGCTTCAGATCGGCTCGCAATTCGCTCGCGCTCTGATACCGCAGGTCACGGTCCTTCTCCAGGGCCTTGTCAATGATCTCTTGCAGCTTTGGCGGTATCTCTGCATTAATGCTGGCGGGAGCAGTGGGCGAACGGTTCAGAATGGCGTCATAGGTTAATGCAGCCGTATGTCGCATGAACGCCTGCTGACCGGTCGCCATCTCGAAAAGCACCGTGCCAAATGAAAACAGATCGGTACGAGCATCTAGCTGCTCACCCCGCACCTGCTCCGGCGACATATACGCCATTGTTCCGACCGTACTGCCGGAATCGGTCAGTTCTGCGTTGCTCCCGCTGAGCGTCCGGGCACCTTCTGCGAGTGGATCGGACGTCGCTTCCGCTGCTAACAGTTTTGCCAACCCGAAGTCCAATACCTTCGCCTGACCGCGAGGGCTCACAAAAATATTAGCCGGCTTGATGTCGCGATGGATGATCCCCTTGGAGTGTGCGGCCTCCAAGGCATCCGCTAGCTGGATGGCCAAGTCGATGACCTCGTGTTTCGGCAAGGGTCGGCCTGCGATGTGATACTTGAGAGTCCTTCCTTCGAGCAACTCCATCACAATGAACTGCTGCCGGTCATGCTCGCCGATCTCGTACACCATGCAGATATTCGGATGATTGAGCGCCGCGGCAGCACGCGCTTCGCGCAAGAAGCGCTCGAGAGAGCGCTCATCTTTTGTCAGTTCTTGGGGCAGGAACTTCAGGGCCACCGGTCGCCTCAGAACAAGGTCTTCGGCACGGTAAACGATTCCCATGCCGCCGCCTCCGAGCTTTTCGAAAACGCGGTAGTGGGACACAGTCGAGCCAAGCATCGCGCTCGCTCCGGGAGCTACCGAGCAAATCTTAGGTCTGCTGTGTTGGCAAGTCAACGAATGTGGCTGAATCCCGTTTTCTCTGGTTGCGGTACAATCGGATGCCGTGCGGGCGCAACTGCTAGTGGTTACAACCTGGCTTCTCCTGCTGCTGGCAAACATGGCGTCGGCACAGATCCTGCCCAAACCGCAAATCACCTCGGCCCAAGGTAAACCCGCGCCAGATTTCACCCTGAAGGACCAGGCCGGCCGACCGTTTCGCCTCGCCTCGCTACGCGGCAAGCGCGTTCTGCTTGTTTTCTATCGCGGCTACTGGTGACCCTACTGCACGGGCCAACTGCGCGAGTTCGCGCGACACAAAGAAGACTTCGATTCGTTGAATACGCGGGTTGTGGCGATCAGTGTAGATGACCGTGAGCACGCCCGTTTGGTCTGGGAGAAAGTTGTCGACCGCCAGTTTACGATCCTGAGCGACCCGGAGGCTCAGGTGATTCGTGCCTATGGATTGGTCCATTCCAGTGCTGGGAAAGAAGGTCAAGACATCGCTCTGGACACTACTCTGCTAGTCGATGCCGATGGCCGCGAACATTGGAGACGAGTGAGTGCAACACTTCCTGATATACCGAGCGCGGACGAGATCCTCGGGCGCATTCGCGAATCAGCGCCTAACTCCAGTTCGCAATAAACCTGGACATCGTGAACCTTATCGAAGCCGTGTTGATGTTCCTCTCCCGCAACAAACACCCGGAGTCTCCACTTAATGAAATGCATGATTTGTTCTCTCCTATAAGCCCTGAACTGTTTGCAAGTGGTGGTTCCGCGCTGATTGAATGCATAATCGGCCCGGACGAAGCCTGCGCTTCACGGTTTCTACAATGGCGGCTTAAGGTTTCAGAAGTGACTTCCCGTAGCCAACCGGAATGGCAAAATTGGATCCGCCGAACTCACGCACCACGGCGGGCTTCACGGAGACACTCCTTAATCGGCGGACATGGATCGAGATTTTAGCGGCAGCCAACGCGAGCTGTCAGGGCGGCTGAGGAAGGCACTTTAGCGATGATTCGTACCCATAGCTTCCGCTGAGACAAGATTTGAAGCCTGTCGAATATTTCCGATCTGGTATAGCATCCATTGGGCGCGAGGTTCACCATGACAACGATCGCAACCTCACTGCGAAGTGACTTAACCACAGTCGCCCACCAACCCCAAGCAGCAAGCGGTCTGGCAATCGTGCGGCTGACGATCGGCGCGATGTTCGTGTGGGTCTTTTTTGAGAATCTGGGGAAGGGCCTCTACACACCGGCGGGTTACGCGGGTCTGATCAATTACTACATCAAGGCGAGCCACTCCCCGGCCGCTTGGAAGGCGGTGATGGGCCTGGCGGCAAACCACGCCGCGATGGCGGCTCCTATGCAGGCCACGACCGAGATCTCTCTCGGTATCCTGCTCGTCATCGGTCTGCTTACCCGCCCGGCCGCATTTGTGGCTTTTCTGTATCTCGGCAGCCTTTGGATTTCGGAGTGGGGCACCGCGTGGATCTGGGAACTGCTGGTTCCGGTGCTCGCATCGCTCGGGCTCGCTATTGGACGCGCTGGCCGGAGATGGGGCGTTGACGGGTGGCTGTCGCAACGGTGGCCATCTTCTCCGTGGTGGTGATTGGGCCAGAATCACTTGAACCAAGTTCACGTGCGAGTGTCCGTCATCATCCCTACCCATAATGAAGCGCAGGCGATTGAGCGCGTTTTGGCAGATCTCCCGTCCGATCTCACGACGGAGGTCATCGTTGTCGACAGCAACTCGAATGACGGGACGCCCGAGATCGCCGCAAGAATGGGAGCCCGCGTCGTTCAGGAACCGCGCCGCGGCTATGGGCGAGCGTGCCTCACGGGTCTGGCCATGGCAAATTCCCCTGACGTGGTTGTGTTCCTTGATGGCGACTACAGCGATCGGCCCTCCGAACTACCGATTCTTTTAGCGCCAATCGCTGAGGGGCGTGCGGACATCACGCTCGGTTCGCGCCTGCAGGAGCGGCGTTCTGCTGGGGCGTTGCCTTGGCATCAGGTGTTTGGTAATAGTCTCGCCGCCAGCCTGATCAGGCTTCTCTATGGAGTAGAAATCAGTGATCTCGGTCCCTTTCGCGCTGGCCGCGCAGATGTACTACGCGCGCTCGCGCTCGAAGAGACCACCTATGGCTGGGCGGTTGAGATGATCCTAAAAGGCGCCCTGGCCGGATTCCGCGTGGTTGAAGTTCCGGTGAGCTACTACCCGCGTATCGGAAAATCGAAGATCAGCGGTACGCTGAAGGGCACGGTCGGCGCCGCTTGGTTCATTCTCAGCTTGATAGTGCGCTATTATTTCCGGCACCGAAGAGCCGGGACACCACGGCCAGAGTAGGTCCGCGTCAAAATTTTATGAAATATTCAAGCGAGACGGTGGTGCGTTCGTCACGCAGTGACCGTGTGCTGGTAATCATGGCGAAAGCGCCGAGGCTAGGCGAGGTCAAAACGCGCCTGACTCCCAGCCTTTCCCATACGGCCGTCACCGCTTTCTATTGCTGTCTTCTGGACGACACGCTGGCGCTGGCGCGGTCCTTGAGCGATGTGGAGGTTGCCATCATGTGCCCGGACTCGGACGTAAACGAGCTGGCGCAGTTGGCAGGCAACGAAGCGAGCGTAGTTGCGCAGAAAGGTGAGGGTCTTGCTGCAGGCCTCACTTCGGTGTTTGCGCACTTCGCGGAAGATCATCAACGACGCATCGTTGCCTTCAATAGCGACAGTCCACATCTGCCACGTTCTGTTCTGGACGACGCGTTCGAAACGCTGGCCGCACATGACGTAGTCGTTGGACCAACGCACGACGGAGGCTACTATCTCGTCGGGGCAAAGGCTTTTCACCCTACGCTTTTCGCAGGCGACGCATTGGGCACCAGCAGCGCGTTGGAGAGACTCGTATCGCGCGCACGAGCTCTTGAGCTTTCCGTAGGTTTCGCAGCTCCTTTTTACGATATTGATGTAGTTGAGGACCTGACCCGTCTGGCAGGGGAGTTGCGTCTCGCTCCGACAAGGGCGCCACGCACGGCGCGGTGGCTTAAAGAGTGGGAGCTTGTGGCGGCACTATCACGGACGGGCACGGGAGAATTGTGAAGATCACGCCCGAGTGGAGAGTGTACATACTCTGCGCCACGTTGTGCGTGGCGCTAACGATCTGCTCACGCAACTTCGGCGATAGAGGTGGACCGTACTTCATGGCCTCTTTGACGGTCGCGGGCATCGTGTACCTCTTAGCGATCCGTGAGTTCTTCGCAACGCCAATTTTTCCGCGGCGCGTCGTCATCCTCGGGCTCGTCTTGGCTGCTGTGTGGCACATTGAATTTCTTCGGCTGCCCCCGGGCGCCGATGATGATATTCATCGATATGTTTGGGACGGGCGCCTGCAGAGGCTCGGCTACAACCCGTATATTGTCGTTCCCAGCGACCCTGCGCTCGCCGGGTTGCATACACCCGAGACCCGCACGCTGAATAACCCGGATCTACCGAGCCCATATCCAGCAGGAGCGCAGCTTTTTTTTCGCGCAGTGACCGCGATTCAGGAGTCCACCTTTGCGCTGAAAGTAGCATTTGTGGTTTGCGAGTTCGCGATTGTTTTCGTGTTGCTCGATATCTTGCGTTGTACCCGGCAGGCAGCGCACCTGGTTCTGGCGTTCGCCTGGAACCCATTGTTGGCCATTGAGGTGGCGGGAAGCGGTCACATTGACATTGTTGGCGCGCTATTGTTGCTGGTATCGGCCGCTGCGCTAGTGCGCCGATGGCGTTCGACTGCGGCCGTCGCACTTGGGCTGGCTATAGCAGTGAAATTGCTGCCGGTCGTACTCTTGCCCCTATACTGGAAGCGGGTTCGCATTCGCGACGCTGCGCTGGCGGCAGCCGTGGTCGGACTCCTGTACGTGCCATTTCTTAATCACGGCCGCACTCCGATCGGCTCGCTTGGTACGTATTTGCAGAGTTTCCGCTTTAATGGTCCCGTGTTTGCAGCACTCGATCAGGTGGCGCCTCCACAGTTGCTAGCTGGGCTGGCAGTGCTCGTCGGATTAGCGACTGCAACCTGGCTAAGAAGCGCAACGCCTGAGTGGTCTCCGGACCTCTTTGCCTGGCCAATGGCAGCATCTCTTTTGTGCGCACCCGTCGTATTCCCATGGTATCTTCTCTGTCTGCTGCCATTTCTGATGTCGGGCTCGACGCTGCTGATCATCATCTGGACGGTGAGCATTATCCCCACATACGTCCAATGGCATTTGCGCGCAACTGGGCGTCCGTGGGGGTCGCTTCCTGGTTGGGTAATGCTGCTGGAATACGGATGCGTGGCAATAGCTGCCGCAGTTATCGCTTTGCGCCGGATCACACGACCGGCGGTGCAATGCTCAACGAACGAGGTCGTGTGATGCCTACTGCCCCGACACGCGAATTCATGTATCTTTGAACCTTCCCCCGTCATCTCTGACGATACTTGTTCAATTTCGTCGAGGAGCAAACCCATGACAAATGCGAACCGTGTAAGGATGATCCGTTTTCTGGCTTTCGCAGTGCTTCGCCTTGGTGCAACTTCATGGGCGCAGACGCGCCCGCCAATTCTCGAGCAGATCGCCAAGACCTATGGTCTCGATTCATGGGATAAAATTCAGGCGATCCGCTACACCTGGAATGGGGAAATCCCGGGACTTTTCAAGGTTTCTCATGCGTGGGAGTGGGAGCCGAAGACCGGCAAGATCTCCTACGAGGGGAAGGATAAAGAGGGAAAGCCTGTCAAGGTCACTTACATGAGCTCCGAGCTCAACAGCCAGCCCGACACCGTGAAGAACGAAGTCGAACCGGCTTTCGTCAATGATAATTATTGGCTCTTGTTCCCCTTCCATGCTTACTGGGACACCAGCGCCACCGTGACCGACAAGGGTATGCAAAAACTGCCGGTTGGCACAGGCTCGGCCGAGCTAGCCTCGGTGAAGTATCCCGCGGAAGCCGGCGGTTACACGCCTGGCGACACCTGGGATCTCTACGTTGGCAAAGACCACCGCGTTCAGCAAATGGTGTACCACCGCGGCGGGCCCAAGAAGCCGAGCCTCGTGACCGCAACGTGGGCAGACTACAAAAAGGCAGGTCCTCTGCTCATCTCAACGGAGCACCGCGGCACCGCCGATGGCAAGCCCCTGCACATCTTCCTTTCTGACGTAGCAGTTAAGCTGACAGGCTCGAATACCTGGATGAAAGCGGAATAGTTCGCGCGCAGGACGAAGCTAACTCCTAAAGCTCTCGGAACCGTAAAATGCTGGGACACAGTCGCTGCAATCGCGCTCGAGACCGATGCCGAGGCTGAGGAGTTCGGTCAATTCCTCGATGAGGAGAAGATTGCGGCGGAAGACCAGGACGGGAGTCACGCGCGACATTTTCCATATCTCAGAGTCCTTCGCTGCGGTTCGCCGCGCCTTCGACCGCGAAGGCGAACATGCGAATAAGCTGGCAAGAATCTTTAACTGTGCATGAAAGTTGTCCAAGCTTGCGGCAAAAAGCCATCGGAATCGAACCGGTGTCGTGTGATCCGTTCAAGAGTTAACGATCAGTCGCATCGTGGCAGAGGCAGGAACACCGTCCCGGCATCGTAAAATCCGGGTTCCCGTCCTCGACTGCCGCGCTTGAGGAATGGAACCTGCTTGCTCGCCCTTTCCAGCTCTGCGCGGATCTTCAGGTCGACCACCGGAAGGCCCGGTGAGACGCGAACTACTTTTACGTCGTCCAGCCCGACGACTGCGATGACCCACACTTCAAGGAATGGCGACTGCACCCTCTTCATCTCTTCGATCACGCGGTCGAAGTTGATCTCCTTGCCGTAGTTCCGAGCATGGACCACAAGCAGGTAGTCGCTGGGATAACTGCGCTTGCACTTCTTCCGGATGACGGTCATTATGTCGTCCACATTCTCTTCCCAATCCACATTCTCGATGTTGCGGGTGTTGATCACGTTTCCGTTTGCGGTCTGATCGATCTGCCGCAATTTGGTGTCGGGAGTGGCATCAACGGTCTCGACCTCGACCCACCACACATCGTCCTTCAACTTTGACAGCGCAAGCGCGAGCATGCCGGCCGCCCATGCTTCGCGCTCCCTCTTGAATCTCCCGTTTGTGCGCGCGTGGTCGATCCCGCACCTCTCACTGATGGTCTTCATGCGCACGATCGCGGTGTAAGGACTCATCGAGACCTGCGAATATCGGAAGGCGGGACCATCTCGACGCGACAGTTCATGCAGCTCGGGTTGCGGTCCCCAATGATTTCCTCCTCACGCTGGCACCGTGGGCAGCAGAAAAGCACGTTTCTAACTGTAGGCTCCAAAGCGAGAGCCCGTCCAACACGATCCTGACTGTTCAGTGACAGTTACACAAGAAACGCAGCAAATCGCGGCTCGACGAGACGGTGATCGTCAGGCATTTGAGCTGCTGGAACACCAAAAGGCCAGAAAACGTCTGTTTCGTCCTCCCCTCAGACTACCTGGCGATCACGACGGTGGTGCAGGAACTGCTCAGCTTGGGCAAATCGCGATTTGCAGCCGTGCGGATCCGCAGCGTCGGGCGTTGCCCGCGAATGATCGGACAATAAGAGTCAGGCTCTAGCAGCGCGCCCTGGAGGCGCCGTCGTCCGGCACATCCGCCGTGACACGACTCGCGGAACTCGCACTGATTGCAGGTTTGAGGAAGTGTCCGTGCCTGCTCGAAGGGTGTTGAGCTCAGAATGTTGGCGCCTGTGGAGATAAAATCTGAA
>Ga0209266_1001562_pt1 | contig 15048 bp, 13 predicted proteins | sample GraSoiAngelo_132_FD_185889 | JGI IMG/M metagenome (GOLD analysis project Ga0209266, IMG submission 185889) | Grasslands soil microbial communities from the Angelo Coastal Reserve, California, USA - 14_0929_02_40cm (SPAdes) (version 2) | ecosystem: Environmental > Terrestrial > Soil > Grasslands ...
AAGAGGGTGTGAAAACCATATGCATATCAGTAACTTAGCCGCTACGCTGTATCCATTTACTCGCGCGCGAAGTGCAGCGGTCGTCGCGCACGAGGAGGAGGTCTGGGATGCGCGCCGGCGACGCCCGCCGTGCGGAGGTGCGCCACGAAGGCGTCGCGGTCGACGAAGCGCTTGCCGCCGAGGTCGCGCCGTTGATGGTCACGGTGCCGGCACGAGGTGGTGATGGCGGCGGCCGAAGTAGTGCAGGCGTTGATGCTCGGTTGGCGGCACCGCGACGATCGCCTCGCCGGCGGGCGCTGCCGGCCGTCATCCGCGACGGCGAGGACCGCCGTTGCGACGACCAGCCTCGTCCCGGCGAGCGCGCGCATGCCTCGACGTCACGGTCACCCAGCCCGAGTGACGAGCGGGCGTTGACGCTCCGGACTCAGTCGAGTAGGAGGGCTCCGTCCGAGCCGACGAGTCGTTCTCCCGCGGTCGCATAGCTCAGCTGGTTAGAGCGCCTGCCTCACATGCAGGAGGTCCGTGGTTCGAGTCCACGTGCGACCACTGTCCTTCTCGGAAGTGCGGCGTGACGCACGCGTTTCGGTCGCGGGCCGAGCGGCGTCAGCGGAAGATCGCCCACGTCCGCTCGAGCCACCAGGAGGCGGCGAGGGAGCCCATCGCGTAGACCGGCACGCGCCGCATCCACGCTGGCACGAGATCGAGCGCGCGGCCCGCGGGGCGGCCGAGCGCGAGGACGGTCAGGACGAACGCGAGCTGCCCCAACTCGATGCCGGTGTTGAACGACACGAGCGCGAGCGGGATGTCGCCCGACGGGAGCCCCGCCGCGCGCAGCGCTGCCGCGAAGCCGAGGCCGTGGAGGAGGCCGAAGATGGCGGCCATCGTCCAGGGCCGGCGCCGCATGAGCGTCGGCGCGGTGGGCCGGCGGGCCAGCTCGACGGCCAGCGCGAGGACGCTCGCGGCGATCGCCGCCTCGATCGGCCGCGAGGGCAGGTCGACGACGCCGAGCGCCGCCAGGCTGAGCGTCACACTGTGCCCGGCGGTGAACGCCGTCACCGTCGCGAGCAGGCGGCGGACGGTGCCCGCGAGCAGGAGGAGGCCGAAGACGAACAGCAGGTGATCGGGCCCCGTGAGGATGTGTTCGACGCCGAGGCGCACGTAGTCACGCACGACGTCGAGCACGCGCGGCCGCCGCGGCACGGTGAGGAGCGGACGGCCGAGCGTGACCACGCCGCTCACGACGCGGCCGTCGGCGAGCGTCACGCGGATGAGCGCGCCGATCCCGCTCCCGCCGAAGCCCGTCGCGCCGAGCTGCTCGCCGACGAGCCCGCCCGGCCCGCAGTCGACGGTCCAGCGTGTCCACACGCCGCTGTTCTCCTCGGCGACCGTGCGCGCCCGGACGTCGCGGCAGCGCGACGGCAGCACGGGTGCGACCTCCGCCCCGCGCGCACGGAGCAGCGGCGTCTTCCAACCGACGTCGAGCTGGCCGCCGTCGCGCTCGTGGACCTCGAGCAGCGACGGCGCGAGGGGGTGCGCGCGCAGCGTCGCGGGGACGAGCGCGAGCACGACGAGGGCGGACGCGAGGCGGCGGGCCACGGGCGATCCTAGCGCATCGCCCCCGTCGCTCGACAAGGGGGGCGTCGCACGCTAGAGGCCGCGCTCATGCGCTGGACGTCGGTCCTGGTGCTCGTCGCGCTGCTCGGCACGGCGAGGGGCGCCGGGCCGCCCCCGTGGGCGCGCACCGAGACGCGCGCGCCGTGCCGGACCTTCGACCTCTTCCGCAGCCCGTACTTCGGGGAGCTCCACGTGCACACGCGATTCTCCGCCGACGCGTACATCTTCGGCACGCGGATCACGCCGCCGGACGTCTACGCGTTCGCCCGCGGCGGGACGATTCCGCTCGCCGACGACGACGAGCAGCAGACGCGCAGCGCGACCATCGACCGCCCGCTCGACTTCGCCGCGGTCACCGACCACGCCGAGTTCTTCGGCGAGGTGCGCGTCTGCGACACGCCGAGCTCTCCCGCCTTCGACAGCCATCTCTGCCAGATCCTCAAGCAGGCGGAGCCGCCCAGCCGACAGTTCCCGACGATCGTCAATTGGCTCTTCCCCGCCGGCATCCCCGACCCCCCACACCTCTCGCTCTGCCAGACGCCGGGCGTCGACTGCTCCGCGGCGGCGGTGTCGGCCTGGCAGGACGAGCAGGCGGCGGCGGCGGCGGCCTACGACCGGACCTCCGCCTGCGCGTTCACGACCTTCATCGGCTACGAGTACACCGCGAGCCCCATCGGCCGGCATCTCCACCGCAACATCATCTTCCGCAACGAGCACGTGCCGGCGGCGGCGGCCAGCTACATCGAGACCGCGGGGGGCGGGATCCCGCAGGGCGTGTGGTCGGCGATCGAGACCGAGTGCCTGAACGCGGGCACGGGCTGCGAGGCCGTCATCATTCCCCACAACTCGAACCTGAGCAACGGCTTGCAGTTCTTCGACCCGGCCGACGCGAACGAGGCGCTCCGCCGGCAGACGCTCGAGCCGCTCGTCGAGGTGCACCAGATCAAGGGCAACTCCGAGTGCCGCTTCGACCGCCTCGCGCGCGCGGGCGCCGGCACGGCCGACGAGCTCTGCACCTTCGAGCAGGACCCGCACCCGGACCAGACCCCGGGCGAAGCCGTGCCGTCCATCGACGCCTACCCGCAGCGCAACATGGTGCGGAACGCGCTCAAGGACGGGCTCGCGTTCGAGCAGAAGCTCGGTGTGAATCCGTTCCGCTTCGGCTTCGTCGGCGGCACCGACAACCACGACGGCGCGGCGGGGAGCGTCGACGAGATCGGCTGGGCGGGCGGGCAGGGCAACAACGACTCGTCGCCCGCGCGCCAGATCGGCGACGAGATGCGGACGAACCCGGGCGGACTCACGGTCGCGTGGGCCGAGGAGAACTCGCGCGACGCGATCTTCTCCGCGCTCGCCCGGCGCGAGACGTACGCAACGAGCGGCACCCGCCCCGTCGTCCGCTTCTTCGCGGGCGACCTGGCCGGCGTGCGTTGCGGCTCGCGAACGTTGGTCCGCGACGCGTATGCGGGCGGGACGCCGATGGGCGGCGAGCTGGGTGCCGTGCGCGGCGCGCGGAGCCCGCGCTTCGTGGTGTGGGCGATGAAGGATCCCGGCACGGCGTCGCAGCCCGGCACCGACCTCCAGCGCATCCAGATCGTGAAGGGCTGGACGGACGCGACGGGCCGGACGCACGAGCGCGTCTACGACGTCGCCGGGAAGGCGAACACGGGGGCGGACGTCGATCCGGCGACCTGCGCGCCGCGCGGGAAGGGCTTCCGGGAGCTGTGCGCCGAGTGGCGCGACCCGCACTTCAAGCGCGGCCAGCGGGCTCTCTACTATGTCCGCGTGCTCGAGAACCCGACCTGCCGCTGGAGCACGCGGGTGTGCAGGGCGGCGGGGGTCGACCCGTTCGCGAACGCCTGCGCCGCGCAGGCGGCGCAGGCGGGCCCGGCCTTCGCCGACTGCTGCCTCGGCCCGGCGAACGACGCCTTCATGGACCCGGTGATCCAGGAGCGCGCGTGGACGTCGCCGGTGTGGTACCGGCCCGAGGCCATCGGCCGGCTGCGCGCCGCCGTGCGCTACGGCGGGCGCCCGTCGACCGACCGCCTCGTCCTGCGTCTCGTCCTGGGCGGCGTCCCCGCCGAGCTCGACCCCACGCGGACGCCGCTCACGCTGCGCGTGACGGACGACGACGAGATCTTCGCCGTGACCATCCCCCCTGGGACGCTCGAGCGCCGCGGGTCGCGCTTCCTCCTCCCGCGGCCGTTCGGCGGTCTCGAGGCGGCGATGCTCGCGCTCCGGGGGACGCGCGAAGCGAGGCTCACCCTCCGCACTGAGCCGCTCGACCTCTCGGGCGCCGACCGGAGCGACCACATGGTGACCGTCGGGCTCGCGAGCGGGACCTTCCGCGCGTCGCACACCCGGCTGTGGGTCGCGCGCGGCGACCGGCTCGTCCCGGGAGCGCACTAGCGTGCACCGCGTCCTGCGCGCGCCGCTCGTCCACTTCCTGCTGCTCGGTGCGGTGATCCTCGTGGTGCGCTCGTGGGGGGGAGGTGGCGACGACGGCGCGCGGCCACGCATTGTCGTCACGGCGGCCGACGTCGAACGGCTGCGCGCAGAGTGGACGGAGGAGCACGGCGAGCCGCCGGGGCCCGCGGCGGAGGCGTCACTCGTGCGGGACGCGATCGACGAGGAGGTGCTCTACAGCGAGGCCTTCGCCGCCCGCATTGGCGAGCGCGATCCGGTCACGCGCGAGCGCCTCGTCCGCCTTGGCGACTTCCTCGGCGAGGACGGCGCGCGCGGCCGCGAGGCGCTCGAGCGCGAGGCGCGCGGCCTCGGCCTCGAGCGGAGCGACGTCGTCATCCGCCGCCATCTCGTGGAGATGATGCGGCTCGCCGCGGCGAAGCCGGCGCCGGCCGACGTCCCGAGCGAGGCCGAGCTCCAGGCGTGGCTCGACGCGCACGCCTCGGAGTTCACGCAGCCGCCGACGCTCCGCCTGACGCACGTGTACCTGAGCGCGGAGACGCGCGGTGCGACGGCGGCAGCGGATGCGCAGCGCCTCCTCGATGAGCTCCGCCGCACGGGCGCGGGCCCCGACGCGGCCGCGGCGCGCACCGATCCCTTCATCCGCGGGACGCACGTCGGCCCGACGACCGCCGGCGGCCTCGATCGCATCTTCGGCGACGGCTTTTCACGCGCCCTGGCGGACCTGCCGGCCGGGGCGTGGGTCGGCCCGGTCGGCTCGAGCTACGGTCTCCACCTCGTGTGGATCGACGAGCGCGTGCCGGCACGCCTGCCGTCGCTCGCGGAGGTTCACCGCCAGGTGCTCCTTCGCGTGCTGCGCGAGCGCGGCGCGGAGCGCGCCGAGGAGCGCATGCGGCTCCTCCGCGCGCGCTACGACGTCGAGGTGGAGCGGCGGTAGGAGCGATGATCTCCGTCCGCGACCTCCACAAGGTGTTCCGCCAGGGCGAGACCGAGGTGCGCGCGCTGGCCGGTGTGTCGCTCGACATCGCGGCGGGCGAGTTCGTGTCGATCATGGGGCCGAGCGGCTCGGGGAAGAGCACCCTCCTCCACCTGATGGGCGGCCTCGACGTGCCGACGGCGGGCGAGATCGTCATCGAGGGGACGCCCATCTCGCGCATGAGCGACGACGAGATCACCATCTTCCGGCGGCGGAAGATCGGCTTCGTGTTCCAGTTCTTCAACCTCCTGCCGACCTATTCCGCCGAGGAGAACGTGGCGCTCCCGCTGCTCCTCGACCGCCGCCGCCCGCGCGACGTGCGCGACCGCGTCCAGGCGGCGCTCGACCTGGTCGGGCTCGGGCACCGCCGCCGGCATCGGCCCGACGAGCTCTCGGGCGGCGAGATGCAACGGGTGGCGATCGCGCGCGCGCTGGTGATCGATCCCGCGCTCATCCTCGCCGACGAGCCGACCGGCAACCTCGACACACGCACCGGCGAGCATATCCTGGCCCTCATCGGCGACGCGAACCGCGCCCGTGGCTGCACCGTGGTGCTGGTGACGCACGACACGCGCGCCGCGGGCTTCGCCGCACGGACGATCACGCTCGAGGACGGGAGGGTGGTCGACGGGGCGTCGGCCTGACCGCTACCAGCCCGCGAGGTCCGCGGCGCGCAGGCGGTGGTAGCTCGCCTCGCCCAGGAAGGCGCGATCGAAGACGGCGCGGCGGAACCACAGGTGGAGGTCGTACTCCCAGGTGAAGCCGATGCCGCCGTGCAGCTCGATCGCGACGCGCGTCGCGCGGTCGTAGAGGTCGGTCAGGTGGGCTTTGGCGAGCGCGGCGTGTCGCGCGGCGCGCTCCGGGATGTGGTCGTAGGCGTGCGCGGCGTGCCACCACAGCGAGAGCGCCGGCTCCAGGTCGGCCGCGAGGTCGGCGAGCTGGTGCTTGACGGCCTGGAAGGCGCCGATCGGCTGGCCGAACTGCTCGCGCGTCAAGGCGTACTTGACCGTCATGTCGAGGCAGCGGCGCGCGCCGCCCCAGGCGTCGGCGGCGAGGAGCACGAGGCCCGCGTCGCGCGCGCGATCGATCGCCGCGCGCCCCGCGGCGATCCTGGTCGCCGGCACCGCCTCGAGCTCGACGGCCGCCACGCGCCGGGTCATGTCGGTGCCGCTGAGCGGCGTCACGCCGAGCCCGCGCGCGCCGCGCTCCACGAGCCAGAGGCCCGGGCCGTCGGCGTCCTCGGCGGCGACCAGGATCGCGTCGGCGAGCGCGGCGTAGGGGACGAGGGGCTTGCGGCCGCTGAGCGTCCCGCCTTGCGCCCGCGTCGTGAGCCGCGCGCCATCCCACTCGTCGCCCTCCTCGCCGAGCGCGAGGGTGACGAGCGCGCGGCCGCGCGCGATGGCCGGGAGCCAGCGCCCGGCGGCCTCCGCGTCGCCGCTCGCCAGGAGCGCGGCAGTCGCGAGCGCGCATGCGAGGAAGGGGCCCGGCGTGCAGCACCAGCCCAGCTCCTCGGCGGCGAGCGCCAGGTCGAGGAGCTCGAGTCCCGACCCCCCGTGCGCGGCCGGCACCTGGAGCCCGGGCACGCCGAGCTCGGCGAGCCCCTCCCACAGGCGCGGGTCGTGCCCGCTCTCGCTCTCCATGATGGCGCGCACGCGCGCGGTCGGGCACTCCGTCTCGAGCCAGCGGCGGATCGTCTGCTTGAGCAGGACCTGGTCCGGGGAGAGGCCGAAGTCCATCTCAGGCTCCGTGCGCCGCCGTCACTTGCGCGTGTCGCGCGGCAGCCCGAGGCCGCGCTCGGCGATGATGTTGCGCTGGATGTTGGCCGTGCCGCCCGCGATCAGCACCCCGAGCGACCACATGTAGGCGGTGCCGAACATGCCCATCGCCGGCGCGTTCGGCTCGCCCGGGGCGAGCAGCGCGCGGTCGCCGATCACGTCCATGGCGAGCTTCGCGATGTCGTGGCCCAGGGTCGTCGAGGCGAGCTTCATCACCAGGCCCGCGAGCCCGGGCTCCTCGCCGCGCGCGCTCAGGGTGAGAAGCCGATAGCCCTGGTACTCGTTCGCGAGCAGGCGCGCCTCGAGCTCCGCGAGCCGGCTCCGCACCACCGGGTCCTGGATGGCGGGCCGGCCGTGGACCACGAGCGCCCTGGCCAGCATGACGAGGCCGTCGAACGTCCGCCGCGTGAGCTGCGAGCCGCCGATCAGCGCGCGCTCGTGCTTGAGGGTCGAGCGGCTCACCAGCCAGCCCTGGCCCCGCTGCCCGACCAGGTTCTCCGCCGGCACGCGCACGTTGTCGAAGAACACCTCGTTGAAGTCGGCATCGCCGGTCATCTGGCGGAGCGGCCGCACCTCGATGCCGGACGTCTTCATGTCGATCAGGAGGTAGCTGACGCCGTCGTGCTTCGGCTTGTCCGGCTCGCTGCGGACCAGGGCGAACATCCAGTCGGACTCGCGCGCGCTCGAGGTCCAGATCTTCTGGCCGTTCACGACCCACGAGTCGCCCTCGAGCACGGCGCGGGTGCGGAGCGCGGCCAGGTCGCTCCCCGCCCCCGGCTCGCTGTAGCCCTGGCACCAGCGGATCTTCCCGAGCAGGGTGCCCGGGATGAAGCGCTGCTTCTGCGCCTCGGTCCCGTGCTCGAGGAGGGTCGGCACGAGCATGCTCGGCCCCTGGCCGACCATCTCGTGGGGAGCGCGGGCGCGGCGGAACTCCTCGGCGATGATGGTCGCCTTGAGGGGGTCGGGCGGTTGCTCGCCGCCGCCGTAGCGCCGGGGGACGTGGCGGTAGAGGTAGCCGCGCTCGATCGCCTTCAGGCGGAACGCGGTCGCTCGCTCGTCCAGGGGGACCGCCCCCGCGAAGGCGGCCATGCCGTCCGGGTCGGGCTGGCGGGCGGCGTCCTCGCGGCTCCAGTGCTCGGCGAGAAAGTGGCGCACCTGGGCGCGGAAGTCCTTGTACTCGGCGCTGTACTCGAGGTTCACGGGCGCGTCCTCCCGGATGCGGTCGGCCGACTGCTTACAGCTTCCGGGGCGCTCAGTCGAGCAGCGCGCTCGCCACGAAGCGGACAGTCGCCATCGAGGCGTTCAGGAGATCGCCCAGCACGTCGACCAGGATGCGCCGCACGGCGACGTCGCGGCCGAGGCGCTCGAGCAGGTCGGCGCTGTCGTGCAACCCCTGGATCATCGCGTCGAACTGATCCTGGCGCGGGGCCACGTCCATCTGCTCGGCTCATAGCCCCGGGCGGCGCGGCTTGACAAGGGGCAGGTGAAAAAATCTTCCGCTGCCTGTAGGAGAGACGCGTGGTGCGGCTGCGGCGCTTTCTCCTCGTCGGCTGCTTGGTCCTCGGCCTCGGCGCGGCGCTCGTCGTCATGCGGCTCGACGCGCGCGTGCGCACCTACCTGGCCGGGCCGCCGCTCGGCGGCACGCGCATGTACGCCGCGCCCACACGGCTCGCGTTGGGCGAGGCGGTGCCCGGCGGCTCGCTCACCCGCAAGCTCGAGCGGCTCGGCTACCGGCCGGTCGCGGACCCGACGCGGGCGCTCGCGCCGGGCGAGTACCGCGCCGCGGGTGCGACGATGGAGCTCGCCGAGCGGCCCTCGCCCGTGCCCTGGGCGGAGCCGGCGCGGCACGTACGCCTGGGGCTCGACGCCGAGCGGGTCACCGCGATCGAGGACCTGGCCGCCGGCGCGCTCGACCGCCTCGAGCTCGAGCCCGAGGTGCTCGCCGTGATCGGCGGCGCGGGCCCGACGCTCGGCACGAGCCCCGAGGAGCCGCCGCCCGCCTGCCGCTCGGCGGTGCTCGCCGCCGAGGATCGGAACTTCTACCTCCATCCGGGCGTGGACCCGATCGCCATCGCGCGCGCGCTGGCCGCCGATCTGCGCGCCCACGCGGCGGCGCAGGGCGCCAGCACGCTGACGCAGCAGCTCGCGAAGAACGCCTTCCTCTCGCCGCGGCGCACGCTCTCCCGCAAGCTCCGGGAGGCGGTGCTCGCCCTGCTCCTCGAGGCGCACGCGAGCAAGGAGGAGATCCTCGCCCGCTACGTCGCCTCGGTCTACCTGGGGGTCGACGGCGGCCTCCCCGTCCACGGCTTCAGCCAGGCGGCCCAGGTCTACTTCGGGAAGCCGCTCGGCGACCTCGACCCGGCCGAGTGCGCGCTCCTGGCCGGCATCATCCGCTCGCCGAACGGCCTCTCGCCGCGCCGCCACCCGCGCGCCGCGCTCGCGCGCCGCAACCGCGTGCTCGAGCTCATGGTGCGGGGCGCGCTGCTCGAGCGGTCGGCCGGCGCCGAGGCGATGGCCGAGCCGGTCAAGCTCGCCCCGCCGCTGGCGCGGCCGGTGGCCGCGCTCTACGTGGCGGCGGAGGTCGCGCGCGAGCTGCCGCGGCTCCTGCCGCGCGATGTCGCCGAGGCGCCCGGCCTCGACGTCTTCACCTCGATCGACGCGGACGCGCAGCGCGAGGCGGAGCGCGCGACGCGGCACGGGCTCGCCGCGCTCGAGCGCGGGCGGCGCCGGCGCGCGCCGCTCGAGGCGGCGCTGGTGGCGCTCGACCCGCCCACCGGCCGCGTGCGCGCGCTGGTGGGCGGCCGCGACTACGGCTCGAGCCCGCTCGATCGGGCGGTGCGCTCCCACCGCCAGCCGGGCTCGGCCTTCAAGCCGTTCGTGTACGTGGCCGCGCTCGACCCCGCACGCCGGGGTGCGGCCGAGCCGCGCACCGTCGTGTCGCCGGTCGAGGACACGCCGCTCTCCGTGCGCGTCGGCGCGAGGGAGTGGCAGCCCGCCAACTACGACGGCACCTTCGCGGGCACGCTCCCGCTCGAGGACGCGCTCGCCGAGTCGCGCAACGCGGCCACGGTGCGCGTGGCGCTCGACGTCGGCGTCGACGCGGTGGCGCGCGCGGCCGCGGACCTCGGCATCGCCGAGCCGCTGCCGCGCGTGCCGGCCCTCGCGCTCGGCGTGGCGGAGACCTCGCTCCTCGAGCTGACCGCGGCCTACGGCGTGTTCGCGAGCGGCGGCGTGCGCCGGCCCCCGAGGCTCGTCGTGGCCGTCACCTCCGCCGACGGCGAGACCCTCTACGCCGCCCCGCCCGAGGAGGAGCGCGTCCTCGACCCGGGCGTCGCCTATCTCGTCACCCATCTCCTCGAAGGCGTGATCGACCGCGGCACCGGTCGTTCCGCGCGCGCGGCGGGTCTCAGCGGCGCGGCCGCGGGCAAGACCGGCACGACGGACGACACCCGCGACGCGTGGTTCATCGGTTTCACGCCCGAGGTGGTGGCCGGCGTCTGGGTGGGGCTCGACCGGGGCGGGCCGACCGGCCTCACGGGGGCGCAGGGGGCGCTGCCCATCTGGACCGACTTCGTGCGCGCGATCGGCGGCGACGCGAGCGAGCGCGACTTCCCGGTGCCCGACGACATCGTCTGGCTCGACGTCGATCCCGACTCCGGCGGGCTCGCCACCGCCGACTGCCCGACGACCCGCCGCGAGCCGTTCCTCGTCGGGACGGAGCCGCGCGAGGCGTGCCCGCTCCACCGGGCGGTGTGGACGGCCTTCGGCAAGGAGGTCGGCGGCGCCATGCGCGGCGGCGGCCGCGCCGTCGGGTCGACGGGCCGGCGCCTGGGTGAATGGTTCCGCCGCCTCTTTCGTTGAGGGCGACGAGCAGGGTAGGCTCCGCGGCCCCATGCCCCGCGCGCTCGCACGGCTCGCCACCCTGGTACTCGCGACCGCGCTGATCGCCCCGGCGTGCAGTCTGCTCCACCGGAGCCACGCGCCCGACACCGACAAGCCCGCGCCGATCGACCTGAACCGCGCTCCGCTGCGCAAGCTCGAGAAGCTGCCCGGGATCACGCCCAGCATGGCGAGGCGGATCGTCGAGGGGCGGCCCTACGCGGAGCCCCACGATCTCGTCGCGCGCGGCATCCTGACCGAGCGCGAGCTCGACCGCATCCTCGACCGGGTGGTCGTGCAGGGCCGTGCACGCTGAGGATCTCGGCACGCTCCTGCCCTCCTGGAGCGCCATCCCGTTCGCGGGCATGCTGCTCTCGATCGCGCTCTTCCCACTCCTCGCCCCGGCGTTCTGGCACCACCACTATCCGAAGGTGTCCGCCGCGTGGTCGGCGGTGGTGATCGTGCCCTTCGTTCTCGCCTACGGCGCGCCCGCGCGCCACGAGCTGGCGCACGTGACGGTGGTCGACTACGTGCCCTTCATCATCCTGCTCGGCGCGCTCTTCACGATCGGCGGCGGCATCTACGTGCGCGGCGGGCTGCGCGGGACACCCTGGGTGAACGGGACGCTCATGCTGAGCGGGACGCTGCTCGCCTCGTGGGTGGGAACGACCGGCGCCGCCATGCTCCTCGTCCGCCCGCTCCTGCGCGCCAACCGCGCGCGCCGGCACCGGGCTCACACGCTGGTGTTCTTCATCTTTCTCGTCGCCAACATCGGCGGCGCGCTCACCCCCCTCGGCGATCCGCCGCTCTTCCTGGGCTTCCTCCACGGCGTGCCGTTCTTCTGGACCTTCGCGCTCTGGAAGGAGATTCTGTTCACCGCGGGCGCGGTCCTCGGCGCCTACCTGTGCTTCGATCTCTACTGGTGGCGGCGCGAGGACGCGCTCGTGCGCGCGCGGCCGGCCGGGCCCGGCGAGCCGATCCGGGTGGAGGGCTGGCACAACGTCTTCTTCCTGGGCGGCGTGCTGGCCGCCGTCATCCTCTCCGGGACCGTGCAGCTCGGCGAGGTGACGATCCTCGGCGTCGCCCAGCGGGGGCAGAACCTCGTGCGCGACGCGATCCTCCTCCTCATGCTGGCGGCGTCCTGGCGGACGACGCCGCAGCGCATTCGCGACGACAACGAGTTCACCTGGGAGCCGATCAAGGAGGTGGCGATCCTGTTCGCGGGCATCTTCGCGACCATCATTCCCGCGCTCGCCATGCTGCGCGTGGGCGAGCAGGGCGCGCTCGCATTCGTCATCCGCGCCGTGCGCGAGCCGGCGCATTTCTTCTGGGCGAGCGGAATCCTGTCGTCATTTCTCGACAACGCGCCCACCTACCTGACCTTCCTGTCGACGGCGCTCGGCCGACTGTATCCGGGCGTGGCGGAGCGCGAGGCGATCCATCGTCTCATCGCCGAGAATCACGCCTTCCTGCAGGCCATCGCGACCGGTTCGGTGTTCATGGGGGCGAACACGTACATCGGAAACGCGCCCAACTTCATGGTCAAGTCGATCGCCGAGGAGGCGGGAGTGCCGATGCCGTCGTTCTTCGGGTACATTCTGCGCTACTCGTTGCCCGTCTTGATTCCCGTGTTTGCGCTGGCGACTCTGGTATTCTTCGAGTGAGAGGTCGATCATGACCGACTGGCACGAGCTCGTGGTCGAGGGTGCGGAGCGGACACTGCGCGCCTTCGTAGCCGGCTTCCTGGCCGGCAGCGGTGAGCGCGCGGGGGGCGTCTTCGGCAGCGACGTCGCGCTGGAGCTGGGATCGCCCGGCGAGCGCCTGCGGGCGCTCTTCGCGGCCGGCTCCCACCAGATTTTCCTGGCGCCGGAGCCGCTCGCCGTGCCGCTGGCGCAGGCGCTCGGCGAGCGCGGCAGGGAGGTGGGGCTCGCGTTGGAACGCCGCCGGCTGCTCGAATCGGCGAAATTCTCGTTCCGAGCCGAGGCATTTTCGCGTGACGTGGCGGCGCAGATTCGCGGCGCGTTGCTCACCGCGTTACCCGTCGGTGTACGGGTGGAACGGCGCTCGGAAGAGGAAGAAAAGCATCCCGAGGCGCACGGTCCCGAGCCATTCGCGCCGCTCCACGAGTACGTTTACCGCGTATCCGGCGACATCGTCGGTTCGTTCGAAGGAGTTCTGGAGGTCTGGCAGCGCGCGCGGACGCTGGATTTCGTGGAAACCGGTCCACTCCATCTCGAAGGGAAATTCCTGGTCACGTAGCGTGCCTGCGCATCTTGCCCTGCTCGAACCATTGGAGTAGGAGCAACCATCCGTAAGCGGGAGGACAGCGCATGCCACGACAGAAGAGCCTCGTCACCGCGATCCGGGAACTCGTGCGCAAGGAACTCGGTCAGCAGATTTCGAATCTCCTGGGCACCATCGGCGGGGCCGGGACGACGCGCCGCCGCCGGCGGCGTGGGCGCCGCGGTCCCGGGCGGCCGCCAGGCTCCAAGACCAGGCGCCGCCGGGGCCGCCCGCCCGTGACGGCCTAGCTAGGAGCCTGTCCGAGTAAGGCTCCTGGGCTACGCGGGCTGGTCGAGGAGGGCGCGCCGCACGCGCAGGCGCCAGCGGCCGTTCACCTTGACGAACTCGTCCTCGTAGCGCCCCGTGGTCTGCATGCTCGCGCCGGGCGGCCCGGTGACGGCGAGCACGTAGCACTCGGCGCGGGCGCGCTCGCCGTCGCCGCGGACGACGACGTTGGTCGTGTAGTGGCGCATGAAGAGGCCGAGGCCCTGGATGCGCTCGCCGAAGCGGCGCACGCCTTCCCGGCCCTCGTAGACGCCCATCAGGCTCCCGAAGTCGAGGCGGCAGTCGTCGGAGAAGAGGTCCACGAACTCCTCCCAACGGCCGAGGTCGAGCGCGTGGCAGTAGGTGGCGATGATCTCGCGGATGGCGAGGCGGTCGTCGGCCGAGAGCTGGCTCACGGTATCCCTCCTGACCTGGGACGCTGGTTCGGCTGCCCGTTCATCGCCCGGTCGTAGGTGAGATACTCCAGAGTCGGGTGCCGCTCCAAGAGGTAGCGGCGCGAGCAGCTTGAAAAGGTTCAGGCCGCCCGCCTACTGTGGGCGCCCGATGGAGAGCCGCTGGTCGGAGCGCGAGGCCGCCGAGTTCGTCGAGCGCCTCGCACCGCGCTGGGGCGAGGACCTGGCGCTGTGCGTCTACGGCTCGCGGCTCGTCGGCCGTGACCCCGACCTCGTGATGCACGGCGGCGGCAACACGTCGCTCAAGGGGACGGTGACGACCCTCGTCGGCGAGCGGGTGGAGGCGCTCTTCGTCAAGGGGAGCGGCTGGGACCTGGATGCGATCGAGCCGCCCGGGCTCCCGGCGGTGGACCTGGCGCATCTCCGCAAGCTGCGCGCGCTCGGCGAGCTGTCCGACGAGGAGATGGTGAACCAGCTCCGCACCCACCTCTTCGACGCGAGCGCGCCGAACCCGTCGGTCGAGACGCTGCTCCACGCCTTCTTGCCCCATCGCTTCGTCGACCACACCCACGCCGACATCGCGCTGGTGCTGACCAACCAGCCGCGCGACGAGGCGGAGGCGATGGTGCGCGAGGCCTTCGGCCCGCGCTGGGCGATCGTGCCCTACGTCATGCCCGGCTTCGCGCTCGCCAAGCTGGCGGCGGAGGTCTACGAGCGCGACCCGTCGGTAGAGGGGCTGGTGCTCATGAACCACGGCGTCTTCACCTTCGCCGACGATGCGCGCACCGCCTACGAGCGGATGATCGCCGGCGCCGACCGCGCCGAGCGCTTCGTGCGCGCCCGGGCGCGCGCGCGCCGCCCGACCGGCCGCGGCGCTCGCCTCGAGGTCCCGCCGGCCGGGGCCGCGGCCCGGCTCGCCCCGGTGCTGCGCGGCGCGCTCGCCGAGGCGACGGGCGATGCGGACCGGCCCTGGCGCCGCATGATCCTCGAGCATCGCGCGAGCGAGGCGACGCTCGACATCCTGGCCGGGTCCGACGCGGCGCGCATCGCGGCCGCGAACCCGCTCACCCCCGACCACGTGATCCGCACCAAGGGGCCCGCGCTGCTCCTCCCCGGCGACCTCCCGCTCGACGATCCGGGCGCGCTCCGCGAGCGGCTCGCCGCCGCCGTCGCCCGCTACCGCGAGGCCTACGACGCGTACTTCGAGACCAACCGTGCGCGTGCGCGCACCCCGGTCACCAAGCTCGACGCCTCGCCGTGCGTCATCCTCGTGCCCGGCGCCGGCCTGTTCACCGCCGGGCGCACCAAGCAGGACGCGCGCATCGCGGCCGACATCGCCGAGCACACGCTCCGCGCCAAGGCGCTCGCCAACGCGATCGGCCGCTACACGGCGCTCGGCGACGCAGACCTCTTCGACATG
>Ga0209266_1001565_pt1 | contig 15028 bp, 13 predicted proteins | sample GraSoiAngelo_132_FD_185889 | JGI IMG/M metagenome (GOLD analysis project Ga0209266, IMG submission 185889) | Grasslands soil microbial communities from the Angelo Coastal Reserve, California, USA - 14_0929_02_40cm (SPAdes) (version 2) | ecosystem: Environmental > Terrestrial > Soil > Grasslands ...
GCCGATGGATCACCAACACCCGGAGCCGTGATGTCCCGTCGCGTTCTGCCGTTCCTGCTTGGGGGCCTGCTCGCCGGGTGCGATCATACCACGCCGCTCGTTCCCACCAACGTCGCGGCCACGAGCGGCGATGCCCAGACCGATACGGTCGCTCGCGTCCTGCCCGCGCCCCTCGTCGTGACGGTGATGGTGGAAGGCGGCAACCCTGTCGTCGGCGCGCCGGTGGTATGGGCCGTGCAGAGCGGCGGCGGCAGCGTCACCGCAGCCACCGTCACGGACGCGGCCGGCCAGGCGAGCGCCACGTGGACGCTCGGCCCGATCGCCGGAGCGCAGTCGGTCCACGTGACCGCCAGCGGTCGGAGCGTCACATTCACCGCCACCGCGCTCCCCGATGCGCCCACCCAGGCGTCCAAGAACGCCGGTGACAAGCAGAATGCCGCGCCGGGCGCCGCGCTGCCGGTGCCGTACGCCGTCCTGGTGCGAGACCAGTACGGCAACCCCGTGCCGGGGGTCACGGTGAACTGGGCCGCGGCCGCGGGCCAGGGATCGGTCTCCCCGGCGGCGGGCGTGACCGGCGCCGGCGGCGTCGCGACGACCGTCCACACGCTCGGCCCCACGCTCGGCGCCGACACCGTCACCGCGACGGTGCCCGTGCTCGCCGTCACGCTCACGTTCGTCTCTACAGGGCTGCGGCAGGCAATCCTCGTAGCGACGGTGCCGATCGCCCCCAACTACGGCATCCACGACACGTTCGTCCGTAACGGCATCGCGTTCGTCTGCGCGTGGAACACGGGCGTGATGATCTTCGACGTCGGCAGCGGTGCGCGTGGCGGCAGCCCCTCGAACCCCCAACTCATCACGACGATCGCCACGGCCGGCGGCGAAACGCACAACGCCTGGTGGTTCTGGAACGGCGCGAGCAAACAGTACCTGTTTGTCGGTCAGGAGGGCGCGGGCACGATCGGATCGTCCTCCCAGGGCGACATCCACGTAGTGGACGTCTCGAACCTGGCGAGTCCGTTCGAGGTGGGATCGTTCCAGTTGACCGGCGCCGGGACGCACAACTTCTGGATGGACGAGCCAAATCGGATTCTGTACGCGGCGTACTACAACGCCGGGGTCGTCGCGTTGAACGTGTCCGGGACGCTTTCCGGGAGTCTCTCCGCCCGCGGCATCGACACCCTCGCACCGGGCGGGCCGGGAAACACCTATACGTGGGGCGTCCAGCTCTACAACGGGTCGCTGTATGCGATCGACATGCTGTCAGGATTGTGGCAACTGAACACTGCGAACGGGCTGTTGAGCGTGGCCGCCGGCGGCAACAACGTGCCGGAGCGCTACAGCTCGGATCTCTGGGTGGCGAACGGCTACGCCTATACGGGCACCTGGGGAACCCGCAGCGCCCCCGGCAACGCCGTCAAAGTGTGGCAGCTGAACCCGACCACCGGGGCGCCCACCCTTGTGGATTCGATCATCACGAGTGGGATCGGGACGGTGAGCGACGTGGAGGTGAGCAGCAACGGGAAGTTGTTGATGTTCAGCGCCGAGTACGGCCCCAACGCCGGGTTCCACTTCTACAGTCTCGCCGACCCCGCGCACCCCACGTTCCTCTACAAGTATCCCGTGGGCGGCAATGGCGTCCACACGGCGACGTTCGGCTACATCGGCGGCGGGGTGTACGCCTTCGGGGCGAAAGACCCGACGAGCCCGGCGCTGCTCATCCTGGATGTGACGAGTCTCACCCAGTAGCCGCTAGGCGACCAGACTCCGCAGCTTCAAGAACGCATCCTTCGAGCTCTTCTTCGCCCGCCGCAACTGGCGGCGCGCGTTGGTCGTGTCGCCGATCCCCACGCGCCAGCGCGCCATCGCAATCGGCAGCCGCTCGTGCGCCATCAGCTGCTCGAACGCCACCATGCGCACGCACACGATGAAGTGCTCGACGCGGTGAAACCCCAGCTCCGCGAGCTGCCGCTTGAGCGGCCCGATCCCCATCCCCGTGTGCAGCGCCAGATCGCGCGGGCGGCGGATGCGCCACGGGTGCTGGCAGATCAGCTCGACCAGCGGCTCCACGGGCCGGAACACCGGCTCCTGATCCAGGACCAGCCGCGACAGCTGGCGCCCTGACTGGCGGCCCAGCGCGTCCTGCAAGGCGTCCACGAGGTGCGGCACCCCGCGCGAGCGGGCCTCGGCGTCGCACGGCACCACCCGTGTCCCCGAGCGCGACGCCAGCTCCAACCAAGACGGGTGCACGGCCTCACCGCCGGGCACCAGCCACAGTCCGCCGTGATCCAGCACCGGCGCCACGTCGTCGGGCTTCAGATGGGGCGGCAGCTCCGCGAGGTCCACGACGAAGACGTCCCCCGTCTCGAGGCGGTCGACGGCCGGGACGCGCTCCGACCAGCGCACCTGCACGAAGCCGCGCAACGAAAGCGACAGCTGCGCGATGAGCGGGCTGCCTTTGCGGGCGAAGAGGTGAACGGCCGGGCCGCGGTCCATACGCGGTGTAGAGTATGGAGCGCGGTGCTCCGGTTCGGAAGACGGGCCCGTCAATCAGGCGTAACCCGGTCTCCCCCAGCGAGCTTCGCGGCGTACAGGGCGCGATCGGCCGCCTGCAGCAGCGCCTCGGCCGATGTCCCCTGCTCGCCGTAGGTCGCGAGCCCCACACTCAATGTGAGGCCCAGCGTCGCCCCGGCGATTTTCCGCTCCATGAAGGTGCAGCCCACGTCCACGCGGATCCGCTCGGCCGCCAGCCAGGCGTTGCCGCGATCCGAGTCAGGCAGCACCACGGCGAACTCGTCGCCGCCGTAGCGGCAGGGGATGTCGACCGCCCGCAGGTGCTGGGCGATGAGCTCGCCCAGCGTCTTGAGCACGAGGTCACCAGTGTGGTGGCCGAAGCGGTCGTTCGTCGCCTTGAAATGGTCGAGATCGAACATCAGCACCGACGTCGTGGCGCGGTAGCGCCGGCAGCGCTCCACCTCGCGCCGCAACCCGGCCTCGAGATAGCGGCGGTTGAACAGCCCCGTCAGCGCGTCGGTCATCGCGTCGCGCTCGAAGGCGACCAGCGCCGAGGACTCGATCACCGCCGGTTGCGTCAGGCGGGGATTGATGTTGAGGAAGTAATCGAGGGCGGCGACCTCCTGCCCGGCGTCGCGGCCGAGTCGCTCGGTGAGGATCTTGCGATTCCTGGCGATCGCCTTCCAGTGTCGCTCCGCCTCGGCCTCGCGCAGGTCGAGGCGTGTCAGCTCGCGCAGCCGCGCGGCGAACCCTTCTTCTTCCACCGGAGACACCCCCCGCTCGCGCGACTCCACCGGCGGGCCCAAGCCGAGCTGCGGGTCCTCCCGCCGATTGGGGCCCGCGCGCCGCTCGCGCATCGCGCGCCGGTCGAACCCGATGCGTTGCTCGGCCGGGACGTGCTCGTTCTCTTGCCGCCGATCCGGCCCGTGACGCCGGTCGGCCTGCCCACGGCGCTCCTGCCCGGAGCGCCCACCTTCGATCGCCGGGTATTCCCCGGCCCTGCGGTCCCCAATCACCGTGTTACCCTGGGAGTGAGTGAGTCTAGGGCGCTACCGCGGGAATCGATGGCATAAACCGCACCGCGTCGCGGCGGGGCATCAACGGCGCTAGCTCATTGCAGGGCAAATGGTTGTCATCTGACCCAACTGGACGGTCAGCTGCGAATGCTTGCTTCCGAGGCGGGGACTCCCCGGTTTCGCTTCAAAACGGTGCGTCAGCGCTACACCCCAATCACATTCGCTTGTATTTCGTACCGCTCCCCCCTTCCCGGGGCGTCCAGCGAGGACCCAGAACATCGGTCGCCTTACAATCGACACAGTTGGGGGCGTTCACCCGCAGCGTGCCCTCCGCCACCTCGTACACGCCCGCCGGGCACACGTGGGAATAGAACGCGGCGACCTCGGGGGGTACGTCCCGCCCGATCACGAGGTGCGTGGGAATCGTATCCCGCGTCGCATTCCCCGACTTGAACACGGCGTCCACCTTGCTGAACGTGAGCTTGCCGTCGGGTACCATTGAGCCCGGGCGCAAGCCGGCGGTGACCCGTCGCTCGACGTTGGCATCAGCCGCCACCGTGATTTTCCCACCCGGAAACCGCCCCCCGGTCACCGTCATCAGCGCCGCCTTGAGCCCGCCGCGGTAGAACCCGTCTTTGAAGGCGAGGCGCATGTTGCGGGTGCGGTGCAAGTCGTGCGCGATGTACGAGCTGTTCACGAGACGGTCGTACTCGGCGAGTCTCGTCGCCGACGCGTCGCCGGACGTGAGCGCCTGGAAGATCGCCCGCGCCGCGAAGATCCCCGACTGCATGGCGTAGTGGATCCCCTTGAGCGAGGGCACGTCCACGAAGCCGGCCGCGTCTCCCAGCAGCACCACGCCGTCGCCCGAGCGCCGCTCCGGCAGCGCGTAGAAGCCGCCTTCGGGGATTGTCTTGGCGCCCCACTCGAGCATCTCCCCGCCTTCGAGGACGCGACGGAACAGCGGGTGGAGCTTCATGCGCTGGAACGCGCCGTGCACGTCGAGCGCGGCGTCCTGGTAGTCCAGTCCGACCACCAGCCCCAGGGCCACGAGGTTCGGCTCGAGCGGATACATGAAGCTGCCGCCAAAGGCGTCGTTGGGGAGCGGCCAGCCGAGCGTGTGCACCACGCGGTCGAGGGGCTGCTTGGTCTCCCAGATCTCCTTCACACCGAGGGCGAAGATCTGCGGGTTGCGGGACGACACCCGCTCCCACTCAAGCCACGCCTGCGCCAGCAGCCCCCGGGTCCCCTCGGCGAGCGCGACGACCCTGGCACTGAGGTCGTTGGGCGCCTGGAACGACGACCCCGGTGTGCCGTCGCGGTTCAGCCCGGACGCTGCCGTGCGCACGCCCACGACGCGGCGCCCCTGGGCGAGCAGGTGCGCCGCCGGGAAGCCCGTGAACACGTTGACGCCGAGCGCCTCCGCCTTGGCGCCGAGCCAGCGCACGATCTCGCAGAGCGACGCGACGTAGTTGCCGCGGTTGTGCATCGTGGGCGGCGTCGGCAGCCGCAGCGCGCTCCCGGGGGTCAGAACGTAGACGGCCTCCTTGCCGACGGGCCGGCGGAACGGCAGCTCGGCATCGGGAAGATCGGGGAACAGCTCGCGGAACGGCCGGGGGTTGACGATGGCGCCGGAGAGGGAATGCTCGCCCAGCGCTTCGGCCTTCTCCAGAACGCCGACGTTGATCTCGGTCCCTCGCCGTTGCGCGAGGTTCGCCACCTCGATGGCGCACGCGAGTCCCGCCGGCCCCGCCCCGACAATCAGGACATCGAGTTCCATGCGGTCGCCGGCGCCGGCGGCGCCTTCCTGGAGGATCAGCCGATCGAGCGGCAGCGGCGGCTGGTACTGCGCCGGAACGAACCGCTCCCCGCTCTCTGCTCCCTCAGCCATGGAGCTTCCTGATCTCCTCGGCGAGCTTCGGCACGATCTCGAACAAATCCCCCACGATCCCGTAGTCCGCGACCTTGAAGATCGGCGCGTCTTTGTCCTTGTTGATCGCCACGATCGTCTTCGATGTGCGCATCCCGGCGAGGTGCTGAATCGCGCCCGAGATGCCGACCGCGATGTAGAGCGACGGGCTCACCGTCTTGCCGGTCTGGCCCACCTGGTCGGCGTGGGGGCGCCACCCCGCGTCCACGACGGCCCGCGACGCGCCGACGGCAGCCTTGCCGCCGAATGCGCGGGCCAGCTCCTCGAGCAGCTTGAAGTTCGCGGGCTCTTTGAGCCCGCGGCCGCCCGAGATCACAATCCAGCGCCCCCGCCTCCGCCGCCTTGATCTCCTTCACGGTGACCCGGCCGGCCGGGGCGTCGACGCTCACCGCCTGCGCCGCGCCCGCCTTGGGTCGCTCGACCGGAGTGAACACATTGGGTCGCAGCGACACGACGGCAGGCTGCGTCGTCAGCTTCACCTTCAGCAACGCCTTCCCCGCATAGATCGGCCTGGTGACCACGACCTTGCCCCCTTCGACCGCCACGTCCGTCGCGTCCGCCGCCAGGGCGACGCCCAGCGTCGCGGCCACGCGCGGCGCCAGGTCCTTGCCGGTCGCGCTCGCCGCAAACACCACGGCCCCGAACCCGCCGGCCTTCGCCCGCTCCGCCACCGCCTGCGTGAAGCCCTCCGGGGCGTAGCGCGCGAATGCCGGGTTGGTCGCCGTGACCACCGTGTCGGCCCCGAAGCTGCCGAGCGCGTCCGTGCCGCGCACCGCGCCCGCCCCCAGGACCAGCGCCTCCACCGTCCCGCCGAGCCCGTCGGCGAGCCGTCGCGCACCGGTCACGACTTCGTGGGACACTTTGCGCAGCGTCCCGTCGCGCTGCTCCAGGACCGCGAGCACGTTGCTCACAGGACCTTGGCCTCCTCGCGCAACAGGCGGATCAGCTCCGGCACCGCCGCCGCACCCTCGCCCACGATGCGCCCTTCCTGGCGCGCGGGCGGCGGCAGCATCGCCAGCACCTCGACCCCGCCCGGACCGAATGTTGCGGGCTTCACCTCCAGCGGCTTCTTCTTCGCCGCCATGATGCCCTTCAAGGCCGGATAGCGCGGCTCGTTGAGCCCCTTGTCGGCGGTCAGCACGACGGGCAGGGGGAACTCGACCACCTCGAGCCCGCCTTCGACCTCTCGTTCCGCTACCCCCTTCCTCCCCGCCAACTCGAGGTGACCGATGCTGGTCACGCACGGCAGCCCCAGCAGCTCGGCCACCATCGGCCCGACCTGATGGTTGTAGTCGTCGATCGCCATCTTGCCGAAGAGGATCAAGTCCCAGCCGCCGGCCTTGAGCTCGGCGGCGAGGGCCTTCGCGGTCTCCAGGCCGTCGGCGGGAACGCGGTCGGCCTGGAGCAGCACGCCGCGGTCGGCGCCCATGGCGAGCGCGGTGCGGATCGTCTCCTGCGCGGCAGCCGGGCCTAGCGCGATGACCGCGATTTCCCCCGCGCCGGCGGCTTCCTTGCGGCGCAGCGCTTCTTCGACCGCGAATTCGTCGTAGGGGTTCAGCACGAACTTGACGCCGGCCTCGTCGAGCGACTTGCCGTCGGGGCCGATCTTGACGCGGGTCTCGCTGTCGGCCACGCGCTTGATGCAGACGGCGATTTTCATCAAGGTGCCAGGTGCCAGGTGTGAGGTGTCAGGGGGCTGCGCGACCGGAAAGTAACCCTGACACCTGGAACCTGGAACCTGACACCTTCAGTTGAAGGCGCTGAGCCCCGTGATCTCCTGCCCCAGGATCAGGGTGTGGATGTCGTGGGTCCCCTCGTAGGTGTACACCGACTCCAAATTGGCGAGGTGGCGCATCGCCTGATACTCAGCGAGGATGCCGTTGGCGCCGAGGAGGCGCCGCGTCTCGCGCGCGATGTCGGTCGCCATGCTCACGTTGTTGCGCTTGGCGAGGGAGACCTGCTGGGGGGTCATGGTGCCGCGGTCCTTCAAGCGGCCGAGCTGGACGCAGAGGAGCTGCGCCTTGGTGATCTCGGTGAGCATCTCGGCGAGCCGGGCCTGCTGCAGCTGGAAGCCCCCGATCGGCTTGTCGAACATCACGCGGGTCTTGGCGTAGCTCACGGCTTCGTCGTAGCACGCCATCGCGGCGCCGACCGCCCCCCACGCGATCCCGTACCGCGCCTGGGTCAGGCACGACAGCGGCGACTTGAGACCCCCCGACTTGGGCAACAGCGCGTCCTTGGCCACGTGCACGTCCTGCAGCACGAGCTCGCTGGTATCGCTGGCGCGCAGCGACAGCTTGCCCTTCTGGTCCTTCGCGGTGAAGCCCTTGGTCTTCGTCGGCACGATGAAGCCGCGGATGGCGTTCACGTCCTCGAGCGGGCCGGTCTTGGCCCACACGATCGCGACCTGCGCGGTCGAGCCGTTCGTGATCCACATCTTGGCGCCGTTCAAGACCCAGCCGTCCTTCGTCTCCTTCGCCGTCGTGATCATCCCCCCCGGGTTGGAGCCGAAGTCGGGCTCGGTCAGGCCGAAGCAGCCGATCGCGGCGCCGCTGGCCAGCTTGGGGAGCCATTCCTTCTTTTGCTCCTCGGAGCCGAACGCGTAGATGGGGTACATCACGAGCGACCCCTGCACCGACGCGAAGGAGCGCAGCCCCGAGTCGCCGCGCTCGAGCTCCTGCATGATCAGGCCGTAGGCGACGTTGTTCAGCCCCGCGCAGCCGTACTCCTCGGGGAGGTTGGCGCCGAAGAGGCCGAGGTCCGCCATGCCGGGAATGAGATGTTTGGGGAACTTGCCCTCGACGTAGTGCTCACCGATCACCGGCATCAGATGTTCGTCCACCCACGCCCGGACGGTATCGCGGACGGCGCGCTCTTCTTCGTTCAGGAGGTTGTCGACGTCGTAGAAATCGACGCCTTGGAACTTCGGTGCCATGCAGCCCTCGGGCTGGATCGGGTGGGTTAACCCAGGGGCCACGCCCCGGGGCACACCAAACCTAACCCCGCGACTGGGCTACCTGCATGGCGGCGGAATCCGTCCGTCCCGCCGGCCCCTGGCGCGCGAACGCAAACGTGTCGCTCGCCCGGAAGCGGCCGCGGTCGCCTTCCCAGCGGAAGAACGTCACCTGCACGGCGGCGGGCTCGATGGTGACGAAGTTGAAGCAGGAGGGCCGGCCGCCGCGCGAGCGGGTCGAGAGCGTGCCGGTCGTGGACACGACGACCCGGCCGCCCAGCTGATCCGCCCCCTCCTGGTGGTCGTGGCCGCAGAGCACGACATCGGCCCCCGACTCGAGGATGCGGCGCTGCGCCTGGCGCCAGCGCGCCAGCCCCATGCGGCGGCTGATCTCGCCGCGCAGCACGTTATGGTGCAGCACCAGCACGCGCGCGAGGCCCGGCTCCGCCGCGGCGAACACGCGCCGCACGCGCAGGATCTCGCGCTTGGGAAGGTGCCCTTTCACGGCGATGTCGCGGAGCGCCGTGGTGAGGGAGCCCCACGCCACGCCGTGCGAGGTCAGCGCACCCGCGAGAATCGCGCCGGGCACGGTGACGGTGGGCGCGAGGTCGTTCCCGAAGTAGCGCCGGTACTTGCCGTAGAGCACGTTCTTGCCGAACGGGACGAAGGGCCGCCACCACCACTGCACGTCGTGGTTGCCCGGGAGGACGAAGACCGGGGCGGTCCGGGCGGCCAGGGCGGCGAACGCCCGCGCCCGCTGGAACTCCCCATGGCGGGCACGCTGCGAGAGGTCGCCCGCGAGCACGACGACGTCGGGCCGCAGGTCCGGCAGCATCTCCTCGAGCGCCTCGATCTGGCGCACGTCGGCGAGCCCGCCGAAATGCAGGTCCGCCACATGCAGGAGCTGGACGGTCACGACTCGATCTGCACGGTGTAGGTCAGCACGACCTCCCCATTCGCCGGCACCGAGACCCGGAAGCGCGTTTCCGTCGCGGAGATCTTCTCCGGCGGCGCGCTGCTGTCCACGATCCGCCACACCCCAAACCGCGACTCGCGCACGTCCACCGCGACGCTCTCCGGCTTCGCGTTGGTGATCGTGACGCGGTACGACGCCGTGACGCGCTGCTTCGCCGGCACGCCACGCCGGGCAGGCGGAATGGCCTCCTGAGTGTAGTCAGTCTGCACCCGCTCGGCGGTGACGTCGAAGGCGTCCCCCGCCTGCACGCGGACGTCGCGACCGGGCGCCGTGTGGTCGATCGTCGCCTCGCCGATGAGCTGCACGCGGCCCGCCGAATCTGGTTCGTACAGCTGCACCGTGCCGCCGGGCAGCGGGCGGTCGCCGAAGGCGGTGCCGCGGACCCGCTTGAGCGTGTACCACACCTGCACCGGCACCCGGTTCGGCTCGACGGGCACCTGGCCCAGCCAGCCCCGCCAAGGCAGCACCCCCGGCACCACGAACTCTTTCGTCACCGCGACGCTCGCTCGCGGGAAGATCGCCGTGGCGACGGGCACGCCGGGCTCCAGCGCGAGGCGGCCGGGGAGCTCGTAGACGTGGGCTTCCCCCACGGCCTGCTCTTCGGCGTATCCTCGAGCGTCGGCCGCCTGGCGGCTCACCATGTCGGCTTCCATCCGCATTCCCGCTTCTGGCGGTGCCGCGGGGGCCCGAGCGCGATTGATCTGCCCAGCCACCAGCTGCACCGCCGCGCTGTCGCTCCGCAGCGCCTGCGGGGTGACGGTGACGGTCCCCGACACCTGCCCCCTCGCCCCCGACACCTGGATCTGGTACAACGCCTCCCACGTCGCCCCCTGCGCGACGTAGGCGAGATCGGTCCGCGGCCGGTCGCGCGCGGCGTCCACGGTGATCTCCGCCTCGGCGCCAGTGCGGACCAGGTCACCGGGAACCAGCGGTGTCCCGGGCTGCTCGAGCAGGTACCGGCCGTCCGACAACCGGTACTGCGGAGGATCGGCCCGCACCACCGTGGCCTTGACCGTATCCCCTTTGGATCGGACGAACGACAGCGTCTGCCCCGCCGCCCGGGCGAGCGCGTCGGCCGCAGTAGTGGGGTAGCGCACGCGCGCCGACAGCACCGTGACGGCGGAATCGGGGGAGAACAGCGTGGCGGGATCGAGCCCGGCGAGTCGCAGCGTGAGCGTGTTGCGACCCTTGGTGAGGGGCTGCGGGATCGTCTGCCGCACCACCACCCGGCCGTCCTTGTAGATGGACAGCGACGTCTGGGCACCCACAGTCAGCGGGCAGGTCAGCCCGACCAGGACGGCCGCGGCGAGGCACGACATCCACCGCCTCTGTTCCGCGTTCCGCATTCCGCATTCCGCGTTCATTTCATCCACTCCCAGGCGACGCGTCTCCCGATGAGAGACGCCAACACGTACCACACCAGCACACTGGCCACCCCGACGAGGCGCGCCGTCGGGTCTCGCGGCAGGCTCAGGGCGACGTACCCCGCGAGGGGCAGCGTGGTGCCCATCCCCACCCAGCGCCCGATCCGCGCCGCGCGGCGCCGCAGCTCCTGCGTACACGCCGCGCACAGCCCCCCGACCGCGATCCCCGGGGTCATCTCCCCGCAGCGCTTGCACGGGTGGCTAGGCCCGACGGGCCACGGCGCGCGCAAACTCGGCGGTCGAAGCATTCCCGCCCAGGTCCCGGGTGCGGATCTTGTCCGCGACGATAGTCGTCTCGATGGCGCGACGCAGCCGTTCGCCGATGTCCTGCTCCCCCACGTGGTCCAGCATCATCGCCGCGGCGAGCATCAACGCCGTGGGGTTCGCGATGCCCCGCCCCGCGATGTCCGGCGCCGACCCGTGCACCGCCTCGAAGATCGCCGCGTGCACACCGATGTTGCCCCCCGGGGCGAGCCCCAGCCCCCCGATGAGCCCCGCGGCGAGGTCGGAGAGAATGTCGCCGAACAGGTTCGTGGTCACGAGGACGTCGAACTGCTCCGGCTTCAGCACCAGTTGCATCGCGCAGTTGTCCACGATCTTGTCGTCCGCGGCGACGACGCCCTCATAGTCCTTCGCCACCATCCGGCCCGACTCGAGGAACAGCCCCGAGGTGGCTTTGAGGATGTTGGCCTTATGGACGATCGTCACCTTCTTGCGGCCGTGAGTCTTGGCATACTCGAACGCGTAGCGGCACACGCGCAGGCACCCCTCGCGGGTCATCACCGACATCGCCTGGGCGAGCGCTTTGGGATCGTCGCCCACGCGGAAGACGTGGTCCAACCCCACGTACAGCCCCTCCGTGTTCTCGCGGATGATGACGAGGTCGACGCCCTCGTAGCGCCCCCCGGGCACCATCGTCTTGGTGGGCCGGACGTTGGCATACAGCTCGAACACCTGGCGCAGGGAGACATTGACGGAGCGATACCCGTCGCCCACCGGCGTCGTGAGGGGGCCCTTGAGGCACAGCTTGGTGCGGCGGATCGAGTCCAGCGTCGCGTTGGGCAGCGGCGAGCCGGCGTGCTCGACCCCGGCCATGCCGCCCAGCTGCTCGTCCCAGTCGAACGCCGCGCCGAACGCGCTCAAGACGTCGAGCGTCGCCTCGGTGATTTCGGGTCCGATGCCGTCGCCGCGGATCAGGGTCGCCGCGCGCCGGCTCACGGCAGCCCCGGCGTCAGCGCCTTGACCGCGCGGGTCAGCGCGGTCCACGGGTCGTCCGCCTCGCCGCGCGCGACGGTCCGCCACGCGACGCGGCCCAACCGCACGTCGACCAGGACCACCGTGATCTCAGCGGTGGCGGCGGGGTGGTCAGTCCGACCGTCCGTCAGTCCGACCGTCCGACGATACACCAGCCCCGCCGGAGCGAGCACGTAGCGCATTCCGCCGGCGATCGCCGCGAGGGTGCGCAGCTGGTTGCGCAGGGGGTCCACCACCTGCACCATCCTGGGGTCGCGCAGCAGCGGGGTCGCCATCTGCTCGGGATCGGTCGCGATGCCGGGCGCGCGCCGCGCCATGCGCCGCAGCTCCTCGGGCGAGACCCACCCGACTTCGGGCGCCCGCGCCTTGAGCAGCGTCGTGAGCACGCTGTCGGCCTTGTCGCGCTCGCTCACGACGGTGTCCCAATGCAGCGTATCCTCGGCGGCGATCAGCGTGATCGGCAGGATGCCGACTTGTTGTCCGGAGATCCCGGCGGTGGGCAGCGGCGCGGTCGGGACAGGGGTCTGGGGTTGGGCCGGGGGATGGCCGCAGGCAAGGGCGACCGCGCACCACGCACCGCGCACCAAGTTTTTTGGGATCAAGCGGTTAGTCACGGGCCGCAATATCGCCGCGCCCGGTGGCCTTTTCAAGAAGCGAGCGTCAGGCCGCCGTCGACGATGATGGTCTGGCCGGTGATGTGTCGCGCGGCCTCGCTGCACAGGAAGGAGACGACGTGGGCCACGTCCTCCGGCTCGGCGACCCGGCCGAGAATCGACTCGCGCTCGGCGCGTTCGAGCACCTCGCGCGGCAGTTTGGTGAGCAGCTCGGTCTTGACGAACCCGGGCGCGACGGCGTTGACGTTGATGTTGGAGGAGCCGAGGTCCACGGCGGCGGACTTGGTGAGGCCGATCAAGGCGGCCTTGCTGGCGGCGTAGTTGGCGATCCCGAAGCCGGGGCGGAACGCTTGGTGGCTCGCGATGTTGACGATCTTGCCGTAGCGCTGGGCGCGCATCGTGGGCGCCGCGGCCTGGATGCAGTTGAAGGCGCCGGTCACGTTGGTCTCCATCACCTCGCGCCACGCCTCGGGGGGGAGCCGCCACAGCGCGCCGTCGTGCGTGACGCCGGCGTTGTTGACGAGGCAGTGGACGCCGCCGAGCCGCTCCTTGACCTCGGTCATGAAGCGCTCGACTTCGTCGTGGTCGCGGACGTCGCAGCGCGCCGAGTAGACGCCGACGCCGAGCGCTTTGATCGCCGTCTCGGTCAGCAGCGCCTGGGCGGTGACGTCGCGCCCGGCCATTTCCACGAAGTTGAAGGCGACGCTGGCGCCGCGCTGGGCGAAGTCGAGGCAGATGGCGCGCCCCAACCCCGTCGCTCCACCCGTGACGACGACCACTCGGCCCGACAGATTCTCCCCGGCGCGCTGCAGCTCGGGACGCTCCTGCACGACCGCCGCCCCGGCGGGGGCCGGCGCCTCCCGCGAGGCCAGTGTCCACGAATATGGTGCCAAGGAATTCGAACCTATGTTCGAGTTTGAAGCCCGGCAAGCCGAGCCGTAGCTTCCCCCCATGCGACGACTCGGCTCGGTGCTCCTCTGGGGCGCGATCGCCGCACTGGGCGCGCTCGGCTTCGCCGTACTCGCCCTCTCGCGCGGAGAGACTGTCAACGCCGCGTGGCTGCTCATCGCGGCCGTCTGCACCTACGTCGTCGGCTATCGCTTCTATTCGAAGTTCATCGCCGCGCGCGTGTTCGCCCTCGACGACCGCCGCGCCACGCCCGCCGAGCGGCTCTCGAACGGCCGCGACTACGTGCCCACCAATAAGTGGGTACTCTACGGCCACCACTTCGCGGCGATCGCCGGTCCGGGGCCCTTGGTCGGGCCGGTGCTCGCCGCACAGTTCGGCTTCCTCCCCGGGACCCTGTGGCTGGTGATCGGGGTGGTGCTCGGCGGCGCGGTGCAGGACTTCACGATCCTGTGCTGCTCGCTGCGCCGTGACGGCAAGTCGCTGGGGCAGATGGCGAAGGAGGAAATCAACGCCACGGCGGGGGTGACCGCGATGCTCGCCGTGCTGTTCATCATGATCATCCTGCTCGCGGTGGTGGCGTTGATCGTCGTGAACGCGCTCAAGGCGTCGCCGTGGGGGCTGTTCACGATCGCCTGCACGATCCCCATCGCCCTCCTGATGGGCTGGTGGATGCGGACGTGGCGGCCGGGCAAGGTGGGCGAGGCCTCACTCGTCGGCGCCGCCCTGCTGCTCCTGGCCCTCGTGGGCGGCGGTTACGTCGCCGGCCACCCCGGCCTGGCGGCGGCGTTCACGCACTCGGGGCCGGCGCTCACCGCGATGATCATCGGCTACGGGTTTGTCGCGTCGGTGCTGCCGGTGTGGATGCTGCTCACGCCACGCGACTACCTGTCCACCTTTCTCAAGATCTCGACCGTCCTGATCCTCGCCGTCGCCATCCTCATCCTCCTCCCCCCGCTCAAGATGCCGGCTGTGACCCCGTTCGCGACGCTGGGCGAAGGGCCGGTGCTGGCGGGCAAACTGTTTCCCTTTGCGTTCATCACGATCGCCTGTGGGGCGATCTCCGGGTTCCACTCCCTCGTCGCCTCGGGCACCACGCCGAAGATGCTCGCCCGGGAGCGCGACGCCCGGCTCATCGGCTACGGCGGCATGCTGATGGAGTCGTTCGTCGGCGTGATGGCGATGATCGCGGCGTGCACGCTGGATCCCGGCGTGTACTTCGCCATGAACACGACGCCCGCCGCGCTGGCGCAGGCCTCCCACGTCCTGAACTCGGCTGGGTTCGTCGTCACCCCCGACGCGATGCAGCAGCTCGCCCAGGCGATGGGCGAGCAGACCCTGATCGCCCGCACCGGCGGGGCGCCGTCCCTTGCCGTGGGGATGGCCCACATCTTCGCGAGCGTCACCGGCGTCCTGGGCGGCAAGGCGCTCACGGCCCTGTGGT
>Ga0209266_1001567_pt1 | contig 15019 bp, 22 predicted proteins | sample GraSoiAngelo_132_FD_185889 | JGI IMG/M metagenome (GOLD analysis project Ga0209266, IMG submission 185889) | Grasslands soil microbial communities from the Angelo Coastal Reserve, California, USA - 14_0929_02_40cm (SPAdes) (version 2) | ecosystem: Environmental > Terrestrial > Soil > Grasslands ...
CAATTATTCCCATCGTTGACTGAGCAATCATCTGGAGATGCTCTCCATATTTATTAGTGTCGTAGATAATATTCCCATCTGCGTCTTCACAAGGTTCTAGAATGTTTTTAGTAATCATTACTTCTCCATTCCAGTGCATCTTTCCAAAACCATTCGGCATCCCACGCCCAGCAAAGTCTGAAGGAGGCGCGCCAACACGAATACTCTTATAGGACTTAGCTCCCACTAGAAATGCAACACAGAACGGTGATCCCGTATTAGCATCTAGTGATGAATACGGAGTATTCGGAAGAGTTTCTCCCACGTTATAAGCTGCGGGATTAAGTTCTCGCGTTTCCGGCGCCGCAAAGTTACCATCAGGCTTAAACCTAAGTGGAAGGTCTTCAAGCTTACAAACAACTCGACCGAAAAGATTACCCTTGAATCCTTTTGTTACAATATTTAAGTCGATAGACTTATTAGCCTGTAACCAAGGATCATTAATAAAGTCGTTCCATGCTTCTGTCGGTAATATCAGGACGTATTTGTCGTCGGGAGTGTCATCATCTGATGGAGGAGCTGCGCCTTGTCGAAAAGGTGGGATACGAAGATCATTCTCCATTATAGACAACGCCAGTTGAATTGCACTAAGTGATAGATTTCCTGGCTGTCCAATCTCAGCATTGATTCCAGCTAGAAACACAGTCGTCTTTCCATCAGTTCCTGCCGCGTTTCCATCACCACGTGGTGCAGCTACTAAAGAGCCTGCTGCGCGATTAGGGAGGAAGACGTAAGGTGACTGATGAAACATGTGACCGCGAATAAATATATCATTATATCGAGTAATCTTATCATTGATATCGTCACTTTGAGCTTGCACATGATCCGTCATAAAGTCTCTAAAGCTAGGGACAAAGCTCATGTACTGAGACTCAAACCTATGTCGTCTCACTACAGCATCGCGAGTTACTTCCCGAACATCCAGTATATCCTTTGTTGGTGTTTCAGAAATTTCCGAAGGAAATGCGAATTGTCTAAGATGAGGAGATGGGTCTTTTCTAACTCCTCTCATTGTGGAACCCATATTAGGTTTCCAATCAATGTTAGTTGTAAGACCGGAATATATCTGCCAAGTCTTACGATACTCAATCTGCTGTTTTACTAAATAAAACGGCAGTCGATTATACAAATTGATATCCTGTTCACTCCATTCAGAGCAAATAGCGACATCTATGGCGGGAACTGTTGCAGGCATAAGGCGAAGACGCCTTTGGCTCAGAAGCCAAACAAGAGACGTCGAGTTTTTAAACTAAGACTCAGGGACGAGTCTTACTAGAGTTGCGTCTAGCTATCGCCACGTATGCCCTTACGTGAAGAAGAAGCGGGATTAGCCTCTTACCCCTAAAGGAAGAAGGGGGAAAATAGTATAGAGCGCACGATGAACACAATTTACAGAGTAGAACCTAACCCAATCTAACTTAGCTTAATACTACTTTCCCCGTGCTGCGAAGATTAGACAAAGAGCAAAACTAAAAGAAAAAATAGAAACGTCTTGTCATAGCCCTTTTTACTTTACGGTAAGAGATAGTTTAAGAGCCACCGTTTCTAATAAAACGATCTGAGACTAATTGCGACAGGAATTTTACTACAAACCGAAGAAGCCCTGTCGCTGCCTCAGTTCGTTTTTAAGATTAGATATGACTCTAAATTATCAATTCTTCAACTCTATATTCTAAGAGTTCATTAAAATAGATTGAATATAGAGTTTAGAGTTGACAACTATCTCTCACCGTAAGCTTCTAAAAGCATTTTCTATGCCAAAATTTCTACACTTAAATAGAGTGTTTATCTAATACCTCTTTCCTATCCTTCTCTAAGGAACTTGCAATTTCCCTAAGTATTTTCGGAATATCAACACAAGTAAGTATCCATTCTGGAAATTCAGCACTAAAACCTGATCCGCGATCGCCTCCTATCACCATAAGCAAAACCCCATCTGCTTTTACAGACTCACGAATACTATTACATTCCTTAGAATATATTCCAGAACCTAGAGGCATAAACCCCACCTTTCAAAAATAAATAGGATATTTAGGACGTTTAGAGTCCTGGGAGCCTCTCCTCCCAAGAACCAAGTCAAGCTTAGTAAGAGAGGCTCCCTTAACTAGCTAGAAGTCTCGCGATAAGTCAGTGACAACAAACACTACACTAATATGAACGATAACTCCAGCTTGCACACACATGCAGAGGAGTTAAACTAGCTAGAGTCCTCTAAAATCTTTACTATACTCAACCATCCACAGCCTACCATAAAGAAGCCCCATCCAAATAAAACACATCCATATATTATGTTCTTTCGCAGCAAAAATAGCTAAAGCATAAGGCACAAAACTAGACAAAGTTCGCCTGGATTTAGACATAAATAGAACGCTTAACCTATTCTGAACAAAATTCACATTTCGTATCAAATTTTTGCCAGTTTGACGAGTTCTCTTTAAAACCTCCCGGTAGGCCACAAAGGTCTAATAAGACCCCTATACATCGTTCACACGCGATTCCTACAACAAGAACCGCCTGTGACGGGAGCCATCCCTGACTCTTCACTAGAGCATCAACTAAAGTAAGATTTATAGCTTTCTCCATCCTTAATCTACTTCCGTTCTCACCTCTTCCCATGTAGTTATAGATAAGAGCAGCATGTCTAGTAATTTGACATCTTATTCTACCCTCAACTTTTTGATGCGTATCAAAACGCTTATGTTTATCATTCTCCCACCACAAAATAGAAACCTTCTCTGGAATCTTCACTCCTTCACCTTATCTCCTTCCCTTCTAAAGTTACCTCATAGCTTTGTAAAAGTCATCAATGGTTATATTAGCTCCATCAGTGCCTTCTGCACTACCCGCACCGAAGGATGATTTTGTCGGGCCAGCTTTAACCGCATCGGCTCTATTAGCCTTAATTGTAGTATTTTCTCTCTCAAGATTTGTTATATGAATCTGAAGCTCTTTAATAAGAGCATAGCTCTTAGCCACAAGAGACGCTAAGGGATTACCTTTAAGTTCTGGTGGTAGTGCATCCTGAACAGCTTTTATATCCACCCAAGATGGATGTTTAGCATCTTCGTATCGCGGAAACGCTCTACGCTCTAACTCTGCTATAGTTCCACGTAAAGCAGTAAACCTTTGACCATGTGTAGCTGCAAGAACTTTGAGTTTGTCTTGTGAGGCTCTAGCTATATGTTGAGCTTCACCTAACCATCTGTGAACATCTATCTTAGAGTTAGCATCGGGTTCTTTCTCTCGATAAGCAATACGTCCTGCACTATCAATCTCCAAGTCTAACCAAGGCTCACCGCGTTCTATACGCTTGAGTTGTTCCGTCCAATGATTAGCTTCAAAGACTGCCTGATTAAGAGTCCCGCTCTCTTGAGTAAATCCTTGCGATAATCTATATGCCTCTGGATGTTCATAGTAGTTATCTGGTAACCGCCCAGGAAGAGCCGCAAGTTTAGCTTGAAGATCATCCATGATTTTTTTCTGCTGAGCAATTTGTGGTTCAAGCTCTTTAAGTTTTAGAAATCTCGGCTTTAAGAAGTCAAAAGCCTGCCGTGACATTGTCTTAAAGATCGCCACCTCCTGTGGTTTAAGACCAGAGAAATCTCTCTTTAAAGGTCCTGTGGAGGGTCTAGATACTTCTTCCTCCCCCTTAACTTCCTTCTTAACTTCCTTAGCTTCTACCTTTTCCTCTTTAATTTCTTTCTCCTGAGGCTTCTCTTCCTTAACTTCTTCTTTAGGTTTATCTATAGATTGTCCCGCCGCACGTAAAAAATCGTCTATAGAAACTGGAGCTTCAGAAGGCTCTTCTTGAGCTTCTGCTACCTCAGTATAAGTCTCAGGAGTCTCAGGGGATGATCCTTCTGGAGCTTCTAAAGCCTCTTTTGCACTATCTAAGTTATCACTCATATTTATTCGTTTTTGCGTAGTTTAGAACTTTATCTAAAACTTGAGCTTCAAATACAAAAGGTAGAACGTAAGCTTGTGGCGTTCCGCCATTTATACAATTTGCGGAAGCTTGCTTAGCTAGAAACATAAGGTTTGTACTCTGAGCCTCAAGATAAGTTAAAAACGCGATCGTTTCTGGATGTTTAAGCCAAGCATCTTTAGAACGATTTATCGCTTGTTTAATAATTTCTTCAGCCTCTACTTCTTTACGCGCTTCCCTTAACTCTTCTTTTAATTTTTCATCCATAAGAGCCAAGGTTTTAGAATAAGTCGAACCTTGCATAAATAGTTAATTACATTTTTCTGGACATTTCAACAAAGCTTTCACATACTCTTCTAAAAATACAATATAAGCATCTACAGTTCTATAATGCTGTCGTGCACGAATACTATCTGCCATAGTATAAAGAGCTGCTAAACTAGTTTTAGCATCTTTTCTTAAGATTTTTACACGCTCTTTATCATCTACAAAGTCTTGATTCATAGTTGTTATAAACTTGAACATGTCTTACATATTTTTTAAGAAGTTCAAGATAAATGTTTATTTTATCTAATCGTTCTTGTTCTGATTTCGCAAGATATATGTCATCTATAGCATCAAGTAGGCTTGCCGTCTTTTCCCACACTACCTCTAACTCCTCATTTGTAGGATTAAACATAAACAAAGTTTAAGGCTGTTGTAAACTAGCTTGCGCGGCTTGTAAAATCTGTCCAAGATTCTGTTGCTCTTCTGGAGATAGTTGTGAAAATTCAGGTTGAGTCACGGAACCTTTAACAATTTGTAATAATGAAGCTATAATAGTTTTTCGTTGAGACTCAGCTTCAAGAGTCTTAAGAAGCTCCTCAGCTTCCTCCGGGAATCCAAGTTGAAGCAACTTTTTAAGGAACGGAGTTCCTGCTGGAGTTGTTGCGACAACGGGCCAGAATTGCATCATTCTCTGTAGCTTTTGTGCTCTTAGCACGACATCTACATCTCCCGCCGGAAATACAGTGTAGGTAAGACCTACAATTTGCTTATTATTTTCTCCCGTCTCTATATTCCTCAGAAACCTAAGTTTATCTTGTAAAGCGCGAGATTGAATTATCCTCCAAGCTAGAGCATAGACGCGGCGGAAGTAAATAGAAACTTGAACAAGTTGCACACTCCCAAGCAAAGATGCTTGTTGAAGACTGGCAGAAATTTCAGTCGCGGTTTTCCGTGAGTCTTTACGGTTTTGAGCCGCAAAAGATATTTGTCCCGCCTCTTGTGAGTTCTGAATATCAAGCGCCTGAGCCGCACTTAACATAACCGGGTTTGGATACGGCGAGGACCAGAAGTCTAGAGGCTCTGAATAGACCGCCCCGTTAGTAAGAGTCAATGCTAGTTGTTTAATCGCGCCTCCACCACGGGGGTTTTTAGGAGATGCATAAGCATTGGCGGCGCGATTTGTTCCATTAACGAACGCACTCCAAAGACTCGTGAGAGCTTCTTGTTTATCTTGATCGAGAAATGTTCTAGACTTATGATCGGTTATCGCCTCCTGCTCTGTTTCAAGATACGGCAGTATAATTATTGGATAATCAGTTTCATAAATATCTTCCCACGCCGCAGACGGCATTTCAGATAAGCCTAGCTGTGGAGTTAAGTTTGAACCTCCTGAAGTTTCTTCTTGGCCTTCTCCTATCGAAGTTGCTATCGGCCCCTTCGGGGCCGCGAAAGTTATAGAAGAATCTTTTTTCCCTGTTTCCTCTTCTCCTGCTGCTAACGGCGCTGAAGTTTCTAACGGCGCCGAAGGCGCCGCGAAGTTTAAACCCCCCATTTGAGCTTGACTAGAAAGCCCTGGAGGGGCTTGTTTAGCTCTACCTAAGTAAAGCTTTTCGGGTTTCTTTAACCAGTCATCACATTCTTTTGCGAACCAAGCTACATATACATATTCATCGCCAGATGAGTTTTTGTAAAAACATTTATAAATTTCTACAGTCTCGTCTGGACGATTCTTAAGACGATCCTTGAGGAGTTTATCAACTTGCTCTGAATTAAAAGAATAACGAGTCTTGAACGTATCAGCTTCGGAAGCTGTAATTTTATAGGATCGAATAACGAGAGGAGAATTTTGTATATCCTGTACATCCTTATTAAAGAAGAGACGATCGTGACCTATATGCTCTATAGAGACATGTAAGGGCTTTGTAAGGTCAAGGACGACCTCTACTGAGTCCCAACCGTGAGTTTGTGCTCCATCATAGGTTTTTATATGTTCAAGTTCCCAACCTTCATATTTCATTCCTGTTGTGAACTCGCGCTCCACTTCCTGAGTGTCAAGATGCGGCACATCATTACATTTGAAGATCGCAAGCCTAGGACTTTGAGACAGATATGCACTTAGACCTGGTTGCTCACGTCGAATGTTTGTGTCTATGACACGGATCGGAACGAATGTTTCATCTGGAGCTATAATCTGTCGCTCACGAAGTTCTTTCGCGTTTACGTCTATGTAACGTAAATTCCTACGCTCCCGCGTCGCAGTTAGTTCTCCATCCCACGCACTAAGAAGTGCGAATAGGCGAGATTTAGCTTCGCGAAAGTTAAAGAACTTCTCTGTCGAAGATGACTCAGAAGTCATTGTCTCAGAAGTTGAAGTTTCGTTAGTCATAAATTATTTTATCCCTTCTTTTTTGAAAGTTCTTCAAGCTTATCCGAAATTCCTTGTATCTCTTTTTGTATAAAGTAAAACTTAAAGCACATAAGTGCAATCATACTTAAGGCAAGCGCACACATAAAGAATAAAGCATCCATAAAATCTTATCTAAGAGCTTTAAGTATCGCTGATAAAGAGCCATGACAAAAACCCCTAGAACGTCTCTGTTCCACTTCAGAGTTAAACATATCATAAGGTCCTTCTTGTGGAGATAATATCCAGTTACCTTCAGACTGTTTAGAACGTTGAAACTTTAAGATATCTTTTTGTGTAGGTCTAAACTTAGATTTAGGATTTACTTTCGGAACATCTTGTTCCGCGGCTTCTTTTCCCCCATTTGTCGAGAGAAAATCATCAAGGGTAAGACCACCAAAGCTAAGCACAAGAGCATCGCCACGATCAGGAGAAGGATGTCCAGCAAGTTTTGCATCAGCTTTAGATTGTAGTTGAATTTTTCCACCAGCTTTTTGTGCGTAATAACGATTCGTTAGTTGCTCGACGAGAAGCTCATCTTGAAGATTCGGTAGAATCAGACATTCCTGTATAAGCCTCGCTACTAGCCACCACATTTCGGCTCCACGGTTTAGAAAAATCGCCTTATCTATAGCAGAAGCTTGGTTAAGAACTCTATTTATTTCCCAACCCTTACGCCAAAATTGATCTATAACAGACCTTCCTAAACCACCATCATCAGCATAAATATTTTCAGCCTTAAGATTATATTTTTGAAAGAGAGTTATACAGAAGTCAACTAGGACAGTTGTATCAGAGAAGTGGAAAGCTTCAAGCGCGATTTCCTTATTTCCTTTCCAAACATCTAAAACCTGTTCATCACCACCCGCACTAATATCTAAACCAGCACGAACAGGAGTTAAGTCTAGATTTGGCCTTGGAGCCAAAGTTTTGAGTTTAGAGATGTTTTCACTTGTTATTACTACTGAGCCATCTACGCTTGTAAAGTCTGCATCTAACATTGATCTCGCGATCGCTGAGAAACGACCATAACGAGAGACTATTCTAGATTTTACAGATTCCGGAATGTGTGGACAATCAGCCGCAGTTACTTTCCAAAATCTAAAAGATTTATCTTTACAAGAATCATAGAAATGCCCGCTAGGGCATCCGGGAGATGAAACTTCTATCCAGTATGAATATCCAGTGCATCGTTCTAGAGCTTCAAAGATTGTCGGCTCAATAGATTTAGATTCATTAATAATAACCGCTAATTCACTTTGAGATTCTTCTGGGTGGTAGCCTTCCGCTTTTCCTTCTTCGTCTGTTGCGAAGAGGTAAGCTTCTGAATTTGTAAGGGAGCATTTAATGTAACGCTGTTTGACTTCAAAGATTTCTTGATTCTCGAAGAAAGCATTAACTCGCAATGCTAACCTACGAACGTAGCGTTCAGTTTGTTGTTTAAGTTGAAGGGCTGATGCACTTGTGCAAACACAAGTTGCATGTTGTCGTGTCAATAAGAACCAAATTATGAAAGGCGAGATCACGAAACGATCTTTACCAGAACCGTTTACTGCACAGATCGCGGCACAGTAAGGATGCTCGCAACTCGCATTTGAAGAGCCTATTTCAGAAGAGATTTTGTATTGCCAAGGATGAAGTGTAATGACTCCGTCATAAACTTCTGGGTCAAAGAACGCTATAATGTGAGCGGGAGTTGGAAAGTCAAGACTAAGTTCAGTAGGTTTAGAATGTCCAGAACGTCCAGAACGTCCTTGTTCTTCCTTCTTAGAATGAACAGGATGTTCAGAGTCTTGCTTCCCCGTCTTCGGGGAGTCGTCCTTGACAGACTCAGTCAGTGAATCACTGCCCTTAAGTAAGTCACCATCAGTCAGTAAATCACTGCCCCCATTCCTCGGCGTCCTGCCTCGGACTAATGTTCCCTCTCCTTCTTCTTGAGCAGGACACTCAGAGTGCTCCTCTTTCTTTTCGTCACTACGAGGAGTAGTAACCGGCTCAGATTCAGTAGTATGATTCGCGGACACAGAGGGAAAGCCGCCAACTGTGTCTTCTACTGAAATACATTTGGGAACCTCCTTAGAAAGAGAAGCACTCTGGACTTCCTGCCCATCTAAGATCATTTGAGAGTTTAGATTTGTAACTATGTCATTTAGAGCTTTATCTAGAGCTTCGTCTTGAAGCTTCTTTTTACTTGAGTTATAGTTCTTAGGGAGACTCATATATTATTACATCCAGGCGAAGTAAACTAGAAAGCTAACTATAACAAGAAAAATTAAAAAGATAATTATATCTTTTCGGCTCCAAGTTTCTAAAGATTGAAGTTTCATCTTCTAGTCTGTAGCGGGACGAGAAGCTCTATGTTCTCTTAGTTCTTCGAGCAATTTTAATCGTTCTGTGCGTTCCTCTTGAAGTTCCGTCTCAAGTTTTGTTATTCGAGCTTTATGCTCATCTATCTCAAGTTGGAAACGGTCTTCAAGTTTTTTAACATAGGAAGCGTTACTCTTACGCAAATTATCTATAATAGCTATAACAAGCGCGGCTAGTGAGACTCCACCAAATCCATATTGTGTCAAAGAAGAAAGATCAAATGCCGAAGACGGCATACTAGAAGAAATGTTTGTAACAACCTGCCCTATAACTATAATCCCTAAGCCCATAAACTATTTCTATTTAGAAACCGAGTCTTCGAGATTAAGGTTAAAGGGAAGTGTCTTACCTGTAAAGCCACAAGCTCCTTTATGTCCACCGCCACCATAACGTCCTGCTATAACTGACAAGTCTAAATCTTCTCTTCCCGGCTTATGATACATACTTACGGTCCATTTTCCACCACTCCAACAGAAACCAAGTAACGCATCATGATAAGATTTTATACCTGCTGTAAAAATTTGAGAGTTATACCTGCCGGTATTTATTGCTAGAAACTTTAGACCTTCCCACTCTAAATCAAAACCTCTCGATGCAATAAGAATTGCATTCTCGTTATCTGCATAAGCTTTAGCAATCTCTCCATTATTTAAAAGGATCGTAAGCATATTAGAATAAAGAGGATCGAAAAGCTCGTCCCACGCGTCCTTCGTAAGTTCTCTAGTTCGGAGGCCGTATTGTAAGATCATTGCTCGCGGATCATGATGATCCCATATATCATATTCTCCTGCGAGTGTTACAGCTAATGGCTCTTTAGAAATCCTTCGTTCAACATAACTTTCTTTCGGATAAGACTTGTCTCCAAAAAACCACTGATAAGTTAGGCGGCAAGCCGCTACGCCATCAATACGAATACCAGGTATAGATTGTGGATATTTTTCTATTGCAGTCTTATGATGATCTATCCAAATAAGAGTTGGATGATCCATTAAACTATCAATAGAAATATCTAACATAAACAAGAGTCTAGTCTTTTCTATCTCCGGTATTTTATCTCCGTAATCCCATCCTAAAAACTCTGCTCCTTTTAATCCCATAGCCCGTATAGCTATTTCTCGACAAAATATCCCATCATAATCTGACTTATGATAGATAACTAAAGGGAAAGGGGAACTAATAGAATTGGAGGGAGTCATAATATTTTACTCAAAAGTAACCAAAAAATCACTACTCCAAGAATAATTGTAGCCATTCTCCATCCTCGAAGTTCCGATTTAAGATCATCAAGTTCATCCTTAAACTTTTTATTTTCTCTAAAAAGTCTTTCTAAATCATCATTAGACATAAATTAGACCATATCTAACAAGCTATACAAGATCGTCTATGAAGCTTCGCTCTTCTAAGAGCTTCTGTTATTCGTAGAGTGGAAACTCCTGCCGCAAGAGCCGTAAGACTAAGCGCGTTAGGTGCGTTCTCAGCTTTAAAGACCTCGTAGAGTGAGAGAAGATATTCATCTTCTTGCTCCTCATAAGTTCTAGGTCTCCAGTCTTCTCTAGGATTCATAACTTTATATCCTCTTAAGCTTACTTATCGCTTCCTCAATAAAGCTAAGCTCTGTTTCACATATATTATATTTCTCAGAGTCTTCATTAAGTTCCACGAGTTCTTCTTCCAGTTCTCTCCTTACAACTTTTAAAACTCTAAGACATTCATTTATTTTAGACTTTTGATCTTCCGTCATACGCTATATTTATTCAAGACTATTTAGAGCTATATCTCTTCAAGACTATCTAGAGCCGTGTCGATAAGTTCTAACTCTTCTTCAAGTTTTTCATAAGGGTCTGTATCTACTTCAAACTTCGTTTGAGTAGCTTCTAGCTCTTTCTTAAAAGCTTTAACAGACTTAATGATTTCAGAGAGTTTTAGTTTTTGTTTTTCATTCATAAAACCTAAAATTTCAAATCTTTGAGGGAGACATACTATTCTTAAAAACAGAAGATAGCTAAGGTCTGAGTTAGTTAATCGCACGCGAACTAACCTGACGCTCTTAACAGGGTCTTAGAGGTACAACCTCTATTTAATCCTACAAAATATTGCAGGACGCAATTTGACGCTCCTTTGGTAGTTCTGTTTCGCTTATGAAGGGCAGTATCTACTCCACGGCGATAACACCGCAGTAACACCACTATAGTATGTCCCCTCAAAAATATAATGTAAAAGCGGAATATTCTATAATCAGGTTTAGATAAGTTAAAAGCAGAATCTTAATTAGTCAGTATTAGATAAGGAATTTCTGAGAGAGTCTAAGTAATCTACCTCAGTGGGGAGATGCAACAGGGCATGACCCCCGTGGTGTTATAGACTAGAAAGACTTTAGACTCTCTCATAAAATTGTTGACGGCTTATCTTGTATAACTTTCTCTCGTGCGGCAGTTTCATCGCGGACTAATTCGTTCCACGAACTATCCCACGGCACAAAGCATTGGCGGCGTATCGAGCCGATGGTCTCGCCATTGATGTCCTGGGAGTTTAGCCATTGACATAGCCCATCTCTTAGAGATATGACTGGATGTAACTCCAATGGTGTCATAGGAATATAAAGACTTTAGAGCTTAAATCTTCGAGCTTCTGCGGTGCTTCCTACATAACCTCCCTTGATTTTCTCTTTGCGCTTCCACTTTCTATAGTAAGCTTCCGCGAGACGCTTCACGTCTTTTAAAGGCATATCTGGAGGTATGATAAGAATCGGGGGAGGTTTTAAAATTCGAGACATAAGAGCCTAGTTTAAAAAGCGAGTCTTCGAGCTAGGGGTGAGTTTTTTTCGCTGCTCTTTCAAGAACTTCTTTAGCTACTGTGGAAGCCGCGAGTTCCCATGCGTCCTGCATATCTCTACTTTGACCTTCAAATAATGGAAGGGGTTCGCCCTTAATATTCTTCCACTTACGGTGCTGACAGTAAGTATTGTATGCTATCTCACCAAGACTCGATATTTTAGGAGCTTGTGGGGAAGTTTCGTTAGACATAGATAATTAGGTTTCACATGGACGTGAAGAGTCCCAGCGGCGCCTTGCGCCGACGGTAGGTTTCTAACTTATAGAGGGCGAGTCTGCGAGCTTTATCTTTCGTTCGCATGATACAAGGGCATTTTGTGCTTTCTTCTGGCGTTCAGTAAGGTTGTTTATATTTACTTGAACGTAGGTGTTACCTCCACCTAACTTTCCTAGCGCGGCTCCGTTCATTGCTAGGGAATCGTTTCGGCCTTTCTTTTCGTTCCAGAGGAAGATAGCTGCTTTAACGCGAGCCGCTGGGTTGTCTTCCGCATAACGAACTACTCCCATAAGTGCAGATTTTATCTCTTTAAATTCCGCGTCATTAACATCTTCATTACCTAAAGGTGAATTAAGAACTCCATTGACGCAGGACGTGTCGAGGCTTTCTCTGTAGAGCCGCGAGTGTGTCCATAAGATGCTCTTTACATAGCTCTCATCTAGCTCATATTGCTCAGCTATGTCAGTAACTGACATACTTGCGACTTCGTATGCTGAAACAATTTGTTCATACTCTAGAGTCATAAGACCTAAGTTGTGGAAAGCTTATCTTCTAGTTACTAAGGAGCAGAAAGCGTGCCTAAGATGACTTATATAAAATCCGAGTCTTCGAGGATGCCGGGAGGATTTAATATAAGATGTAGTATATATCTATAGAGTTAGTTTTAAGGGTTGAGAAGTTTAATTTTAGAATTTTATAAGAAAACCTTTAGGTACGGAACCTAAGGCATTTCCGGGAGCCTACCCCTACCTAAACTTCCAGGGACATGAGTTAAGGCTAAGACTTAAGGGCTATGTGAGGAATGTTTACAAAGCTAGTTACCTAGTTATAGAGCTAGAGCTAAGTTGAGCCATTTTGTCTCTATCTATAGAGCTAAAGTCATTTTAGAGACAGTTTGTCTCTGAAGTAATCTCTCTAGTTATAGAGCTAAAGTCGATTAGGGACAAATCGTCTCTATCTATGGTTTGAGATCATGTGTGATTTTAGACCCCAGCATAAGGGGTGCCAGTCTGTGAGCGTATGTAAACCCTTGTGCATCAGCATTGCATCTGCATAACTTATAACATACATTGCATAGTTTATATGCATACACAGACCAATCCTACACTCTCCTAAACCTAAGTAGCGACAATTTGACACACCCCTCTAAATCCACCCCTAAACCTTCCATAGACTAACAAGTTCTATAGGCTAGCCGCAGACGGCTTCTACAGACCACAAGTTTATACAAGTCTGACCACCTTATACAACCTATTTGGCACGCAACGGCTCCTAGCGGCCGCAGACGGCCCTCTTATCGGCTCTTACAAGCCTTTTGCAATGCACTTGCAATGCATCTGCAAGACTTTTTGGCATCGAACTTGCTCCAAAAAGTAGGTGGGCACAACCCACAGTAGGCTAGGCGCGGACACCTACAACTGGTAGGCACCCGGCTACTTGGCACGGCGCTAGCTATAGCTACCTCGACGGCAAATGCTAAATAAGATCAAGATATGAGCAAAGACATGGTAGAGGCATATAGCAATATAGACGTAACAGTGATGTTACGCCCCGATTGCATAGACTGGTATCGTCAGAGCTGGCCGAACCGAAGCGGCATGACTCTCGGCGAGTCAAGAATATCCAAAGATGGATATGTCGAAATTACCGAAATCTACCGTGACGGCAAACTAGTTGGTCGTCGCTACGACATGTACTACTAAATTTATGTCAGACACTACACAAACGACACCAGTGGAGTCACCCAAGACTCCAGAGGCTCCTAAGGTCCCACCAGACCTTACTAGTCTTCCCGCGACTGACGTTATAATCAGCCGAAATGGCTTCGACTTAGTTTTTACTAAGGTCGAAGGAAAACGTGAAGTCACTGGCAAGGATGGAGTGAAGCGAAAGCTTAGCTTCCTCTCCAGCGACTTCTCTAAGCTAAAATTGACTGAAGTCACTACGTGGCTAGGTGACAAAGTCACCTTAGCCTGGTTACAGGCAAAGCTCGACCAAGCTGCCCAAAACTTGACGGCAGCCTGCTTTAGCGACAAGGACGGAAAGTTTAGCCTTCCAAACTTCGTCAAGGGCTGCACCCAATTAGACGTGCGTGGCATGTCAGCGGCAGAAATTCAGGATGAACTCTTAGCCTTAGGTAAGTCTATCGCCACTGCCAAGCCCGAAGAAATCCCGTCTCTAATGGCGAGGTTCACCGAGCTTATGGAGCAATTCCAGTCTAAGAAGCGTGCAAAGGACACTGACTCAACTGAATGAACATGGAAAAACTCAATACTGTGGAACATTGCTCTATAGACCTGCCATATAATGAGGCATTAGAGATACTGCAAAACTCAGTAGCCTCATCACCTAAAGCTACAGCCGAAAAGCTTCTGGCAGACTCCTACAGAAGCGAAAGCTCCGCCGAGGCTATAAAGAGAGCAAGAACGCAACTACACTATCTTGCACGTAGAGCAAACGCAATAGTGACTTATCTACACGCTCTGGAAAAGCTAGAGAAGAGCTAGAATCCAAGCTGTGCTATCGGCTACACGGGCAAAAACTAAAATTATGACATATAAAGAACAACTAATTAGGGGATTACTTGCTCTTGGTTGGAAAGTTGACGACACAAGCGCAAGTAGTAAATACAAAGCTTTCACTTCACCATTTGGTGAAGATCAAAGGCTTTTCGTCGGCTCTAACGGTGCCCTCCGAAGTGGTAGAGTAGCGACACAAAGCCATAGCATCGGTGATCCCCAACATCAAACATCATACTATATCAAAGTCTTAAAAGCTGGAGGAAGTTAAATGACTCCTAACATCCAAGTTCCGCTAGATTGGCTTCTCGATGCCATTATACGGCATAGAGACTTCGCAGTTCTGGACAAGTTAGACGACGAAGAGGTTTTGACCGCGTTGAAGCTTGCAGACCAAACAGAAACCCTCTGTCACCTCGAGGAAGACGCCCATGTGGTAAAAGTTTGGCG
>Ga0209266_1001568_pt1 | contig 15015 bp, 6 predicted proteins | sample GraSoiAngelo_132_FD_185889 | JGI IMG/M metagenome (GOLD analysis project Ga0209266, IMG submission 185889) | Grasslands soil microbial communities from the Angelo Coastal Reserve, California, USA - 14_0929_02_40cm (SPAdes) (version 2) | ecosystem: Environmental > Terrestrial > Soil > Grasslands ...
GCGGGTGATCTCAGTCACATCGGCCAGATCGAGGTCCACGCGCTCGCCGGGCGCCAACGGCCGGGCGAGCCGGGCCGCCTCCCGCGCCGTGGCGCGGAGCCCCGCCGGCTGCGCCGCCGTGTCGGCCGTGAGCGTCACGTCGCCCGGGGCGCGGCCGGCTGGCGGCGCGAGCAGGAGCTTCACCGCCGCGCCTGCCAGCGCGAGCCCTGCGAGCACCAGCGCGGCGCGTTTGTCGTCCATCTACCGACTATTAACGGCTTGCCCGCGACGCGCGGTACCAATACGCCGCATAGATGACCCAATTAACTCGGTGCGTTGTGCGTTGTCCGTTGTGCGTTGTTCATTCCGGTCCAGGCCGCAGATCCGCAGAGGACCGTCAAATACGACGCACCACGCACAACGCACCTTTGTTCAGAAGCTCCGGATCACGCCCAGAGCCACGTCCCCCACGATCTGCAGCGACCGCGCCGACACCTTGTCGATCGTGTCGTCCGGCGTGTGCCACCAGCTGTTGCCGGGTCCGTAGTCGAAGTCCACAACGTCGATGGTGTGGATTCCCGCCCGCTGCAGCGCCACGTGGTCGTCGGTGAGCACCGGGCCCGGCGTCCGCACGAACACGCCGCCGTATCCGAGCTCCTCGGCAGTGCGCCACACGCGCTCGACCACTTCCGGGGCGCCCGCCAGCGAGTTCTGTTCGACGGCGATGCGCAGCCCCGAGTCGCCGACCATGTCGAACAGCACGGCCAGGAGCGGTGGATAGCCCGCCGGCTGGTGCGCCGCGAACCAGCGCGCCCCGATGAGCACGTCGCTGGTGTCGGCGAAGTCTCCGTAATCCTCACCGTCCACGAACAGGAGATCCACGCCGATGCGCGGCGGCTTGGCCTTGAGCGCGTCGGCGACGCCAAGCAGGACCGCGACGCCGGAGGCGCCGTCGTTCGCGCCGGGGACCGGACGGCGCCGATCGGCGGGCGAGCGGGCCTGGTCGGAGGTGGGGCGCGTGTCCCAGTGCGCGAGGTAGAGCACGCGTTCCGCGGCGGCCGGTTTGAACCGTGCCACGAAGTTCCGGAGGTGCAGCGTCGTGCCGTTACGGAGCCGGTGCGCGATCTCCTGCACGACCACGGTGTCCGCGCGCTCGCGCAGCCGCGCCAGCAGCCAGTCGGCGGTCTGGTCGTGACCCCGGGTCCCGGGGACGCGCGGGCCGAACGCCATCTGCGCCTGGAGGTAGCCGAACGCCCGCTGTCCGTCGAACTGCCCGGCGGCGCCCCCGCCACGATTCCCCACTTCCCCCCCGCTCCCCCGCGTCTGGCTCTGGCACGCCGCCGCCAGCAACCCGACGACCCACACCGCCTGTCTCATCGGATCTGTCCCACGCTCGTGTTGAGTTGGACGAACGCCGTGATGACCAGCTGCGCCGTCTTGCGGTTGATCTGCCGCTCTTCGTTGACCAGATACGCCATCTGCAGCCCGGCGCTGAGCGTCGGGGGGAAGTCCGTGTCCATGGTAAGCTGGGCCTGGGACTGCCGGCTGTCCACGTAGGGGACGCAGGTGGCCCCCCCGGGCGATTGCAGGCACGACCGCCCCGTGGCGACCGACCAGCGGGCGGTGGTCCGGATATCCGTCTTCAGGCGCAGCACGCTGGCCGGGGGCCGGAAGGCGAAGGCGAGCGAGGCGTTCTGCTGGCTGCGTGTGTTCTTGAACCGGTTGCCCGCGTTGCGCTGGTCGCTCGTCGTGACCGAGCGGTCGAACGCGGTCAGGATGCCGTGGATCCACAGCAACGACACCGAGGGCGTGAGGGTGCGGTCGGTGGCGTTATTGAGGAGCCCCGCCGCCGTCGCACTGAAGGAGGCCTGCTCGGAGGCGCTCTGGCGCGTGCGGAACCCGAGCTGGGCGGAGATGTTTTGCAGCACCTTCCCGATCGAGCCGCGGGGCGGGCTGAAGGCCCAGCTCAGGCTCCCGGACGGCCATTCAGTGCTGTGGGTGCGCAGCGGCACCGGGTCGGTGCCGCGCAGGATCCACGTGACCCCATTGGTGTGCTGATAGGTCAGGCTGGTGCGGAACCCGAGCGGCAGCGCGGCCCCGGTAGCGGCGCTCGCGTTGGCGAGATCCGACGCCGAGGAGGCGAACGTCCCGCCGACACTGCGGAATCCCTCGAACCCGCCCCAGGGCACCTGGTAGCCGAGCGCGGGGACGAAACCGGTGCGGCTGAAGCTCGACTGCCGGGTGCGGCTCGCCGCCACATCGATGCCGGTGATGCGGGCGAGCCAGGCGACCGCCCGGGCGCTGTCGCCGAACAGCCGCTGCCCCAGGCGCCGCAGATCGACGCGGGCGCCCACGTCGAGGCGCTGCAGGTTGCTGAAGGCGGTCGGCAGGCGGAACTCGCCGGCGGTATCGCCGATGGTGCGCACGGGGCTGCGGGTATTGGGGTCGCGCGCCAGGGAGAACGTCGTTGCCAGCGTGGCGCGGGGGCGCAGCCACCCCGGCGCCGGGGGCGTGACGTTGAGCTGGGTGTTGACGCCGCGCTGGGTCTCGAGGCCCACGTCTACGCCGAGCAGGCTGCGCCGCTCCAGGCCGGCGAGACGCCCGACGGTCGTGGCGTCGCCGTAGTCTCGAAGATCGCGCTGCGACGACGCGTCCACGAGGAACTGCACGCCCGTCAGCGGCTGCAGGTCCAGCGTGCCGCTGTTGCGCCACAGCCGGCCGATGGACCGGATCGACACGATCGCGGCGTCGGAATCGGTGGCGATGGGCACGTTGTAGGTGGACCGGGACGCATCGCCGGCCGCATACCCCGACCGGAAGCGGATCGCGGCCGGGTTGACGCGGATCGCGGCGGCGAGGTGGCGCAGGGGACCCGGGAGCGCCACGCGCACCGGCTGGGGGGTCAAGGCGTAATCGAGGGAGACGCTCCAGCTCGACGCGCTCGCCCGGGACAGGCTGGTGCGGTCGTCGCCCGAGGCGTACGAGCCGCCCACGGACACCGGGTCGAGCAGCCAACGGCCCAGGGCGGATGCCGACCGGCGCACCCGCCGCAGCCCGAGGGTGTAGGCCGCGGCGGTCGAGCGCGGCGTGCGTAGTCCGGTGAGCGCGTCCGCCCGGATGTCAGTGCCGCCGAGGTACAGCGGGGCGCTCGCCGTGCGCGAGTAGCGTACGGTGAGCGGGGCGGCGAGCCCCCAGCCGTCGGGGAGAAAGCGCTCGAGGCGGACGGTGCCACCGACACTCGCGGCGTCGTCGGTCAGGTAGCGCGGGTCCTCGCCGAGCTGGCGGAAGTTGGCGTCGCGGCGCGAGACGCTGATGGCGACGTCCGCGAGGTTCGCAGCGGTGAGCGTCACGTCGAGCGCGCCCGCGGCGCCGACGTCCTGGACCACGTCGGACAGCCGGATGTCGTCCACCCACACCTCGGCCTGGTCCACGAAGACGCGGTTCGCCACCCGCAGGATCCCCGCCGCGATTTCCTGCACGGCCGCGAGGTTGGGCGGTGCGGTGCCGGGGTCGCGGACGTGCGCGACGTAGGGCCCGTCGCAGGCGACGTACGCGGAGTCGAAGGGGACAACGGTGCTATCGGGGCAGCCGGGGAAGACGTGCGCCGTATCGCCACGCAGCCACGCCACCTCGATCCGGGCGCGCAACGCGATCCACCGCGACAGGTCCACCACGACTTCCGGCTCCCACGAGCTGGTGCGCGCGGGGATGTGATAGAAGTAGAAATTGTTCTCGTCCTTCCCGACCTTGATGTAGAACTCGAGATCCCCATCCTCCCAGCCCGGACCGCGGCCGCGCGCCCACACCCGCAGCTTCCGGTAGCGCAGGAAATTCTTGTCGCCTTCGGTCGTGAAGCGGTCGTACGCCTCCGCGTGCTCGCCGACGCCGAGCCCGCGCGCCAGCAGCCGCAGCGAGCGCTCGTTGATCTGCGTGGCGCCGATCGTGAAGCCGGCGTCGCGCCGATCGGCCTGGTCGAACACCCCCGGGGGCGGCGTGTAGCCTAGGTCCCGGTTCTCCGTGCTCGCCACCGACGCGATCACTTCGCCCGCGCCGGTGCCGCGGTCGCCGGCGATGCCGCGGATCGGGGTTTCCGCTCGCTTGAGCCACGTGCTGCCGACGAGCCGCATCCGCGAGAAGGCAAACACCACCTGCGGGTCCGCGCCGCCGCTCAGCGTGGGCGGCGCGATCACGGTGAGGCGGAGCGCCTGGATCTGCCGCAGGTTCGGCTGGCCCTGGAGCAGGGTGTCGGTGCGGAACGGGATGCGGTACAGCCGCCACCCCGCCTGGCCACCCGCCGGATCGGGCGTCATCCCGCCGTCGCGCACGAAGTAGCGGTCGTCGCCGATGGGGAACACGAACCGTACGAAGTTCTCAGAGGTGCGCACCCCGGCGACGGAGTCGAGCAGGAAGTCGCCGTCCAGGTCCTCGGTGTCGATCGCGCCGTTGCGGCGGCCGCAGCGCGACCGCAAGTCGCCGAGGAGGTAGGACTGGAGCTGACCGTTCCGGGTCGCGCTGCACAACGGCAGGGTGTCGATCACCTGCCCGGTGGTCGCGTTCTTGATGCCGTCCGTGACCCGGTCGCCGAGCACGCCTTCGTCGTCGATCGCGGCGTTCCAGGAGCGGGTGACGGGGTCGCGCTCGGAGTCGAGCCGCCCCTCGCCCACGGGCCGCTGGCCGTAGTAGGTCGTGTCGCCGTTCACCACGGTGAACGAGTCGGGCTCGAAGGCGAGCGCGTCCTCGAACACCGAGCCGAAGTCGAGCAGCACCGCGGCGCGGTCGGCCCGCGCCGTGCGGCGCCCGTCCTCCCATACCCAGAACTCGAGGTATTCGGTGCGCGTCAGGTCGATGCCGGTCACCGACAGCGACTGGGTGATGGAGCGCCACCGCGGCGCGACGACGTGGGGCTTCACCCAGTTGGGATTCCCGGTCACCGAGTTGGCGAGGCCCAGGACCGTATCGGGCTTCAGGGTGAGCCACAGCACCGGCTCGGCGGACTGGGCCTGTCCGACAACCCGGATGTCCGGGTCGATGTCCTGGGCGCGGAACTGCACCGGGCGGCCGTCGAGGTGCACCGGCAGGCTCTGCCAGGTGAGGAACGCGGCGTCGAGGGGGTTGAACGCCCCGAAGATGCCGAACGGGTCGGCGCCGCGCGCCGTCGTGGGGATGCTCCCCCAATGCCAGGCGGTCTCGTTCAGGGTGATGAAGCGGCCGCCCTCCGCCTCGAACTCCTCGACGTACGCCTGTCCCAGCGGGTTCGGGGAGGGCTTGGAGACGGCGACCTCGCCGGCCACGTTGAGGAACGACGGCGCTTCGGTGTGGACCCCGGGGAGGGCGTCCACGGCGCGGGTCAGCCAACCCGGCTGGAAGTTGAGCCGCGTCGAGAGCCCGCCGATGAAGCTGGCGGACGGCTCGAGGCCCAGCGGGGGCCGGGTGAAGGCACTCTGCTCGCGCTGGAACAGCCCCGTCAGATCGACCTCGCCGACCGTCCCCAGGTCGTAGCGGGCGGCGAGCCCGTAGATCGACGTGGGGGCGACGGCGAACGCCGCACGCTCCTCGAACTGCGCGCGCACCTGGGACGTCCCGGCGCCGAACAGCGAGTCGGCGTTATGGAAGGTCACCTGCCCCGAGGCGTAGTCGATGTCGTAGTCGGCGCCGCGCGTCAGCTGCGTGTTGCCGACGAAGATGCGCTCGCTGCCGTCGCGGATCTGGAAGCTGTTGAGCGACAGCGTGGACCGGTCCTGGGAGGCGGAGACGCTGGCGTGCAGGTGCAGCGTGAACACCGACGGCGGCGCCTGCGCGGCGAGCAGGGCGCGCGGCGTGCGGTACAAGGAGTCGTTGCGCTCTTCCGCGGTGAGCCGGCCGGCGTCCCCGAAGGGCTGCAAGTGCGGGAAGACGACGTAGTATTCGCGCAGCGGCGCGCCCTGCTGAGGATCGCGGGCGCGCGGAAACAACCGGTTGTACTGGTCGAAGGTATTCGGGTCGTTGACGAGTGCGAGCCCCAGGTGCGCGAGGTAGGTCTCCCCGGAGCTCACCGTGCGCTCGCGCTGGTTCACCGTGAGGCCGAGCTGTACCGTGGTGCGGTCCACTTCCTGGCCGCCGACGCGGTAGGCGCTGCGGATCTCGAAGCGGAAGGTCGAGGAATCCGCCGTCACCGCCGGCCGCGGATCGTACACGAGCCGCAGCGTATCGACGCGGGCGGGGTCCTCGGTGGCGGTGACGGGAAAGGTGCCGACGCAGCGCCGCGGGCCCGTGCAGGTCGCCTGCCCCGCGGGGACGTACGAGACCGCGAGGTAGTCACTCTGGTCCAGGCGCGAGGCGAGGGCGAGCCACGCGCCGCTCGGGTCCACGTAGTAGTCGCGGCCCTCCTGGAGGATCTCCCACTGAAACGGACCGGCGCGCTGGTGGGCGCAGTCCACGGCGGCGGTCCCGACGCCGCAGGCGACGGCCCGCACCCCGCCGAGGTTCTGGTTCCCGGTGTTCCCCGGCGCGACCGCCCGCACGCGGTAGACGCGCAGGCTGCGAACGCGCAGCGAGTCGGCGAGCGCCGCCGGGTCGACGCTCAGGATGTCCACCGCCGGGTAGCCGGCGATGGCGGCGGGATCGACGGCGAAGAAGAACCGTCCCGGCTCGTAGTCGAGGTCGCGCTGGGCGCGGTCCAGCGGCTGGCTCGTCGTCTCGCCCACCGTGTACTGGCGGTCCTTGACGACGTTGCCCTTCTGCTGCGCGTAGATGCCGCGCACCTCCATCGCGCCGATCTGGGCGATGGCCTGCACGCCGAAGTTGTTCGCCGGGATCGCCGCGCTGATGAAGCGCGAGGACGGAATGCTGAACGACACGTTCCCCGCCTCCACGCGGCGCAGCACCTCGTCCTCGAGCCCCTCGTACCAGACCTGAAGGTTGTTGTTGGCGTCGAATTCCCGCTGGCTGTCGAAGTCCACGTTCACGTGGAGGCGCTGGCCCACGACGCCGGTCGTGCGGATCGCGTACTGCGGGTTCGGCGTGATCGTGGGAAAGCCGGCGGTGCAGCCGGAGATCGCCTGCTGGCGCTCGAACGCCGAGCACTTCAGGTTGCGGAACTGATCGGCCTTGAGCTCGAAGCGCAGGTTGAGCTGCATCGCGATGTCGGCGTACTGTCCGAACGGGCCGCTGCGACCGGCCCCCTGGAATTGCCGCGGCTCGCCCAGCGGGGGGGCGGCAATTGGAACCACGCCTGCCGGCGGACTCGGGATCTCGGCGGCAGGAGCGGCAGGGGCGGCAACGCCAAGCGAAGAACGCCACCGTGCCCGCACGTCCCGCTCCCAGCGCGCGGCGAGGAGGGCGGCCGGGACTCTGGACCCGAGCCGCCCTCCGGGCTGCAGGGCCGCCACGGGCGGGACCGTGATCGCCCAGGCGGGAAAGCGCGCGACGAACGCGGGGACTCCACCGCTATCGGCGGCGGCTCCCTGCGCGGGGGCGGGGGGTACAACGAGCGGGATCGCGAAGAGCACGACGAGGGCGGGGCGTCGCATCCCTTGTAGCAACCGGGAGGGCCGAATATAATGGCGCGTCCATCCGTGCGCATCCTCAGCCGCTACCTCCTGCGTCAGCACGTGGCGCCGCTCGGCTTCGCGCTGGGCAGCCTCACCGCGTTCCTGATGGTCCAGCAAATCGCCAAGCAGTTCGGCAGTCTGGTCGGCAAGGGCCTGCCGTGGAGCGTGATCATCGAGGTGTTCGTGCTGTCGATCCCGTTCATCGTGGCGATGACGCTGCCGATGGCGGTGCTCGTCGCGGTGCTGCACACGTTCACGCGCCTCGTGGCCGACAACGAGATCACCGCGATGAAAGCGGGCGGCGTGAGTCTCGGCCGGGTGGTCGCGCCGGTGCTCGGCGGCGCCGCCCTGGTGACCCTGGTCGCCCTGGTGTGGAACGACCAGGTCCTGCCGCGGGCCAATCACCGCCTGCGCACGTTGCAGATGGACATCACGCGCAAGAAGCCGTCCTTCGCCCTCAAGGAACAGGTCATCAACGAGGTGACTCAGGGCCAGTTCTTCCTGCGCGCGGCGCGCATTGATCCGGCCACGAACCGGCTCAAGGACGTGACGATCTACGACCTGGGAGACGCCCCCGAGCGCCGGCGCATCATCGTGGCCGACAGCGGCCAGATGGCTTATACCCCCGGCGGCAAGGATTTGTACCTCACCCTCCGCGACGGCGAGATCCAGGAGGTCAAGCGCACCGAGCCCGGACAGTTCAACCGCACCTTCTTCCGGACGAACCGCATCAAGGTGGCGAACATCGGCGACACGCTGACGCGGACCCAGAACGATACCTACCGCACGGATCGCGAGATGTCGCTGTGCGATCTCGCGCGGCAGGTGCGTATCGCGCGGAGAGAGGAAGCGCGCGTGCACGTCGAGGCGCGGGCGGCGGTCGCCGCCGACCTGCGCCGGCTCGCCGGCCTCCCGGCCGCCCCCATGACGCGGGACCCCGGCGCGGACGGTCCCCGGGACGGACTGGTGTGCCGGGTGTGGGGCGGACTGATCGCGTGGCTCGCGCCGCGGGAGGCGGAGGCCGCGCAGGTTCCGGCCGCCCAGGCCCCCCCGCCGACCCCCAACCCGCTGCTGGTGACGCCCGGCGCCGGACTCGGCGAGGACACCCGCGCCCGCGGGGATCGCCAGCGCGCGGCGGCGTACGCGGTGGAAGTGCACAAGAAGCTGGCGATCGCCGCCGCGTGCTTCGCCTTCGCGTTGCTCGGCGTGCCCGTCGCCCTGCGGTTCCCGCGCGGCGGCGCCGGCGTCGTCATCGGCACCAGCGTCGCCGTGTTCGCGATCTATTACATCGGCCTGATCGGCGGTGAGGATCTCGGCGACCGGCTCATCGTCTCCCCGTTCGTCGCGATGTGGATCCCGAACTTGCTCTTCGTGGTCGTGGGGCTCGCGGGGCTGTGGGTGATGCGGCGCGAGGCGCGCGGCGGGGACGTGCTCGGCTGGCTGCGCCGGCGGGGGAAGCGCGCGTGAGCACGCTCGACCGCTACGTGCGCTGGCAGTGGAGCCGCGTCTTCTTCGTCGTCATGCTCGGGTTTCCGATCCTGGTCATCGTGATCGATCTGACCGACAACCTGAACAAGTACCTGAGCAGCGGCCTCTCTAAGGGCGCCGTGGCGCTGGCGTATGTGTACGGGATGCCGGAGACGATGTTCCTCGTGTTGCCGGCCGCGGTGCTGTTCGCCACGACCTTCACCGTGGGGCCGATGGGCCGGCACTCGGAGATCACCGCCGCGAAGGCGGGCGGCATCTCATTCCTGCGGCTGATCCGGCCACTGCTCCTGCTGGCGGGCGCCGCGGTCGCGACGGGGTTGATCCTCGGCGAAGCCGCGCCGGGGGGCTCGACGCGGAAGGCCGAGCTGCTGGGCTTGAAGCAGGTGCGGGCGCGGGACTATCGCCCCAACTTCGTGTACCGCGCCGACGACGGCTGGGTGTACGTGGTCGGGGGGCTGGAGGTGCGGCCGCGCACGATGCGCGAGGTGGTCCTGGAGCGTGAGGGCGCGGGCCCCGACTACCCGACGATCCTGATCGCCGCGCAGCAGGCCCGCTACGCCGACACGACGCGGCGCTGGACGCTGGCGCGCGGCCAGCTGCGCTATCTGCTGGACGCGGGACAGGAGCGGGCGTTCGCGTTCGACTCGCTGGTGCCGCGCCACCTCGTCGAGCGTCCCGAGGACCTGCTCGCCGAGCCCAAGGCCCCCGACGAGATGCGCTACGCCGAGCTGGGCCGGTACATCGACGCGCTGGCGCGCAGCGGCTCGGACACGAAGAAGCTGGTGGTGGAGCGAGCGCTGAAGATCGCGATCCCGTTCACGTGCCTCGTGATCGCCGTGTTCGGGGCGCCGCTCGCCATGACCAACCCCAAGAGCGGGGCCGCGTGGGGGCTGGCCGTGAGCCTGGCGACGACGTTCGTGTTCCTGCTGCTGGTGCAGCTCTCCAAGGCGGTGGGCGCGGGGGGCGTGCTGCCGCCGACGTTTGCGGCGTGGTTCCCGAACCTGCTGTTCGGGGGCCTGGCGGTCTGGTTGCTGAGAAAGACACCGACGTAGAGGGCGGAAGAGGACGGTAGAGGGCGGTAGAGGTTGAGGCAAAGCGGGGCCGGGCGCCATAGCCGACCCCGCTTGCGCTTCTACCGTCTTCTACCGTCTTCTACCGCCCTCTTCAGAAGCTGTACCTCATCCCCACCTGCACCTTCCAGCGCGCGTCGTTCAGGTTGTGATACTTGATCGGCATGCTGTTGCTATTGAGTGCGTAGATGCCCCGCTGGTTCACAGTATCGTACCCGGTCCGCGAGAGCAGGCTTTCGTTCTCGAAATTCCCAGCGGCCGCGACGTGCACCGTCTTGACGTCGCCCCAGTTGTTGCGAATGCCGATGTTGTCGAGGAAGCTGAAGGTGTTGAACAGGTCCGCGGTGAGCTCGATGTTCTGGCCCTGGAGCGTCGTGAACGCCTTCGCGAGCCGCAGGTTCAGGAAATTCATCCACGGGTTCTGGCACGAGTTCCGCGGCAGAATCCGACCCCGGTTACGCTCGAGGCACGACTCGTTCTTGATGTAGTTGTCGAGCTTGCTCCAATCAGCGGGGTTCTGGAGCGTGATGTCCGCCGCATTGCGCGGCACATACACGAGGTCGTTGCTGCCGAGCCCCTCCCCGTTAGCGTCGTTCGACACCACGTACCCGTACCGATAACCGTTTTGGCCGCTGTACACCACGGAAAGTGCGACGCCGAATTTGATATCAAACGTGGCGCTCGCGGTGATTTTGTGCGGAATATCGAACGTGGACGGCCGCAGGTTGCGGTCGGTAATCGGCCCATCGAGCGGCGTGAACTGGTAGTTCGAGTTCGCGACGCTCGAGGTAAGCGAGATCAGATCGTAGGAGCGCGCGTAGGTGTAGCCGACGTTGAATTGGACGCCGTTGCTGAACCGCTTCTGAAGCTGGCCGGTGAACGAGTAAGCGTAGTCACCGCTACGGTTGGTGTGCCGCAGCACGCTCCCGAAGCTCGAGGTGAGGCGGCTGGGGGTGGTACTGGTACTGGTGGGACTGATCGTCCCGTACAACGGTCGTCCGCCCTCGCCGGCTGACGTCCCGACGATGCCCCGGAGGTTCACGTCGTACATATAGAACTGGTTCAAGCCGCGGGTGTACAGGAAGTCGAATGTCCCGACCACTCCCCACGGCATCTGCCGGTCGAGGCCGAACGCGGCTTTGAGGTTCTGCGGCAGCTTGAAGCTGTGGTCGAAGTACACCACCGACGTCGCTCCCGCCGGGGCGGGGGCCGAGCCCGGCCCCTCGTTGCCGCAGAGCTTGGGCTGACTGTCGGGGTTGATCCGGAAGCGTGGCACGGTGTCGTTCGTACGGCTCGTCGTAAAGTTCCCGTCACAAATCTGGGTCACTTGCTCGAGACCGGTGTTGCTGTACGCATTCGACACCCACACGTACGGCGGCCGGCCGCTGAACACCCCCACGCCGCCGCGCATAATGGTGGACTGGTCCCCCTTCACGTCATAGTTGAACCCCACGCGCGGCGACCACAGCGGATTCCCCGTCGGGCTATTGCGCGTGTTCACCTTCAGGACCGAAATGTCCAGGGCGTTGTTGAACGCGGGCTTGTCCATGAAGGGGACGTCGAGCCGCAGGCCGAGTGTCACGTTCAACCCGGGCCGGGGAGACCAGACGTCTTGGACGTAGCCTCCCAGCTGCTGTACGTGGAAGTCCGCGTTCGGGCCACCGGCGCGGAGTGGCAATGCGATCTCGTAGCGGAACGGCGTCCCCGCCTTGAGGGCCGTCGTGTCGCGGAAGCTCCAGACGCCGTACGAAGCCGGGAAGAATACGTTGAAGAAGTGGAAGAACTCGTTGTGTGTCCCGACTGTGATCAGATGGCTGCCCGTCGGGAAGGTGAAGTTGTCCGTGACCTCGTAAATGTCCTGATCGAGCAAGTTCCCCTGGGAGAACCGGTCCGCGCCCGCGGCGATGTTGACGGTCGGGACGGCGGTAGGCGATACCGGCTGCCCCCGGTCTCCGCCGACGAAAATGAGGGGGGCGCGATTGGGAAGATCGCGGTGGTCGCGGATTCGCTGGTAGCCCAGGAGCAGCTCGTTGGACGCGCCGCGGGCCAAGGTGCTCGCGAGCCTGCCACGCAGCGTGTTCGTGGTCGTGGCGAACAGGTAGCCGCTGTTGGACAACTGGTAGCCGTCGCGGAAGCTCGTGGCGTTCGCCGTGTTGTGGGTCAGGACGTCCTGCGCGGCGTCCACGTAGTTATAGGACACCTCGGCATGGTGGTTCGGGGAGATCTCGCCATTCAACTTCGCGAAGATGTTCTTGTCTGGGTTGCGCTGGTTCGGGGCCGTCAGGCCACCCGCGTCGAGTCCGTATTGCGTCAGAAGGATCTGTTGCACGCGGGTCGCGGTGGCGTAGCGGATCCCGATACCTACCGAGTCCGCTCCCCCCGTGGTATCGGACCCAATCACCGCACCGGTGAACGGCGCCACCCGGTGCTGAACGTCGACGGAACCGAAGAACTGCAACCGGTCACGGAGAATTGGTCCACTGATTGAGCCCCCGTACTGGGTCTGCGTAAAGTCCGTCTGAAGAGGTACCCTGGTTGTGATGCTGTCCCGCTGGGGCACGGAGTCCCGCACAAGCCCCTGGTTCTGCAGGAAGCCGAACAGTGACCCGTGGAACGCGTTCGAGCCCGACTTGGTGACGGCGTTGACGAGGCCGCCGGTGAACCCCCCCTGCCGCACGTCGAACGGCGCGATCAGTACCTGGTATTCCTTGATCGCTTCGACGGAGATCGGATGCGCGTTCGCCTGGCCGCCGGGCGTGCCACCGGCGGCGAGCCCGAACAGATCGTTGTTCACTCCGCCATCCACCTGAATGTTGTTGAACCGGTTGTTCTGCCCACCCAGGGAGGTGCCAGGCACGCCCGATGATACAACCTGCGGAACGGTGCTCACGAAGTCGGTGAAGTTGCGACCCAGCGTGGGAAGCCGATTGATCACGTCCCCTCCCACGGTGGCCGATGCGCCGGTCCGTGACGGCGACAGCAGCGGGTTCTCATTCCCCGACACCGTGATCCCCGCGACTTCCACCGCCGTGCGCTTCAGGGAAAAGTCGCGCACGAAGCGCTGGCCCAGGGCGAGCGTCACGCCCGTCGCCTGCTCGGGCGCAAAGCCCAGCGCCCGCACCTCGAGCGTATAGGGCCCGCCGACTTGCGCGTTCTCGAAATAGAAGCGTCCGTCCGAGGACGAGCGCGTGGAGTAGCGTTGGCCGTTGGAGGTGTTAATGAGGTTCACGACCGCCTGCTCGACGGGCGCATGGCTCTCGTCCGTGAGGCGACCGCTCACCGCCGCCGAGGTGACGCCCTGCGCCGCCACGGGGACGACGGGCAGGAGCGCGGCGAGGAACGCGAACACCGCGACCCACAACGCATACCGCTTCATAGGCGTTCTCCGGAGATGAAACCGAATCGAGGGAAAGACCTAGGGCGCGGTAAATGTGTCCCGCGCCCGGAAGATCGTCAAGGAACTCTGCGGCCGCGCAGGAAGACGTAATAGACGGGGATGCCGAGCAGAATGATGCCGAACGCGAGCCCGGTGGGTCCGGGATGCTCGCGCAGCGCGTTGCCGAGGATCAGGAAGCTCGCGAGCACGAAAAGCACCGGCACCACCGGGTAGCCCCACACACGGACCGGCCGCGGGCGATCCGGTTGCCGGCGCCGCAGCACCAGCACCGCGGCCGCGGCGAGGGCGTAGAACGGGAAGATCGCTACGACGAACTGGTCGGCGAGCTGCTCGAACGTGCGCAGCAGCACGAATACGACCCCCAGAAGCGCCGTCACGACGATCGCCACCGACGGCGTCTGGAAGCGCGGGTGGACTCGGGCGACCGCCTTGAAGAACAACCGGTCCTCCGCCATCGCGAAGAAAATGCGCGGCGACGTGAGGATCGATCCGAGCAGCGTGCTGAACGTGGCGACCATCACGACCACGGCCACGAGCCCCACGCCGATCTGCCCCACGATGAGCTGCGCCGCATCCGCCGCCACCAGCGGGGAGTGGGCCATGCGGTCGATCGGCAGCAGATACAGGTAGGTCGCGTTGACGAGCAGGTAAATGGCGATCACGCCCGCCGTGCCCAGCAGCAGGGCGCGCGGCATGTTGCGCTCGGGGTCGCGCACTTCCCCGCCCACGAACGACAGGTCGCCCCAGCCGTCGTAGGCCCACAGCACCGACACCAGCGCGAGGCCGAACAGGCCTGTACTGGGGGACCCGGCGGCCTGCGCGAAGTGCGCGAAGTCCCCCTGCCCCGCCGCGAAGCCCAGGACCACGAGCAGCACGAGCGCGCCGTACTTGGCGCCGGTGGTGAGGTTCAGGAGCAGCGAGCTCCAGTTCAGGCCGACGTAGTTGACCGTCGCCGTCGCGGCGATGGCGGCCGCGGCCACCCAGTGTACCGTCGTAGCGTAGGGCTCGATCTCGGGGTTGTAGCCCAGGGAGCGCAGCAGGTACTCGGCGAACGGCGTCGCGATGGCGCCCAGCGCCGACGCGCGGATCAGCACCAGCTCGGTCCAGCCGAACAAAAACGCCGGCAGGCGCCCGAAGCCCTCGCGCACGTACACATAGACGCCGCCCGAGCGCGGGTACATCGCCGCGAGCTCGGCGTAGCTCAAGGCGCCGCACAGCGCCAGCACGCCGCCCAAGACCCACACGGCGAACATCGGGCCGGGGGCGGGCACGCGCGCGGCGATGATCGCCGGCGTTCGGAAGATGCCGCTGCCGATCGTCGAGCCGACGAGCACCGCCACGGCGCTCCACAACCCGAGGCGGCGCGGCAGGCGGTCGCCCCAGCGGTCCGGGATCGAAACGTGCGATGCCGACATGAGGAGCGAATATACAGATCCTTCGCTCACGCGCAGATCCTTCGCTCACGCGCGTACCGCGCGTTCGCTCAGGATGACAGCTTCGGGCGCCGTAAATAGGGAGAGAGGGGTGACTGGGGGGGGTCTCTTCTTCTCTT
>Ga0209266_1001569_pt1 | contig 15010 bp, 11 predicted proteins | sample GraSoiAngelo_132_FD_185889 | JGI IMG/M metagenome (GOLD analysis project Ga0209266, IMG submission 185889) | Grasslands soil microbial communities from the Angelo Coastal Reserve, California, USA - 14_0929_02_40cm (SPAdes) (version 2) | ecosystem: Environmental > Terrestrial > Soil > Grasslands ...
CCCCACGTCACGACGCCCTCGGGGAGGTCCGCTCGGATGCCGCCGTTGTTCATGATCGCCACGTCGGCTCGGCCCGCGGCGCGCTGCGCGTCGGCGATGAGGCGTCCCAGACCATACTCGTCGCCTGCTCGCTTGAGCGGGAACTTGAGTCGAGCGACGGTTCGCTCCGAGATGTTGCGAACGGCCTGCTGCTGGCGGCCCAGCGCGTCGGACAACGCGACATTCGGTGTGACCTGGTCGGCATACGGCGTGACGAGCTGTACGCGCGCCTCGCGCCGCCCGCCGACGCGCACGAAGTCCACCACGCCGATCGAGCGCCCACTCGACTGTGCTTCCACAATGGGAATACCGTGGACGACGGTGTTGACCCGCATGTGCGTGTGACCGGCAACGATCAAATCGACGGATCCGGAATCGAGCTGGCGTGCGACGTCGAGGATTTCGCCGTGACAGGACGCGCTGTTTCCACCGCCGATGCTCGAGTCGCACAACGCCCCCACGTGCGCCACGACGATGACGTAGTCGGCGGCCGCCCGCGCCTCCGGCAGATAGCGCTTGATCGCCTGCGCGCCGTCCCCGAACGCGAGACCCTGGATGTTGCGCGACGCGGTGCTCGTGGGCGTCTCCGTCGTCGTCAGGCCGATCACGGCGATCTTCACGCCGCTCTTCGTCACGAGCTTCCAGGGCGTCGCCCACTCCGGCCGCGCGGTGCCCGCGGCGTTCGTGATGTTCGCCGAGAGGAACGGGTATTTCGCTTCGCTCATGCGCGCGCGCAGGGTGTCCAGCGACCAGTCGAACTCGTGATTGCCGATCGCCGCCGCATCGATGCCGAGCGTGTTCATGGCGTCGATCGTCCCGCGCCCGAATGTGGCATTCGACAGTAGCGTGCCCTGCATCTCGTCGCCGGCGTCGAGCCGCACGGAGGTGCACCCGCAGGCACGAGCGAGACTGTCGAGCCACGGCTTCAGCGCCGCCACGCCGCCGACCGGCCGTCCCTGCGACCAATCCCAGACGCGCGGCTCGAGCTGTCCGTGGAGGTCGCTCGTCGTGAGCACGCGCAGCAGCGTACTGTCCCTGGCGCTGACCAGGGTCGGGGCCGGCGCAAACGCCGCGCGCGCGGCTACGCGTGCCGGATCGGGGATGATCGCCCAGCTCGGCCGCAGATACGCCGTCGCCTGGATCGTGCGGACGCGGCGGATTTCCTCGACCAGCAGCTCGCGAATGTCTTCACCCTTGTCGTACACGACGCGCGCGTTCGCGAGCATCGAGTAACCGCCCCCTCCGGCCTGGCGATAACTGTTGACCGCCATGGTGAAGCTGTCCGTCGGCTGCACGATCCGGCCTTCGTAGGCGAGTCCTCGGATGCGCTGCCCCGCCGGCCGGGAGAGATCGACGTTGTAGACCACGCCGCTCACGACGTCGTAGTTGTAGCCCGCGACGCTGTCATTGATGATCGGTTGGCCGGGCTCGTAGGTGCGGAAGTAACGGGCCGAGTGCTCGAGGTACTCGCGCAGCTGCTGGCCCGAGATCCGCACCCCGCGGAGCGTATTCTCGTAGGGGTAGATCCCCGAGACGTCGCGCTGATGCACTTCGCCTTCGGGCAGCCCCGGTTGGATGTCGAAAGCCGCAGCCGCCGACAGCTGCGCCCCCGCCCGGCGGCGCTGCACCTCATTGATCAAGTCGAGCAGCGGCGTGTCTTGCACCCGTGCGTAGCGGGCATCGAAACCGGGTGTGGCGGTGCCGAGTGGAGTACCCGCCCACTGCCGCGCCGCTTCCTGCGCGGCGCTGAACCGTTGCGTGAACCGCGGTAACTCGGGCACGGTCGTGAGCGGGATCAGGTCGGCATGGATCCTCGTCACGCGCCAGCGGCCCTCCTCACGGCTCAACGACACGTGTATCACCGACAGGCTTTGGACCCAGTTCTTCGGTTGCACGAAATGGACGCCGTTGATCACGCTGTCGCGCATTTCGCGGTGCGTGTGTCCGACGATCACGATGTCCGGCTTCGGATTCACCGTCGCGAGCGCGGCGGCGTCGTTCTCCGCGCCCACACCGGTCGTGTCGTAGCTCGATTCGCCGAAGCCGCTGTGGATCAGCACGACCTTCACGTCGGCCCCTTCGCCCTCCAGGCGCGCGAGCGCCGAGGTCGTGGCGCCGGCGATTCGTCGCACGCGCACGCGCCCCGCGGCGAGCTGGCCTCGATCCCACAGCGTCGTGCCCGGCGTCGTGAAGCCCGTGATGCCGACCTTTACGGCGCCGCGCGGCAGGATCACCGTCTTGGGAAACAGGGGCGTGCCGGCCGAGTCTTCGACGTTCGCCGAGACGTAGCGGTAGGTGGCCTGGGTAGCGGCCCGGCGCAGGAAGTCGACCCCGAAATCGAAGTCGTGGTTGCCCGGTGTGACGACGTCGTACTGGAGGGCGTTCAGCGCGTCGACGATCGGTTGCGGCTGCCGTTTGTCGTAGCGGCCGAAGAACGTCGCGAACGGGTTGCCCTGCAGCAGATCGCCCGCATCAACCAGCACGACCTGGCCGGGATAGCGGCTGCGCAGTGTTTCGAGCGCTGTGGCGGCGCGCGAGAGCCCGCCCGGGGCCACGGCGTCACGAACGTAATCCCATCCAAACACCCGGCCGTGCACGTCGGTCGTGGCGACGATGACGATATGGGCTGTGTCAGGAGTTGAAACGGCCTGGAGCGCGAGCAGGAGTGCTGAGAAGAGATGCATGCTGAAAGTTGCGAAACGAGCCGTCGCCGCGCTACCACGTGTGCGTCCAATCGTGACACGGGATTGACGAAGAATTCGCGTCCTCGTATCGGTGGGCCCATCTTTTTAGCACGCACCATCGGTTTCTCACCACTGCCGAGGAGCTCCCATGCACCGACATCCCAGACAATGGCTGTTCCCGCTCGCGTGCGCGCTCACGTCTCTCGTGCTGACCGCGTGCCGGCCCGACGAGCCCGCCGCACCAGCGCCGTCACTGTCCGCAGAGCGGCTCAACCCGGACGCACCTGCGGCCAGAATCCCCGCCCGCCTGCAGCATCTCGTCGTGATCTATCTCGAGAACCGCAGCTTCGACAATCTGTACGGCGAATTCGCGGGTGCCGACGGGTTGAGCAACGCCGCGGCGACGAGCACGCAGGTGGACGCCACCGGAACAGCGTTCGCCACGCTTCCTCAGGTCTCCGGATCACCCTTCCCTGCGACGTTGCCGAATGCGCCGTTCCCCATCGAGGACTACGTCGCCGCCAACCTGCGGATCCGCGACCTCGTGCATCGCTTCTATCAGGAGCAGCAGCAGATCGACGGCGGCAGGATGGACAAGTTCGCCGACGTCAGCGACGCCAAGGGCGAGGTCATGGGTTTCTATCACACCGGTCCGCTACCACTCGCCGCGGAGGCCGCGAACTACACGCTGTGCGACAACTTCTTTCATGCAGCGTTCGGCGGCTCATTCCTGAATCACATCTGGCTGATCGCCGCGCGCACGCCGGTCTTCCCCAACGCGCCGAGCGCGCTCGTCGCCCAACTCGGGTCGGACGGCTCGCTCATAAAGGACGGCGCTGTTACGCCCGATGGGTATGCCGTGAACACGTCGTTCACCGTCAATCAGCCGCATCCTGCTTCCGTCCCCGCGGCCAATCTCGTTCCGAACCAGACATTCGCGACGATCGGCGACCGGCTCTCGGAGCACCACGTCAGTTGGGCCTGGTATTCGGGCGGCTGGGACGATGCACTGGCCGGTCACGCCGACCCGCTGTTTCAGTTCCACCATCAGCCGTTTGCCTACTTCGCGAACTACGCAGACGGCACCGCGGCGAAGGCCGAACACCTGCGGGACGAGAGCGAGTTCATCGCCGCCGCGCAGGACGGCAAACTGCCGGCGGTGTCGTTCGTCAAGCCGCTTGGCCCGCAGAACGAGCACCCCGGGTACGCCGATCTCCTCACTGGGGAGAGCCATGTCGTCGACCTGATCAAAGCCGTCCGGAATGGCTCGGACTGGCCGACGACCGCGATCATCATCACCTACGACGAGCACGGCGGTTTCTGGGACCATGTACCGCCGCCCATCGTGGACCGTTGGGGCCCGGGGATCCGCGTGCCCACGCTCGTGATCTCTCCGTTTGCCAAACGCAATTTCGTCGACCACCACCGCTATGACACGACATCGATCCTCGCGCTGATCGAGAGCCGTTGGCGTCTCGCACCGCTAAGCGATCGTGACGCCGCCGCCGAGAACATGGCCAATGCCTTCGAATCGGCGCGCGATCGTTGAACGTCAGTAGAAAAGCGAGTCGGGAGGTTCGATCTCCCGACTCACCCCGTCGTTTGCCGAGTCCGCTGTCCCCCAAAGTTCGACGTGACACATCACACGACGGTCGTCGCGACGTCGCAGTTGTGTTTCAAGCATTCGTTACGCTACCTTCCCGCCTGTTCATGGGGACCGACACCGGAGCGGTGCACCGCATCCTCGTCGTCGACGATGAGCCCGACATCACGGCGCTCGTCGCCTATCATCTCGCGAAGGAAGGCTATCGCGTCACGACCGCCGGCACCGGTGCGGACGCGCTGCGCTCGGCCCGCGAAGAGCGCCCCGATCTGGTCGTCCTCGATCTGATGCTGCCGGGGCACTCCGGGTTCGAAGTCCTCGCCGAGCTGCGGCGCCGCGACGAAACGCGCGATGTGGGCGTGCTGCTCCTGACGGCCCGCAAGGATGAGCCCGATCGCATCAAGGGGCTGTCCCTCGGCGCCGATGATTACCTCGCGAAGCCGTTCTCCCCCAAGGAGCTGGTCCTGCGCGTGGGCGCGATCCTGCGGCGCCTCTCGGCGCCTCCCGTGGCGGCCGGCGGCCGCCTCGTCGGGGGGCCGATCGTCCTGGACCGGACGGCCCATCGCGTGACCGCGGACGGGAAGGAAGTCGAGCTCACCGCCACGGAATTCAAGCTGCTCGAGCGCCTGATCGAGCGGCGCGATCGCGTCCAGTCCCGCTCCCAGCTGCTCGAATCGGTGTGGCAGGCGCAGCCCGACATCCAGACACGAACCGTCGACATGCACGTCCAGCGGTTGCGCACCAAACTCGGCGCGGCCGGCGACTGGATCGAAACCGTTCGGGCCGTGGGTTATCGGTTCCGCGAGCCGGTCGTCCCGCTGAAGCGGCCCACGCCCGCGCCGCGGCGCCGTCGCACATGAGACTCGCCACGCGACTGTTCGCGAGCATCGGGTTGCTCGTGGCTGCCGCGGTCGTCGGTTCCATCCTTGCCACGGACCTCCTGCTGCGGCGGCACCTCGAGCAGGAGATCGCGACCGAGCTGGAGCGCGAAGCCCGGCTGGTGGCCGCGCTCGCTCCGTCGGATTCGACCCGCTGGCCCGACTACGCCGCGCTCGCCGGCGCGCGCCTGTCACGCCGGGTGACGCTGATCGATCCCGAGGGCCGCGTTCGCGGGGACACGGAGTTCAGCCGGGACGCGCTTCCGCGCTTGGAGAATCACTCGAACCGCCCTGAGGTCCGCGCGGCGTACGATTCCGCGCGCGGCGTCGGAATGAACCAGCGGTTGAGTGCGTCCACGAATGAACGCCAGCTCTACGTGGCGGTCCGCGACGGACCACCCGGGATTGCGATCACGCGCGTGTCGACGACACTGGCCGTGGTCGACGCCCAGGTCCACGCAGTACAGCGCGCCGTGGCGGCCGCCGGGTTGCTCATGCTGGTCGCGGCGGGACTCGTCGCCTGGCTTCTCGCCCGCGTCCTCGCGCGGCCGCTGTTGCTCATCGCCGATGCAGCACGGGACATCGCGGCCGGCCGCGCCGCGGAATTCCCCGACGTCCATGTGCCGGAGCTGGCGCATCACGTGGACTCGCTCCGCACCATGCATCATGAGCTCGAGCGGCGCTTCGATGACCTGCGCCGCGAGCGCGAGGAATCCCGTACGCTGCTCGAGGCGCTGTCGGACGGCGTCGTCGCGGCCGACGAACGCGGAGCCATCGTCTCGGCCAATGCCGCCGCGCGCCGCCTGCTAGCCTACGGGAGTACTCAGGCGCTGCCGCCGTTGGGCGAGCTCTTTCACGATCGTCCGCACCGCACGCTGATGCGCGAGGTGCTGGCGGGAGGAGTCGTCGAACGCCGCGAGCTGGATCTCGGTGACCGCACGGTCGTCGTTTCGGCGCGGCCGCTCGCCGAAGGCGGGACGTTGCTCGTGCTGAGCGACGTCACAGACCTGCGACGGCTCGAAACGATCCGGCGTGACTTCGTGGCGAACGTGTCGCACGAGCTGAAGACGCCGCTCACCGCCATCGCCGGGTACGCCGAAACGCTGGCAGCGGAATCTTCGGAGTCTCAGGCTGCGGGCTTCGCGCAGACGATCGTCGAGAATGCCCACCGCATGCAGCGGCTGGTCGACGACCTCCTGGACTTGTCGCGCATCGAATCGGGAGCGTGGGAACCGGAACCGCAAACCGTCGACGTCGAGAGCGCCGCACGCGAGGCGTGGGCGCAGTTCGCCGAGCGGGCGGCGAGCCGGAAGATCGCACTCGAAACAGCTACGAATTCGTCGTCGGTCCACAGCGACCCCGAAGCACTGCGGCAGGTCTTCACCAACCTGTTCGACAACGCATTGCGGCACACGCCGTCTGGCGGCCGGATCCGAGTCACGGCGCAGCGGGTTGGCGATGACACCGTCGTGCGAGTCACCGATACGGGGACGGGCATCCCCGCCGATCACCTCCCGCGCATCTTCGAGCGGTTTTATCGCGTCGATCCGAGCCGCTCACGCCAGGAGGGCGGAACAGGGCTCGGGCTCGCAATCGTCAAGCACCTCGTCGAGGCACATGGTGGCCGCGTTGAGGCTGAGAGCGAGCTCGGGCGAGGCACCACAATCCTTTTGTATTTCGCGACTTAGCCCTCGTTACACAGCCGTAACCCAGGCGTCACAGACCGTTGACCGCGCACGCGCAACATTGGCGCGTGCGAATTGCGCTCGTAACAGACACGTACACGCCGCAGGTCAACGGCGTCACGACAGTGGTCGTCCGGATCGCGAACGTGCTCCGGGAATTCGGCCACAAGGTTGTGGTCGTCGCACCGCGGTATCCCGGCCACCCGGCCGCGGATTCGCACGAGCTGCGAATCCCCTCGGTGTCCTTTCCGCCGTATCCGGCCATCCGGCTATCGGTGCCGAAGTTCGGGGCCGTCGCGCGCTTCCTCGATCCGTTCGAGCCCAACGTCGTGCACGTGGCAACGGAAGGTCCGTTGGGTCTCACGGGCCGGCGCTACGCGGTGCGGCGCGGCATTCCCCTGGTCACCTCATATCACACGAACTTCCCGCAGTACGCACGGCACTACCGCGCCGGCATCCTCGAGCCGCTCGTCTGGAAATGGCTGCGCTGGTTTCATCGGCCCGCCGTGCTGACGCAGACACCCGGCGAAGCAGTGGCGAGCGAGCTGGAACGCCGCGGCATCGGACGGCCGATCGTCTGGGGACGCGGCGTCGACACGGGGCACTTCAATCCCGGCCGGCGCAGCGCGGGGTGGCGTCGCTGGCTCGCGGGCGGTGACGACACCGCCATCGTGCTGCACGTGGGCCGGCTCGCGCGCGAAAAGAACATCGACGTACTCGCCGACGCGTGGATCGCCGCGCGCGCGCGGGTTGGGCAGCGCGCGACCTTCGTCATTGCCGGTGAGGGGCCAGAGCGGCGCCGCCTGCTCGCCCACCTGCCCTGGGTTCGTCAGCTCGGCTTCCTCGATCGCGACAAGCTCGCGGACGTGTATGCGAGCGCGGACATCTGCGTCCTTCCGTCCCGGACCGAGACATGCGGCCTTGTTGCGCTCGAAGCGATGGCTTCCGGTTTGGCCGTTGTTGCCGCCGACGCGGGCGGATTCCGCGAGAGCATCACACACCGGCGCAGCGGTCTCCTCGTGTCACCGGACGACGCGGTCGGATTCGCGTCCGAGATTCTATCGCTCGTGATCGCGCCACAGCGGCGAGCCGAAATCGCCACGGGCGCGCGGGCGGGGGCAGTCGCGCGCGATGTCGCCCCCGAGAACCTCCAGCTGCTCAAGCAGTACGCGAGCGCAGCCGGTCTCGCAGGCGCGGGAGTTGCTCCATTCGCCGCGTAGTCTCTGTCGACCGTCTGATGCGGTGGCTCACGCATCTCGGCGGCGCGCGCGTGACGATCGGTATCGGCTTATTGCTCGTCGCGGCCGGCGAGCAGCTGCTCGGTCTTGCCGCCCTGTTTGCGCTGACGACCTCACACCTGGCGGTACAGGTGTTGAAGCGCGCCGTGGCTCGGCCACGGCCGTGTGATGCGAACGGGCGCTTGCTGGCGCTGATCGATCTTCCGGATCCCTACTCGTTTCCCTCTGGGCACGCGGCAGCGGCGACGGCCGTGAGCGGTACCGTGGTGATCGCGCATCCCCTCCTCGCTCCAATTCTTCTGCCGGTTGTCGCGCTGATCGCGATTTCACGCGTGTCGTTGCGCGTCCATCACCTCAGCGACGTGATCGGCGGCGTGGTACTGGGCCTGGCCGGCGCGATCGGCGCCTCCGCCCTCCTTCTGCACTGACTCTACCGTACGTGCCCGGCGGCGGATTGCACGGCCGACCGTCCGGGTGCCCAGGTAGCGGAGGCTTGTATGGCTCCGCTATCTGTTTTTTTCGGGACGTTTGTTACCATTCCGTGACAGGGTCGACGTATCCCGGTGACCACGCCGGGCGAGTTTTGCCGCGTGGTCGATGGGTTTATCGCTCACTTCTCTTGAGGAGATCACCGTGCACGCAAGACTCGCCTTTCGAGCGCTCGCGGCCGTCGCGCTGAGCGCGCTCACTGCGTCCGCTATCTCGGCGCAGACATCCGCCCAGCAGGCACCGCAGGTGTCCGTCACGGGCGTGGTTTACACCCAGTACCAGTACTCCGACGCGCCCATTGCCGCCAAGAGCACGTTCGACATGACCCGGGCATACGTGAACGTCCTGGGTCGGTTCTCTAACGGCATCACCACCCGCGTCACGACGGACATCATCCCCAGCGCCGCCGCCCCGGGTCAGGTCATCCGGCTCAAGTACGCCTTTGCAGCGTGGACGCCGACCGGCAGCAGCCTCACCTACAAGCTGGGCATGATTCACACACCGTGGGTCGATTTCGAGGAGACCCTCTGGGACTACCGCATGCAGGGCACCATCGCCGTGGATCGCAACCCGATCGGCGGACCAAGCACCATGACAGCGGCGGACATCGGTGTGGGAGTCGACGGCCATTGGAACGGTGAGCGGATAAACGGCCAGTTCGTGATCGTGAACGGGGAGGGCTACTCGGGCGGCACCGGCGACTTCCGTAAGGACGTCGAGGCCCGTGTCTCGGTGCGCGTCCAACCCACCAACGACAATAGTCGCGTCGGCGGCCTGCGGGTCTCGGGGTACGCTGGGATTGGCAAGGCCACGGGCGGAGCCGACCGCAACCGGTACCTGGGGATGCTGTCGTATCGCACGCTGCGGTACACGCTCGCGGGTGAGTTCGTCTCGGTGAAGAATGGGGCGGTCACTGGGAGCATCATCAGCGCCTTCGGCGTCTATCACCTCGCCTCGTCCAGCAAGGTCGCGTTCATCGGCCGTGTGGACGTGTTCGATCCCAACACCAACGTCGCCAATGACGGCAATACCCGCATCATCGCCGGTGCGTCATACCAGTTGTCCCCGAACGTGCGCCTGCTCGCCGACCTCGATCGTTTGAAGGCCCAAGGCGCCGGAAACGCTGTCAATCAGGCGCTGTTCCAAGCGCAGTTCGTGTTCTAATTCGACCCTGACCGAGGACGACCCTGTGAAGACCACACGCACCATCGCCCTCGCCGCGCTGCTCTGCGCCGCCGCTCCCGCGGCGGCGCAGGTGCAGCTCAACGGCGCCGGCGCGACATTCCCCAACATCATCTATTCGAACTGGATGCTGACCTACAATAAGGCGCATCCCGACGTGCAGTTGAACTATCAGTCGATTGGCTCGGGCGGCGGCATTCGGCAGTTTTCGGACGGCACGGTCGATTTCGGCGCCACCGACGCGCCGATGACCGACTCGGCCATCACCGCGATCGGCGGCAACGCGCTCCACATCCCCACGGTGCTCGGCGCCGTCGTCGCCGCGTACACGCTGCCGGATGTCTCGCAGCCGGTTCGCATCACGGCGGACGTGCTGGCCGACATCTTCTTCGGCAAGGTCACCAAGTGGAATGACGCCCGCCTGGCGAGCACCAATCCCGGCGTCACCCTGCCGAACCAGGACATCATCGTCGTGCATCGGTCCGACGGCTCGGGCACGTCGTTCGTCTGGACCGACTACCTCTCCAAGGTCAGTCCGGAGTGGGCGCAGAAGGTTGGTAAAGGCCCCTCGGTGAACTGGCCCGTGGGTCTCGGTGGCCGGGGCAACGAAGGTGTCGCCGCGACCGTCCGGCAAACCCCGGGCGCGATCGGCTACGTCGAGCTTGGCTATGCCTTGATCAACAAGATGCCGTTCGCGGTGCTGCGGAATCAGGCCGGCAACTGGATCACGGCCTCGCTCGAGTCGGTGACCGCCGCCGCCGCGGGCGGCATGAAGGAAATGGGCCCGAACACCGACTTCCGGGTGTCCATCACCAACTCGCCGGGGGCGCAGGCTTACCCCGCGGCGAGCTTCACCTGGTTGCTCGTCCACAAGACGTACAGCGACACCGCCAAGGCGCGGGCGCTGGTGCAGTTCATCTGGTGGGCAGAGACTGAAGGCCAAGCCAAGACGCACGAGCTCGGCTATGCGCCGTTGCCGCAGGAGCTGCGCCCCTGGATTCAGGCCCGTTTGAAGACTGTGTCGGCGGGCGGACGGGCGGTTTGGAAGACGGCAGAGTAACTGGCTGACGGCAGGACATAGGACGGCCTCCCGGTGCGCTTTCAGGGGCATCGGGAGGCACGCCCATTTGTAGTGACAATTCCGTTACACCGTCGTGACGGACAGTCCGTAAGCCGCCGGTAGGTTTCCCGCGCGATGACCAGCCTCCTCGGCAGAGATCGCAGCGATCGCGTTTACCGGCGCGTGCTGACGGGATTTGCGCTCATCCTGCCGTCCCTGATTCTCATCATCCTCGGCGTGCTGTTCTTCAACGCGCTGCCCGCCCTCGAGCGATTCGGCCCTTCGTTTCTGTGGACCTCGACATGGGACCCCGTCGCCGAGGTGTACGGCGCCGCACCGATGATCTTCGGGACGCTCGCTTCGTCAATGTTGGCGCTACTGATCGCGGTTCCCCTCGCGCTCAGCGTGGCGATTTTCCTGACCGAGTTCTCGCCGCGGTGGCTGCGCCAACCGGTCGCCTTCTTAGTCGAGCTGCTCGCCGCAATTCCGAGCGTGGTGTACGGCATGTGGGGAATCTTCGTCCTAATTCCGTTCCTGCGGAGTTACGTGGTTCCCCCGCTCAAGGCGTTGTTCGGGTGGACGCCGTTCTTGCAGGGCGTGTTCTACGGCAATTCGCTGCTCGCGGGTGGCGTGATTCTCGCGATCATGGTCGTGCCGTACATCGCCGCGGTATCGCGCGAGGTGCTGCTGGCCGTGCCGGCGAGCCAGCGCGAAGCGGCGCTCGCCATGGGCGCGACCCGCTGGGAAGCGGTGCGCTCTGCCGTACTGCCCTATGGTCGCGCCGGGCTGATCGGCGCGGTCATCCTCGGACTCGGCCGCGCGCTCGGCGAGACGATGGCCGTTACCATGGTCATCGGAAACCGCCACGACATCAGCCTGTCGCTGCTGCAGCCGGCCTACACGATGGCGGCGGCGATCGCGAATGAGTTCAGCGAAGCAACGACGGCGACCTACCAATCCGCTCTGATGGAGGTCGGGCTCCTGCTGTTCGTCCTGACCGTCACGGTGAATGCGATCGCACGGATTCTGATCTGGCGGGTCGCCCGCGGCGCAGCCGTGGGGAGCAAGGCGCTGTGAGCGCATTCCGGCGGCACCTCACCAGCCGAGTGATGACGGCGCTCGTGGTCGTCCTGTCATTCACCGCGGTGCTCGCCCTCTTGCTCATCCTCGGCAACCTCATCGCGAAGGGCGCGTCCTCCGTCGACTGGGCGTTCTTCACCCAGAGTCCCGTCCCCGCGGGCCAGTCCGGAGGCGGCGTGGCGAATGCGATCGTCGGCACGGCCGTGATCGTCGGTCTCGCCGCATTGATCGGCGTGCCGATCGGCGTCGGCGCGGGGATGTACCTGGCCGAATACGGGGGGGGACGGCTGGGTTTTTTGGTGCGGTTCATCGCCGACGTCCTGAACGGGACGCCGTCGATCGTCGTCGGCATCGTGGGATGGACGTTCATCGTCAAGCCGACGAGGCACTTCTCCGCGCTGGCGGGGAGCGTGGCCCTCGCGATCCTGATGATCCCGATGCTGGCGCGCACCACCGAAGAGATGGTGCGTCTCGTGCCGAACTCGCTCCGCGAAGCGGCCCTGGCTCTGGGATACGCGCGCTGGCGGACGTCGCTGAAGATCGTGGCGCGCACGGCGATGGGCGGCATCGTCACCGGCTGTCTCGTGGGAATCGCCCGCATCGCCGGCGAGACGGCACCCCTGCTCTTCACGGCATTGGGGAACCTGAACTTCACGCTGAACGTCAACCAGCCGATGCAGACCCTGTCGCTCCAGATCTACGTCTACGCCACGGGGCCGTTCGACGAATGGCACCGGCTGGCGTGGGCGTCGGCACTCGTGCTGATGGGACTCGTGCTGATCATTTCTCTCGCCGCCCGCTGGGTCACGCGGCAACGCTATGGTAGCATCCGCTAACACCCGGCTGCGGCTCGAGACGTCGCGCCTCACGGCGCGGTTCGGACAGCATCGCGCGGTGCGGGACGTGTCGCTCTTGTTCCCCGCGCATACCGTCACCGCGATCATCGGCCCGTCAGGGTGCGGCAAGAGCACCCTGCTCCGCTGCCTCAACCGCATGCATGAACTGACAGCGGGCGCGAGTGTCGAGGGCGAGGTACTGCTCGACAACGTCAACATCTATGCCCCGGATGTGAACCCGGTCGAGCTGCGCCGCCGCATCGGGATGGTGTTCCAGCGACCCACGCCATTCCCCACGATGTCGATCTACGAGAACGTTGCCGCTGGATTGAAGGTCAACGGACGTCGGCCGCGGCCGGAAGTGGACGACGCCGTCTCGCGCGCGCTGCAACAGGCGGCGCTGTGGGATGAAGTGAAGGATCGTTTGCACACGAGCGCGCTCGAGCTCTCCGGTGGGCAGCAGCAGCGGCTCTGCATTGCCCGCGCGGTCGCGCCCCAGCCGGAAATTCTGCTGCTCGATGAACCGACCGCCTCCCTCGATCCCGCGGGAACGCAGCGCATCGAGGAGCTGTGCCACGCGCTGAAGCGGCTCTATACGATCGTGATCGTGACGCACAACATGCAACAGGCGGCGCGCGTCTCCGACTACACGGCGTTCATGTATCTCGGCAGCCTCATCGAGGTGGGACGCACGGAAGAAATCTTCACCAAGCCGAGGGTGGAGCAGACTGAGGCGTATATCACCGGAAGGTTTGGATGAGGACTGCGATGGGCCGGCGGGCGGATGGGCCGATGGGCGGCACTGCACGGGAAGAACGGCCCGTCAGCCCATCCGCCCATCCGCCCGTTCTGGAGTCGCAAGCCTACAGCTTCTGGTACGGCCCGACCCAGGCCCTGCACGACGTCTCGTGCGCCATTCCGCGCAACGCCATCACCGCCCTCATCGGGCCGTCGGGCTGCGGGAAGACGACGTTCCTGCGGTCGATCAACCGGTTGCATGACCTGACACCCGGCGCCCGGCACGAGGGCGACATTCTGCTCGACGGCGGCTCGATCTTCGCGCCCGGGACCGATGTCGTCGCATTGCGCCGCCGCATCGGTATGGTGTTCCAACGGCCCAACCCGTTTCCCAAGCCGGTCTACGACAACGTGGCCTACGGTCCGCGACTCAATGGTCTGGCGCCGGCAGGCGAGCTTCCCGACCGCGTCGAGCGCGCCCTGCGGCAAGCGGCATTGTGGGACGAGGTGTCGGACCGGCTCCGTGAGCCAGGGACCGCGCTCTCGGGGGGGCAGCAGCAGCGGCTGTGCATCGCGCGTGCGCTGGCGAACGAGCCGGAGGTTCTGTTGATGGACGAACCTTGCTCGGCGCTCGATCCGATTGCGACCCAGCGCATCGAGGAGCTGCTGGTCGAGCTGAAGCAGACCTACACGATCGTGATCGTGACACACAACATGCAGCAGGCAGCACGGGTTGCAGATTACACGGGTTTCTTCTACGTGGGCAACCTCGTGGAATTCGGCGCGACGCAGCAGGTTTTCACCCGGCCCGTCGATGAACGGACCGAAGCGTATATCACAGGAAGGTTCGGATGAACGCACAAGCCACGAGTCATCGACATTTTCACGACGAGCTGTCGGCGCTCAAGGTCGCGCTGCTGAACATGTCCGGCGAGGCCCAGGCGGCACTCGCCTCGGCGGTCGACGCCGTGCTGCAGCGGGACGGGGACAAGGCGCGCGACGTCATCGCCGGCGATCGAGACATTGACCATCTCGAGCTCGAAGTCGAGGAGACGGTGATCCGGCTGCTGGCCACCCAGCAGCCGATGGCCCGCGACCTTCGATTCCTCACCGCCGCGATGAAGATCTCCAACGACCTGGAGCGCGTGGGCGATCACGCCGTCAACATCGCGCAATCGGCGGAGCGTCTCCTCGCTTCCCGACCCATCGTCCCGGAGCCCGAGCTCCTCGAGATGGCGCGCCAGGCGCGCACGATGCTCGCCGACGCGCTCGACGCGTTCGTGCGCGGCGACGCGCAGGCCGGCCGCGCGATCTGCCGCCGCGATGACAGCGTCGACGCTTTGCACGCGTCGATGTTCCGGATCCTGCTCACCCACATGATGGAGGATCCGCACATCATCGGCACGGCGATGGAGCTATTTCTGGTGAGCCGGAACCTCGAGCGCGTCGCGGACCTGGCGACGAATATTGCGGAGGACGTCGTGTTTCTGGTGGAGGG
>Ga0209266_1001570_pt1 | contig 15009 bp, 17 predicted proteins | sample GraSoiAngelo_132_FD_185889 | JGI IMG/M metagenome (GOLD analysis project Ga0209266, IMG submission 185889) | Grasslands soil microbial communities from the Angelo Coastal Reserve, California, USA - 14_0929_02_40cm (SPAdes) (version 2) | ecosystem: Environmental > Terrestrial > Soil > Grasslands ...
GGCCAGGATGCTCTCCACCGGCCGCGGTGCCGCCAGCAGGAGATCCAGGTCGGGGTTCAGGAGCAGGGCGTTGAAGCTGAAGACAAGGCTGCTGAAAACCAGAACAGCGGTGTAGGCGAGGAAGGCCAGGCTCAGGATGTGCAGGTCGTCGACCCGCACGGGTACCCGGTGGGCCGCCTCCACGGCGAGCCAGGTGATCAACGCCTCCCACAGCCAGGCGAGCACGATGACGGCGGCGGCGACGATGGTGCCCGCGATTCGGCTCGGCTTACGGCTGCGGATGGTCTGGTTAAGGAAGATCTGCAGCTGGGTCCGCCACAGCAGCAAGCCGACCTCGAGCCCCTGCATCAGCGGGCTCGAGCGGTTAGCTTTCGAGTCCACGCAGCACGGCGCTGACGTCCTCCTCTCGGCTGCCGGTCAGCTCGAGGAAGATCTGTTCCAGCGACTGTCCATCCTGGCCGACCATGTGGCGCAGCTCCTGGAGGCTTCCCATCGCCACCAGCCGGCCGCGGTTGATGATGGCGAGGCGGGTGCACATCCGCTCTGCGATCTCCAGGATGTGGGTCGAGAAGAAGACCGTCTTTCCCTCCTTGCAGAAGTCCTGGAGGATGTCTTTCATCTGGCGGGCGCTTTGCGGATCCAGGCCCACGGTGGGCTCGTCGAGGAAGAGAACCTGAGGATCGTGCAGCAGCGCCGCGGCCAGCGAGACCTTCTGCCGCATGCCTCGGGAGTAGCCGGAAAGGAAATCGTTGGCCCGCTCCCGGAGGTCGAAGAGCTTGAGCAGAGCGTCGATGCGGCGATCGCGAAGGCGGGGCTCGACGTGGTAGAGGTCGCCCGAGAACTCGAGGAACTCGCGGGCGCTCAGCTTGTCGTAGAGCGTTGCCGCGTCCGGGACGTAGCCGATCTTCGCCTTGGCCCGCTCCGGCTCCGCCGTGATATCGATCCCTGCCACGCGGGCACTGCCGGACGTTGGTCGCAACAGGCCAACCAGCATCTTGATGGTGGTCGTCTTGCCCGCCCCGTTGGGACCGAGGAATCCGAACAGCTCCCCGGCTGAGACCTCCAGGTCCAGGTCCTCCACCGCGGTCAGGCTGCCGTAGCGCTTGGTCAAAAGGCGGGTGGAAAGCACCGCGCCCCAGTCTAGCGGTGGACCGGGCGCAACCGGCCCCGAGAATGGCCCTTTCGGCGAGGCCGCCCACGAATTCAGCCTGAACTCAGCCCGCCGGCAGGTCAGTCGTTACAGGTTTTGCACCGTTACAGCGTTGTTGCCTTGAAGGTCGACCCATACCTTCGAAGGCCGAACAGCATCATGGAGCCAGAAGTGCAGGAAGGGGAGCTCGGCACCCTGGTTAGCAGCCCCGAGTTCGCCCGGATCGTGGATCGGTTCCAGGCCACGACCGGGCTGAGGCTCCAGGTCTTTGACCTCGAGGCGCATCCGCTCACGCCGGTCGAAGACTATCCGCGCTACTGCCGGCTGCTGCAGGAACGCAAGGCCTGCCCCCTCTACTACGACCGGGAATTCCTCAAACGCGGCGAGGAGACGATGGGGGTCTGTAAGTCCGGCGTGGGTCACTTCGTGGCACCGGTGCGCGACGAGAAGGAGGCGCAGATCGGCGCCGTCCTCGGACCGGCGGTGAAGTTTGCGCCGAACTCCGTCGAGGAATTTGCCGAGCTGGCCTTCAAGCTCAAGATTTTTCCGGACGAGCTGATCCAGGCCGCCGACGCCGTCCAGGAACGCGACGCGGAAAAACTCCTGGGCGCCGGGGAGCTGGTCTCGGTGGGCCTCACCCTGCTGGCGGAAATGCAGGCGAAGGAGCGGGTCACCCACGCGCTTCGCCGATTGCAGTCCGAAATCGCTGAATCAAACGCCCAGATGCTGGCGCAGCACATCGTCGAAGCCGTGCTTTACCTGACTCGCGCCGACTATGCCCTCGTCTTGATGATGGACGACAACGGGTCCGACCTCGCTTCCGGCTACGATCAACCGGCGCCCGACGCGCTGGTGGAGGCGAAACGCCGGCTGGTCGCGGGCATCGCGGAGTGGGTCAAGCACGCAGATCGGACCGTGACCGTTCCTGACATTTCGAAGAGCGCGTGGTCCCGCTACCTGACTGACGACGCGGTCAAGACCGGCAGCATCGTCGGCGTTCCAATTCCCGCGCAGAAAGGCACCTCGACGTTCGGCGCGATCGTGGTTGGATTCGATCGTCCCCGCGAGGATCTCGAAGAGCCGCTGACCGCGCTGCAGAGCTTCGTCGCCGAAGGTCTCTATGCCCTGGTTATGGGTCGCAAGCTGATCCAGGCCGAGCAGCTCGCGCTGCGCGACACGCAATCGGGCGCCTACAGCCAGCGGTTTCTCGAGGACCTGCTGGAGAACGAAATCAGCCGCGCCTCACGCCACAATCACGATCTGGCCATCGTGCTGTTCGAGATCGAGACCTACGAGGTCTTACGCGGCAAATATGGCGAAGCGGGGCTCGGGCGAATCCTGCGCGAGTTCGTGGGCGTGATCCGGGCCAAGACCCGCCGGGTCAACGCCCTGGCTCGAATCCGCGACGGCCGGTTTTGCCTGGTCATCCCTGAGGCTGACCGCGCGGTCGCCGTCCGGCAGGCGGATCGCCTCCGCCCGGCGCTCGAGGAACATCCCTATGCCGCGATGCCACACGGCGACATCGTGCGGCTCTCGGTGGACACCGGCGTCGCCGCCAGCGAGCGTGGCAAGGACGACCGTACCGCGCTGCTGGCGCAGGCGCTCCACAGCCTCGAGCAGTCCCGTGCGGAACGGCGCGTGCGCAGCTTCCAACCCTGAGCCCGCCGGCCCGGCAGACAAACCGGGTGATTGACTGGCCGCAGCTCAGGCCATGGCCTGATCGCCCCCTGCCCGCGCCGAGGCGAGCATAGTACTAAGGATGAGAGTCCTGATCACCGGTGGATCGGGCTACATCGGCCGGCGCCTTGCGGCCAGCCTGGCCGCCGACCAGCACGAGGTCATCAGCCTCAGTCGACGTCCCGAGACCGCACCGCCTCAGTCGGGCGTTCGCTTCATCAAGTGGGATGCGCGCACAGCCGAGGGCGATTGGGTCAACGAGCTTGCTGGAGCCCAGGGGATTGTCAACCTGGCCGGCGCCAGCATCGGAAAGGGTCGATGGACGCGACAGCGGATGGCGCAGATCCTGTCCAGCCGGCTCTCGGCAACGTCGGCCATCGTTGAGGCCATCAATCGCACGCCGGCCGACCGCCGTCCATCGGTGCTTGTCAACGCATCAGGGATCGACTACTACGGCAACCGTGGCGACGAGCTCGTCACCGAGGAGAGCGAGCCTGGCGACTCCTTCCTGGCTCGGGTCAGCCAGCAGTGGGAGGCCGCGGCGCGCCAGGCGCAACCGCTCGGTGTGCGCGTAGTGCTGCTTCGCACCGCGCTCGTCTTCGGTCGCGGTGCTCTGGCTTTTCGACTGCTCACGCTCCCGTTCCGCGTGTTCGCCGGCGGGCCTCTGGGCGACGGCCGCCAGTGGTTTACATGGATCCATGTCGATGACCATGTAGGGCTGTATCGCCTGGCGCTGGAGAATCCACAGGTCAGCGGACCGGTGAACGCGGTCGCCCCTGACGTCCGGCGGCAGCGGGAGGTTGCCCGCGAAATCGGCCGGGTGCTGCACCGCCCAGCCGCCGTTCCGGCGCCCACGCCGCTGCTTCGACTGGTGCTCGGCGCGCAGTCCCACCTGCTGCTCGATGGCCGCCACGCCGTGCCGGCCAGGGCCCGAGCCGCCGGCTATGCGTTTCGGTTCGCGGGCCTCCACGAGGCCCTCGAAGACACGCTCGGGGCTCGCTGATACCGCGGCTGAAACCGCTCCAGGAGGCGATGCCCGCCCTCTCCTACTCGTCTTGACAAATACACGGATTTGTGTAAGGATGGACAGCGTTGTCGCCGGCCACGTGCCTCGAGGAGTGCCCATGCGCCCATCCTGGAAGCTTGCCCTCATCGGGGGCGAGGTCACCGTGCTCGCCGCCTTCACCGGGGTCGGGATTCACCTGGTGATGCAGCCCCACCGCGACGCCTTTCGGCCACCGCCGATCACGTTGCCGACTGTCAGGCCGGCCGTCATCCCCACGGTGAACACGCCCCTGCTGCCGCCCCGTCCGGCGACGTTCGCATCGCCGAGCCAACCTTCGCTCGGGCCTGAGCTTCTGCGAAAGCTCGGCCGGCAGGATCAACACCTGCTTGTCGAGCAATGGGACATGCTGCGACGTCTCACCGGGGCGATCGAGCGCTATGTCGAAGACCGCCTCAGCGAGCCCTTCGAGCCCAAACGCTGATGGATCAGCTCAAGCACCTGATCGACGTCTGGACGAGCTATGCGCAGGGACTCACCGGCAGCATCGGCGCCCTGGCATTCGTTTGCGCGTTCATCTGGAAGATGGTGGCGATCGAGCCTCGGAGTGTGATGGAGGCCAAACGCTGGATCGGCCGCATCGTCTTTGGCACCATCGGGGTGGAGATGGCCGGCCTCCTGGTCCGGGTGCTCGTGGACTCGGTCAATCATTAGCCGGTTTGAAATCCCCGCTGGTCTGGATGCGCGGTGATCGACGCCTTCTCCGGGCTCGTTACCGGCTTCTTGACCAACCTCATCAACGATGTGCGGGATTCGATCGCCGGCACGGTCGAGACCTACCTGCTCAGCACCCACGACCTTTCAACGCTCACGCCGCGCCCACTCACGGACGAACCAACCCTGCAGGCCATGTTCCACCTGACCCTGGCCATCGCGGACCTGCTGCTGGTGCTCGTCTTTACCTGGGCCTTTCTCCGGAGCCTGTGGGAGCGCAGCTTTCGGGCCCACTACACCCTAAAGGCGATCCTGCCGCGCGCGATGGCCGCGATCGTGATGGCTCACTTCGCGCTGCTCTTTGGCCAGATGGCCATCGACCTGAACAACGCGCTAGTGCACGCCATATGGACCCAGCCCTTACCCGGCGGCCCAGCTCGCCTGCCCTGGATGGACCCGATGACGAAGGGGTTCGGAATGCCGTTGTTCCAGGTTGCCGTCCGGCTGGCCATCGTCATCATGCTGGTGATCGTCGCGTTTACCTACGTCGTCCGCTTCGCTTTGCTCGCCGTCCTGCTCGCGGTCGCCCCACTGGCCGCCATCTGCATGATCCTTCCAGAAACCAAGCACTATGCCCAGTCCTGGCTGCGACTGTTCGGGCTCACCGTGTTCATGCAGTTCGGCCAGGTGCTGGTGCTGCGTTTCGCGAGTATGTTCGCCGCCGATTTCACCGGCGGCCCGATCGAGGCGCTCTACGGCGCGGCGGTCCTCTACTTGCTGATTAAGGTACCTGGCCTGATGAACGCCTCCGCCCACCTCGAGTCGAAGGCCGAGCATCTCGCCGAAGGCCTTGCCAAGCGGGCGGTGAAGGGTGCCATGGCCACCCGCAAAGCCGCCGGCGCATGACATCACTGGTGGCCGGACGCCTGGCGCTGCTCGCGTGGTCCTGGCGGCGGCCCGTCATCGCCGTCGGCGTGGCGTTTCTCCTTGTCCCGCTCCTGCTGGCCGGTGTCGTCGTCGAGGCGCAGCAGACCCAGCCGGGTCCGCTGATTCCGCCGGTGAAGACGGCGACGCTCACCCAGCCTTACGGCTGCAGCGCGCTCGATATCGAGCCCTGGTCGGAGAGCTGCCCGAGCCATCACTTCCACAGCGGGATCGACCTGGCGGCGCCGCTGGGGACCCCGGTGTACGCCGCGACAGCCGGGACCATCACCGTTTACCGCGAGCGTGGTGGCTACGGTCTCTACATTCTGTTGACCCGCGATTCAAAGCTCAGCACGCTGTACGGCCATCTCGACTGGCCGCTCGTACAGCCGGGCGACGTCGTTGCCGCGGGACAGGCGATCGCCCTGTTGGGATCGACCGGCAACAGTACCGGACCGCACCTGCACTTCGAGGTGCGCATCGCAGGTGTGCCGGTCGATCCACTCCCGCTCCTCCGACCTCGGGCTGCGGGAGGTGGTCGATAGCAAGGACGCTGGGATGTCCCTCCCCTGACGGGGGAGGGCAGGGTGGGGGCACTCAACGGAAGGAGAACCATATGGTCAACCGTGTGATTCTGGTCGGCCGCTTGACTCGCGACCCGGAAATCGTCGTCAGTCCCAAGGGGCTCACCATCGCCAAACTCCGGCTGGCTACCAACAGCTATTCGAAAGACGATGACGGGAACCGCCAGGAGGACGTCCAGTACCACTCGCTGGTCGCCTTCGATCGGCTGGCTGCCATCTGCCAGGAGTTTCTGACCAGGGGCAAACTGATCTACGCCGAGGGACGGCTGCGCAGCCACGAGTGGGACGGGAAGGATGGCTTGCGCCGCTACACGACCGAGGTCGTGATGGACCAGATGAAGATGCTCAGCCCGAAAGCCGAAAGCGCTGTCGACAACGTTCAGCCGGTTGCCGAGCCGGTTAGCGCCTGAAGGAGTCGCAGATGATTCCCGAGCCGCAGCCTTACGATCCCGATGATCCGACCTACGACGAGAACGCCGCCGAGCTTGCCTACCTCCTGCCCGACCGGGGGTTTCCGGGCGAGCTCATCGACCGCGACGACTCACTGTACTGACGCCGGCGAGCGCCCCCGAAGATGACCAGCTAGTATTCGCCCACACCGGACCCATCCGGTGTGGTGTAGGCGTGCGGTCTTCGGCCTATTCGCCAATGTCATGAACGATGCCCTCCCGCATCGCTCGAGAACAGGCTGCGCGCGTCGACGGTTTGAAGCCCCTTGCGGAGAGAGCAAGGAGAAATCTCGACGCCGGTGGCAACCTTGAAACAGTCATGGGGATGAGTAGCCGCGAAGCCGGCAAGCGCCTGAGGATGACCAGCTAGCATTTGCCCGATGGCGGTGCAGACGCTCCTGGTTGAGTGCCTCTCAATCCGTGAAGGGCGGCTCCTCATCGAGGAGTGCGATGCCGATGAGCTCGCTCGTCGATTTGGCACGCCGTTCACCGTCCGCGCCGAGTGGATCAAGCGGCCGGAGACCGTCGCCGACATCTTCCGGCGAGACGTCGTTCCGCCGCGACTCACCGCGCGCCAATGACGCTGGGCGTCGGCATCGTGGGCCTGCCGAATGTCGGCAAGACCACCCTGTTCAACGCCTTGACTCGGGCGGGCGCCGGCGTGGCCTCGTACGCCTTCAGCACCGTCGAACCGAATACCGCCATGGTCGAAGTGCCGGACAAGCGGCTCGATGTGCTGGCGCAGATGTACAAGCCCAAGAAAGTGACGCCGACCGTGATGAAGTTTGTCGACGTGGCCGGCCTGGTGGCCGGAGCCAGCCGCGGCGAGGGAATGGGCAACCAGTTTCTCTCGAATATCCGCGAGCTCGACGCGCTGGCCATGGTGGTCCGCGCATTCAGCGATCCGAACGTGCAGCACGTCGATAGCAAGCTGGACCCGCGCCGGGACATGGCGATGGTCAACCTCGAGCTGGCGCTCGCCGACCTCGACGTGGTCAACAAGCGTCGCGAAAAGATCGGCGGCACCGCGCGGCTCAAGCCTGGGGCCAAGGAGAAAGAGGAGCTCGAGCTCCTCGACCGGCTGGCCGCACACCTCGATGAGGGAAAGCCGATTCGCACCCTGAGCTTCGAACCCGAGGAGGCGAAACTCCTCAAAAGCTTCTCCTTCCTCACCGCCAAGCCGGTGCTCTACGTCGCCAACATCGGGGAGGACCAGATCGGAAAGGAGACCCCCGAGTTGCAGGCACTGGGGGCCGAAGCCACGGCTGAGAATGCTGAGGTCATTGCCCTTTCGGCGCGACTGGAAGCCGAGATCCGCGAGCTACCGGATGACGAGGCGGCGGTCTTCCTGGAAGACGCGGGTCTGAGGGAGGCGGCGCTCCCGACCTTCATCCATGCCGCCTATCGCTTGCTGAACCTCGTGACCTTCCTCACCGCAGGCGATCCGGAGGTGCGCGCCTGGACCGTTCGGCAGGGAGCGAAGGCGCCCGAGGCCGCCGGCGTCATCCACAGCGACATCGAGCGTGGCTTCATCAAGGCGGAAATCGTCGCCTACGATGACCTGGTCGCGGCGGGATCCTACGCGGTGGCCCGGGAACGTGGGAAGGTCCGGCTCGAGGGACGCGACTACGTCATGAAAGATGGGGACGTCGCTCTCTTCCGCTTCAATGTCTGACGCCGGCTGGCGTCTCCTGCTTGACCCGCCTGCGGAGGGCGTCTGGAACATGGCGGTCGATGAGGTGCTGCTCGACGGCGTCGCGGCGGGCAGCGCGCCGCCGACGCTGCGCTTCTATACCTGGACGCCCGCCTGCCTGTCGCTCGGATACTTTCAGCCGTTCAGCGTCGTCGACGTCGACGGTTGTCGAGGGCTCGGCATCGATATCGTTCGCCGGCCGACCGGAGGTCGGGCCATTCTGCACGACCGGGAGCTGACCTATAGCGTGGCGCTGCCGGCCTCGCTTCTCGGTCACGACGCCGGCATCCTCCCGTCGTATCGACGGCTCAGCCTCGCGTTGCAGGCCGGGCTCCAGCGGCTCGGCATCGATGTCAGCCTTGCTCCCGAATCGGAGGCGCCCACCCGGGCGGCGCATGGCCCGGCGTGTTTCGACCGCCCTTCGGCCCACGAAATCCTGCTCCGTGGGCGCAAGGTGGTGGGTAGCGCCCAAGTGCGCCGCGCGGGCGCGCTGCTGCAGCATGGCAGCATCGTGATCGAGCCGCGGATCGAAACCCTGGTCGCCTGCCTCCGGCTCGACGAGGACCCGATGACGGTGGCGAGGCGGCTCGGCGGCCGGGTGGCCGGCCTTGCCGAAGCAGGAAGGTTCGAGCCGGCTTCGATCGCAGGGGCCATCGCCGAGGCTTTTGCCCGCGAATTCGATGTCCAGCTGGGGCCGGGCCGCCTGACGGAGGGCGAATCGCGAGCGACGGGCCTGCTGGTGCGGTCGAAGTATCAGTCGCCTGACTGGACCCGGCGGCCGCTCGAGACTGCCCAACAAACAACAAGGACCAGATGAGGAGGGGCATTGCAGCGGCGATGGCAGGACGGCTGCAGGATCTGGCCCTTGTTGGCTCGCGGCTTCGGGTACACCCTATATGTTGTACCCGGCGCCGGTTGTACCACAGCCCATTGGACGTGTCAAGCGCTTATCCACGTTCGCGGTAAACTGCCATCCGCGTAGGAAGGTATGTCCCGAAAGAACAAACGCTCGCAACTCCGAAAGTCCCAGCGTGGCGGCTCGGGGGCCAACCACGCGTCCCGGCCGGCGGGAATTCCGCCGCTGATGCCGCCTGGTCAACCGGGATCACCCGAACCGGTGGCGCCCCCAGCCAGCGCCCCCCTGCCGGTTCAGCGACCCCTTCCTCGGGCTGCACGAGGCCGTCAGGCGACCGGCCCCTTGCCTACTCAGGATGCGGTCATCCCGCTCGATCGGGTGCCGTACTTCCAGTCTGACCTCAGACGGATCGCGATCACGGCCGGTCTGATGTTCGTGCTGCTGATCCTGGGGTCGATCGCGCTTCGCGGCCTGCTCCAGGCGTGACCTTTTCGAGGAAAGCAAGAAACCCGATCGCGTAACCGTTCTGGCACAAGACGATAACAACCTGCCAGGAGGTATGCGTGTTCGACAAGAGATCCCCGCGCGAAGCCGCTCCCATCGTCGCCGAGACGGTGTTGAGCAACCAGATCAAGCTCGAAGGCCGGCTGCAGTCGAGTTCGAACATCCGTTTCGACGGCGAAATGAACGGAGATCTGACCACTGAGGGCGACCTGTCGGTCGGCGAGCATGGTCGGGTCAAGGGCAATGTCGGCGGCCGCAATGTCGTGGTCGGTGGCTCGATCCAGGGCAACGTCAGCACCTCGGGTCGCCTGGAGATCCTCGCGACCGGGAAAGTCTTCGGCGACATCGTGGTCGGTTCGCTGATCATCGACGAAGGCGGCATCCTTCGAGGCAAGAGCGCCGTCCATGGCGAAGAGGCGAATGCCTCGGTCGTATCCGTCGGCGTTCGCACCGAGGTCGCGGTCGCGGCTGCCTGATCCGTTCGCTCTCATTCGTTAGCGGGGCCTGGAATCGTCAGGCCCCGTTTTGTTATCGCCGATACTTACTGTCGTGCTGTTCAGCGGCGATCCGATGCAGTTCGTCATCAATGCGCTCTATCTGATTCCGGCGCTGCTGGTCGGACTGATCGGGCACGAGCTCTCCCACGCTGCTGTCGCGGTTGCCCGCGGGGATGAGACGCCGCGACTCGACGGCCGCCTTTCGCTGAACCCAAGCCATCATCTCGATCCGCTCGGGTCGATTGCCGTGTTGCTGGTTGGGTTCGGCTGGGCCAAACCCGTCAGGATCAATCCCTACCGGATGCGCGGCCCGTTCGATGCCGCCCTGGTCGCGGTCGCGGGTCCCCTCGCCAACCTGGTGCTCGCCGTCCTGTTCTCGATCCCGATCAAGCTCGGACTCAACGCCGGGACCTTCGATGTGGATTGGCCGGCCTGGCGCCTCCTGCTCGTCGCGTTTTATCTGAACGTCGCGCTGGCGGTGCTGAACCTCCTCCCGATCCCGCCGCTCGACGGCTACAACTTCTTTGCCACGCTGTTCCGGCGTCGGTTCGGAGCGCTATTTCTCTGGATCGACAAGAACCAGCAGGTCATCATGCTGGCCTTCGTGCTTCTGCTGCTGCTGACCGGGATTCTGAGGCTCATCTATCTTCCGGTAGCCACCCTGATCCTTCGCCTTCCGCCGTTCCCGGTCGGTACCTAGCCATGGATACTCTGCGCGCACTGCCCAGCGTGCATCAGCTCCTCGAGGAGGAGCCGGCAACCGCATTGATCGCCGCTCATGGCCGGCCGCTGGTTCGCTTTGCGGTGCAGCGTGTCCTGGAGGACGAGCGCCGGCAAGCCACGGTCGACACATCGCAGGCTCGTTGGGCCCGGGTCGAGGCGACGATCCAGGGCCTGCGCCGCCCACGTCTACGGCCGGTCGTCAACGCGACCGGTGTGATTCTGCACACCAACCTTGGGCGGGCACCGCTGGCGGCGGCGGCGGCCGACGCGACCGCCAGAATCGCCGGGCGTTACTCGACGCTCGAGTTCGATCCGCAGACCGGCCGGCGGGGCAGGCGGCACGACCTGGTGGCGGACGCGCTCCGCTACCTGACGGGCGCGCCGTCCGCGGCCGTTGTCAACAATTGCGCCGCCGCGGTGCTCCTGATGTTGACGGCGCTGGCGAGAAGCAAGGAGGTCATCGTTGCCCGGGGCGAGCTGGTGGAGATCGGCGGCGGATTTCGGATGCCGGAGGTGATGCGCCTCTCAGGGGCGCGCATGGTCGAGGTCGGCACCACCAACCGAACCCGCGCTGAGGATTACGCGGCGGCAATCACCTCCAGGACGGCCGCCATCATGAAGGTGCACGCGAGCAACTTCCAGGTGGTCGGCTTCACCGAGGCCGTCGAGCTCAAGCCGCTCGCAGCCATCGCCGCGCAGCACCACTTGGTGCTGCTTCATGACCTGGGAAGTGGCGCGCTGCTCGACACCACAACCGTTGGCCTCGCCGCCGAGCCGGGCATCCAGGAGAGCCTGCTTTCCGGGGTCGACCTGGTCGCGGCCAGCGCGGACAAACTGTTGGGCGGCCCGCAGGCCGGTCTGCTGCTTGGTCGAGCGGACCTGGTGGAGCGCGTCATGAAGCACCCGCTGGCACGGGCGGTCCGGGTCGATAAGCTCACCATCGCGGCGCTCGCCGCCACCCTTGACCTCTATCTGACGCAATCATTCGGCGAGGTGCCGATCTGGGGCATGCTGCGCGCGTCGGCCGAGTCGATCCGAAGCCGAGCCGAGGCCTGGCAACGGCGGCTGGCGGACCTGGGCGTCGCGGCGGAGGTGGCGGCCGCGGACTCGACGGTGGGCGGGGGATCGCTGCCGGGGGAGCGGCTGCCCACCATGGCGCTCGCCATCACGCCGCAAAAGGGCAGCGCCACGGAATTGCTGAGGCGTCTCCGCGAACACGACCCACCGGTAATCGGACGCATCGTTGACGAGCGGGTGCTGCTCGACCCGCGTACTGTGCTGCCCGGCGAAGATGACGCGGTGGTCGACGCCGTGACCGGCGGGCTGGCATGACGGAGCCATCTGCCAGCTCCTTCGTGGTCGGCACTGCCGGTCATATCGACCATGGCAAATCGACGCTGGTCAAAGCCCTGACCCACATCGATCCCGACCGGCTCGAGGAGGAGAAGCGCCGTGGCATGACCATCGACCTCGGCTTCGCCTATCTGCAGCTGCCCAGCGGACGCCGGGTCGGAATCGTCGACGTGCCCGGACACCAGCGCTTTCTGAAGAACATGCTCGCCGGTGTCCACGGTATGGATGCCGTCATGCTCGTCGTCGCGGCCGATGAGGGGCCGATGCCACAAACGCTCGAGCACCTGGCCATCATCGACCTGCTCGCGATCCAGCACGGGGTCGTGGTGCTGACCAAGGCCGACCTGGTCGACGCGGCATGGCTCAGCCTGGTGCGCGATGAGGTCGCCGGCCTTCTGCGCGGGAGCTCCCTGCAAGGCGCGCCCATCGTGGCGGTGTCGGGCACCAGTGGCGATGGCCTCGATGAGCTCCGCATGGCGCTCGATGCCCAGCTCGGGCAGACCACACCTCGCCCCGACGTGGGCCGGCCGCGCCTCCCGGTCGACCGTTCCTTCGCGATGGCTGGGTTTGGAACGGTTGTCACTGGCACGCTGGTTGGTGGCGCGCTCCGCCAGGGTGAGGAGCTGGTGGTGCTGCCCGGCGAACGGCGAGTCCGGATCCGTGGCCTCCAGCAGCACAATCGACCGGTGGAGGAGGCGCGACCCGGAAGCCGCACGGCCGTCAACCTCAGCGGTGTCGACCATTCCCAGCTCCGGCGAGGTCACGTGCTGGCGCTTCCCGGAAGCTTGCCGGTCAGCCGGCGCCTCGACGCCCGCCTGCTCGTCCTGCCCAATGCCGCTCAGCCGTTGCGTCACCGCCAGCACCTCTTGATCTACCACGAGACCGCTGAGGCGATGGTGGAGCTCAGCCTGCTCGAGGGCGATGAGCTGCGCCCCGGCGAGCAGGGTTGGAGTCAGCTTTACGTGACCAGCCCGATGGTTGCGCTGGACGGTGATCGATTCATCCTCCGCATCCCGTCGCCGGCCTTAACGGTTGCCGGCGGGGTGATCGTTGACAGCGCGCCGCGCCGCCATCGGCGCCGAGACGCCGTGGTCCTCAGCGAGCTCGGGCTGCGGGAGCGCGGCGACCCGGGAACCGCGGTCGTGCTCGAGCTGGGCAAGCACGCCTGGGGCCTGAGCGATGGTGACCTGGGTCGCCGCCTGGGGGGCACCCGCGAGCAGCTGGCCGACACGCTCGCGCCGGTCGCCGGCCGCGGCGCGATTCGCCGGCTGGGCTCGCGCTGGGTCACCCACGAACAGTGGGAGCGGCTCTCAGCCCGGGTGACCACGGCCCTGGCCGCGTACCACCAGGGCCAGCCGCTTCGGTCCGGAATGCCCAAGGAAGAGCTCCGCAGCCGAACCGGGATCCCGGTCGAGCTTTTTAACCCGGCGCTCACCGCCCTGATGGGCAATGGCGTCGTGGTCGAGCGGAACGGGGAGGTGGCGGCGGCGGGTCACCTGTCCGGCCTCACGCCGGAGCAGGAGTCTGCCGCCAGCGCCTTCCTCGCCGACCTGGAGCTGCAGCCCTTCAACCCGCCGCCGCTGGCCGAGCTCGTGCGCCGCCATCAGCTTCCGCCGTCGCTGGTGCAATACCTGGTGACCCAGGGACGCATCGTGCGCGTCAATGAGGACACCGTGTTCGCCCGTTCCGCCTACGACGACGCGGTCGGCCGGCTGCGAGCACACCTCAGCGAGCACCGGACGTTGACGGTCGCCGCGGCCCGGGATGTGCTGGGATCGAGCCGCCGCTACGTTCTTCCCTTACTCGAGTGGCTCGATGCCCAGAAGATCACGCGTCGGGTCGGAGATGACCGTATCCTGAGGGGTTGATGCACGCCGGCGCTCCGCCGTCTCGTGGTCTCGCCGCCGGCGTGGCGATCGTCATCGGTCTCAGTTCATGCGGCACCCCACCGCCGGATGCGGCGACCTTGCTGAAACAATCGAGTCAGCGGATGCTCGGGCTCAAAGGCTTTCACTTTCAGATGCAGATCAGCGGTTTCACCGGACCGGACGTGCCGGTGCAGAGCGCGCAGGGCGATGCGCATCCGCCCGCCCTGCACGCCAGAGTCAATCTCAAGGAGGGCGGAATCCTCCTCGAAGTCGAGGTGATTTTTGCCGCCGGCAACATCTATCTGAAGTCGTTCACGGGGGGATGGCAGCAGCTGACCCCGGACCAGGTGGCACAGTTCTTCGACGCCAGTACATTGTTCGATCCGCACCTGGGACTATTCGCTGCGATGCGCGACACCAGCGCTCCGGTGCGCGGCAATGCGGAGAAAGTCAATGGGCACGATACCTACCCGATCACCGGCCAGGTCTCCGGTGCGCGCATGCATCAGCTACTGGCGCTGATCCGGGAAGAGGGAAGCTACCGGGCCACCTACTGGGTCGAGACCCAGGGCAGCAACCTGTGGCGCGCTCGCCTCACCGGAAATCTCTTCGACGCCGAAAAAGCCGCGACCATCACCTTCGACTTCAGTAATCATGATCACCCCGTTTCGGCCACCCCGCCTCCGCTCGGTTAACCGCACGGTCCTGCTCGGGCTCACCGGGGCCGGGCTGTTCCTCGCCTCGCTCGACGCCTACGTGGTGGTGACCGCCCTGCTGCCGATGCTGAAGTCAGTGAATATCGCGGTCAACCGCCCGGAGCAGGCGACGCCGATCATCACCGGCTTCCTGCTTGGCTACCTGGCCGTCATGCCCGTAGCCGGCGGGCTCTCCGACCGCTTCGGGCGATTACGCCTGTTCGCCGTCTGCCTGGTGCTGTTCGCCTTCGGCTCTTTTCTGACGGCGACGGCGCCCTCCCTCGCCCAACTGGTCACCGGACGGGTGCTCCAGGGAGCC
>Ga0209266_1001572_pt1 | contig 14991 bp, 11 predicted proteins | sample GraSoiAngelo_132_FD_185889 | JGI IMG/M metagenome (GOLD analysis project Ga0209266, IMG submission 185889) | Grasslands soil microbial communities from the Angelo Coastal Reserve, California, USA - 14_0929_02_40cm (SPAdes) (version 2) | ecosystem: Environmental > Terrestrial > Soil > Grasslands ...
CGTTGGCGAGGCGAGTAAAGAAGGCCGCAAAGGCATCGTCGTAGGCCTTGAGCTGTGTCTTGTAGTCGGCCTCGCCCGGCCCGGAAGCGCGCGGGAAATTGGGATTGAACGGAGCTGGGAACGACGACGTGTGGTTGTCGTGGGCGTCCGAGATATACGCGTAGGTCACCGGGACGCCGGCTTCCTGCATCTGGGCCACATAGCCGAGGGTGTTCTTGGCGAGCGCACCGTCGAACCCGGGGAATCCGGGCTGCCCGAAGGGATCCGTGACCGGCTGGCCCTCGGTGTTGTTGACGGCCGGCCGGCCCATCACTATCGAGCAGCTAGCTCCATTCTCAGCGCAGACCGCCGGGTTGACGTACTTGGCGCCGTACAGGGCCTGGTAGTCGAGGTAGCCGCCCGGCTCGTCCGGGAGCTTATCTGGCCTCGAGTTCGTGACATTCGTGGGATTCGAGGCACATATGCCTCCGCCCTGAGCGCAGTGGATGGCGATACCGACGTAGTCGGTGAACGCTTTCGCGCGGGCCGCGGTGCCGGACGGTGCGGCGTTCGAGGCGACCGCGTCGGTCCACTCAGGTGAGCCCGTGCCGAAGGCCTCGCTCATATCGCCGAAGGGACCGGTCCCGATGTTCTCGAGTTCGATGTTGGCCGTCGAGACGCCGCCGAAGTCGCAGCCTGCGCGAGTGAACGGCACCCACGGTGCCGGCGTGTTCTTCTGGCCGTCAAAGACCATGTTCGGGAGGGGATCGCGCGTTCCCGTGGAATCGTCGACCAGGTCGGTCCAGTACTTGAAGGACGTGCTGAACTGTGGGTTGTGCGCGGGGTCGAAGTAGAAGTAGTTGTTCGACACCGTCTGACCCTGTCGGTCGGGGTACAGCCCGGTCAGGCTGGACAGGATGCCGCCGGCGGTATGCGAGATCAGGATCGTGTGGTCATTGGTCATCAGTGTGCCGTTTGACGTGAGGAAGTTGAGGAGATGCGGCATTTGCTCCAGGTCGGACGGGACGCTTGGGTTGTCGCGCATGAAGTGGGTGTTGTCGAAGACCAGGTAGATCACGTGCTTGACCGGTCCAGTGAGGCAGCCGGGGTCGGCGGCCGGCTTGGCACTGGCACTGATGGCCGTGATTCCGGCGATACTGGCGGGCAGCAACGCGAGCGCCGTCACGCGGGCAATCGCACGTCGGAGAACGGGGCCTACCTTCATGTTCCCTCCTTGATTCGTCTCGTCGTCCCCTCAGAAACTCTGGCGGCGGCGCGCAATGTTTTGGCGAAAACGAAATGAACGTTCAGTTAAAGCCGTGGAGCCAACCGCCCTGTATTGTGGCAGAGAAGTGCGGATTGGTCTAGACCTCGCCCAGCATCAACTCCTGTGGCCCGAACTCACGGAACGAGTGCAGTTCGCCGAGAAGGCCGGCTTCGATGGGATCTGGGACTTTGATCACTTCAAGCCGCTCTACGGCAATCCCAACGGCCCGTGCATGGAAGGCTGGACGCTGCTGGCGGGGCTGGCGGCAAAGACTTCCCGGATTCGGCTCGGCGTCCTGGTTACCGGGGTCACCTACCGGCATCCGTCCATCGTCGCAGCGGAGGCGATCACCATCGATCACATCTCCAACGGGCGGCTCGAGATCGGCATGGGGGCGGCCTGGCACCAGCCGGAGCACGAGGAATTGGGCATCCCGTTTCCCGGGCTCAAGGAGCGCGCCGAACGGCTCGACGAAGCCGTCCAGGTCATGCGAATGCTGATGACCACCGACCGAGCGAGCTTCAAGGGACGGCACTACCAGCTCGACGACGCCAGCTACCACCCACGGCCGATCCAAAAACCGCATCCACCGATCTGGATTGGCGCCAGCGGTGAGCAGCTCATGCTCCCGATCGTCGCCCGCCGGGCCGATGCCTGGCATGCCTTCGGCTCCGACCAATCGATGGCGGCCAAGTCGCGGTTGCTCGACGAGCTCGCCGAGAAGGCCGGGCGCGATCCCAGGCGCATCCTGCGCTCGGCGTCCCTATCGCTCTCCCGGCCATGGGACCAGGTGCGGCGCCGGGCGGCGCACCTGCGGGATGCCGGCTTCGGCTACCTGATCGCGGAGTGGCCGTCGGAGGGAAAGAAGCGGCTCGAGGAGTTCGTCGAGAAGGTGATGCCCGAGCTCGTGAGTTAGGGTCGCACGCGCTGGCGACCGCTGTAGACGTTCAGGCTTCGGCCGCGGAGGAAGCCGATCAGGGTCTGGTTCGAAGCCTGCGCCAGGTCGCGGGCCAGGCTCGACGGCGCCGAAACCGCCACCAGCACCGGGATCCGGGCCTGCAACGCCTTCTGGATGATCTCGAAGGAGGTGCGGCCGCTGACCATCAGGATGTGCCGGTCGAGTGGGACGAGCCCCCGGTCGAGCGCATGGCCGATCACCTTGTCGACCGCGTTGTGCCGGCCAATGTCCTCCCGAATCACCAACGGCTCCCCGTTCAGGGTGAAGAGGCCAGCGGCATGGAGCCCGCCGGTGCGGGCAAAGATCGCCTGCTCGGCTCGCAGCCGAGCGTCGAGCCCATAGATCACCTCCGGGTCGAGGCTGATGTCATCGTCCGCCAGGGGTGGCGCCGCCTGGTGGATCGCCTCGATGGTGCTGACCCCGCAGAGGCCGCAGCTCGAGGCGGCGAGGAAATTGCGCTGCCACCGCTGGTCAACGCCGGGTGCCGCTCCGGAGAGCTCGACCTCGATGATGTTCTCCAGGTCAGGATGCTCGCCGTTGGGCAGTACCCGGATGGTCGCCACGTCGCCGCCGGCCCGGATGATCCCTTCACCGAAGAGAAAGCCGAGCGCCAGTTCGCGCTCGTGACCAGGTGTCCGCATCATCACCGTCAGCGGCGCCCCGCCAACTCGAATTTCGAGAGGCTCCTCGGCGGCGAGCTGATCCTCGACCCGGGCACCCGACTCCTCACCGTACCGGAGCACCCGCGCCCGGTGCGAGCTGCGGTCGCGCATGAAACCGATGCTAGCGAACTTCCTCCCAGCGGTAGGGGATCGTACCGCCGATGAAGGGGACCCGCAGGCCGGGCTTGACCAGATATGGCTCGACGCCGCTGTACAGCGGGATCACCCGGTTCTGGGCGACCGCGACCGCCTCCGCCTGCTGGTAGGCCGAGAGCGCCGCATCCCAACTGACCGCCGCCCGACCCTGGTCGAGCCCGCGTTCGATCTCCGGGTCTGAGAGGCGCAGGTTGTTGAACTGGGCGTTCGCCCGCAGCACGTTCTCCAGGATGTCGGAGGGATACGGCACGTCGGCACTCCAGGTATCGATGAAGAAGGGCAGCTTGTCGAGCGCGGCCTGGTTGAAGAAATCGCCGGTTGGATGAAGTACGACGCTGCGGCCGGTCGCGCTGCTGAGCTGGTTCTGCAGATCGGCTGCCACACGGCCCACTGTTGCATTCGTCGAGAAGTAGAGATCGATGCTTCCCGGGAAAGATGCCTGGTCGAGCGCCGCCCTGGCGGCGGCCGGGTCGTAGACAGGAAGCTGGCGATTGAGATGGCCAGGCACACCCGGTGGCAGTAAATCCGTGGCCGGGGATGCCAGCATCGAGCCAAAAACCGCCAGGTCGGTCAGCCGTGATCGGTCGATCGCCTGCGCAATCGCCAACCGATCCGGTGGGCCATAACCGCTGCCGGCGCTGGTGTTGAAGCCGAGCCATGTCGTCCGAGCGGTGGGGACCTTGTGGAGCTCCGCCGCGTGGGCCGGGTCTCGGGCGAAGGCGAGCAGCTGGGGGCCGGTAAAGCCGTGTGCCACGTCGATCGCGCCGCTGGTGAAGCGATCGAGCCGCTTCGCATTGTCGGGCTCGATCTCGATATCCACCTTGCGAACCGAGGGGCGCGCACCCCAGTAGCCGTCGAACGCCGAGAAATGCAGGGCACGACCCCGGTCCCATCGCTCGACGCGGTACGGGCCGCTCCCCGACGATGGTTGTTTCGGATCGGCCAGCCAGTAGGGCGGCAACGCCAGCAGCGTGAGCAGCTCACTGTCCGGCTGCGGCAGGCGCAACCGCAGCGTCTTGCTGTCGACGACCTGCACGGCGCTGAGTGCATCGCCGGGGTAGCGGACGCCCAGCGGCGCGAAGAAAATTGTCAGAGGGCTGGCGGTTGCAGGGGCGAGCGCGCGCGTCCAGGCGGTGAGCGCGTCCTGGGCCTGAACGGTGGCGCCGGATTGGTACTGCGCGCTGCGCAGATGGAAGGTGTAGGTTCGACCCGCGTCGCTGATCTCCCAGTGATCGGCAAGCGACGGCACCGGACGCTGGTTCTGGTCAAGTCGGGTCAGGCCCTGGAAGATTTCGCTGCCGATCGCGAGCGACGTCGGGTCATCGATCAGGGCCGGATCGAGTGTCTGTGCGTCTTCGGCCTCGATCACCTGCAGGTGGCTCGCTCCGCTCGAGCGCGGCGAACCCGACGGTGCCGGCGTGGCGGGGGTGCAGGAGCTCGCGAGCAGCGTCAGCGCCAGCCCGAATGCGCAGGTGGCGCGAACGACCATTTTTTGGATACTAGCAAGGTGCGCTCGCGACGCCTCACGCTGCTGATGGGCGCGCTGGTGGTCGCCTCGCTGGGATCAGCCGAGCGCGCCAACGCCGCCGGGCTGGCGACGCTGGTTTCCGGGACGGTCGTTCCGCACGACCCGCCGATGAACGGCATCGTCCGCCTGGAGTTGCAAGTGCGCAACGACACCACCAGTGCGTGGGCGGCTGCCGACCCGGTTCACCTGATCTGGAAGCACGACGGCAAGACCGCGGCCGAGGATACGCGGCAGCTCGGGCAGCCCGCGGCGGTCGGTGCAAGCATTCCGTTGACACTCGTCACACTGGCCCCAACCGCGGTGGGCGACTTCACGCTCACGATGGAGCTCGAGACGCACGGCACCAGGCTCGCGATCGGCCAGCCGACGGCCTTCCACCTGGGCGGCTTCCTGTTCAGGGGCCGCGGCAACGGCCACGGCCTGGGTATGAGTCAATGGGGCGCGCGTGGTCGGGCTGCGGCCGGCGACGACTACCGCAAGATCCTCGCCGCCTACTACGCCGGAACCCGCATCGAGAATCGCGACACCAGCGGAGCGGTGCGAATCGCGTTGGCGGACCAGCCGGTCGACCTGGCACGGCCCTGGCCGCGGCTATTCGGACCCTTAGCGTTTGTGGCGGGGCCGCTGACGGTGGATGGCCTGCCCCAGCTCCAGGTCGCGGCGGGCTCGAGCCTCGGCTTCGACGCCACCGCGTCAGGTCAACCGGAGGTCTTTTCCCTGGCTGCCGACGGCTCGCACGGCGCAGCCGTCGTGATTGGCCGCCCCCTGACGATTCGCACGACCAGCACGGCGGGCATCCGGACGAACATCATGCAGATCATGGGCGGGGACTTCCGGACTGGTGCCGAGCAACGCCGCTATGCCGGCCTGCTGCAGATCATTCCGAAGGGCGGGGCGCGAATCCTGCCGGTCAATGTCTTGCCGATGGAGGACTATTTGAAAGGCGTTGTGCCGGCCGAGATGCCGCCCTACTGGGGGGTCGAGGCCCTGAAAGCGCAGGCCATTGCGGCGCGCACCTTCGCCATTCGAAAGATCGGCCAGGGTGGCGACTTCGATCTCCGAGCGAGTGAATCCGATCAAGCCTACAGCGGGTTGACCGACCAGCGCGAAGAGTCGAATGCGGCGGTCGATGGGACGCACGGTCAGGTGCTGACCTATCAGGGGCAGCTCATCACCGCCTTCTACATGGCCTCGGACGGCGGGCATACCGAGAGCAGCGAGTTCCGCTTCGTCGGGTGGGACCATGGCCCGCAGCTCCGCTCTCATCTCGGCTACCTGACCGGGATCAGCGATTCGTTCGACCGCGGACCATCCTGGCAGGTCGGGCCGTTTACGGCCAGCGGAGCCGCCACCATCCTCCGCGACAACGGGACGGATATCGGTGATCGCCTGCTGGGCATCGACGTGCTGCAGAAGGATCCATCCGGCAGGCTGGTCGGCGTTCGGGTTCGCGGAAGCAGACAGAGCGTGGAAATCAGCGGCCCAACGCTGCGCGCCTGGTTCGGGCTACCGGATACGCTCGTCGACATCGTCGGCGGCGGCTGAGCGATTACGCTGCGCGGGAATGTTCCTGCGGTAGGGGTTGCTGTGCCAACGCCTTGCGATGTTGCCGCAGCTGGTTCGCTGAGCCGAGCGAGCGTAGCAGGAAGAGCAGGATCAGGATCCGGATGATGCCGAAGTGTCCGGTGGCGAACAGAGCGACGGTGTCGAGCGCATAGAGCCCGATGGCGATCCCGAGCGCAATCAGCGAGCCGCGCCGGACGAAATAGGCGAGGACGAGGAAGATGGCGCCCTCGACCACCGCATACCAATCGACGTAGTTCTGCAGCAGATCGATGTTGCCGAGCTCGGCGACCGTGCCAAGCACGACGGAGAGCGCCCCGATGAACGCGATGAATTGCCAGGCATGCCTGACGCGTTTTTGGGCCTTCTGAATGTCGGTAGGAAGGGCGGGAGGGGCCGCCCCACTGGCTGCGGCCCAGCTGGCGGCCGGTGAGGCGAGCTCAGTGGGCGGCGCCGCTTGCGGCGGCGGTTGCCACATTTGCGGTTGCTGTGCCGGGGCGATGGCGCTGGTGACCGCGCACATGTCGGAGCGCTTGCTGCCGATGGGGATTGCGCAGCCGCAGGTCTTGCAGACCGCCATATCGCTATATCGGGTCCTGCCGCCCGAACTTCCGTGACGGTTGTGCAACAAAAAACCCGCCGGCGACGACCGGCGGGTCTTTCATCGGACGTGCTAGCGACTCTGGATCTGCTTGAGGGCCTCGGGTTCGATCATGGCCCAGAGCTCTGTCACCTGGCCCTGGTCGTTGGTGTGGACGACCATCACCTGCTGGGCCTCGACGGTCTTCCCACCAGACTTGACCTTCAGGTTGATGAGCGCGACGACGTGGTCGTTGTCCGCCAGGATCGCGTGAGGATGTTGCCGGAATTCCTCGAACATCGTCGGCATCTTCTTCAGCGCCGCGACGACCGCGTCCCGGCCCCTGACCTCCCCCATCAAAGAGCCACGCATGACCGCAGCCTCGGAGAATCCTTCGAGACTGACCTCGCCGCGGCTCGTCCCCTCGATCGCCTTGCGGGCCATCTCGATCTTTTGTTGGGGTGTCAGTTTGGTTCCGGCGTCGGCCATGCTTTCCTCCTGCCTCAGCTTTCCAGGCTCTTCTTCAGCTGTTCGGTATCACTGGCAACCCAGGTTTCGGTGGTCTTGCCCTGGTCGTTCACGTGGAAGACGAAGGTCTGCTGGTCGGCGTAGGTCTTCCCATCTCGCTGGACGGAACTGTTGACGAGCGCAACGACGTGCTTGTCGTTCGCGAGAATGTCGTGGATGTCCAGCCGGATGTTCTGGTAGGTTTGCGCGTACTGGGCCATATTGCCCATAAGGGCGTCCTTGCCCTTGAAGTCCCCGCCAAACTTGGTGCTGCCGCGGCCGTGCCAGACGGCATCATCGGTGAACAGCTGAGCGACCGCCTTGAGGTCGCCGCGCTTGAAGCCCTCGAATCCGTCGCGAATACTCTGGATCTTCTGGTCGAGGCTGAGCTTAATTCCGGCTTCCGCCATGTTCGACCTCCTTTGAGCCCATCGGGCTCGACCCGGCCCTTGGCCGGGGATGACCACTCCTCTGGCCCGACTATAGGCCGCTCGGTCGTCGTGTCAAGAGGAACGGGCCGGTCAAGCTCAGCGCCACGATGAAGGTGACGGCCGACGCGGCCAGCGGTAGGAGGTGGCCGAACTCGAGGTAGCCGACGGCGAGATGCGCGTACACACCAGCAGCCAGGCCGGTAAGGCCGGCACACAGAAACGTCCACCAGACCCAGCGTTCGCCGCGCCGAAGACCCCACAGCGAGAGGAGCAAAAGTGCGACACCATCCGAGGCCAGCGCTCCGCCGAACCCGGCCCGATCGTGCGCGATCAGCGGCAAAAGGTGCGCGTTGGCGCCACTGATCGTGCCAGCGGCGGTGTGCAGGAATTGCAGATCGGAAAACACGAACACGCGCGTCACACCGACGGTCGTGATGGTAAGGCCGGCGCCGATCAGGCCGACGGCAAGACCAATGAACAACAGCTGGCCTGCCAGGCCCAGCTGCCACCTCGAGTCATTGTCCAGGTCCGAACTGACCGAACCTCTCGCGCGGAGCGGCAGGACGATGCCAAGCAAAAACAATGGAAACAAACTGGCCGAGAGAACGATGTGCAGCGGATCGACATAGTGAAAGCCGAGGAAGAGGAAGAGACTCGCGAAGCCAACGACGCCCGATGCCATCACGGCATCCCGCGCCCAGCGCTGGCCGTTTCGGACGCCGTTCCAGGCCAGTGATGCGTACAGGATGCCGATCGACATCATGGTCCCCGCCAGCGTGATCCGGTCATGCCGCATGAAACCGAGCAGCCGCGGATTGATTGAGGTGAGATTGTCCCGCGCAACGCCGAGAAAGACCTCGTCGTACGGAAGCAGAACGCGGGTTATGCCCACCCAGAAGATGACGGCGCCGGCGATCAGCATGCCCAGGCCGAGTAAGACAAGCCAGGGCCAGCCCGAACGCGAGGCGGCTTGTAACGGCGGAGGCGTCCCCGGCGCGGCGTCGTTCGAAGCGGTCCGCATTCGCATTGCGACGAGCGCCTCGTTGCTGCGTTTCGCCAGACCAGGGCCGGCCTCGATGAGTCCTTGATCGACGACGACGAGGTCGGCGCCGGCCTCGAAGGCCTCGACGACGTCGCGGGGTGACCGTGCCCCACCCGCCACGACGACAAGACCGGGGCTCGCCATGGCGGCACGAGCCTGCCGGACCGTGGCCCAAACATCGACGGCATCCATGGGCTCAGCAGACGTGCGGATCACAAGTCCACCGGCGCCCGCGTCGAGGGCCGGTTGGATGGCGGACAGCAGGCCGGAGCGTGGGTAGTCGACGAGAACTGTGGAGATCCCCTGTTCACGGCAGACACCCAGGAGCCGACGCCAGGTGCCGCGGACATCGCTGTCGCCCGATGTCCCGGCCTCCGGCTGGAGGATGCTGATGCAGACGACATCGATCGCACCGTCCACGGACTCGAGCAGACGCTCGATGTTCAGGATCGAGCCGGGCCCACCCTCGCCCAGCGCCAGCCTGAGCCAGACCGACGTATGGGGAGGCCGCGATCGAAGCCGGGCGCCGAGACGGTGCGGCTCCATGCCGGCGATCAAAGGTGCCCGAAGGATGGGCCAGTGATTGTCACTGCCGAGCGCGTACGGCCCCACCTCGATGAAGCCGAAGCCGAAGCGACCCAGCGCGCCGATGGCGAGCGCATCGGGGTCGACCCCACCACCGAGGCCGATCGGGCTGATCAGCGGCATGCCATTTAGTCGGGTCTCGAGGCTTCGGTCCGGCCTCATGCGGCCGAGAAAGTCCACCAGGAGAAAACCACCCGGGACCGCGGTGACCGCCCGAAGGCCGCGCAGGGCTAGGGTTCGACGCGTCGAGGTCGGAAGCCAGTCGGTGAGCGGTTTCAGCAGCGGATGGTAGGACCAGTCAGGCACCGGGCACAGCGTGTAACGGCGGAAGAAAAGAAAAACCGCCGGGCCTACCCCGACGGTTTCGCTGTCGTTATGTCCTAGCTCTCGCCCTTACCCTTACCCGCGACCGGCTCCTTGGGCGGCTTCTCGGGCCTCTCGGGCTTCTCCGGCTTTTCGGCCTTGGGCTCCCGCGGTTTCTGGATGGGCGTCAGCTTGATCTGGCCATCGACCAGTTCGACCAGCACCGAGTCGCCGGCGCTGAACTTGGTGGTCAGCAGCGTCTCGGACAACGGGTCTTCGATCACGCGCTGGATCACGCGCCGCAACGGGCGGGCGCCGTAGAGGCGGTCGTAGCCCTCCTTGGCCAGGTAGTCCTTGGCCTCGGTGGTCACCTCGAGTTTCATCTCGTGCTCCTCCAGCCGTTGCGCCACCTTGAGCACGAGCAAGTCGACGATCTGCCGCATCTCGGCCGGTGACAGCGCCTTGAAGACCACCACCGCATCGACGCGGTTCAGGAACTCGGGACGGAAGGTCTTCTTCAGCTCGTCCATGATCTTCTCGCGCATCTTGCCGTGCTCTTTCTCTTCCTGACTGGTGCTCGGCATCGACGGTTGGAACCCCATCGAGGTGGTCGCCTGCTGGAGGTTCATGACGCCGATGTTCGAGGTCATGATCACGATCGTGTTGGCGAAGTTGACCTGCTTGCCCTTGGCATCGGCGAGCCGGCCATCCTCCAGGATCTGGAGCAGCATATTGAAGACCTCGGGATGTGCCTTCTCGATCTCATCGAACAGCACCACGGAATAGGGCCGCCGCCGGATTGCCTCGGTCAGCTGGCCGCCCTCGTCGTAGCCGACGTAGCCAGGCGGTGAGCCGACCAGCCGCGCCGTCGTGTGCCGCTCCATGAACTCGGACATGTCGAGCCGGACGATGGCGTCCTCGTTGTCGAAGAGGAAGCGGGCGAGCTGGCGAGCCAGCTCCGTCTTACCCACACCGGTCGGTCCGAGGAAAATGAACGAGCCGATCGGCCGCCGCGCATCTTTGAGGCCGGCGCGCGCGCGCCGCACCGCCTGCGAGATGACCTTGACCGCATCGTCCTGGCCGATCAGGCGCGCGTGGATTTCGTCTTCCATTCGCAGCAGCCGAGTGGACTCCTCCTCGACCAGGCGTGACACGGGCACGCCGGTCCAGGCGCTGACGATTTCCGCGATGTTTTCTTCGTCCACTTCGGGGACGGTCGCGCCCAGTTTGTCGCGCCACTCCATCTCTTCCTTGACGTACTTGTCCTTGAGCTTCTTCTCCTTGTCCCGGAAGGAGGCCGCCGTTTCGTAGTCCTGGTTGGCGATTGCCTCTTCCTTCTTGATCTGGAGCTCGCGGATCTCCTTCTGCATCGTCTTCAGCTCCGGGGGCGTCGTCGTCAACTTCATGCGGACGCGCGCTGAGGCCTCGTCCATCAGGTCGATGGCCTTGTCCGGCAGGGAGCGGTCAGACACGTAGCGGACCGAAAGCTCGGCCGCCGCCTTGATCGCTTTGTCGGTGACCTTGACCCGGTGATGCTTCTCGTAGAGGGCCTTGACACCGTGGAGGATGGAGATCGTCTCGATCAGCGACGGCTCGTCAACGTACACCGGCTGGAAGCGGCGCTCCAGGGCGGCATCCTTCTCGATGTACTTCCGATACTCGTTGAGGGTCGTGGCGCCGATGCACTGGATCTCGCCGCGCGCCAGGGCGGGCTTCAAGATGTTGGCGGCATCAATCGCGCCCTCGGCGGCGCCGGCGCCGACCAGCGTATGCAGCTCGTCGATGAAGAGCACGACCTCGCGGCTGGAGCGGATCTCATCCAGGATCTTCTTCAAGCGCTCCTCGAACTCGCCGCGGTACTTCGTGCCGGCGACGAGCGCGCCCATGTCGAGGGTGAGCACCCGCTTGTTTCGGAGCGACTCCGGGATGTTGCCCAGCACGATCTGCTGGGCCAGACCCTCCGCGATCGCCGTCTTACCAACACCAGGCTCGCCGATCAACGCCGGGTTGTTCTTCGTCCGGCGGGACAGGATCTGCACCACCCGCTCGATCTCCGTCTCGCGACCGATCACGGGGTCGAGCGTGTTCTTGGCGGCCAGGTCGGTAAGGTCACGGCAGAACTGGTCGAGCAGCGGCGTCTTGGACGGCTTCTTGCTCTGGGTCGCTTCCTCATCGAGACCGCTCTCGTGAAGCAGGCGGTCGATTTCGCCGCGGACCTTCTCCAGGTTCGCGCCGAGGTCTTCGAGCACGTGGGCGGCGATGCCCTCGCCCTCGATGAGCAGCCCAAGCAACAGGTGCTCGGTGCCGACGTAGTTGTTGCCCATCCGGCGGGCTTCTTCGAAGGAAATCTCGATGACCTTCTTCACCCGGGAGGTGGGGATGATCTGCTGAATGATGATGCGCTCGTTACGGCCCAACACCGACTCGATGGTGGCGCGGACCTTGTTGATCTCGACGCCGAGGTTATTCAGCACCTTGGCGGCCAGGCCCTCGCCCTCGCGCAGCAGTCCAAGAAGCAGATGCTCGGTGCCGATATAGGAATGGTGCGAGCGCTCGGCCTCTTCCTGGGCCAGCGTCAGGACCTTCTTCGCTCGCTCCGTAAACCGTTCAAAGGGGTACAACCACAATCCTCCGACTGACTTGTTTGCTACTTATAACGATACCCGGATTCTCGCAAGACTTTCGCGCTCGAACTGCGGACGGCCCGCCTGCTGAGACGTTAAGGAGTTACCACTCCGCGGGTATGCCTAAACAATCGTTCTCGGAAGCATAGCGCAAATTCGGCGTGAATACGCGCCGTACTCTAATAATCCCTTAGCCCAAACCTCCCCCATCGGGGGAGGATGACGGCGTGTCCCTCCCCTAATGGGGAGGGAAACGTTGGCGGTTATTCTTGCGGCGCTGCGCTGACCTCAGCGTAGACCCGCTCCCGTTCGGTTTCGGGCACTCGCTCGATCTCGCCCGGGTAATCCGCGACGTCGGCAGCCTCGGCCTGGCCGGCGGCAGCGGGTTCCTCGGCTTGCTTGAGCGACAGACTGATGCGCCGGCGGCTCCGATCCGCCTGCAACACGCGGACCCGTAGCTTCTGTCCCACCTGGACGACATCTTCCGTGTGTTCGACGTGCTCCCAGGCGAGCTCGGAGATATGCAGCAGGCCCTCGATGCCGTCGCCGATCTGGAGAAAGGCGCCGTACTTCTTGATCTTCGTCACCTCGCCTTCGACGATGGCGCCGGGCGGGAACCGCTTCTCGATGTGATCCCAGGGGTCCTGACCCAGCTGGCGCAGGCTGAGGGAAATGCGCGACGTATCCGGATCCAGCTTGATGACCTTGACCCGGATGTCCTGGCCGACCTGGAGAACATCGGCGACATTCGCCACCCGGTCCCAGGAGAGTTCGGAGATATGGATCAGGCCGTCGGCAGCGCCCAGGTTGACGAAGGCGCCGTAGGTGGTCAGGCCCGACACCTTGCCCTGGATCTCATCGCCGATCTTGAGTTTTTCGAACAACTCGCCGCGCTGGCGGGCCCGATCTTCATCGAAGGCGGCTTTCTGGCTGACGATCAACCGGTTGCGCTTGCGGTTGACCTCGAGGATCTTGACACCGATTCGCTGACCGACCAGCTCCTGCAGGTTCGCGCTATACGTGCGGGAGACCTGGGAGGTGGGCAGGAAGCCGCGCAGGCCCAGGATATTCACGATCAGACCGCCCTTGTTCTGCTCGCGCACCTCGGCATCCATCATCTCGCCGGACAGCTGCTGCTCCTGCGCCTTGACCCAGACCGACTCGGCGCGCGCCCGACGCAATGAGAGGACGACGTTGCCGTCCTCATTTTCAGGCTGGAGAACGAAGACCTTGATCCGGTCGCCGGAGTGGAGGTCGGGCGTCCCGGCCTCACGGGTACCCAGCTCTCGGCTGGAGATGACCCCTTCGGATTTCGAGCCGACATCGACCAGAACTTCATCGGGATCGACCCGGACGACGACACCGTCGATGATGTCGCCGTGGGCTAGGCGCTTGCTAGAAGCTTCCTCCTGGTTGAGGAACTCCTCCATCGTCGCTGCGCTTCCGTTCTGCGAGTCGGACGAGTCCTGAGAAAGCTCGAAATCAGACAATCCAGTAGGCCACCACCTTGTGTTATTGGAACTCGTTGGTCGTCAGGTTGTAGGCAGGAGCGCGAGTCACACCGAAGTATAGCAAGCAGGCTGATGCGCTCTGTGCGCCCGCCGAGGACGAACATGAAGTCAGGAATAGACGAAGCGCCCAATGCTTGCATACACTAAAACTGCGAATGCTGAGCTGGCGCCGCGACAAGACTGCGTTTGCGATTTCCGGGGGCGGAGCGAGGGGGGCCGCCCAGGTGGGCATGCTGCGGGCCTTGATCGAGCGCGACATCACGCCCGACTTCGTGGTGGGGGTCTCAATCGGGGCCTGGAACGGTGCCTGGCTCGCCCACCGGCCGGAGCTGGATTGGGTGAAGAAGCTGGAGGACGTCTGGCGCCAGGTGACCCGGCGCACGCTCGACATGGTCTGGTGGCGGGCTGCCCGGAACATGGTGCGGCGGAAGCCGTCGCTGTATGAAGGTGGCGGGCTGTCCCGGTTCGTTGCCCAGCACTTGCAGGTGCACAACTTCGAAGACCTGGCGGTGCCGCTCCACACCGTCGCCATCGACCTGACCCTGGGAGCCAAAGCGGTCTTCTCACACGGCCCGCTCGGGCCGGCGGTGCTGGCGTCGTCGGCGATCCCCGGGGTCTTCCCGCCGGTGGTCATCGAGGGGCGGCAGCACGTGGACGGCGGGCTGGTCGATCCGACCGGGCTCGACACCGCCATCGAGCTGGGGGCCCGGCGGGTGTACGTGCTCGACTCGGGCTATGCCGGCCGGCTACCCGCGCCGCTGGGGTCGATGAACGCCATCGTCGACCACACCTTCCAGATTGCCGCCCAGCACCGGACCCGCTGGACGATCAAGCAGATGGGACGATCTGTCGAGATCATCCACCTGCGCCCGGACGCCGGATTCTTGCGTCACTCGATGGATTTCAGCGCCACCGACTTCTACCTACGGGAGGGGTATCGCTTCGCCTGCGAGATCCTGGACAGCCGGCGCAAGCGCCGCCGATTAGTCGAACGGGCGCCGGTCGCGGCCCCCGTCTACCACTAGCTGCCGGGCGCTATTCCGCAACTCGTCCGTCAGGCTCTCGGCCAGGTCCGGACGGCCGTGGAATTGTGCCGGGGTGTTCTGGTAGAGGACGATCTGCCACCGGCCGGCGCGCTGCTCGGCGATCAGCGCTTGCACGGAATTGAGTTTGGGATCAAGCTCTGACTGCCCCGCCGGAACGACGCCGGCCACCGCCCGCACGACCGCGGCCTGAGGACCGAGGAGCCGCACGCCCCGGACGTTGCCCACGTAGGTGCCGGTTGCGTGGTCCTT
>Ga0209266_1001583_pt1 | contig 14928 bp, 18 predicted proteins | sample GraSoiAngelo_132_FD_185889 | JGI IMG/M metagenome (GOLD analysis project Ga0209266, IMG submission 185889) | Grasslands soil microbial communities from the Angelo Coastal Reserve, California, USA - 14_0929_02_40cm (SPAdes) (version 2) | ecosystem: Environmental > Terrestrial > Soil > Grasslands ...
GCCGTCGTCGCAAAGCGCTCGATGCCTTCATCGCGGCCAACGCCGAGCGGCTTGGCGCTCACATAGGTGGCAGCGACAGCCATTTCGGCAGCCACGACATCGCCCGCCTCGTGACCGCGTACGAGGGCGACTTCAGATCCGCGATCTTGGAGCGCCGCACCCGACCGCGACTCGGCATGCGCCATGCTGTGCCCACCGGCATCGCGATCCGCCAGCAGTGGCGCGCGCTGGTGGAGGTGCCGATCAGGCGCCTTCGCGGCCGGCTGTGATTTCCTCGGTCAGTAGCCGGGGGCCGGCACTCGCACTCCGAAATTGCGATTTCCCGGCATGAGTGCCGGCGCTCGCACTGGGCCGTAGTCGCGCAGATCGCTCAGGTTTGCTTGTCTTCCAGGCCCAGGCCGAACATGGCCTCGAGGTCGTGTGCAGAGAACTGCTGGAAAGCGACCAGGGTCTGCGTCTTCTCGATACCGTCGAGCTTGGTCAGTCGCTGGGTCACGACCTGCGCGAGCTCCTCGTGCTCGCGCACGCGCGCGATGGCGATGAAGTCCCACTCGCCGGTGACCGTGTAGACCTCGGCGACGCCCTCGATGTCCGCGAGGCGTGGACCGAGGCTTAGGCCCTCGCGCGACGCCTTGATGAGGATGAAGGCCGTCAGCACCTGCGTCAGCCTGCGCCCAGCGGCACGATGGCGCCCACCGCGTCTCCGTACGCCCACACGTCCATGTCGCCGTACGAGATCCCGTGGCTGCCCAGCACCGTGCAGATGTGCGTGCGGTGGTCGTTGCCGTGATGCAGGGCCTGCACGAGCACGACACCCGAGCGCAGGCGATGGCGTCCGTCGGAGAACGTGGCCTCGATCTCGTCGTCAGGGTTGATCTCCTGGGCGAGCTCGATCATGCGGTCGGCGGATCCGGCGGCGAGCTCACGGAGCGCAGCCACGCCGGGGAATCCATCCTTTTCCTTGAACCGAGGTTCGGCGCCCGTCAGGCGCCATATGTACCGTTGCTCGGCCCCCATGAGGTGCATGAGTGTCGCCCCGATCGTGCCGTATGTTCCGGCCGCTGTGAGCTGCAGCTGCTCATCCGTCAATGCCCCGCACACGTCGAGCAGGTGCAGGTTGGCCCAACGGTGATAGCGAAAGGCTTCTGCACCCAGCGGGCCCAGCACCACCCGATTCTAGCCCTGCTAAGCTGTCAAGGTATGCGCCTTGACAGCCTCCAGGCACGGGGGCGATCGCTCGCCCTCTACGAGCGATATGGAGCCCTGCTTACCGACCACCAGCAGGCCATCCTCGATCTGTACCTGCGCAGCGACTGGTCGCTGGCAGAGATCGCCCAGCATGAGGGCACGTCGCGCGCCGCGGTGCACGACATCGTGAAGCGGTCGACTCGCTCCCTGCAGGAATACGAGCGCCGGCTCGGCCTGCTCATGGAGACTGTGCGGCGCAAACGGGCGATCGAGGCGCTGGAGAAGGAGCTTGCTGGCCTCCAGCGTCGCATGGCGAGGCTTTCGGTCTGATGTTCGAGACCCTGTCGGCGCGCCTGACTGAGGCGCTGCGGAAGGTCACGGGTCGCGGCGTGCTGCGTCCCGAAGACGTCGACGCCGCGCTGCGCGAGGTGCGCCTTGCTCTGCTGGAGGCGGATGTCAACTTCAAGGTCGTCAAGCAGTTCGTCGAACGCGTCCGAGCCCGGCTCACAGGTGTTGAGATCTCGCCAGGCCTGACCGCCCCGCAGACGGTGGTCAGGGCGGTGCACGAAGAGCTGGTCGAGCTGCTGGGCGGCAACGCGACCGGGCTCAAGTACGCAAACGCTCCGCCGACCGTCGTGATGCTGGTCGGGCTGCAGGGATCGGGCAAGACCACCACCGCCGTGAAGCTCGCCCTGTTCGCGCGCCGCGACCACCACCGGCCGATGGTCGTCGGCCTGGACTTAAGGCGCCCGGCCGCGGTCGAGCAGCTGCGCATCCTGGCCGAGCGCGAGAAAGTGGCGTTTCATTCGGGGTCGGGAGCCGTCGAGAGCATCGCCGCCGGCGCGCTCCAGGAGGCCGCCCGAACGGGCGCGGACGTCGTGATCCTCGACACGGCCGGACGGCTGCACGCAGACGAGGAGCTGATGGACGAACTGGTTCGTCTCAAGAGGCGCATCGCAGTCACGGAAACCGTGCTCGTGGCCGACGCCATGACCGGCCAGGACGCCGTGAAGCTGGGAGAGGCGTTCGGGCAGAAGGTCGGTCTGGACGGCGTCATCCTCACCAAGCTCGACGGCGACTCACGCGGCGGCGCGGCGCTCTCTTTGCGCGTCGCTTCGGGACAGTCGATCCGGTTCGGAGGCACCGGCGAGAAGCCGGCCGATCTCGAGATCTTCCAGGCCGAGCGCGTGGCGTCGCGCATCCTCGGCATGGGCGACGTGCTGTCGCTGATCGAAAGGGCGGAGTCGGCCCTCGACAAGCAGCAGGCCGCCGAGGTCGAGCGGAGGCTGCGCGCGGGGCAGCTCAACTTCGACGATTTCCTGACCCAGATTCGGCAGCTGCGGAGCATGGGATCGCTCGAAGGCGTGCTCGACATGCTCCCTGGCGGCGCGGCGCTGAAGTCACAGGTGGGCGGGCAGGACACCGAGAAGGAGATCGGCCGGATGGAGGCCATCATCCTTTCCATGACGCCTCCCGAGCGAGCGCGCCCCGAGCTCATCGATGGCGCCCGCAGGCGCCGCATCGCCCGCGGCAGCGGCACGCAACCGTCAGACGTCAACCGCGTCCTCAAGGCAAGGGACGCAATGCAGAAGCTGGCCAGGCAGATGGGCCGGCAGCCGAGACAGCGTGGACTCGCCGGGCTGCCCCGGCTATTCGGTCAAGGAGGAGGCAATTGGTAAAGATCAGGCTCAGACGGATGGGCGCCAAGCAGCATCCGTTTTACCGCTTGGTGGTCGCGGACGCCCGGTCGCCGCGCGACGGGCGCTTCATCGAGCACCTCGGCTACTACGACCCTATGACGGACCCGGTGAAGGTCAAGATCGACGTCGACAAGGTAGTGCGCTGGCTCCAGCAGGGCGCTCAGCCCAGCGAGGCCGCGCGCAGCCTTTTGAAGCGGGAGGGCATCCTTGAGCGATTTGCAGAGACGCGCAAGTCGACCGCCTCGGCGTGACGGTGGCCGCGGTGGCTACAACCGCGGCGGATACAGACGAGAGGGCCCGTCCGGACCCAGCATCGACTACCGGGCGCTCGTGGAGTACGTGGCGAAGTCCCTGGCCGAGAAGCCGGAGGAAGTTCACGTCGAGTCTTTCGAGCGCGGCGGCGGAACCGTGGCGATCAAGGTGAAGCTCGCGGACACTGACGTGGGCCGGTTCATCGGCAAGGCCGGCCGCAACATCGAGGCGATCCGCACGCTGGTTCGCGTGGCATCAATGCGAGACCGCAAGCGCGTGTTCGTGGACCTCGCGAACCCGCCGAGGTGATTCGAGTGGGCCGGGTGGGTGCAGCCTTCGGACTCGACGGAGCTGTCAAGGTCGTGCCCTTGACAGACTTCAGCGATCGGTTCGTCCGAGGTGCAGTGCTGCTTCTTGATGGTTCAGAGCGCCGCGTGGAGTGGAGCCGGCAGGCGGGCCGCGACCTGGTGGTCAAGCTGGCCGGGATCGACAACCGCACCGTCGCCGAGACGTACAGCGGCCGGTACCTGGAGGTCGGCGAGCACGCCGGGAGACCTGCGGGCGAGGGCCACTTCTATCACCACCAGCTGATCGGCCTCGAGGTCGTGACGGGCTCGGGCCACGGTCTGGGCCGCATCGAGGAGGTGCTGGAGAAGCCGGCCAACGATGTTTGGGTCAGCCGCGATGGCGCAACCGAGCATCTGATCCCGGCCACGAAGGACGCCGTGTTGACGGTGGACCTGGACGCGGGCCGGATCGTGGTGGCCGACTGGCTGCTCACCGTGGACGAGGCGCGATGAGATTCGACGTCGTAACCATCTTTCCGGGCATGTTCGGAGCCGTCTTCGATCAGGGGATCGTCGGCAGGGCGATCGCCAACGGCGTGCTGGAGCTCCACACGCACGATCTGCGCGACTTCACGCACGACCGGCACCGGCAGGTCGACGATGTGCCCTTCGGGGGCGGCCCCGGCATGGTGCTGAAGCCGGAGCCGATCTTCGAAGCCGTGGAGAGCGTGATGCTCAACAACGCGGGCCCTGTGGTCCTGATGGAGCCATGGGGCGAGCGCCTCGACCAGCGGCTGGCCGCCGAGCTGGCAAGAGAACCAGGACTCATCGTCGTTTGCGGGCGCTACGAGGGCGTCGACGACCGGGTGCGCACGGGCCTGGCCGCACGCGAGATCTCGATCGGCGACTACGTGCTCAGCGGAGCGGAGATTCCCGCCATGGTGCTGATCGACGCGGTCGCGCGGCTGGTGCCCGGCGTGGTCGGCGATCCGGGCTCGCTGGAGAACGACACGTTCGGGGGCGAGCTGGCAGGCTGCCCGCAGTTCACACGGCCCGCCGAGTTTCGGGGCATGCGCGTTCCAGAGGTCCTGCTGTCAGGCGACCACTCGCGAATCCGCCAGTGGCGCAAGCAGCAGGCGGCGCAGCGCCACGCGCAGAGCGCTCAGCGGCACTGATATAAATCCACTAGGAGACATTGAAATGAACGTCATCCAGCAGCTCGAGAAAGAGCAGCAGAAAGCGAAAGTGCCCGCGCTCCGCGCCGGCGACACCGTCAAGGTGCACGCCAAGGTTGTCGAGGGCACGCGCGAGCGCATCCAGGTGTTCGAGGGAACGGTCATCCGCGTCACCGGCGGCGGGCTGCGCCAGAACTTCACGGTGCGGCGTGTCACCCACGGCGTCGGCGTCGAGCGCACGTTTCTCGTGCACTCGCCTCGCATCGATCGCATCGACGTGCTTCGCCACGGCGACGTGCGGCAGGGGCGGCTCTACTACCTGCGAGGCAAGGTCGGCAAGGGCGCGCGCATCCGCGAGCGACGTGGTGCGGTGGCGGCTGTGGCCGAAGAGGCCGAGGCCGGGCCGCCCGAAACCAGCGAAAGCGCCAAGGAAGACAAGGAATAGCACAGCTAGCGTGGCGGGGTTGGCTCGGCTCGGCCGAGCCAAGACTCCGGGCTACTGGTTTGCAGCCAAGCGTCATGGGGCGAGGGGGTTTCCCGCAAGGGGGACCTGTCCCCCTTGCGCTCGTGCTTGTTAAGGGCGTCTTGAGCCCGCGCCCGGTTCGCAGGTAATCTCGGTCCGATGGGCAGGCCGATGCTCTGGCGTTACGAGCGCATGGCGAGCGCCATGGGCTACCAGGTCGTGGCGGGTGTCGACGAGGTCGGCATGGGCCCGCTCGCGGGCCCCGTCGTCGGCGGGGCGGCCGTGCTTCCGATCGGAGTGAAGATCTCGGGCCTCGACGACTCCAAGCTGCTCAGGTTCGCCGAGCGAGAGCGACTCGACGCGATCATCCGCCGAAAGGCGGTCGCCGTCTCGGTCTGCGCGGTCGACCACGCCCAGGTGTGCAGCCTCGGCCTGACTCGCGCGCGCCACCTCGCGACGGCGGGCGCCGTGGCCGGCCTTGGCGTACCGGCCGAGTACCTGCTGGTCGACGCGTTCGACGTGCCGTATGCGCCGCTGCCTCAGATGGCGGTGGTGAAAGGCGACCGGACTTGCGCTTCGATCATGGCCGCGAGCATCGTGGCCAAGGTCGCGCGGGACCGGGCCATGATCGAATACGACCGCATGTACCCGGGTTATGGGTTCGCCGGCCACAAGGGATACGCCACCCGGGCCCACAGGTCGGCCATCCTCCGCCTCGGCCCGAGCCCCATTCATCGCACGACGTGGGCCCCGTTCCGCGCGTTCATCAACGCCGCCAACTAGGGAACGCCGGGGAGAAGGCCGCAGCCGAGCTGCTGACGCGGCGAGGCTACGAGCTCGTCGGCGCGGGCTTCACAGCGCGGCGAGGCGAGATCGATCTCGTGTGCCGGCGCGGCGACGACCTGGTGGTGGTCGAGGTGAAGACCCGGACCACCGATGCGTTTGGCACGCCGCTCGAAGCTGTCGGCGCGCGCAAGCGCAAGGCCCTGAAGGCTGCGGCGGCCGAATACCGGGCGCTGGCCGATTGGCGCGGGCGCATCCGCTTCGCCGTGGTCGGGCTCACCGGCGACCCGGCGAGCGGTTTCACGGCTGAGCTGGTCGAGGACCCGTTTGAGTGATCGCGCCAGGCATCCGGAAGTGTCGATCCAGCTCCGAGGCGTAGCTGCGGCCGATCGTGTCGGCCTGACGGAGCAGCCAGTCGTCGAAACGTCGCGTGCCCTGCGGCGGCTCGTCGGACACGAGCAGCTCCATCATCAAGCCCTTCACCTCTTCGGACGTGAGGATCACATCGCGCAGGAAAACGCCCATCAGCTTGCCCGCCAGGGTGACCAGCGACGGGGGTAGGTACATATAAGGGGGCCTGCGCCTGACGGCGATGGCGATCTGGTCGACCAGCTCGGTGTAAGCGAGGATCTCCGGACCGGCGGCGTCTACGGTGATGTTCCCCTCATGCCGCGCGGCGTTGACCGCGATGTCGGCCACGTCTTCGATGTCGACCGGCTGAAGGCGGTAGTGGCCGAGCCCCGGTATCCCGAACACGGGCATGTTCCTGAGCATCCACGCGATGTTGTTGATGAGGATGTCGCCGGGTCCGAACACGAGCGTCGGCCGGACGATCGCCCACTTCAGGGTCGACTCGCGCACGAGCTCCTCGGCGCGCGCCTTGCCGGCGTAATACGGCAGGGGAGAGTCGAGCGATGGATTGCTCACGCTGATCTGCACGAACTTGCGCACGCCGGCGGCCTCGGCCGCGGAGATGAGGATTCGCGTGTTGGCGACGGCAAGGTCGAAATCGAGGCCGCCGTGCGGGAACCGCACCCAGTAGGTGTTGTAAAGCACGTCGACGCCGCGCAGCGAGGCAATGAGCCGGGATCGATCGTCGAAGCGCAGCGGCTCGACCTCCACCGCGGCTTCCACGTCCTCGGCGCCGGGCCTGTGCGAGTGGTTGGTGAGCGTGCGCACGCGGCGCCCTTCTGCGAGCAGCCGGCGCGCGATGAACCGTCCCGTGTAGCTGAAGGCTCCGGTGACCGCGTCGATGAGGGCCTGCTGCTCCTGCATCAGAAAGGAAAGCGAGTCAGGTCGTATGCGAGCGTGCCGGGCTTCACGTGCCCGCTGATCACGACTCGTGGACGGTGGCGCACGGCTTCGGCGGGATGCACCTCGGGCCGCAGCGAGTTGAAGATGGGAAAGCGCAGCGTGCCGTCGGGCGACCACTCGGAATAGCGGACGCTCACCACCAGCTCGGGCCGGCACCAGCGCACCGGCTTGACCATGATCGGCGGCGGGTCGAGCGGCGACGTTTCGCTTGCGAGCTCAGCGAGACGGGTCCTGACGAACTTGGCTGCATCGTCGTCCCAGCCGCCGCCCACGGTTCCGCACGGCAGCAGCCTCCCGTCTTCGTAAAAGCCGACCACCAGCGCGTCGTATGGGCGCTCGCCCATCCACCCGACGACCACGAAGTCGTCGGACTTGACGGCTTTGACTTTGAGCCAGAACGGGCTCCGCTGTCCCGGCACGTAGGGGCTCTGCTTGTGCTTGGCCACCACGCCTTCGAGGCCGCGCTCGAGGCATGCCTCGAAAAGCTCCACTCCGTCTTCGTCGATGTGATCGGGCACGAAGATGTGTCCGCCGGCCTCGACCGTCTTCCGCAGGCGCGCGCGGCGGCGGGTAACGGGCTGCTTGAGCAGCGGCTTCTCCTCGAGATAGAGCGCGTCGAACGCGAGGTAGGCGACGGGGATCTGCTCGCGCAAGGCGGCGCCGCCGGCGAGACGTTGGCGCAGCCGGTGATAGTCGGGCCGCCCATCGCGATCGGTGGCGACCACCTCGCCGTCGATGACGCTGCCCGGCGGCACCCGCGATGCGGCGGCCGTCACCTCGGGCACGACCGCCGTCAGGTCGTTGAAGCCTCGGTCGTGAATGTGGACCTTGCCGTGCGGGTCGCGGAAGAGGAGGCAGCGCAGGCCGTCCCACTTGACCTCGAAGATGTAGTCGACCGAGCTGAAAGGCGCCTCCGCCGATGCGGCCTGCATGGGCCGCACCTCGCTCGGGAAACTCTCGAGTTCGATCTGCAGCTGGCCAGGCGGAGCGTCAGCCACGCCCACGAGATTAGACCCGAACGGCCGAGACCCTCCGTCAGGAGGCTTTACGACGCGCCCGCTTCGCTTCCGCCGGCTGCGCTTCCTTGCCGCGCGCCGACCGGCTCTTCTTGGCGGCCTCGACCGACGCACGCAGCGCTTCCATCAGGTCCATGACCTTGGCGGTCTGCGGCGCAGGCGGCGCCTCGATGACCTCGCCGTCGATCTTGGCCTGGACGACGCGCATGACCGCCTCGCGGTATTCGTCCTTGTAGCGCTGCGGGTCGAAGCTGTCGGCCAGGCTCTCGATGAGCGCCTTGGCCATCTCCAGCTCCTTCGGGTTGATCTTCACGTCGCCCTCGAGGCCCTTGAGGCCCTCGGTCGTGCGGATCTCGTCGGGCCAGTTCAACGTGTTCATGAGCAGCCCGTTGCCGTTTGCATGAAGCGCGCAGAGATGCTCGCGATCGCGCAGCGCGATCTTGGCGATGGCCATGCGGCCGGTCGCCTCGAGCGCCTTGCGCAGGAGGTGGTACGGCTTCTTGCCGAGCTCTTCGGGCTCGATGAAGTAGGCGTTCTTGAAGTAGAGGCCGGGCTCGATGTCCTCCGCGGGCACGAACTCCTGGATGTCGACCGAGTGCGCGGTCGCGAGGGGCAGGTTGTCGAGGTCCTTGTCGTCGATGATCACGTATCGGTCGCGTCCGACCTCGAATCCCTTGAGGATCTCGCCGTAGCTGACCTCGTGCTCGCCCTCGGGGCACCAACGCTTGTAGCTGATGGGCGACTTGTGCTCCGGACAGAGCTGCCGGAACGAGACCTTGGCGCTGGCTTCGGTCGCGTTGTACAGACGGATGGGGATGGAGACCATTCCGAATGAGACGACGCCTTTCCACATCGATCGCGGCATGACGGGGAGTTTACCTCCTGGAGCGAGTCGCCCGGCTACCTTTTGTAGGCGGAGGGATCAAGCGCCAACATCGCGCCTCCCCATCATCAACGCGGAAGCGACGAAGCCCACCGCCACGACGAGCAGCATGATCACGAGCCCTGTGACGTCCACGCCCGAGCTGAGCGGCTGGCCGTAGAGATGAAAGGCCGACAGGTCCTGCGTCCAGGTCGGCCAGTGGAAGATCGGGGCCAGCTGCACGATGAAGTAGCTGACGAACGCGAAGCCGCCGAGCAATCCCACGGTCGCGCGGGGCAGCAGTGAGGCGAGCAGCGCGCCGATCGCCGCGAAGAACATCGCCATCGCCACGAGCAGCAGCGAGGCGGCGATGAGCCGGCCCTGGTTGAGGTCGATCGACTGCACATGCGATTCGATCCCGACCGCCACGCCGCTCACCGCCGCGATCACGAGCGCGCCGATCATCGCGACCGTCGCTCTCTCGATGAGGACGCCGCGACGTGAGATGGGGCTGCTCAGCAGGGCTTCGAGGCGCCCGTCCGTGTCCTCGGCCGACCATCGCGCCACCTGCGCGATCGCGTAGCCGGCGATGAGCAGCTGGGCGAATCCGAACCAGATGAAGCCGAGAAACGACGGATAGACGCCGCCGGTGATGAAGACGTTGAAGTATGGCCGCAGCTGGGCGAGCGCCAGGAGTGGCTCGACCATGCTCCTGGTGAGGATGACCATCAACACGCCAAGCAACGCGACGCCCGCGGTCCATGCGGCGAGGCCCGCGCGGCGGTCGTACAGGTCGCGCAGGACAGGCACGCGCCACACCGGATTTCTGTCCGGCTCGCGCACCACGGGATGAGGGGCGACAGGGATCCTGACGAGCGGTGATCCGACGTCGCGGTATGAAAATGCGACTGCGGCGGCGACGGTCATGAGAGCGGCGCTGCCGAAGAGAACCTCGACACCGCGCACGTCGAACGCGCCGGCGGGCGCGAGTGGCTGGCTCAGGTCGTAATAGCGAAACGGGGAAAGCCAGCGCCAGCCGGAAAGCTGATCGAGCTGCCGGCTGAGGCTGTTGAGGAGAAACAGTCCGAGCATCACGATCGCGGATGCTGCTGTCGCGTACCGGCTGGCGGCGAACTGGCAGACGAGCAGCGTGAGCGCGTAGCAGCTGAGGGCGAGGGCGAGGAGATTGACGCTCACACCGGCGAGCGAGTCGATGCCTATGGACTCATGCGCACCCGACACGCCCACGACCACCCCGACAGCGGCTGCCGTCACCGCCACGACGCAGCCTGCCGCGAAACTGAGGATCCGCGTGACCAGCGCATCGGCGCGCGCGGTGCCGGTCGCGAGGATCTGCTCGACCATTCCGCGCTCCTCATCACCGCGCGCCGCGCCGTACGCGGACACGAGAGCCCAGATAGCGAACAGGATCGCGAAGAAGCTGTACGCGCGCCACTGGACGTAACCGCCGACCGTGTCGGGTCGAATTGGCGCGGCGATCAAGACTGTGAACTGCGCCGCGAGCTGCGCCATCGACCGCCCGAATGCCGCGCGCTCGGCGGGCGTGTGACCCACGACCTGGTAGAAACCGACTGACTGCAGGAGCGTGAGCGTGAATGCGAGCGTCGAGAAGCCCGCAATGCCCCAGCGCGTGAGCCTAAGGGAGTAGAGGAAGCTCACTGCGCTCCTGGTAGTACTCGAGGAACATCTCCTCGAGGCTTGGCTCTCGGCTGACCAGGTTTGTCACCTCCGCGCCGTGCAGCGCGTCGAGGAGAGGCGCGAAGCTGCCATGCACCGTGCAGGTGACAATGTGGCCCTCGACTTTGACGTCGGTGACTCCCTCGGCGTGCCGCATGGCCTTTTCGGGAATGTCGCTGCCATCCGCGAACTCGAGCTCGACATGGTGGAAACGGATGCGATGCAGCTCCGCCAGGTCGGCGACCCTTACGAGCCGCCCCGCGCGGATGATCCCGACCTGGTCGCAGACGTGCTCGACCTCGGAGAGGACGTGCGACGAGAGGAAGACCGTGGCGCCGCTGTCGCGCTCCTCGCGCAGCAGGCGGTAGAACTCCTGCCGGTTGAGAGGGTCGAGTCCGCCGGTGGGCTCGTCGAGGATGAGCAGGTCTGGCGCGTGCATGAACGCAAGCACGATGCCGAGCTTCTGCTTGTTGCCGCTCGAGTACTCGCGAAAGCGCCGGCCCAGGTCCAGGTCGAACCTGTCGCAGAGGCCGCTCACGCGCTTCGCATCCACACCGCCCCGCATGCCGCCGAAGTAGGCGACGATCTCCGTGCCCGTCATGCCGCCGAACTGTGGGATGTCGCCGGGCAGGTAACCGACCCGCTTCTTGACCTCGACGGCGTCGCGCATGCAATCGATTCCGAACACGTGGGCGGATCCGGAGGTGGGCCGGATCATGCCCATGACGCAGCGGATGGTCGTGGTCTTGCCCGCGCCGTTCGGCCCGAGATAGCCGAAAACCTGCTGCGGATGGATTACGAGGTCGAGGTCGAACAACCCGTGGCCGCCGCCGTAGTCCTTGGTCAAGCGCGAGGTGCTGAGCGCCGCAACAGCCATGGGCGCAGCATATAAGCCGGCATGTTCCTGGGCGACCTCGAGCTGCATCTTCTGATCGCCTCGCACTGGAAGGCCGACGGCGGCCTGATGTTCGGCGTCGTGCCCAAAGTCATGTGGGAGAAGCACAAGCCCCCCGACGGGAACAACCTGATCGACTGCGCCTGCGTCTGCGTGATTGCTCGCATCAACGGACGCGTCATTGTTTGCGAGACGGGCATCGGGACCAAGCTGAGCGAGAAGCGCGCCCAGCAGGTTGTGCTGCGCGAGCCGGAAGGGTTGCTGCACGCGCTGCACCGGCTGGGCATCCGGCCCGACGAGGTGGACGCGGTCGTCACCACGCACCTGCATTGGGATCACGCCGGTGGGCTCACGAGGCGCGGTGAGGGCGGATCGTTTGAGCTCACGTTTCCGAAAGCGCGGCACTTCATCCAGAACAGCGAGTGGGACTTCGCGCTGCACCCCGACGTGCGCAGCGACAGCGCTTACATTCCCGACGACTTCACGCCATTGCTGGATGGGCACAAGCTGGTGGAGTTCATCGACGGGAGCGCCGAGGTGTTGCCCGGTGTGGAAGTGCGCCACGTGGGCGGGCACACGCCCGGCAGTCAGGTGGTGATGCTGCGCTCGGGCGAGTTCGCGTGCGTGGTGACCGGCGACGTCGTCGGCATGACACCGCACCTGCGGGTGCCCTGGACGATGTCGGCAGACCTCGATGCGCTGCAGCTGCTGGAAGAGAAGGCGCGCCTGCTCGACGAGGCGCAGAAGCACCGCTGGCTGCTGGTGCTGAGCCACGAGGCTGACCAGCCTGCCGGCTACATCGAGACCGATGGAAGGTGGCGTCCGGAGCCGCGGCTGAGCTAAGCCCGTCTTAACAGGCGGGGCTGCGCTCCGCGCGGTCAGCCGCTACGTTGCCCCTCGATGCTCGCAAGCGTGGACTCATGCCTGCTCGCCGGCATGGAGGGCAGGCTCGTCGAGGTGCAGGCGGACGCCGCCAACGGCGACCCGCACTTCTTTCTCGTGGGCCTGGCGTCGGCGTCCGTGAAGGAGGCGCGTGATCGAGTGCGTTCGGCGATCCGCAACAGCGGCATGCGGTTTCCGCAGCGACGGCTCACGGTCAACCTGGCGCCGCCTGAGATGCGCAAGGAAGGGAGCTGCCTCGACCTTCCGATCGCGGTCGCGATCCTGCTGGCGCACCAGGGCCTCAAGCCGCCGCCCCGATCCGCCTTTCTCGGCGAGCTCGCGCTGGACGGGACGGTGCGGCACGTCGACGGAGTGTTGGTGGCCGCGCGCTGGCTGCGCAGGCGCGGATACGAGCAGATCTTCGTGCCACACGCCGACGCGGGTGAGGCAGGTTTCGTAGACGGCATCGACGTGATCCCGTGCCTCGACCTGGCCGGCGTCATGCGGCACCTGACCGGCGTCGAACCGATACCTGCCGTCCTCACGCGTCCGCCAGACGTGGAACCGTTGCGATCCACAGAGCACGACCTTGCCGAGGTGCACGGGCAGGAGGAGGCGCGGCGTGCCCTGGAGATCGCGGCGGCGGGCGGCCATCACGTGCTCATGTCCGGCCCGCCGGGCGCTGGCAAGACGATGCTGGCGCGCTGCCTGCCCGGCATCCTGCCGCCCCTCGAGCTTGGTGAAGCCCTGGAGGTCGCGCAGGTGCGCAGCCTGCTGGGCGAGCTGCCGCCGGGCAGGCCCGTGGATTGGGTCAGGCCGTTTCGCGCTCCGCACCATGGCATCTCGTTGGCGGGCCTGATAGGTGGGGGCTCGGGTCTTGCGAATCCTGGCGAGATATCCAGGTCTCATCACGGAGTGTTGTTCCTCGACGAGCTGGCGGAGTTTCAGTCGACCGTGCTGCAGGCGCTGCGGCAGCCGATGGAAGCCGGGCGCGTGGCGATCACCAGGTCGGGAGGCTCGGTCGTGTATCCCGCGCGATTCACCCTGGTCGCCGCCACCAACCCGTGCCCGTGCGGATGGGCTGGTGACGTGCGCCGTGCATGTCGCTGCACGCCGGCCGCGATTGACTCGTATCAGCGCAAGCTCTCAGGCCCGCTGCTCGACCGCATCGACCTGAAGGTGAACGTGCGTCGCGTGCCGCCGGCGCTGCTCGCGAGCGAACCGGTGGGCGAAGCGTCGGAGCCCGTACGCGAGCGGGTCATCGCGGCGCGCCGGCGCCAGCACGAGCGACAGGGTTGTTTGAACGCAATGCTCAAGCCGGCGCGGCTGCGCGCACACGCTTCGCTGGAGCCGTCCTCGCGCCGGACGCTCGAGCGATGGGCGGACCAGCAGGGCTTGTCGGCGCGCGGGTTTCATCGCGCCTGGCGGGTCGCGCGGACGGCCGCCGACCTCGACGCCTCGGAGCGCATCGACGACAGGCACGTTCTCGAAGCGCTCGGCTACAGGCTGCACGATGCCGCGGCCTGAGGTCGCCGGGCTGCGTTCGCGCGGCCGCTGGCCGCCGCCCGCCGGGCCGCGCGTTGCGCTGGTCGGCTCGCGAAGGCCGTCGCCGTACGGCGAGGCCGTGGCGGAGCAGCTGGGCTCCGACCTCGCGGCCGCCGGCGTGATCGTGATCAGCGGGCTCGCGCTCGGCATCGACGCGGCAGCCCACCGCGGAGCCCTGAACGGCGGCGGCACGACGGTGGCTGTGATGGGAACCGGCGTGGACCTTGTCTATCCGGCCGCCCACAGCCGCCTGGCCGAGGACATCCTCGCCTCGGGCGGCGCCCTGGTCAGCCAGTTCGCCGATGGCACCCAGCCCCGGCGCGGCAACTTTCCCGCGCGCAACTGGACCATGGCGGCGCTGTCGGACGCGGTGGTGGTCGTGGAGGCGGCCGAAGGCTCTGGCGCGCTCATCACCGCGCAGGCGGCGCTCGAGCTTGACCGGGAGGTCCTGGCGGTCCCGGGCAGCATCTTCTCGCCCTTGTCGGTGGGCGCCCACGGGCTCATCCGGGACGGTGCCGGCCTGGTCCAGAACGCAAGAGACGTGTTGGCGGTCCTCGGCGTGCAGCTGGAGGTGCTGGATGACCCGCTCAAGCCGCCCCCGGGGGTCGGTTTCGAACCCGCCCGAGCCCGGGACGGGCTGCTCATCCATCTCTCGGAAGCCATGGCCGTGAGCGCCGCCGAGCTAGCGATCCCGCAGCAATCCGAGAAACCGCCGGATCACGTCGGGCTCGCCCGTGAATTTCGTGCGGCGCGCCTGTTCGGGGCGGTGGAGGCGTTGCGCGAGGTGAGCGGCATGCGGCTTTCGCCTCTGCCTCGCGCTGACTATGATCGGGCCGTCGAGGGCATCCGCGCCCACCTGGACGAGGCG
>Ga0209266_1001584_pt1 | contig 14926 bp, 14 predicted proteins | sample GraSoiAngelo_132_FD_185889 | JGI IMG/M metagenome (GOLD analysis project Ga0209266, IMG submission 185889) | Grasslands soil microbial communities from the Angelo Coastal Reserve, California, USA - 14_0929_02_40cm (SPAdes) (version 2) | ecosystem: Environmental > Terrestrial > Soil > Grasslands ...
GGATCCGGTCCCTCGCGAAGGCGAGCCGGCGCATGAGCAGGTAACGATGGGGGCTCGTGCCGAACATGACCCTGAACTGCCGGGCGAGATCGTAACGCGTCAGCCCGGTGATCGACTCCAGCTCCGACGAATGCACGACGCGTGTTCGCTCCGCATCGAGGAACTGGCGCGCGCGCTCGACCGCGGAGACGTCGACGCGTGGTGACGCCGCCGGTCGCCCGTCGCGCTCCGCGGCCATCAATCCTTCCGTGAGCTCGACGATGAGGCTATCGACCGACAGCGATTCCAGCGGGGCACGAAAGGCCTCCTCGACGGCTCGCGACAGCCTCGCGTTCACCAAGACCGGCTCGCTCACGAACGGCAGCGGATACGGCCTCCCGCGGACGGCTCGGAGCGCCTCGCTGAGGTAGGCGGGCTCTATATAAATGATGCGGTACCCGAAGCCGTCCGCCGTGCCCGCGCGTCCGTCGTGGGCCTCGTCTGGATAGAGCACGACGACCTGGCCGCGGGTGCTGACCCGCGCCGAGCCCCGGTAGTCGAAGACCTGAACGCCGCGGTCGGTGACCCCGACGGCGTACGTGTCGTGGCGGTGCTTCTGGTAGACCTCGCCGGTCAGCGAGGCGCGGAACAGCTCGACACCTTCCACCCGCGTCGAGCTGGCAAGCCAGCCCGCGACCGCCCCCTTGCACGATCGTTCAAGACCCTCGCCGCCCGATCTGGTGTTCTCGATGCCCATACGCCTGGAGGTAGAGTACGACTACAGAGCGGGCCGTTGCGTTCCTTCTCTTCACCCTCGTCGCCGCGATCACTCCGGGGCCGAGCAACATCATGCTGACCGCCGCGGGAGCGAACGCCGGCGTGCTCAGAGGGCTTCCATGCCTGCTCGGCGTCATGGTGGGCATGGGCCTGATGATGTTCCTCGTGCCGCTCGGGCTCGGGAGCATCGTCCTCCTGAATCCTCTGGTGCTGAAGGCGCTCCACTGGGGCGGAGCCGCCGTGCTTCTCTGGATGTCGTGGAAGATCGCAACGTCGAGCCGCATCGACTCGGGGTCTGGAGCCAATCCAGTCGGCTTCGTTGGCGCAGCGGTCTTTCAGTGGATCAACCCCAAATCGTGGCTCGTGAGCGCGAGCGCGGCCGGGACCTTTCTCAGCGCGGAGGGCGGAAGCCCGATCGTGCAGTCCGTCTTCCTGGGCGGGCTCTTCGTCGTGGCGGCATTGCCGAGCTGCTTTCTCTGGCTCGCGTTCGGCGCTACGGCCCAGCGCCTCCTCCGTCACCCACGACGACTGCGGGTCTTCAACGTCGCGATGGGGGCGCTGCTCGCGCTGTCGATCGTCCTGATCGTCTAGCCGGTCTCGCGCGCGCCGACGGCGCTCTGACCAACCGGGGTGCGCTCGGTTTCTGGCGCCAGCGGGATCACGCCGCCGGGCTCGCCGGCCAGGATCCAGTCGATCAGCAGGCGATAGCGCTCGACGGGGACGGCGCCCACGAGTGACAGCTTCTCGTTGAGGATCACCGTCGGCAGCCCTGACACGCCGAACCACGCGGCGCCCTCGGCGCAGTCGCGCAGGACGGCCTCGTAGGCCTCGCCCGCGTAGTCGGCCTCGAAGCGCGCGAGGTCCAGCGCGGTCTCGCGGGCGAGCGTGCGGAGCACGTCGGGGCGGGCGATGTCGAGGTGGTCGTGGAAGAGCGCGGCGAAGAGCCGCGCGTGAAACCGCTCGAACGCGGCTTCACCCTGCCGTTCGGCACACTTCGCCGCGGTCAGCGCCGGAATGCTCGACGACGGCAACGGCGCGTCGACCTCCGGAGGCGCGAAACACGCGCGAGGCTCCTCGGCGCCGATGCGTTGCCAGCCGTTGCGCGTCTTCTGCGTGACGCGCCGGTCGGGCTGCTCGCCGGGAATGAGCGGGAAGGTCCGCCAGTGCACACGCACCCGGTCGCCGTAGGCCTGCTGGATCTCGCGAAGCCGTACCGCGGCGTTGTAGCACCACGGGCACAGGTAGTCGGAGAAGACGTCCAGTCGGACGGGCGCGGTCATTCGCGCGTGAATACCGTTGGCTTCACGACCTCAGTGCGGAGCGCCTGCAACGCCTGCTCGACGATGCGCCGGCGCAGCGTCTTCTCGTCGGCGGGCGAGAGGTCGGCGCTGCCGAGGGGGTGGATGATCCCCGCGGCTTGGACGATGCGGTTGGCGCCCACCATCACGGCCACCGGTGTCATGGTCGAGACCTGAACGGTCGGCAGGCCTGCGCGCTCGAGCTCCCGGGTGATCGCTGCGCCGCAGCGAGTGCTCGTCCCTCAGGTGGAGGTGAGGATCACGGCGTCGACGCCGGCGGCGCGCAGCTTCTCCGCGATCTCCTGTCCCATCCGCGCGCTGTGGGCGAGCGTCGTCGCGACGCCGACCGTGGAGTAGACCGTCTCGTGCAGCTTGCCGATGGCTCCGCTCTGCTCGAGCTCGCGCGCGACGTCGACCGGCACCAGCCGATTCGGGTCCTGCTTCACCCAGGTCGTGTCGTAGCCGCGGTGCGGGTTGTCGTACTGCGCGGCGTCGAGGCCCGTCTTGCCCTCGATGCTGTAGGCGCCGTAGCGGGTCGCGTTCAGCGCCTCGATACCGTCGGGGTTGCCACGCGGCACCAGGCCCCCGTCGGTAACGAGGGCGATGGTGGCGCCCTCGAGCGTCTTGATCAGGCGTGGCGCCGGGACGCGCGGAAACGCCGGCCGCGGAACCTCGCTCGCGACCGGACGGCCCGCGAGCTTGTCGAGGAGCATGGCCACGGCTCGGTCGGCCGCGGCGGCTTCCACCACGACGTTGCGAGTCACGCCGCGAGCGAAGTAGCCCTCGGCGGCCGGAGCGCCGATGGCTTCGCCGCGCGCGAGCTTCAGCCCGAGCGCGACGAGGCGCTTTACTTCGTCGAGCATGCGCGTGGCCTCGGAACCCGTCGGCACGACGTACACCTGACGGCGATACAGCTCGACACCGGGGTTCTCGGCGTGCATTCCGGTCACGGCGGGAATCTTCAGCTGGGCCTGCACCGCAGCGCAGAGCGCTCCACACGCGACGCCGTAGCGGCCGGCCAGGAACGCGGGCCCTGCGATGACGAGGTCGGGCCGCGCCGCCGCCACCACGGCGACCAGCTCGGCCGCCGCGCGATCTGTGTGCTCGGCAGCGTAGTTGTCACCACAGATCACCGTGGCCACGACCGTGCCCGCGTCACCGAGCGCCTGCTGAACGGCGCGCGCGGCGCCGACGGCGCCGTCGACCACGTGCGGCCCGACGCCGGCCTTCTCCTCGCCGCCGAGCTGACCGAAGAACTGATTGACGTAGCAGACGACGCGCAAAGCCATCACCGCACCTCCGCCGATCGATGACATGGGGGCCCCGATATGGCCCCCAAGCCCCCAACGTTCGGCCCGCCCCGGCGAAGCCGTGGCGCGCCTCTCATCACCGCACCTCCGCCGATCGATGACATGGGGGCCCCGATATGGCCCCCAAGCCCCCAACGTTCGGCCCGCCCCGGCGAAGCCGTGGCGCGCCTCCCATCACCGCACCTCCGCCGATCGATGACATGGGGGCCCCGATATGGCCCCCAAGCCCCCAACGTTCGGCCCGCCCCGGCGAAGCCGTGGCGCGCCTCTCATCACCGCACCTCCGCCATCACTCGGGTCGCGCCGATCTGCTCGATCGCGCCGCACAACCCGCCATACGTCGTGCGCGTCTCGCCCAGGAGCTTCGGCGCGAGGTCGTCGGCGCCGACGACGCGATCCATCGCAGGCAGCGTGATCGGCTCCTGGCTGCTGCCGACGTTCACCAGCGCGTCGACGCCGGGGAAATCGAAGAGCAACATGCCCTCGGCGCTGCCGTCGGTCGACATGTCCTCGACCACCGCGGTCGTTCTGACGCCGAGCGCCTCGCACTGCGCGGCGGCCTGCGCCATGTCCACGTGTGGCGCGCCGCCACCGATCTTGGTGAGCACCGCGCCGTCGGCACCGAGCGTGTGCGCGACGAGGCCGGCGGTGAGGAACGCCGAGCGCACGCGCTCGGGCTCGGTCGCGTGGGCGACCGTGACGACGACGCCCGCGAACCACAGTGTCCGGCCGTGCTGGGCGTAGAGCGCGCGGATCATCGGATGGTTCTGGGTGGCCCACGTGGTCACACTGCGGCCCATGAAGCCGCGGAGCACGGCCCCGTCGAGCACCTCGTTCGGATGAACGATCGTCGGCAGCATGCGTCGCACGGGATCGCCGTAGAGGATGCCTTCGTCGAGGCCGGTCGGGCGCTGGTGGGAGTGGATCTGGAAGACGTACGCCACCCTCGGCAGGTGCGCGAGCTCCACGGGCACGCGGGGCGAGGGCGGCAGCTCGAACACCTCGACGCGGTCGGGCTTGGCGTCGCGCGCCGTTTGCGCGAGATAGACCGACGTCTTCAGCGCCGCGAGACGGACGGCGGCCAGATAGTCCGAGCGATCGACACCCGAAGCCGGCCACGCCGAGATCACGACGTTGTGGGTGCGCCCGAACGCCGAGAGCACCGCGTTCGGCCCGGCCATGTCGATCACGGCGAGGATGCCGACGTTCTCCGTCTGCTGATCGGTGGCCACCACCGCCACACCAGAGAGCGCCAGCGTCCGACCGTGGCCGGCCCTCGCCACGCGGCCGAGGACGCCCGGAAAATCCTCGCCGCCGTCCACCTTCGCGCGTGGCGCGATGACGTCGAACACGCGCCCGATGCGGCAGCGCTCGTCCGGGTGCACGAGGTCGAGACGAATGCGGGTAAGCCGCGCATCGGAGGACAGGAGCGCGCGTAGCGCGTCGAGATCGACCTCGAGCCGCCTGCCGGCGAGCCGCGTCGCGGACGCTGCGGTCAGCTCTTCGACGTCACACCAGCGCAGCTCGAGTCGCATGTCGGGTCGTAGTGTACCTGCTCTAGCCTGAGACATCAGCGGCGTCGAATCCGTAGAGCCAGCGCAACACTTCGGGCGAGCGGTCGCCGGCGCTTGCCCACTCCGCATCGCGCGCTTCCTGAGCCGGTCCGTCGTGAAGGTGAAAACGGATCTTGTTGGCGCGCGACATTTCTTGAAGGCGAGTGACGCGCGGCCGGCGCACGCGCTCATAGCGGTGAAGCGCCTCGGCGACGTCGGCGCCGCCGGCGACCAGACAGGCGGCCAGAGTGGCGCCATCCTCGATGGCTTGCGCCGCGCCCTGGCCCATGAACGGATACATCGGGTGGCACGCGTCGCCGAGCAAGGTTGTGCGGCCGACCGACCACCGCGGCAATGGCTCGCGATCGAACAGGGCCCAGACGAAGCACGTATCCGCGGCGGCGATGATCCGCCTCACCTGGGGATGCCAGCCCTCGAACGCGGCGAGCGCACGGGCGATCGTCGCGCGATCGGTCCAGTCCTCGCGGTTCCACGTGTCGTGCTCGGTCCAGCCGACGAAGTTCAGCAGCCGCCCGCGCGCGACGAAGTAGTGCACGAAGTGCCCACCGGGCCCGACCCACGACTGGGAGCCGATCTCGAGCCCGAGGTCGGCGATGCGCTCGGCCGGCACCAGGCCACGATAGGCGACGCAGCCCGCGAAGCGCGGCGCCTCCTCGCCGAGCAGCGCAGCGCGCACCGTGGAGTGGATGCCGTCCGCGCCGACCAGCAGGTCGACCGTGACTCGCCGACCGTTCTCGAACCAGATCTCGACGCGGTCACCTTTGTCGGCGAGGCCGACCAGGCGGTGGCCGAGATGCACGCGCTCGGCAGGAAAGGCCGACGCGATGATCGCGAGCAGATCGGCGCGGTGGACGGTGAGATGCGGAGCGCCGTACAACTCCTGGCACCGCGGGTTCAGTGGCGCGCGCTGGAGCGTGCGGCCGTCCTCCCAGCGCCGCTGATGCGTGCTGATCGGCCGGACGGCGTCGCGGTCGAGCGCCTCGCCGAGGCCGAGCCGGTGGAGGATCCTCACTGCGTTCGGTCCCATGTTGATGCCGCCGCCGACCTCGGTCAGTATCGGCGCCTGCTCGTAGACATCGACGTCGAAGCTGGCCTGACGAAGCACGACGGCCGCCGTGAGGCCGCCGATCCCGGCGCCGATGACGGCGATCCTGATTACCGCGTCTCCTCAGTCCCGCCAGTGCTCGGGAAGGATGCTCTGCACATCCGTGATGCCACAGCGCGCAGCCATCCATCGCTCGGCATAGAGCCCGTCCTTATAGGTGGATTGTTCGGACTCGTGGACCGTGACGGGCCCCTTCAGCGCGGCGACCAATGGCTCGAGGGCCCGCGCGTCGAGCAGCGTGCCGGGCGCGCCGGCCATCAGCAGCGTGGTGGCGGTGACTCGCGGCGCGAAGCCGCGCAGGTCGTAGTAGCCGAGCGTCCGTCGGGCCGCCTCGGCACGCGCCGGGTACGTGCGGACATAGTCGTTGATCTCTTCGAGCGGATACGTCGGCGTCTTCGTCGCCAGCTCGGCGGTCTTGTAGAAGAGCGCCGGCGTGGTCAGGACGTGGGTGGCTCCTGCCGTCAGCGCCGCGGCGATCAGCGCCACGTCGTTGCCCACCAGGACAACGCGCGCGGCGTCCAGCTCGCGGCGGGTCAGCAGGAACTCCAGGCCCCTGACGCTGTCCGCGACGATGCCGCGGAACGCGTACGACGCGGCGTTGTCGATGCCTTCGGTGAGCAGACCGGGAAACATCGCGGCGAACGGCGTATCGGCATTGCGCTGCCCGCGCCCGGCGAGCGAAAAGGTGATGTAGCGACTGCGCTGCAGATTAGCGGTTCCCTGCGGGATGATCTCGAGGACGCTCTGGTACTTGGGCGGATAGTAGATCGCGGGAAACGGTCCTGTTCCGGTCGGGATGCTCAGGTAGCCGAACAGCCGGTAGGGCCCAAGGCTCGTGAGCCGCACGCTGTACAACGTGGCGAACGGCGTGCTCCTGATCGGGAGCACGTCGAACTCGGGACGAGCCGGATAGCTCGCCAGCTCGTCGAGCGTATCTTGCCAGTATTTGCGAACCGCGTCGTCCATCACGCGTTCCCGTCCCGATCCAGGAGATGGCGCGCGAAGAATCGGTCGACGATGGCGGTGTGTCGGACCCGGCCCGCATCGTGGCCGTGGCCGTCGTAGGGATAGAGCTGCTTGTCCTTGGCGCCGATCCTCTCGAACAGCGTGTAACCGGTCTCCGGCGGGCAAACGTTGTCTTGAAGCCCGATGTTCACGATGATCGGGCAGGCGATCTTGTCGGCGAAGTTGATCCCGTCGAAGTACGCGACGGTTGTCTCGACATCCGCACGGCGCTCTGGATGGAGCCGCACATAGTCGTCGATCTCCTGGTAGGGATAGGTGTGCGTTAACGCGACGGCGTCCATGAAGCCACAGAGGTACGGCGCGCCCGCGGCGGCGGCGCGGACTTCTCTGCGCATCGCGGCGGTCGTGATCGTCAGGCCACCGCCCTGGCTGTTCCCTGTCACGCCGATGCGAGCGGGATCGACCTCGGGGCGTGACAGCAAGAAGTCGATGCCACGCCAGGTGTCGACGTAGAACCCGCGGTATGCGTATGTGTGACGATCCACGATGTTGTGCGTCAGGAGATTCGGATATCCGGGGTTGAACTGGCGATTGCTGCGGAGCTTTCCCCGCGGCGCCACCGACAGCGCGATGTAGCCTTTCCGCGCCCACTCCTTGGGAATCGGCGGGTCCATCTGATACCCCGGCAGCAGCATGATCGCCGGCGTGCGCGCCGCCCGGCGGACCGGACGGCAATACCAGGCAGCGATGCGGATGTGCTCGAGGCTGGTGTAGAACACCTGGAACGTCTCGACGTCATCCGACGTCCGGAGCGGGTCGGGGATCACCTCGGGCTCCAGTGGAATCGCCGACGCCTGGCGCTCCACGTCGTCCCAGAACGCGTCGAAATCGTCGGGCTTGCGCAGCCTGGACCGGTAATCCGCGGCGACTGCTTTCGGCAAAGGCGTCTCCTCGTGTGGCTCGACGAGTTAGTACGTCATCTCCGCCGATTTCTCAACCGCGATGCGTCGTCGCCTCGGGTGCTGCGCAATCGCGTTCGCGTGGTATCGTCCCGGGGCAGCCGTCCCGCCCGAGGAGCAAGGAGGAGCCGGATCATGACGAAGTCCATCGAGATCGATCGGGGACGTCGCGCGTTCCTGAAGGGCGCCGCGCTCGCGACCGTGGGGCCGTTGATCGTCACGGACCGCACGATCGCCCAGACGCGCACGATCTACGTCAACACCTGGGGCGGGAGCTGGACGGCCGCCGAGGAGGCCGCGTTCTTCAAGCCCTTCACGGACCAGACCGGCATCCGCGTCAAAACAGTCGCGCCCGTCTCCTACGCCAAGCTGAAGGCCCAGGTGCAGAGCGGCAGCTACGAGTGGGACATCACGGCCATCACCCAGGCCGACCTGCTCCGCGCCGACCGTGAGGGGCTGCTCGACCCGATCGACTGGTCGGTCGTGAAGAAGGAGAAGCTCTTTCCGAACGCGCAGTACGCGAACGGGCTCGCGTACTGCGCGCTCGGCACCAATCTGGCCTATCGCCGGGACAAGTTCCCGCAGGGCGGTCCGAAGACCTGGGCCGACTTCTGGGACATCAAGAAATTCCCCGGCAATCGCTCCATGCTCAACAACGCGGTCCGCACGACGCAGTTCGCGCTCGTGGCCGACGGCGTGCCGCCGGACAAGGTGTTCCCGATGGACGTCGACCGCGCGTTCCGAAAGCTCGACCAGATCAAGCCGCACGTGAAGGTCTGGTGGACGCAGGGCAATCAATCGCAGCAGCTCATGCGCGACGGCGAGGTCGACATGATGGTCATGTGGAACGCGCGTGCGAGCGAGCTCGCGCAGCAGGGCCATCCGGTCGAGCTCGTCTGGCACGGGGCCACGATCACCACCACGATGTGGGGCGTGGCCAAGAACGCGCCGAACCGGAAGCTCGCCTGGGAGTTCTTGCAGTTCGCCGTGCAGGCGAAGCCGCAAGCCGATTTCGCCAATCGGCTCTTCTACGGTCCGACGAACCCCGACGCGTTCACGTACGTCTCGGCCGAGGTCGCGCGCCAGCTCCCGACCTATCCCGAGAACGCGAAGGTCGCGATCAAGCCGAACACGGTGTGGGAGGCGGACAACACCGCGAAGATCCAGGAGCGCTTCACCCAGTGGCTGGCCGGGTGAGCGTGACGCGCAGGAACACCGCGGCCTGGCTCCTCCTCGGACCATCGACCGCGGTGCTCGTGCTGCTGTTCGTCGTCCCGATCGGCTACGTTCTGGTGCTCAGCGTGACCGATCCGCGACTGGCGCTGGCGCATTACCAGCGGATCTTCACCGTGCCGCTCTACACGCGCGTGCTGGTCAACACGTTCCTCACGTCGCTCGTCGTCACCGCGCTGTGCCTCGTGCTCGGGTATCCGGTGGCCTACGTCATGGCGCGACGAGGCGGGTGGGTCGGCACGGTGCTGCTGACGATCGTCGCGATGACCTTCTGGACCGGCTTCCTCGTCCGGACGTATGCGTGGCTCGTCATCTTCGGCAGCAAGGGACCGGTCGTCAGCGCGTATCAGGCGCTCGGCCTCGGCCCGGCGCCCCAGCTCCTGTTCACCACGTTCAGCTCGACGCTCGGGATGACGCACATCCTGCTGCCGTACATGATCCTCGCGCTCTATGCGGTCATGAAGAAGATCGACGCCAATCACCTGAAGGCTGCGGCCAGCCTCGGCGCGCGGCCGGCCGCGGCGTTCCGTGAAGTGTTCCTGCCGCTCAGCCTGCCCGGCGTGGTCAATGGATCGCTCCTCGTGTTCGTCTCGTGTCTCGGCTTCTTCGTGACACCGGTGCTGCTCGGAGCCCCCCGCGACATGATGATCTCCCAGCTCATCAACCAGCAGATCGAAGAGCTGCTCGCGTGGGGCTTCGCCTCGGCCGTCGCGGTGGTGCTCCTGGCTGCGACGGCGCTGGTAGTTGGCGTCTACAACCGCTTCGCCGGGCTCGACCGGCTCTGGGGCTGACGTCTTCCTGGCGATGCTGCCGCTGATCCTCGCGTCGATCGCCGCGCTGTTCCTGGTCGCGCCGATCCTGATCGTCGTTCCGATGTCGTTCAGCACCGCGATCTCGTTCCAGTTCCCGCCGCCGGCCTACTGGATCGGCTACTACCAGAAGTTCTTCACGAGCGAGGAGTGGCTGGAGCCGGCGCTGAACAGCGTGATCATCGCGGGCGGGGCGATGGCGTTCACGATGCTCCTGGTCGTCCCGGCCGCCTTCGGCTATGTGCGCTATCGGTTCCGCGGCAAGGCGCTCGTGAATCTCCTCATCATGTCGCCGCTCATCGTGCCTCACGTGGTGAGCGCGCTCGCCTACTACGGCTTCCTCGGACGAGCGAAGCTGACCGGCACCTACCTGGGCGTCATCGTGGCCCACGGCGTGCTAGCCGTGCCCGTCGCGTTCCTGGTGATCACGGCGACGCTGAAGGGTTTCGACCGTAACCTCGAGCGGGCGGCGATGAGCTCGGGGGCCGGGCCGTTTCGCACGTTCTGGTACGTGACGCTGCCGGTCCTCCGCCCGGGCATGCTGGTCGGCGCGCTATTCGCGTTCCTGTCGTCGTTCAACGAGGCGGTCGTGGCGCTCTTCATCGCCGGCCGCGGAGCGACGACGCTGCCGAAGAAGATGTACGAGAGCATCCGGCTCGAATCCGATCCGGTGATCGCGGTCGTCTCCACGCTGCTCGTCGGCGCGGTGGTGCTCGGCGTGCTGGTCCCGGTGGTCATGCGCAGGAGACCGATCGATGCGGCTTGACGCCCTGCTTCGCCCCCGCTCCGTGGCCATCCTCGGCGCGTCCGAGCGTCCGTCGATCGGCCGTTCGCTGATCGAGGCGCTCGACACGATCGGGTTCCGCGGCGCGATTTACCCGATCAACCCGAGGTACGAGACGCTGCTCGGCCGGAAGTGCTACGCCTCCGTCGCCGAGCTCCCGCGCGGCGTCGACACGCTCGCGATCTGCGTGAACCACGCGCGCGTGCTCGAGCACATGCGGCCGGCCGCGGAGCGCAGTGTCGGCGCGGCCGTCATCTTCGATGGCGGCTTCGCGGAGGCGGGCGCCGAGGGCCGCCGGCAGCAGGAGGAGATCACCGCGATCTGCCGTGACGCCGGGATCGCGCTCTGCGGCCCCAACTGCATGGGCGTGGTGAGCCCGCACGTGCCGAGCATGGTGTACATCCAGGCGCTCCGCGATCCCGCGCAGCTCCCGGGCAACGTGGGGATGATCTCGCAGAGCGGCTCCATCTGCATCGGCCTGCTCGCGGACTGCCGGCGCTTCGGCTGGAGCCACGTGGTGTCGTCGGGCAACGAGGCCGTCCTGGCCGCGGTCGATTTCCTCGAGTACCTGATCGACGATGAGACGACGCGCGTGATCGCGATGTTCCTCGAGACCGTGCGGCAGCCCGAGCGGTTCGTGGCGGCGCTCGATCGCGCCGCGGATCGCGGCAAGCCGGTGGTCGTCCTCAAGGTCGGACGCCACGAGCGCACGCGGCGCGCGATCACGACGCACACGGGCGGCCTCGCCGGGGAAGCCCGGGTGTTCTCCGCCGTGCTCCGGGCGCACCGAGCGATCGAGGTCGCGGACATGGACGAGATGACCGAAGTCCTCGCGTGCGCGCAGGGCGAGCGCTGGCCCCGCGGCCGGCGCCTCTGCGTGATGACGGCGTCGGGCGGACAGGCCGAGCTCATCCTCGACGTCGCCGCCGCGGCCGGCCTGTCGCTGCCTCCGCTCTCCGCGACCTCACGCGCGGACGTGGAACGGGTCCTCGGGTCGATCACCGGCGACGGCAATCCGCTCGACGCGTGGGGTAACGGCGACTTCGCCACGAATTTCCCGCACGCGCTCTCCGTGCTCGGCGCCGACTCGGACTACGACGCGGTCGTGCAGTGCAGCGATACCTGCGACGATCAACCGATGGGCTCGGTTGACCGCATGCTGACGTACGCGCGCTCGCTCACCGATGCGGCTGCGAAATCGAGCAAGCCGTGCTACTTCATGACGACCCGTTCCGGCGTGTTTCATCGCGAGGTGATCACGTTCCTGCGCCAGCACGGGATCGCGCTCATCGGCGGCACGCGGCAGGGGCTCGGCGCGATCGACCGCCTCGCTCGCTGGGCGGAGCCGGCACGGGTGGCGCGGGGCGGTGCGGGGAAGGGCCGCGCGATCCGGGCGCTCCTGGGTGGCCGCACGCGCGGGACGATTCACGAATATGACGCCAAGCGTCTGCTCGCGCAGGCCCGTCTGCCGGTCGTCTCCGAGCGACTGGTCGCGTCGCGCGAGGACGCGCGCGCCGCCGCCAGGGCGATCGGTTATCCCGTCGTGTTGAAGGTCGTCGCCGACACGATCCCGCACCGCTCCGACCTCGGGCTCGTGGCAGTCGGCCTGCGTGACGACGCCGAGCTCAGCGCCGAGTGGGACCGCATGGCGCGCCGGCTGTCCGACCTCGGGCGGAAGGACGCCGTCGACGGCTTCGTAATCCAGGAGATGGCGAGCGGTGTCCTCGAGGTCTTCGCGGGGGTGAAACGAGACCCCGACTTCGGGCTCGTGCTGGCGTTCGGGGCCGGCGGAGTCCTGATCGAGGCGTTCGACGACGTGGCCCTCCGCCCGTTGCCGCTGCGCGAGGGCGATGCGGCGGCGATGATCGCGGAGACGCGCGCGGCAACGGTGCTGGCCGGGTTCCGGGGTCGGCCGCCGGGCGACGTCGCCGCGCTCGCGCGCTGCCTCGAATCCCTCGCCGACTTCGCCTGGGCCGAGCGTGACAGCCTCGACGAGCTCGACGTCAATCCCATCGTGGTGAGAGCGGCTGGCGCGGGTTGCGTGATCGTGGACGCCCTCATCGTGCCGCGCGCGGAGCGGTGACCGGGTAGCGCCGGTGTCGTACCTGCGACTGCACCGGCTCGTGAAGTCGTACGACGGGCGCGTCAAAGCCGTCGACGACATCAGCGTCGACATCGCCCGGGGCGAATTCGTCACGTTCCTGGGACCGAGCGGCTCCGGCAAGACGACGACGCTCATGATGATCGCCGGCTTCGAGGAGCCGACCAGCGGCGTCATCGAGCTCGCCGGTGAGGAGCTGACGCGCCGCAAGCCCTACGAGCGCAACATCGGGGTGGTCTTCCAGAACTACGCGTTGTTCCCGCACATGACCGTCGCGCGCAACGTGGCGTTCCCGCTCCGTATGCGCCGGTTTCCCCGCGCAGACCAGGCCGCGCGCGTGCGGGACATCCTCGCGCTCGTCGGCCTGAGCGAGTACGCCGAGCGGCATCCGCGCGAGCTGTCCGGTGGCCAGCAACAACGGGTGGCGCTGGCCCGGGGCCTCGTCTTCAACCCGGACGTGCTGCTCCTGGACGAGCCGCTCGGAGCGCTCGACAAGAATCTTCGCGAGCAGATGCAGGTCGAGCTGAAGCGCATCCATCGCGAGGTCGGCATCACGACGGTCTACGTCACCCACGACCAGACCGAGGCGATGACCATGTCCGACCGGATCGCCGTCTTCAATCACGGCACGCTCGAGCAGGTGGCGCCCCCGCTCGATGTCTATCACCGGCCGCGCACCCGGTTCGTGGGCGAGTTCATCGGCGACAGCAATTTCTTCACCGGCAGAATCGACGCGGCACACGCGGGGCGCGTCGACGTGGACGGCCTCGAGCCGATCCCGGTCGATCCCGAGGCGTGTCGCCGGCTCGGCGCGAGTCGCGTCGACGTGCTGGTGCGCCCCGAGCGCGTTCAGCTTGGGGGGCACGGCGTGCCGGAGGTCCTGTCGATGAAGGTGAGCGTCATCGTGAACTACGGTGACAGTGTGCTGGTGATCGGTGACGCGCGCGGCCACGCCGTGCGCATGCGCATCGCCGGCGCGCAGCCCGAGGCAATTCGTGAGGGCGCGACCGTGACGGTCGGCTGGGCACCCGGCGACGCTCACCTGATCCCTCGCGCGTCTGGTTGAAGCACACTCAGTGCATCACCGCTCCGCCGTCGACGTTCCACGCCTGGCCGGTGATGTGGTCGCTCGCCGCGGAGGCGAAGAACAGCGCCAGGCGCGCGATGTCGTCGGGACGAGCGATGCGACCAGTGGGAGGCAGCGACAGCACCGGGGCACCCGGCTCGCGCTCGGCCAGCGCGCGCTCGCGCCGTGACGTCGATTCGCGCCGGCTCGTATCGACGCTGCCCGGGCAGATGGCGTTGACGGTGATGCCGTGCGCCGCCACCTCCTGGGCCAGGGCCTGGGTCAGGCCGATCACGCCGAACTTCGACGCCGCGTAGGCGCCACGCCGGGCGGTGCCTCGCTTGCCGGCGACCGAGGCCATGTTGACGATGCGGCCGCTCCCGCGCGACAGCATGTGGGGGATCACGGCGCGGCTCATCAGGAACGTCCCTTTGAGATTGACGTCGATCACGAGGTCCCACGCCTCCTCCGGCACTTCCCAGAGCAGGCGACGATCGGCGCCGTGCGGAGCGGCGGCGTTGTTCACGAGCACGTCGATGCGACCGAACCGTGCGAGCGCGTCCTTGACGAAACGCTCGGCATCGGCCGCGCGGCTCACGTCACCGACGAGCGTGAGGACCTTGCGCCCGAGGCCCTGGATTTCTCCGGCCAGGCTCTCGAGGCCCTTCCACCCGAGGCGAATCTCCGCGAGCCCTTCCTCGTTCTCGTTCCGCGTGCCGCCCGTCGCCACGTCGGTCGCGACGACGTCGGCGCCCGCGCGGGCGAATGCGACGGAGATCGCCCGGCCCATCCCTTGCGCCCGCGCACATCCAGTCACCAGCACGACCTTGCCGTCGAATTCGCTCATACGGCCTCCTGCGTGAGCGCGTCCAGAACCGCGCCGATTCGTGGCGCGTCGTCGAGGCGCCAGAGCGCCTGAAGTACCGCGTCCACCCGCGCGGCGCCGAGGACGTCGGCGGAGAGAT
>Ga0209266_1001586_pt1 | contig 14901 bp, 9 predicted proteins | sample GraSoiAngelo_132_FD_185889 | JGI IMG/M metagenome (GOLD analysis project Ga0209266, IMG submission 185889) | Grasslands soil microbial communities from the Angelo Coastal Reserve, California, USA - 14_0929_02_40cm (SPAdes) (version 2) | ecosystem: Environmental > Terrestrial > Soil > Grasslands ...
CCCCCTCATCTGGGTCGACTTCGTAACGCCGGACGAGTTCGAAGCCATCCTGACGCGGTACGGCTATCGTCCACTGACCGAGCCGGATCTGTACAAAGGAACGCTGCTCGCCCCGATCGAACCGTTGGCGTGAGACTCCGTCGCCGTTTAGGACCGCGTTAGCCCCGATGCCGGTCACTTAACGCGTAAGTGACCTCCTGCCCGCCGTTGCTCGACCCACCAGAGAGTGAGCAGCGTGACCAGGGTGAGGCCGGTGACGAGGACGCCGATCGCGAACGGGCGACCCCGATAGACGAGCTTTACCCGTGAGGCGCCCGCCGGAACACGTACCGCCAGGAGTCCGTTCTCCGAGACCACCTCGCCCCCGCCGTCGGCGAGACGCCATCCCGGATCATAGTTCTGGTTCACAACCAGCACGGTCGGTGTCGCCACCTCTACTTGGTAGGTGAGGGCGTTCGGAGTCCACTCGAGTTGGCGTATGGAGCCTCGGCCGACCAGGTACTCCTCGCCCCGGTAGCCTGGTTGGTCCGCACCGATGACCGGGCTGGGAAAGTCGACGTACTCGTAGCATCGTACTGCTCCCATGTTCGCCTTGGAGAGCGGCAGCATGTGCAAGAAGGCGGTGATGTCGCCGCTCTGGCGGAACGTGGGCGAGAAGGAGAGGGACCGCTCGCGACCCTCGACCATGGGGCGCAACTCCGCCGGCCCGACGGCCCACAGGTCGACGACCACGGCTCCCACGAGGACTGTCGCAACGATCGTCCCGACCCGGCCGAGACGGCGCTCGAGCCATTCCACGCCGATCGCGGCGGCCACCCCGAGCGTCAGCGTGCACGGGATCAGGAAGCGGGGGGTGACCCGCTCGGAGGAGAAGATCGGCAGATGGTGGAGGAGTGACCACGGCGACCACGGCCCGAGGTTCTGCCCGAGGACGAGGGAGAGAAATACGAGGCTCGCGACCAGCCAGGGAAGAGCGCGCCGCGGCGACGTGACCACCCCGAGCACGGCGAGCCCGCCGGCGAGCCCCCCGACGTACGCGCCCCACTCGTGAAAGCCCCAGCGACCGGGGCCGCGGGCGAACGCCGCCTGCTGGGCCGAGAAGAGCGCCGTCCAGAGCGCACCCGGGGGGTTCGACTCCACGATGCGGACGGGGCGCGGATGTGATCGCAAGAGCATCTCCATCGGAAGCAGCTTGATGGCGGCCAGGCCGAGCGCGAAGCCGCCGAGGGCGAGCAAGATCACCACCGGCCAGAAGCTCCGGCGGGAGATGGCGACGGTCAGCGCGACGAGGGTGACCAGCAGCAGCGCCTGCGGAGCGGGATAGACGCCGCCCTCGCCGAGCGTGAGGGCCACGAGTGCTCCCGCCAGCCCTGCGAAGAAGAGCCGCTCCCGCACGATGGCGAGCCAGGTGAGCGCGGCGATCCAGGGAAGGTAGAGCGATGGCAGATAGACGACCTGGCCGACCGCCATGTGCAGGTAGAACCAGGAGCTTCCGGGGAAGACCGATGCGGAGAGGGCGGCGGCGCGGGGGCCGAGGCCGAGGATGCGGCCGAGGACGTAGCCGCCGCTCCAGGCGATCGCGAGGTGCAGCGGCACCTCGAGGTTCAGGCCGACGTTCGGGCCGAGGAACAGATGGAGCAGGAAGAAAGGCGTCACGATCCGCGAGTGCGGGTTGGCGAGGAGCGGCATCCCGCCGCACTTGTAGGGGTTCCAGAGCGGCAACTGATGAAAGTGTGTGACGGAGTGGAAGGCCGCCCAGTCGAGCTGGCGGAGGAGATCCCAGTCGCGGCGGAACCCCGCCTCGGAGAGATGGCCGAGGACGGGGTAGCTGAAGGCGAGAGCGAACGCCACGGCAACGAGCCCGACAAGCACTGGTTCGCGTGCGGTCTGCGGGTGATTCACCGGAGAACCAGGAGCGTGACCCAAGACTCCGCCGGCTGTAAAGAGCGGGCATGGCGAGGCGGCGCGTGGAAGCCGTGCAACCTGCGCCGTCTCTTCGCGCTCGGCGTCGCGCGGGCCGGCTGCGGGCGGCGGCGCGGCAGAACTCCTGGTGTGCCTATCTCCGCTGGCGCCACCGCACCACGCCATAGGCCGCGGCGCCAGCCCCCAGCCCGACCCAGGCGAAGCCGGTGACAGCGTCCGCAGCCGCCACCGCAGGTGGACGCCGCAGCCGCATCTCGATCTCGTGCGCGCCCGGGCCGACGGGGATCGCCATCAGCGTCATCTGCGCGCGCAGCACCGGTGTCGCCACGCCGTCGACGGTGGCCTTCCACCACGGGTGATAGGACTCGCTCACTAGGATCACGGCCGCCGCAGGTCCGGTGTTCGCCCTGAGTGCGATGCGCTCGGAGGCCGAGCGGGTGAAACTGACCTCCAGCGTCGGCTCGACTGGCACCGTGGCCATGAGCTCCCGCCAGCGAGCGCCAAACACATCCGCCGGCTGGACGAGCTGATCCGCGTATAGCGTCGCGAGGGTGCGGCTCGCCTCGTCGGAGAGCAGGGCGCCGCGGGTGCACGCCACTATCGCGGCGCCCCCTAGCACGCCTCCGGCCGCATCGGACAGGCGCGGACCGACGGACAGGACCGGCATGCCATGCCCGAACGCATCGGCGACGAGGGGCAGCACCAGCTCGTCCGGTTCCCCCGCGAAGACGACGTACCGGTGGTAGGCCGACGCGAACGGTGCCACCTCGGGCTGCTCCCACAGGCTGAAGACCCCGCTGCGGGCACGCAGCTCCCAGGGCTCCGCGAGTACGCGCGGCTCCTCCGATTCGAGCAGGAAATATTTGATCCGCCCCGTCGCCAGCAGGGGACCGCCGCTGGGGCTCCATGCCGCCGTCGCGAGAAAGGGCAGCCAGTATCGCCCAGCCTGCCATGATAGCCAGGCGTACGCCCAGCCTGGCTCCGACGACGTCGCGAGCAGGCTCCCGAGCGGCGAGGCAACCGGCCCAATCGTAACGCGCAGCGTTCCGCCTTCACCCGGGACCCCCGCCAGCATACGCTCCGCCTCGCGCACGGTCGGCATGGGCGTCCCACGCAAGAACGCGTCCCTACTCGGCCAGAAGTCGATCACGACCAGCCCGGCAAGTGCCGCGGTCAGCCCGAGCCACATGCGTCGGCGTGGCACGAGGGGGCGGAGCGCGACCAGCGCGAGCCCGAAGAGCAAAGCGAGCGAGAAGGGGGCGAGATCGAAGAAATGCCCGGGTGAGCGCTGGAGGCCGAGCAGAGATCCCACGAGTGGAAGCCACCGGCGGGTAAGCTCCCCCAGCGAGTGAGAGCAGAAGAAAAGAACCAGTGCCAGGCCGAGTAGGAGCTCGATACGGGGTGTGCAGATTCGAGCTCCGGCGCGCGCGGGCCGCATCGCCAGGAGGGCAGCTCCGGCGAGGCACGCCACAGCGCCCGCGGTAAGAGCCGTATGCAGCGGGGACTCCAGGTCGCCGCGGTGGAAGGACTGCACGACTTGCCAGACGAGCGTCCTCGGCCCGAGCGACAACCAGTACTGGACGAGGAGCAAGAGGGTGGCCACCTGATACCAGCGCCGCAACGCGGTCCGGCGCGCGGGGAACCACCCCCCGAGGCAGACCGCCAGCACCAGCACGCCGAGGTAGTGCCGCTCCCCATCCACCTCCACGATGTTCAAGCCGGGTGGCTGGTGCGTCGCCAGCCAGGGCGCCATCCAATTGCCACGATTGAGGTACAGGAAGGGCGAGCGCTCGATTAGGCGCTCCCGGTCTCTGGCCACCGCCGCCGGGCGGACGAGCGAGTGGTGGTGGAGGTCGGCTGCGAGCCACGCGAGCGGCGAGGCCGCGACGACGAGGAAGACGACGAGGGTCAGGGCGGTCAGCATTGCCCAGCGCACGGCGAGCCGTCGGTCACCGAACGGGTTCTCCGCCCCTGGTCCGTCGCGCCAGGGGCGGAAGGCGAGCAGCAGCCCGAACATCACCGGGCAGAGGAGCGCCTGCACGGCGTTGTTGCTGAGCTGGCAGGCGAGCAGCACGCCGAGCCCCACGGCCCACGGCCAGCGCCGCCGGCGCAGCAGCTCGACCGAGGCAAGGAACACGAGCGGGAAGAGCGTGAGCGAGACCGGTATGTCGAGGTGATTCTCGTAGTTGGCGCACGCGCCGAAGGCGCAGGTGTAGCCCGCGACGATCCCCGCCTCGGGCGCGCCGAAGAGGCGCGCGAGCACGAGGTAGACGCCGAATGCGGCCAGCACCTTCGTGATGAGGAACATGAGCTTGGTGGCGAGCACCGGCTCGAGCCATGCCGAGAGCGGCAAGGCCGCATACTCCTTGAAGCTGCTCACAAAGTAGGTGGAGCCGCCGAAGCAGGTGCTGCACCACGCCGGCACCTGCCCGTTGCGCAACACGGCGTTGCGCACGAAGCGGATGACCGCGGCATAGCCGGCGAAGTCCCCCGGGGGGAGGCGGTCCTGGGTGAACCACTCCAGCATGACGACCACGCCCGCTCCCGCAAAGAACAACATGGCTGCCACGTGCGATTGCCTGGCGACAGCGTGGAGGTCGGAGGTGAGTCCGACGCGTGGTCCCTCGCGAGAATGCCAGCTGGGCAGGGCCAAAACACCCCTCCGGCCTGGAACGCGTCGATCATATACTGATACTGACGACCGGTGGTCTAGGCCAGGCATGCCCCCTGCGGGACGTTCTCTTGCGTGGCCCGCGGGGCGGGGGTGCAGGCCTGGGGGTCGGGCGGGAGAAGGACCTGGTAGAGCAGATCGAGACTGTCCTCCTCGAGCGGGTGTCCTGATCACCTCGCCGCACGCGGCGACGCGGAAGAGCAGATCATCGCCGTCGCGTGCCACTTGCGCTGCTGCTCGGGATCGGTGGGCGGCGACCGCTCGGGATCCTTGTGGCATCCCCCGCCGGCACGCTACGAGCCTTCTCCTCCCGATGATCCCGAGCACCAGCACCTCCCACGCGACAATCCCGAGGCGGGGAACCTGACCGATAGCTCCCGGTGCGGTCTAGGGCCAAGCAATCAGAGAGGCGGAGCGGGACCCTGTGGGTGCTCGCCACCGCCGCCTTGGTTATGGCCTGGTGGATTACGCGGCTCCTCGGGCCGGGCAGTCGCACTAGCCAGGCGAGCTACGATCTTCGCGCGTACTTCTACCCGCTCTATGAGGGCTTTTACGGTCGCCTGGCCAAGGGAAGCTTGCCCCTCTGGAATCCTTATCAGCTCTGCGGGCTTCCCTGGCTCGCAACCCTCCAAGGAGGTTTCTTCTATCCGCCGCACGCGCTCTATCTCGTGCTGCCGACCCGCATCGCGCTCGCGGCCTCTGGCCTCGCCCACCTGCTGCTGGTTGCCCTCTCGACCGCGCTCTTCGCGAGCCGCGTCGGCCTGACGCCCGCGGCGGCCACGCTCGCCGCGGTGCTGTTCACCCTCCGCGGATCGATTCCCTACTGGCTCCTCTGGCCCTACATGCTCGAAGCCATCTCCTGGCTCCCTCTCGGCTGCCTTGCAGTGCTCGGCCTTGCCCGGGGCGAAGGCCGACGTGCGGTCGGGTTTCTCGCTCTCGCCGTGGGCGCGAGCTTGCTCGCCGGGAGCCCCCAGGCAACGGTCTTCCTGGTCTACGCGTGGACCGCGCTGCTATTGTCGCTCCTCCTCGGCGCGGCCCCGGCGCGCTGGGCAGCCGCGTGGGGACGCTTCGGTGGGGCGCTCGCGCTCGGCGCCGTGGCGGGCTCTGTCCAGCTCCTGCCCGCCATCGAGATGGCGCGCGTCGGCTCGCGTCCGATCCACGGTCTCGCACCCGACACCATGTATCCGCTTGGCAACCCTGGCCTCAGCCTGCTCAAGAGCGCGATCACTGGCGCTCACACGTCCTTCGGGGTTCTCGGGCTTTCGCTCGCGCCTGCCGCCTTACTCGGCACGCGCAGTCGGCCGCTAACCCTCTGGGCGACAGCCGTCGGCGTCTTGGGGCTCGCATTCGCCCTGGGGCCCGTCACACCGCTCTTCCAGATCTACCTTGCGTTGCCCTTCCTGAGCTGGTTCCGCGGGCCGTACAGGCTACTCGTCCTGTCGGACTTCTGCCTCGCCGTGCTCGCGGCGCTCGGCCTGGACATCGTCGCCGGAGCCACCGCAGTCGATGCACCCAGACCGCAGGGCCATCCCCGCATTCCGCCCGCCGCCGGCCTCCGCCGCCGCTCTGCCCTCGTAGTCGGGCTGCCCATCGCATGCGCCTTGGCGCTCGGCGGCCACGCGACGCTACACAGGGCGCCCCTCCCGGCCTTGGTGGCAACGGGTGCCGCCGTCACCCTGCTTCTGAGAGCGTGGGCCCGTGCGCGGCCAGGGGCGCCGCTCGTGGCAGGCGCGCTCTTAGCACTCGCCACGCTCGAGGTCTTCCTGCCCCCTTCGAGGCCAGAGCGGCTGCCGTACGATGCCGCGGCGACCGCCTCTCACGAGACATACCGGGAGACCTACACGACCCTTGCGCGCACCCTGGGCTCTGACCGGGTCTGGCTCCTGAGCGCGGAGATGTTACCTGCCCTGGCCTCCAAGCTCGCAAGCCGCTACCGCGTGCGCTCCGTCGAGGACTACGAGCCCATGAACCTCCGACGCCAGGCGGAGTACTTCACGTACGCCATGCAGGGCTCGATCTCCCCACCCTTCACCATGCGGCGTGCGTCGCGTATTTACGAAGGCCGCCTCGTCATCCCAGTGGAACCTTCGGGCCGGTCGTCTTTTGCGGCGCGGCGACGGCTGCTCGACTTGGCGGCAGTGCGGCTGATCGCCGTCGACGACGGCATGCTCGTACGCCCCGAGGTGCGTGCATTCATCGCAGACGCCGCCCTTGAGCCCCGTCCCTCGCCGGGGCCGGGCGTGGCACTCTTCGAGACCCCATACTCCGTGCCGCGGGCCTTCGTCGTCTACCGGACCCGGCCGGCTCCGCCGTCCGAGGAGCTGCTCGACCGCATCAGTGACCCGGGATTCGACCCGCTCGTCGAGAGCTACGTGGAGGGCGATCCGGGCTTCCTGCCCGCCGAGGACGCGCCCGCACGCGGCGAGGCGGCGCACTTCGTCCGCGACGAGGAGCGGGTCGTCGAGCTCGACGCGACGCTCGTTACCGCCGGGCTGCTTGTCCTGGCAGACTCGTTCCATCCGGGCTGGCAGGCAACCGTGGACGGCGCGCCTGCACCGATCCTCGCCACGAATCACCTCTTTCGCGGCGTTCCCGTACCCGCCGGACGTCACCACGTGCGCTTCGAGTACCGCCCCTGGAGCACGGTGGCGGGCGGCGTCGCGAGCCTCGCCGGCATCCTCCTGACCGTTTTCCTGCTCATCGGGCATCCCTCCCGTGATGATCCCGGGTCGGCCCCGTTCGAGGCGTAGGTTGGGGTGAGGGCGACCGGCCATCTTCCCGATCGCCTCAGCGCGCGCGTGCGACGCCGCCCCCGCACGCTTTGCGCGTCTTCCCGGGCTTCCCCTCCAGTGATGCTACGGTCAACTTCACTGCACGTAGCCGAGCGCGCGCAGCTCGCGCCGCAGACGCTCGTCGACGCCGGGCACGCCCGTCGCCGCCGTCGGTGCGTGCGCGACGGCGCCGTAGCTCGCCACGTGTCTCAGCGGGTGGCTCGCGGTCCACGCCGGGTCGACCGCCTCCGCCAGCACGCGCCCCTCGAGGTCCTCGGCGACCGGCAGGCCGAGAAGCTGGAGCACGGTCGGGGCGACGTCGAGGATCGAGGCGTGCTCGAGGCGGACGCCGGAGCGGGCTGGCCCCCCGGCGACGATGAAGATGCCGTCGATCGCCGCCTCGCCCTCGTGCGTGCCGGAGAGGCTTCCGCCGCGGAACGATTGGCGGCCGGCCTCGAAGCCGTGGTCCGAGACGACAACCACGACCCGATCCGGGGCGGCGTTCAGGCTGAGCTCCCCGAGCAGTTCATCCACGAACCGATAGTGCGCCTCGACGGGATCGCCGACCGCTGCCAGCTCGTCGCGACCGGGACGCTCGGCGTCGGAGTACACGGCGGCGTCCGGCTCGTGGAACCGCCAGAAGTAATGGCTCACGGGGTCGACGCCGCGCAGGAGGATCATCTCAAGGTCGTACGGGCCTTCGCGCGCCCGCAGGCGCGCGAGAGAGCGCACCACGGCGGCGTCCTCGGCCTGCATGCGCGGCACGACCCGGGAGGCATCGTCCGGGTCGGGGCTGACGTCGGGCGCGGCAAACAGCAGATCGGACACGATGTCGAGCGTCCCGGCAGGACTCACGAGCCGCGCCTGGTCGGCCGCGAGGTGGTGGCCTCCTCCGAGCGCCCGCACGTCCTCGTCGCGGACCTTGAGCGCGCGCTCGGAGATGACGACGCCGTTGATCGCCTCGGCGGGATAGGTGGCCCACCAGCCGATCACCGCGCTGCGGAGACCGGCCGCCGAGGCGACCGTCCACAGGGTGTGAACCCGGCGGTCCGTGCTGCGCGCGAGTCGCCCGCCCGCCACAGTGAAGGTCGTGATCCCATGCCGTTCGCGCGAGACCCCCGAGGCGATCGTGGTCCACACGGCGGGCGACACGAGCGGCACCTGCGAGCGGAGCGGTGCCCGGACGCCGTGCGCGAGGAGGCGGCCGAGGTTCGGGAGCTCGCCGCGGGCGACGAGCGGATCGACCACGCGCCACGTGGCCCCGTCGATGCCGACAACGGTGACGCGTAGCCGGGGGGGAGGGGCGCTCCGGCAGGTCGCCAGGAGCAGCGCCGCGGCTACCGCGAGCACGGATCGGCTCACCGGAGCAGGGTTAGCATCCGACACGATCGAGCGTCCATAGTTTCAGGCCGAAAAGGAGGCCCGCTGTTGCGTCCGCTACCAGACACGCCGCCCGTGGCGGCGCTCCGGCCCCTCTCTCCGCGGGCGGCCGCCGTCCTGATGCTCGTCGGTGCGCTCACCATGCGGGGCGGTTCACCGGGGGCCGGATGCTGACTGCCGCTGCGCCACTATGTAGTCAATAGAGCGAGCGTCGGTCCACTACTATTGCCGGTCGGGCCGTGGGTGCCCCATGCTCTCTATCAGCAGGGCCGCGCCTTCTCGATGGCGGGTGATCTTGCCGATGCACGTCTTGCTTGGGTCGAAAGTGTTACGCGACTATCCGCAGAGCCAGGAAGCCGCGCTCGCGAAAACGCGGACTCGAGGGCGAGCCAGCCCCTCCACCGCCATCGGGACCCGCGGCTTCCGCTAGCGATCGCAGCCAGCCGAGGCAGGTACAACCCGCTCGAGGAGAGCAGGGGGGCCGAAGTAACGACGCCGGACCTGACTGGAATGTGGTACCGCTACAGGGGCGGCGGCCCGACGACGCGCGACGGCGTCATGATACTCTTCGACGAGCTGAATCCGCGTCGAGGTCCGTGCCGAATCCGCAAGGCGGGCACCGAGGTGATCGTGATCGACTGTCCCAACGCCGGGGGAGAACAAGAGCGGTTCGTGCGCAGCAAGGCTCGGGCCGCGGGTCGGTGGATACGGTCGACCATGGCGAGCGCCCGGCGACCGCTCCCGTACGAGCGGGACAGCAAGCACCGGAAAGCGGGGTCCGGTGCTCGCCCGCAAGGAGCGATGAGCACGGTCGCGCGGCAGAGCGGCACCCTGCTCCTCTGGACGGGGGTCGTCGTTTTCCTCACCTGGCCGCTCGCGGCGCACTTGACCGACCATCTCCCCGGCATCGCGATCGGTGTGCCGTTCGACTCGCTCCTGCTCGGTTGGGCGCTCGCCCACCAGAGCCACGCGCTATTGACCGCCCCGTGCAGCCTGCCCGACGGGAACATCTACTGGCCGTCGCCGCGGGCCCTGTACTACGGCGAGGCGGGGTTCGGGGCTCTCCCGTATTTCATGCCGCCCTTCCTCGCGACCGGGAATCCGACGCTCGCGCTGAACCTCCTCCTGCTCGTCGGCCTCGTGCTGACCGCGTGGAGCATGCACCGCGTGGTTGCGCGCCTGGCCGGCTCCGAACGCGCGGGGTTCGTGGCGGGTGCGGTGCTCATCACCGCCCCGTGGGTCATCTGGGCGTGGGTGCCGGCCGCCCCGAGCTACGCCATCCTCCAGTATTTCCCGGTCGTCATGCTGATCGCGGCGCGGCCCTCGCGCCGCGTCGGCACGGCGGCGTGCCTGCTCCTTCTCGTCGTCGTGCAAGGGCTCACGAGCGTCTACGTGGCGGCGCCGCTCCTCGCGCCGCTCGTGGTCCTCGGCCTGGCCCGGCTCGCGCGGCAGCAGACGCGGCGCGCTGGTGTTGCTCTCCTCGGGAGCGTCGCAGGCGCGACGGTCGTCCTCGCCGCTGCCTACTCCGGATACGTCCTCGTCCGTCTCGACAACCCCGAACTCGCCACGCAGACCTTCTGGCCCGCGAAGCCGACCGATCCGCAGCCCGCCGGCCTCGGGACAGCGGCGCGGCTCGGACCGCTCGCGGTCCCCCCGGTCGCGCTGATCGTCATCGGGCTCGGCCTGGTCGGCGCCATAGCATCACGCGAGCGCGGCTGGTCCTCATCGCGGGCGCTGCCGTGGCGGATCGGCTGGCTGTGGACGCTCGTCGGCTTGGTGATCGCGATCCGGCCGCGCGCCGACTGGCACGAGTCGCTGATCACGGCGCCCCATTCGCTCCTCGCCCGCTTCACGCCGTTCTACGAGGTGATCCGCATGCCGGAGCGGCTCGGGCTGGCGGCCCTCATGGGCGTCGCCGTGCTCACCGGCGTCGCCTTCGCGGAGTGCGAGAGGGTGATCGCGGGTGGCGCCACCGTCCCGCGACCTCGGCGCGCGGCGGGTGCGGCGACACTCGGTCTCCTGCTCGTCACCGTCGGCGCCATGTACTGTACCTGCCAGCGTGGCCTCCAATCCGCATGGCTCACGCTCTGGCCGCTGCCGGGGCCGTACCCGCTCGCGCCCACCATCGCGCCACCGGCCCCCGCGCTGATGCGGCTTGTCGAGCAGCCCGGCGGGCCGTTGCTCGAGCTGCCCGTCGGGCGCGCTTGGTCGCAGGCCCGAGCGATGTACCGCTCGATCTACCACCACCGCCCGCTGCTGAACGGCTACAGCGGCTACTGGCCCGCCGGCTTCCCCGAGCGGATGGCACTCGCCCGGCGGCTCCCCGACCCCGAGGCCCTCGACGCCCTCCGGCGCGCGACGGATCTGGAGCTCGTCCTCGTCCATGCAGCGGAGTACGGGAACATCCCTGCCCGGGCGACATGGATGGCGCTCGCCGGACGGGGCACCGACGGCCGACTCGCACTCGTGGCACGCGACGGCGACGACCTGCTCTTCCGCGTCGTCGCGCCGTGTGCGGCGAGGTGATCAGGACACCCGCTCGAGGAGGACAGTCTCGATCTGCTCTACCAGGTCGTTCTCCCGCCCGACCCCCAGGCCCGCACCCTCGCCCCGCGGGCCACGCAAGAGAACGTCCCGCAGACGAACGTCGGGTTCGGGCCGCTTGGGCCCTGGGGCTCCAAGACCGCCGATGACCTTGGACGCTCGGCTGGATGGGCTGCCCGTCGTCGTTCAGGAAGAAACCAGAACGTGCAATAGATGCTGCCGCTGAATGACAAAGCATTCGGAAGCTGCATCGTGCCGTGCCGGGCCGAGCACGAACGAACGGACAAGCGGCTCTATCCTCGGGCCGGTGCTGGTCAGCGCGGTGCTCGGCGTCACCTTCATCGCCATCGTGATCGTCACCTGGGCCCATTGGGGGCACGTCACTATAGATTGTGGCGGCGCACTCGACCGTGCCGCCCGGATTGCCGGGGGTCAGCTGCTCTACCGAGACGTTCTCAGCCCCTACGGGCCGCTCGCGGATTACGCCGTCGCCGCGGCCTTTCGTGCGGGCGGCATCCATCTGAACGTTGCATATGCAGTGGGTCTCACCGTGCTGGCGGCGGAGTCATGCCTCCTCTGGTATGTGGGCCGCCGCTTTCTCGCCCACCTCGAGTGCGCGGTGGGGCTGGCAGGTTTCTGGATCCTCCTTGCCTTTCGCCCCGGGTACATCAACTGGGTGCTCCCGAACACCTTCGCGGCGACTTTCGGCTCCCTCTTCGCGACCGCGACTGTTGCGTTGCTGATTGCAGATATCGAACGTCCTCGGGACGGCAAGCTGATCGGCGCCAGCGTCTGCGCGGCGGGCGCCGCCCTGAGCAAGGTGGAATTCGGGCTGGCCGCCTATGGCACCCTCGTGCTCCAGTGCCTCCTCTTTCCCTGTCCGGCGCGGGCGCGGCTCTCAGCCGCCATACGGCTTCTCCTTCCCGGGCTCGTGCTGATCGCAGCAGTCGTGTTGCTCTTCGCATCGCTGATTCCCTGGCAGAGTCTTCTCTTCGACAATCTCTACCGGATTCGATCCTTCCGCGGCACCGTGGCGTCCCTGAGGACGACGCTCGTCGAGCCCGTGTGGCCGCCCGTGCGGGAGGCGGCGCTCCGCTACGGGCTTGAGTTCCCCCTCCGTGCCGTGCTCGTCTCAGTAGGGCTGCGTCTGGCGGGCCGACCGGGGACCGGCCGTCCGCTCGGAGCCCTTCTCGTCGCACTAGGCCTGCTCGTCCCGCTCGCGCCGGGCTACGTCCCGCCGCGGGATTTCACCTCGCTGGTCGCCGTCAAGGGCAGTGACGCCTTCGAACCCATCCCGCGCGCCTTCGCATGGAGCGCGGTCGGCTGGTCGGTGGCGACGTTGGCGGCCTTCGTCCGCGACCGGCGGGCCCCGTCCGTCGGCGCACGGGCGATCGTCCTAGTTGGCGGCCTGAGCGTTCTGCTGACACTCCGATGGGACTTCCACGTCGTGTGGGCACCCTACTACGCGCCCTTCGCGCCCTTCCTGCCGCTGCTCGCGGTCCGTGTCCTCGCCGCACCGCTCGCAGGCGGCGACGCGTCGCTGACGGCGCCGCTGGTCATCGGCGGCGCCCTCGTCGCGGCCGCCCTGAACGTGCGGACAATCTATGGCCAGTACGGCATCATGCTCGACTACCCGCGCGGTCGCATCTGGGCGCCGAGCCTCCGCGGCGCCCCGCTCGCGGCCGTCATCGACTACGTGCGCGCGACCACCTCGCCGGAGGACTACGTCGCTGTGATCCCGGAAGAGCGCCTCATCAACTTCCTCGCCGAGCGCCGGAACCCGACGCGAGATTCGGGAATCGGGCCCGCGTGGCTGGCGACCGCGGCGGACGAGCGGGCGTTCGTCCGTGAACTCAAGGAGAAGTGGCCCCGTGCCGTGGTGGTTTCCCAACGGAGCTACCCGGAATTCCAGGCCGGAACCGTGCGTGCGTACAACCCGCGCGTCATCCGCTGGATAGAACGGGCCTACCGGCCGGCACAGTCCGCGGGGCCGTATATCACATACTCGCGGCGTGACCGTCGCTAGGTGGGAGCCCCTGCTCCCTCGTGCTGCCGACCCGCATCGCGCTCGCGGCCTCTGGCCTCGCGCACCTGCTGCTGCTCGCCCTCTCGACCGCGCTCTTCGCGAGCCGTGTCGGGCTGACGCCCGCGGCGGCCACGCTAGTCTAGGAGGCCGACCCGAGATACATCTCGGGTCGGGATCGGACACGAGGGTGGAACGGTTGGTGGCCCGCGCGACCGGCGTGCCGCGGCCAGCTAAGCTGGCGCGGCAAACGGGGTACGCGCGACGAGGGAAGACGCTGGGGTCGCAAGCGGCCGCGCGCTCGCTTCAGGCCGCCGCGGCCCCCGAGCGCGAAGAGCCGGCGCAGATTGCAGGCCGCCGCGATCTGGTTCCATTCGCCCCACACCTTGGCGCGCCCGCGCAGCTGACAGCGCCGAAACCGCATCGCCTGCTTGCTCTCCGCGAACGGCCGCTCGCCCTGCGTCTTCCGTTTCCCGTAGCGGCGGCGGGCCCAGGGGAGGCGCAGCAGGCGATGCATGCGTTGGGTCTCGGACCCCCGCGGCCAGCGTGCGCGCTTCCCCTCGCGACCCACCGCGATCAAACACCGCTGCCCCTGCGCCCGGAGGATCCCCAGGTTCGCTTCGCTCAGATACCCCTTATCCATCACGGCGCAGCCCGGCGCGGTCCCCGTCATCGTCTGCACGGCGGCGACCATCGGCACGGCCTGCGGCGTGTCGGCCACGCTCGTCGTCAGGCCCACTGCGACGATCACCCCGTCCTCGCTCGTCGCGGCCTGCGCGTTGTACGCGTAGGTAAGCGCCCCGTCGTTCCCGACGCGCATCATGTTCGCCTAGCCATCGCCTGGCACCCTCTCGGCTGCCTGGCAGCGCTCGGCCTCGCCCGCGGGGAAGGCCGACGTGCCGTCGGGCTTCTTGCTCTCCCGAGCCGTCGGTCGGCGAACGGGTTCTCCGCCCTGGACCGTCGCGCCAGGGGCGGAAGGCTAGCAGCAGCCCGAACATCACCGGGCAGAGGAACGCCTGCACGGCGTTGTTGCTGAGCTGGCAGGGAGCAGCACGCCGAGCCCCACGGTCCACGGCCAGCGCCCCCGGCGCAGCAGCTCGACCGAGGCAAGGAACGCGAGCGGGAAGAGCGTGAGCGACGTCAGGAGCTCGCCTGCGGACGGCAGCGTGAGCATCGTCGGCCACGTCCTCGAGATCGGGCGAGGGGGCGTCGTTCCACACGATGATGCGCCCGCCCCGCCCGGCGCGACGTCGACCCGGGGCCGCGACACCCGTGGGACGGTGCGCTGGCACGCCGCCAATAACGAGATTGTGGCGCGGGGCCGACCTCGCTAATCAGCGCTCCGGTGCACTCCTTTGGCGCCGTGACGCGTATGAATCGGACAGAGGTCGGCCGCGCGACGATCGAGGCGGCGTGCGTGGCCGGGCTCGTGATCGGCGTGTTGCTCGTGTGGCGCTTGCGCATCGACGGGCCTGCGCATCGGTTCCCCTCCTTCGGGGCGGGCGACCTCTTCGGCCTCTTCCTGCCGGCCTACAGCTACGAGGCCGAGCGGCTCCGGGGGCTCGAGCTGCCGTTCTGGAACCCCTACC
>Ga0209266_1001589_pt1 | contig 14883 bp, 12 predicted proteins | sample GraSoiAngelo_132_FD_185889 | JGI IMG/M metagenome (GOLD analysis project Ga0209266, IMG submission 185889) | Grasslands soil microbial communities from the Angelo Coastal Reserve, California, USA - 14_0929_02_40cm (SPAdes) (version 2) | ecosystem: Environmental > Terrestrial > Soil > Grasslands ...
GAAACTAGATGTCCAAAGGATCAAGTCCGTCGAGGTTGTTGACTCGAGTACGGTGCGGATTAATCTCACTGCCCCGGATGGTGGGCTCACCCTAAGGCTGACGGATAGGACAGGTATGATGGCCTCGCCAACGGCGGTACGCAAGCTCGGCGACGGGTTCGCTAACCAGCCCGTCGGTACGGGGCCATTCAAATTCCAGAGCATGCAGGTCACAAGCTTCGCGCGCTTCGTGCGCAACTACAGTTACTGGGGAAGCGGGCTTCCGTACCTCGATAGCATCTTGTTCAGGGTGATTGCGACGGAGCCAGTGATGACCCAGGGTCTCGAAACCGGTGAGCTCGATTTCCTTTACGTCGTCCCTCTTGCTGACGTTGCCAGGATCCGACGGAACCCTAACCTGGTTTACTATGGATCTCCAGGCTCCGGCACTTTCATGCTGAACTTCAACGTAAGAAACGCCCCATTCAACAATCGGCTCGTGCGCCAAGCGCTGAACTACGCGATCGATAAGAAGGCGATCGTTGATTCCGTGCTTTTCGGCGAGGCCGTTCCTGCCGTGAGTCCCTTCGCTCCGTCACGAGGGTATGCGTTTGACCCGAACCAAAAGGGATACCCGTTCGATCCGGCGCGCGCGCGCCAGCTCCTGGCACAAGCGGGCTACCCCAACGGCTTCGAGATGGGTCTAAACTTCATCAATCGCACGACCGACGCTCGATTGGCGGAGGCTATCCAGGGATTCTGGGGCGACATTGGCGTTCGTCTGGCGCTCCGCCCGAAGGAGATTGGCGCATACCTCAATGAGATTCAAAAGAACCCGCGCGCGGATCCATCGTTCCGAGCGTGGCAGGTTGGATCTATCGACCCTGACTACGATCTGGCACGCGGTTTCGCGTCCGCCGAGGCTGGCGGATTCTGGCACGGGACCGGGTACGCCGACCCAGCGACGGATGCAATGATCAGGCAAATCCGCGCGACGCGAACCGAGAACGAACGCCGTGCGCTCTACGCGCAGATCACGAAGAAGATCGTTGATGAGGCGCTGGGTGTGTATTTGTACCATCCGAACTTCCGAATCGCACACAAATCCTCGGTGCATGGATTTGTTCCAATGCCCGACTGGTCGCTCCGTTTGAAAGGCGTCTGGAAGAACTGAAGAACTTACCATAGCGGGGTGGGAGACGGGGATAGCGCTGAGGTCCGGTTGGCTTGGCCGCTTGAAGGTCTGCACCGAGCGCTTCAACCGACGCTAGCATTTTCGTCGCCAACTGCCCTGCGTGGTGAAGGTGGTGTGCTCGTTCGCGCTTCGCAAAATAGGAGTTGATCGTTCTGCGCACCTATTTCCTCCGACAGACTACGAGCATGGTGGCGGTGCTCGTCCTCCTGTCTATGATGACGTTCTCTCTAACGCGAATGTTGCCTGGCGATCCTGCGCAGATGCTCCTGTCGGAGAATGCGACGCCGTCCGAGATCGCCGCGCTTCGGCAGACACTCGGCCTCGATCGGCCCATGGCGTTACAGTACATCGATTGGGCGGCCTCGGCGTTGCGCGGCGATCTTGGCACCTCCCTGCGTATCAAGCAGCCCGTGAGTCGTGTCTTAGCGGACCGCCTCAAACCAACAATTCAGCTCACCGTCCTCGGGATGCTCGTGGCTGTGGGGCTTGGCGTTCCTGCGGGCCTCATGGCCGCGTCCCGCCCGAACTCGCTAATCGACACAGGGGCCACCCTGCTGGCGATCGTGGGGATCGCTGTGCCTCCATTCTGGCTGGGTATCCTGCTGATCCTCCTGTTTTCGGTGTGGCTCGGCGTCCTGCCGAGCGGCGGCTATCTCGACCCGTTCGTACATCCCGCTGAGAGTCTTCGCAGGATGATCTTGCCCGCGCTTAGCCTGGGCTCGGCACTCGCGGGCTTGATCGCCAGGCAGGCTCGGTCGTGCCTGCTCGATGTCCTACAGGAGGACTACATTCGGACGGCCCGCAGTAAGGGTGTCAGCGAGGGCGGAGTGCTGTTGCGGCACGCGCTGCGCAACGGTTTCATTCCCGTAATCACCGTGATCGGGATGCAGACGGGGGTGCTCGTGGGTGGCGCGGTGATTACCGAGACCATCTTCGACATCCCCGGTGTCGGCCGATTGGCGGTGGAAGCAGTGGCGACCCGTGACTACCCGGTGCTACAAGGCGTCGTGCTCGTTATGAGCGTGGCGGTGCTCCTCAGCTACTTGGCCGTCGACTTCCTGTACGCGAAGCTGGACCCCCGAATCCAATACGGGTGAGGATAGTGGCTCGATGGGTTTTGCGTTGGCGCTTAGGGCGGCCGATCGTCGTGTGGTCTGTATTGTGGATACTTTTGCTTGTGATGTTCGGTCTCTGGCCTACGGTGTTCGCGAGCCAAGATCCCAACCGGCAGAACCTCAGGGCTACCCTCCAACCGCGCTCTTCGCAGCATCTCTTGGGAACGGATCACCTTGGCAGGGACCTCTGGAGCCGGCTGGTCTTCGGTACCCGGATCAGTCTTCAGGTCGGTGGTTTGGCGGTCGCAGCTGCGGGTTTTGTCGGCTTCGTCCTGGGCGTGAGCGCGGGGTTCTACGAGGGTTTGGTAGGTATTCTGGTGATGCGTGTCACAGACGCCCTTTGGTGCGTGCCGTCTTTGGTTCTGGCTCTGGCGCTCGTCGCGGTGCGAGGTCCGGGCCTCGGCAATGTGATCCTGGCTGTGGGTCTAGTGTATGTACCAGCCTTTGCCCGCCTCGCGCGTGCCCAAGTGTTGGCGATAAAGCAGCTACCTTTCGTGGAGGCTGCACGAGCGGTGGGGGCAGGCAATGGGCGGATCATGCTCCAGCATATCACGCCGAACGTGTTGACTCCGATTGTTGTTCAAGCCTCGTTAAGCGTCGGACACGCGATTATCGTTGAGGCGAGCTTGAGCTTCCTGGGCGTGGGCATTGCTCCACCTACGGCCACGTGGGGAGGGTTGCTTCGGGATGGATTCGGTTTCATCTACCGGACACCGACGTTCTCCATTGCTCCGGGCATCTTCCTATTTCTCACCGTACTCGCAGCGAACTTCTTGGGCGACGCCCTTCGTGACGGGCTCGACCCGCGCATGCGTGGCCGGCGCTGAGGCACCTGAGGGCGTTCGCGTCGGGCAGCGGCACGGCATGTAGAGACCCTCTAGGGGGGTGGCGCACGTGTTTGAGAGAAAGACGGCAAGCCAACAAGGAAAGTTCGTCTGGATGGACGGCGCGTTCGTGCCGGTAGAGGATGCGAAGCTGCACATCGACACGGAATGCGTCATGCGAGGGGCGAACGTGTTCGAGGGCATCAGGGGGTATTGGAATGAGGCGCAGCAGCAAGTCTACCTGATCAAGATGCAGGAGCACATGGACCGGTTATTCAACGTATCGATGAAGATCATGAGGATGTCACTTGCGCTATCCGCCACCGACATGATCGAACGATGCGTCGAACTGGTCCGTAGGAACGAGTACCGTGAGGATATCTCTCTACGGCCCACGGTGTATTTTGGCGTTGGCAAGAACTTCGGTTTTCGACCCGAGGACATCCATGTGGGCGCCTTCATCAAGGCAGGCAGCGAGCCGCCTCGGCATAGCCTCGAAACCGGCCTGCGCTGCTGCGTCAGTTCCTGGGCGCGCATCTCTGATGCGGACATGCCCCCCCGAGTTAAGGCCGGTGCGAACTACCAGAACAACAGGTTGGCGCTCTACGACGCCTTCTTGCGAGGCTACGACAACGTCATTCTGCTGACGCAGGGCGGAAAGGTGTCGGAGGGGCATGGGTCCTGCCTCTTCATCGTGAGGGATGGGGTACCCATCACCCCCCCGCTCACGGATGGGATCCTCGAGAGCATCACACGGAGGGCGATTCTGAAGCTGTTCAAGGAGAAGCTTGGGGTCATCGGGGTGGAGCGGTCGATCGACCGGACGGAACTCTACGTCGCCGACGAGATCTTTTTGTGCGGTACCAACATGGAGATTACGCCCGTCGTCGCCGTGGACGACTATGTTATAGGGTCGGGTAAGCGTGGTCGCTTAACGCATGAGATCCAAAAGAACTACTTCAGGATCGTCCGCGGGCAGGACCAAGAGCACAGTGATTGGCTGACTCCGGTGTATTGATCCAAGCCATGGTTCCTTGCAACTTGAGGTGGTCGTGGTCGCGCCGCGACCCGCCATACATACGTGAGACTTGGTTCTCGTGGAGGTAGTCCATGCAGCACAAGCACGCCCTGCGCAAGCGGATGCGTTCAGGGGAGGCAGTCGTCGGCGTCATGCTGCCGCTGCCGTGTCCAGGACTTGTCGAGATCCTTGGGTACGCCGGCGCCGATTTCGTGACTCTCGATGCGGAGCACGGTGCATTCGGCATCCCTCAGATCGAGCACATGCTACGAGCGGCTGACGTTGTCGACCTGCCGGTTATCGTTCGCGTCCCCGATCACGATCACGTCTTCATCGGCCAGGTTCTCGATTGCGGGGCAACCGGCGTGCAAATCCCGCACGTTCGGTCGGATCGTGACGCAGAGCGTATCGTCGAGGCGCTCCGCTTCACACCCCTAGGACGCCGAGGGCTTGGACCCGTGCGTGCGTCAGCTTACACAAACATGGAGACGCTCGCGTTTGTTGAGAAGGCGCACGCCGAGACGGTGTCGGTCGCGCAGATTGAGGACGCGGATGCCGTGTCCGCGATCGACTCGATCCTGTCCGTGAAGGGAGTCGACGTGGCGTTTATCGGCCGCCACGATCTTGCTGCGTCGCTCGGCGTCACGGGCCAATTGGATCACCCAATCGTCAAAGAGCATGTGGAACGCGTGGTGCGAGCGTGTGACGATCACGGTGTCGTCTTAGGGTTCTCCACGAACGTGTCAGAGGGCACGACATTGCTGCAGCGTGGTGCGCGCTTCCTCAGCTTGAGCTTCGTCCCGCACACGTTGCAGAGCTGGAAGTCTATGCTTGGGCACCTCGCGTCGGGGATCGGAGGTGATCGAGGTGGCCGCTGATCGTCCGTCGGGCTCGACCGAGCTCGACTACGACCCGATCGAAGTAGAGATTATGTGGAATCGACTTGGCTCCATGGTCGACGAGGCGTCGAGCGTCCTGGTCCGGAGCAGCTTCTCGCCGGTTGTTCGGGAAGCGAACGACTTCGCGTGCGTCTTGATGGACGCCTACGGTCGGTCCCTGGCGGAGTCCTCGTTGAGCGTCCCGTGCTTCAACGCCACTTTGCCGGTCACGATGGCCCATTTCCTCAAGCGGTTTCCCGCGGAGACTTGGCGATCTGGCGATATCGTGATCACCAATGATCCCTGGCTCGGAACTGGTCACTTGCCAGACTTCACGATCGCGACGTCCGTCTTCGTGGCCGACAGGCTGGTTGGATTCGCAGGGACCATCGCCCATCTGTCGGACATTGGAGGCACCCTCATCGGAGCGGACACGAAGGAGGTGTTCGAAGAGGGCCTCTTCGTCCCGATCATGCGGTTGGCTTCGGCAGGGAAGATCAACGAGGATCTGATGGCTATCCTCAAGGCCAATGTGCGAGTCCCCGAGTGGGTGATAGGAGATCTGCACGCGCAAATAGCTGCTGTCGAGGTGCTGGTATTGGAGCAGGGCGCGGATATGCTCACGTCGATCGCGGAGGTGACGCACCGTTTGGCAGAAGCGGCGATGCGACGTGCTATCGCCGCGATTCCCGACGGCACCTACCATGGCGCGGTCGAGAGCGACGGCTACGATGAGCCCCTGAGAATCGAGGCGACCGTGACCGTCCGCGATGACGAGATCACCGTTGATTACGCCGGTAGCTCTCCACAGCTGGCTATCGGAGCCGTCAACTCGCCCTTTTGTTACACCTACGCATACACGGCGTACCCAATCAAATGCGCGGTCGATCCTTACACGCCTAAGAACGATGGTTCGTTTCGACCGATACGGGTGACCGCGCCGGAGGGTAGCATCGTTAATCCGGCCTATCCGGCCGCGGTGAATGCCCGCCATTTGACGGGGCAGCTGCTGAGCGCCGTCGTCTACGGCGCCCTGGGGGATGTCATTCCAGACAAGGTGATCGCCGAGAGTGGCGGCGCGCCCATAATGTGCGCGATGTTCTCTGGCACGAACAGCGACGGCAAGCGGTTCTCGGAACAGCTGTTTGCCGGCGGTGGCATGGGGGCTAGACCGGACCGCGACGGCCTGCACTGCACAGCGTTCCCGTCGAATAGCACGGTCGGCTCTCTCGAGATCCATGAGAGTATGGCACCGCTGGTGTTTTGGCTCAAGGAACTCGACGTGGACTCCGGTGGCCCCGGGAAGTTTCGGGGTGGGTGTGGACAGCGGATGGTCATTCAGGTGGTTGGTGACAGACCGATCACGGTGTCGTTTCGAGCCGACCGATTGAAAGTCGCGGCCAAGGGCTACTTCGGCGGACACGCCGGGTCTGTGACCAGGTTGACGCTGTTCTCCGGTGCTGACGCACTTGCCAACGGTCTGGCGGGCCGGGGAGGACGGGCGATCGCCCCCAAGGGTCAAACGCGTCTGAATCCTGGTGACGTTATCGAGATCGTCGTTCCAGGTGGCGGAGGGTATGGACCTCCAAGGGAACGCGACCACGCCAGGGTCGTCGCCGATCTCGTCGGCGGTTTGGTCTCGCGTACCACTGCGATAGATGTCCACGGCGTGCAAGTTGCGTGAATGGAATACAGTTTCCGGCGTCAGACCTTGTGCGGTCGTGGCATTCGGTGGTGCCGGGGGAACATGCGAGGTGAGGGCCTGGCATGCCGGATAGGTCGTTAGGCATCGATATCGGCGGAACCTTTACGGACTTCGTGCTCATCGACACGGAAAGTCGGACGCTACGTGTGTGGAAGGTTCTCACGACACCACAGGATCCTACGCTCGCCATCATGCGCGGTGTGGCGGCGCAACCCATCGTGGACGCTGGAGGTCTGGACTCACTTGCTCGCGTAATCCATGGCACTACGCTGGTGGCCAACACAATCATCGAGCGGACGGGAGCCAAGGTCGGTCTCATCATGACCGCCGGGCACCGGGATGTGCTCGAGATTGGCAATGAGCTCAGGTACGACCTCCACGATCTGTTCATGGTGCGGCCGAAGCCTATCGTACCTCGCTCTCTTCGCAAAGAGGTTCGCGAACGCATCTCGACCAGCGGAGAGGTCCTGCTCGGGATCGATGATACGGGGCTCGAAGACATTGTAGGTGAGTTTCTGGCTCACGGCGTGGAGATCGTGGCCGTGTGCCTGTTGAACTCGTTCGTCAACCCCGTTCACGAAAACCGGGTCATTTCGTTTATCGAAGGAAGAGCTCCCCATCTCCCGGTCGTCGCGTCTAGCAAAGTTGCTCCCGAGATTCGTGAGTACGAGCGAGTTTCAACGACCACGCTGAACGCTTACGTGCAGCCAACCGTACAGCGGTACCTGATGGAGCTTCGCCACAAAATGAGTGCGCTGGGGCTCCAATGTGAGATCTACGTCATGCTCTCAAGCGGCGGCTTCACGACGATGGATGCGGCGGCCCAATACCCGATCCGGATTATCGAATCCGGCCCGGCCGCGGGTGCTCTCGCAGCTGCGTACTACAGTGGGTTGCCCGGGAGTATCGACCCCAACGTAATCGCCTTCGATATGGGCGGCACCACAGCAAAGATCTGTCTCGTCGAAGCCGGGCGTCCGAGACTGTCGACGGTTTTTGAGGCTGACCGAATCTACCGCTTCAAGCGGGGGAGCGGGCTGCCGGTCAAGGTCCCGGTCATCGACATGATCGAAATCGGGGCCGGAGGTGGAAGCATAGCCCAGGTCGATGCGATGGGTTTGCTGAAAGTGGGACCGGCGAGTGCTGGGGCAGATCCCGGGCCGGCTTGCTACGGACTTGGTGGGGAACAACCCACCGTTACCGACGCCAATGTCGTACTTGGCTATCTCAACCCCGACTACTTCCTTGGGGGTGCGATGCAGCTCGACCGAGAGGCCGCGTCGCGCGCGTTTTCGGACCGGCTCTGCAAAGCCCTTGGAAAAGGCGTGACGGACGCGGCCATCGGTGTTTTCGAGGTCGTGTGCGAGAATATGGCGGGGGCCGCAAAGGTCCACCTCGCGGAACGGGGCTCTGATCCGCGCCGGTTCTCCTTGGTGGCGTTCGGGGGTGCGGGTCCAATCCACGCCTATCGAGTCGCTCAACTGCTGCGGGTTCGTCGGGTGGTTTACCCGTTGGGAGCGGGAACCTTCTCGGCGTTCGGCATGTTGGTCTCTCCCATGGCCTTCGACTTTGTGCGAACCTATGTAGCGAAGGTCGGCCAGGTGGATCTGGGCCGCGTCCGAGCGATGATCGACGAGATGGAGGCTGAGGGACGGCGCCTCCTCAGCATGGGTAACGTTCCTCAGGACGACGTGAACGTGCGAATCGTCGCGGACATGCGATTCGTGGGCCAGGGCCACGAGGTCTCCGTGCCCCTGACCCGGAGCGACGTGGCCGGTGCCGGAAAGGGCGAGGAACTCGTTGGGCAGTTCTCCAAAGAGTACGAGCGGCAGTTCGGGCGCGTCCTCAAGGGCACACCTATCGAGGTCATAAACTGGAGAGTCATCGTGTCCGGCCCGGGCCCGACCTTCTCGATTGCGGACCTCGCGCGCTCTGATGAGCCTCAAGGCATGCCAGGCCAAGCATCCAACGGTTCGGTCAAGGGAGCAAGGGATGTATATTTCCACGAACCGCGAGGGTTCGTGAATACCGTGGTCTACGAACGACGCCTGCTGCGGCGGGGAGCCGTCATTCTTGGTCCGGCGGTCATCGAAGAAACCAATTCTACTATCGTCGTCGGACCGCGGGCGACGGGCTTAGTTGACGATAATTACAGCGTCGTGATCGAGCTTCAGTAGGGGGCCACAAGCCATCAGGTTCGGGATCAAACTCCCACACTCCGGCCCGCTTGCGAGCCGAGCGGCAATACGTAGGGTCGCTGTCGAAGCTGAACGGCTTAACTTCGATTCCGTGTGGGTTCATGATCACATTTCCTATGGAAGAAATTGGATCGGGCATAGATCATCCGGACTTGACGAGCAAATCACCTCTGAATCCGATCCTGACCTGTTCGAAGCGATTACCACGCTGGCCTATGTCGCTGGGTTCACGCAAAGGATTAGGATCGGAACCGCCATACTGGTCGTGCCGCTGAGGAACCCCTTGGTTCTTGGACGCGAATTGACTACCCTTCAAGCGTTATCAGCTGGGCGGCTTGTCTTGGGTGTGGCGGTGGGCGACTACCCTGACGAGTTTGAGGCGCTGCATGTGCCGTATCGAGAGAGGGGTAAGATCACGGACGAGTATCTCGAGGTTCTGCAGAAGATTTTCCGCAGCGGAGTCTTGAGACATGACGGGACGTACATAACGTGCGATGCAGCTTACTTTTATCCAAGGGTCGAACCACCTCCGATATTCATTGGAGGAGGCATTTTCGCGGATCCCGTCGAGGACAGGCTGTCGCTCCCCGTTCTAAAAAGGGTGGCGAAACTCGCGCACGGATGGATGCCTGATTGGGGAACACCAGACTTGCTTCGGCAGGGTGTGAGGGAGATCAAGAGACTTCGCGAGAGCTACGGTCGGCAAGATGACGATTTTGAGCTTTCGTGGACTACCAGGTTTTATCTTGCGGATACCGATGAAGAGGCCCGAAGCATGACTGCGAGATCAATTCGGGGAACCGATGCCGTAGCAAACGTTATCGCCAAGCGTGGCATGAGAACTCCACAAAAGGCATACGAAAACAGCCTAATAGGGTCACCTCAGAGCATAGCGGCGAAGGTTGCACCTTACGCTGATGCTGGGGTTGAACTTCTCGTGATGAACTGCATGGCTGGCGATGAGCGCTCCTTCGTTCGCATGATGAGGAGGTTTGCTAAAGACGTAGCCCCTCACTTTACATGAATTGCTGAAGTCGTGATCTGACGCATTGCGATCGACGATGCACAGTTGTATGTTCCGCTTGTCCTGCGGTCAAACACGCCGACCCAGCCCTGCCTGCTGCTAGGCAGTCGGACTGCCCACAATCGATGGTGCAAGGCAGTTGCGGCTAAGGAGTCTGCCCACCTTTTGACACGCCATCCAGCGCGAACTGAAGCGCGTTGTTAGCGCTCAGCACTCATAGGGGGGTGTAGGCGGACACCCAGGTGCCTAGTGGCTCTGTCTGAGTGGTCGATGGGATTTGAGCCCGCGACCTTCTGGAACGCAGCCCGATCTGGGTGACGTTCCGCCCTCAACGTCCAAGCAGCCTTTTCCGTTGGTTTTCAGCATTGGCCGCTTCCGCCAGCGCCCCCGGTAAGCCGTCCACATTGGTCATAACGCGAAGGTCGGGAGCCTGGCCAGCCGCTGGGCAAGATTGGCGCCGCCGTGCAGTCCCAGGATTTCTTCGCCATATTTAATCACAACGCGGATAAACTCGGCCTGTTCAATCCTGCCGACGCTGAGACTATTATCCGAGCGTATGTGTTGGGAAAGGCACTCGCGGAAGGGCTCAGCCAGGCCATGCAGCAGATGAACCTCTGGAGCGACAGAATCATGATGGTCGCTGGCACGCCTATGGCAGCGCAGCTCAACCAGCAGCTCCAACAGCACTTGGTTGATGCTGCCAACACGCTGAGGACCGAATCTGCCGATGTGGTTGCCGCAGGCGAAAGGGCAATAACTGTGCTGCAGACATACGTCGCTAATCGTTGACCAAGGCGGTCAGAACCGTTTGCCTCCACGTTGCCTTACCGATGCCAACGGTGCCTCATTGAGCCCAACCGTATCGAACACACACGAAGGGACCTGACCAAGAAGAACAGCAGGCCAGATGCGGGTTTCCGCACCCAGCCTGCGGTTTCGTGATGCGCGGTGTTCGGTGCTGAATCGAATTGACATGGATGAGGTCAGAGGCTCAAGTCCTGCACCGCCCACCAAACCAATATCAGCGCGGGTTTCCTCCACTTCGTCAGTCTCCCGCAGCACCTGAAAAGGATGCGCCCTGGTCCCCGACGCGGTGGACGCCTTCCTATTGAGTCGCCGGGTGTCGAATGTCTTCCGCATACCTCGCCAAACACACGCGCAACCTCGCGCGCTTCATGGCGAGCACGGGCGCAGGGACTCTCGAACAGGTCACGCCCTGGCCCGACAGTGAAGAAACGATGACGAAGTCTATAAGCGTGGCCATCGACCAGGGTGTTGACCTGAAAAAACTCAGGCCGCTTCAGCAGAGGGGCGTCATCGTTCTGCATCAAGTGCATGATTTGGAGCAGTCATTCACTCACGTTACGAAGCAGGGGAGGGCTTTTACTCTTGACCATTCCCGTCTTGGTGGGCCGGACTTGGTCGCCGACGAGAAATATTCCGAAGTTCTTCATATTGTGGGACCGTCTAATATCAACGACGCTCGCCACGTATATGCTGCGTACCTGAACCGCGATGACTATTTCATAACCGAGAACCCTGACCAATTCATTTATCAGGATAAGCGAACGAAACTAGAGGCGCTCCTGGGCGTCAAGATTCGCCGCACCGAAGAATTCGTGTTGGAAATCGTGGAGAGCAAAGAAGAGTGAACGAACCTACTCCCCCACTTGAGCAGGCACCGCGAAAATGTGTTCAAGAACATGGAGATGTGCAGGTGTATAGAGTTTTCGCCTGCGAATAGACCCCTTCAGAATGACTGAAGCGTTGCCGCTTGAAGATGCCAAACACCTCATTCGCTTTTGCGAACGGGGAAAGTTGTACGAGGTTGAGGACTGGATCCGTTTAGGCAGGTCTTTGAAGGTTCCAGACGAGCTCGGGAAGACACCTCTTTCTGTTGCTCTCAAGACGGGGTTTCACAGCCTCATCGAACTGCTCCTCCGACACGAAGAGGATCAGAAGGCCAGGAACAACGTGCTCAGACAGGCTGTCGAGGCGCGTCAATACGACATCGTGAAATTAGCCGTCGCGTACGGTGCTGAGACATCGTCGGTGTCGTTTACTGACGTGCTGATGAGCTGGGACAGAGGAATCGTTTCCTTTTTTGCCGAGCGAGGCGCGGATCCGATTACCAGCTTTCCGTTCGCGCAAGCGTTTCATGGGCGGGTCAGGACGGCCCTCGGATGTTACCTCGAGTACAAACGCAACCAGCCCGAACTCGCTGCCCAGTTGCAGGAACAAGCGGATATGGCCTTGCGCCACTTCTGCCGCGAAGGCACCCTGAAATGGGTGAGCCTGTTGATGTGGGTTGGGGCCGACCCGAGGTCAAAGGGGCCGACGCTTGAGCATCCGGACGACCCCGAGATGTTTACAACTGCGCTTGACGAGGCGAGTACCGCCGGCCAGCTGGATATCCTGAGACGACTCAAGCCTGATCCAAACCGCGATGACTTAGCTGGTCTCCTCGCATCGGCGGCGACCTTCGCCCACACAGACGTCATCTCCTATCTGCTTGGGCTTGGAGCGAATCCGAACGACAAGCCCAACGGCGGCTCGAGTGCTCTCGACGCCTGTATCCGACATCTGGGTTGGGAGAACTTCGATCGCATTCTGTACGGCCGCCACCAGCAGACCCCAAGCTACAAGGTTTCCAAGACACGGGACGCCATTCGACTGCTCGTTGAACATGGAGCTACCTGGGAACCTGGTGACTCCCTGAACGATGTGCGAAGGACGTTGTACGGAATTGATCCGGAAGTGACCGTCGAACTGGTCGGCCTGCTCCTGAAACACCGGGCCTGCGATGACGTCACCCTGCACGATCTTCTGCGGACACCGCGAATGCGGCAGCACATGAAGACGTCAGTGCAGCGCCTCTCGCGACTTGGTCTGACTTTAGATGGCCGCCGCGGGTCCAAGTCCGGATCGAGGAACCCTCAGCCGTCTCCGTACTTGCTCAGCCGATATGATCGCAGACATCTCTACAATGAGGTGTGGTCCGCTCCGACACAGCAAGTGGCGGCGCGCTACGGTATTTCGGATGTGGCGCTCGCGAAGGCGTGCAATCAGCTGAAGATTCCCAAACCGCCGCGGGGATACTGGGCTAAGAAAGCAGCGGGCAAAGTGGTTCCACGTCGCCTTAAGCTGCCAGCCTTGGAGTATCCGACACGCACAGGCCAGACAGGGGCTGGGCAACGGATCCAGGGTGGGCAGGGTGGTGCGTGGTGGCGAGATTATCGAGCTGGTTTTTCGCGACACCAAGAAGCGCTGCGGATCCAACGGCTGAAACTCCAACCTGGGAAGACTCGATGACCATCCTGTATCTTGCGCGTTTCTTAATGAAGTCCCTCAAATCGAAATGACATTTCAGCCAATCAGATCCCCAACCACGGTGGGACACTGGTGGGACACCATTCCGCATAACTGCCGTTAAGGCCGTGTGGGCCGGTAAGACCGGACCACCCTGGTGCACAAAACCGCCGAAAATCCGGGCAAACCGGAGACGCCAGAACGCCTAGACTCCCCAGACTTCTTGCGGTACTACTTGGGGTGGAAGAGGTCGCCGGTTCAAGTCCGGCCGGCCCGACCATGAATGACGCGGGGTCTGTGATAGTCCTCGGTGTCAGTCCGACAGTCGGTTGGGTCCCGGTTGGGTCACCTATCGAGGAGGTAAGAAAAGTGGAAACATTGCCGACCATCGTTACACTTCTGATTGCTCTCAGCGTCGCGTCAGAGCGTCTGGTCGAGATTATCAAAGGCGTCATTCCGTTCCTCAATCAGCAGAATCAGAATGCCACTCAGGAGGGCTGGAGAAGGGCCGCTGTCCAGGCGATGGCCGTCGTGGCCGGCATCGTGACCGCGCTACTTGCCCGCTCGGCGATCACTGATGTCGTTCCCAAGGCATGGCAATCCACATCTGGTATCCTGGCGCTAGGTCTTCTCGCGAGTGGAGGCTCTGGCTTGTGGAACGCGGTTCTGGGCTATCTTCTACAGGTGAAGGACCTAAAGAAGCTCGACGTCAAGGCGAGGATGAAGAAATGAAGCGCAGGCATGGTCCTGGCTAACGATATTGATTAAGCCATGCTTGCGTTTCGTCGTGGTTGGCGAACGCGTTCAGGGTGCCCTCAACCTGCTTTCTCAGGCCGGTGTCAGTAAGTGTTCGGTCAATAGCCGCATATACATCATGTAGCAGTTCCAGTGGGTTCTTCTCAGCCACCGGCCCTGTAGCGATACCGAATCCCTTCTCAGCAGTCCTTATTAGGAACTCCTTCCATACCGAGACATTGTCAATGCCGCCCGCGATACCGAGAGCGCCGAGGGCGGTCGCCACGGCTTGCTCAGTCTGCGGGCCGAAGGCGCCGTCGACCTTCACCGGTAGTTCATACACATGCGTCAGAGCCCCTTGCAGGAATTTCACACGCGACGAGGAGCCCGTTTGGAACCCGATCGCCGTGCCATCATCCAAGTGCAAATGGTCTCGGTGGTCGATATCGTAGTTGTAGTCTAGGACAGTGCCAAAGTGCCGCCGAACGATCGCTTCCACGGCATAGTAGAATACCTGGTCGCCCCCTTGGAAGCCGTCGTGGAGAGTGACAAACCCCTTGCCGGCCCAAAAGATTCCGTCAAGATCGAAGGCTCGGCCTTGGCCATGGAATCCAGGCTTTTCTACCCACGCACCCCCGCTGGCGATGACCTCGGCTTGGCCGAGAGGGCAGATGTGCCAGAGTTCCTGAAAGCAATCGTCGAGCTCAGTCTCGAATGGATCCAAGCAATAGAACTTCGCCGGCTTGCCCCGAGTTCCATACCCAAAGGGAGGGGCCAACCGATCGTAATGCACAGGCACACCGGCGAGGACTTCGAAGAAGTTGTCAGGTCTGGCCACGGACACTTCTCCCTTCTAGCTCCCAGATCGATCACTAGCTGTTGCATTAACTCGATACCCCATCA
>Ga0209266_1001598_pt1 | contig 14810 bp, 20 predicted proteins | sample GraSoiAngelo_132_FD_185889 | JGI IMG/M metagenome (GOLD analysis project Ga0209266, IMG submission 185889) | Grasslands soil microbial communities from the Angelo Coastal Reserve, California, USA - 14_0929_02_40cm (SPAdes) (version 2) | ecosystem: Environmental > Terrestrial > Soil > Grasslands ...
ACTCGGCCACATCGAAACCAAACCACTCGCCCCAGGCGAGTTCAAGCAGACATATGCAGAGAACAAGCCCGCGACCGTAAGCTGGGTCGGAATAGGCGCTCTCGGATCCTCAAAGTCATGGACTCCTGGCCAGCCACAGCCTCTCGCGACTCCAGCACAGGCTACTCTAGCTCCAAGCAATGTTGGTGAGGAGCATGCTGAACCAGCTCCAGTCCCTGCTCTGCCACAGAGCAATGGGACCGACTCTCTGACTCCAGAAACAACCAACGCACCATCCACTACTCCGCTGAACGCTCTCGCAGCCAGCACAGCTCCAGTCAGCGCTCCAGTAGCATCATCAGACATCGCATCCTCAAGCACTCTCGACGAGTCATTCAACTTGGCTCCATCACAAGACGTTGCGGAGGATGTTGCTGACGCGCTTGTCGTCAAAGTCGTGGACGATATTCCCACACTCGACGCATCCGCTCAAGTAGCAACAACAGAGACATCACAAGTCCAACCAGTGATAGCAGGCACAGAAGCAGTTCCCGGCATTCAAGGCTCACCGGACCTGTCCTCGGTCGGCCTCGCGCCTCCGAGCCAGTTCTACAAGGTTGTCTGTCCAAAGTGCGGTGCTGATGTTCCAAAGCCGGCGAAGGTCTGGGAGCTCAAGGGTGGCAAGTCGAAGAAGAACGTGCTAATCGGGCTCTTCCAGTGCCAGGACTGCAGGGTCAAGTTCAGAGAAGCTCTCACAAGAGAGATACTCTAAACACGACCTACCGCTAAACCCCTCTCCTCTTATCCTCTTTTTTTCTCCCTTCTATTACCTTGTTTTCGTCGCGATGGTAGCAAACCCTTAAGACGCGACGCCTAGCTCCGTGCTCGTTATTCGAGCATAATCGATTGACAACTGAGACCACAACAATGAGTGAGAAAGTAGAGCACAAGCCCGCACGTGAACGTCACGAGCCGCGGACAGAGAGAACAGAACACCCACAAGAGAGAACGGAACAAACTCCAGAAAGAAGGGAAGAGAGACCACGCGTGGAGAGACCTCGTGGCCAGATTCCGCCTGATACCGTGTTTATCGGGAAGAAGCCGTTGATGGCGTATGCGACTGCTGTTATGATGCATTTCAACAGCGGCCAGAACACTCTAACCGTCAAGGCTCGGGGCCAGTCGATTAGTCACGCGGTGGATGTTGTCGAGGTTGTCCGGCGCCGGTTCTTCCAGGGAAAACTCACCATCAAAGAAGTACGAATCGCCTCGGAAGTATTGGGAGAAGAAGGAGACACAAGAAACGTCTCAACGATCGAGATTGTTATAGAGAAGGCCGCATAACAAACCCGTTTCTGAAACGTTCTATTAGCAATCAGGGAACTGTAGAATCACAGGCAGTTCTGCGTCGCGAGACTGGCCTGCATACCTTGTTTTCCTAGATGCTCTATTGCTAGCCGGATCTTAACAGGGTCCCATCAACAACCCCGTTCGCATCTTCTCTACCGTCAAGCCGATCTTATCATCGACCCGGACCCTCAGGCGTTTTCTAGGCGATTTCCTTGGCACCTTCAGGACCCTACCGCTCACCAGATTCTCTTCAATCCCTTGAGCTTGTCGAAGACCCTGTCACTCGAAAAGACTATCCCATCAAAGCTCTCCGCCTCGGCCGCAACTCCAGCGTCAAAATAGTCTGTTCCCTCCTCGCCTTCGATCTTGGCTGAAAGATAGAGGACTGTTGGCGAGACGGGCCTTACCTTTACCGTGGAGTCAGGATAGTCTTTCGCGAGCAGTGCGTGCTGCAGCATCCTCTGCCCATGGCTGAAACCCCGACTCTTTATGACGATGTCGAATTCGAGCATTGCAAAACCCGCCAGATAATAATCGGGCTCGGCGAGACGGGCTAGAAACCGCTTGGACTTGTCGTGAACAGCATCCTTGGGGTCCGCGGCCCCAAAGAGCACAACGGTATCAAGAATAGGCAAGAGACCTTAGTTCTTCTTAAACAAGAAGCGAGAAGCCTCATGATCCCGCTCCTTGTAGCGAAACCCAGGGAGAGAAGTGTTGAAGCTCTTCCCCTTAAGCGAGACTATCAAGACCCCTTCCGAGGACGGAATCGCCAACACCTCGTCTCCGGGCTCAACCTTCAAGAATGCTCGAACCTCCTTGTCTAGGACAACTCGGTACCGATTATCGACCCTCAACACCGCCATTACTCATCCCACACTACCAACGTTTCTCCCACGATTAAGTCTTTCTTATCGCGGCAGCTAGGTCCATGCAACCAGATAGGAAGATGGTGGACTCAGGAATATACTTGGAGCGTAGGCCTCTCGACCCTCGTTATTAGCACCATCCCAGGATTCAGCTTGTCAATCTTGGCGCAGTGTCTGCCTGTTTCGCTAGCTTTAAGTGTAGACGATTCATGTAAACATTTGGGGAGCCTGATTTGGCGGTCGTTTCGTTTCGGGTCCCGGACAGTCTCCGCGAGGAGATGGAACGGGTGAGTATTGACTGGCCTGATGTGCTGCGGAGGATAGTAGAAGAGAGAATTCTCCTTGAGAAGCGTAGACGGGCCGCGGTTAGGATGGACGCATCGAGAAAGAAGACGGTTGGGGTACGGTTCAATAGTACTAGGGAGATTAGGAAGATGAGGGATGCCCGGTAGCCGTCTTTATCTCCTAGACTCGAGCGTTATCGCCAAATGGTTTGTTCAAGAGGAGGACTCTGACAAGGCCCTGGAGATTCGAGACCTCTTTATCCAGAAGAAGCACAGAGTCTCAACCATCTCCCTCCTCCGTTACGAGTTGGGAAATGTTCTCTGGAAACATCCAGCTAAGAGGGTTGAAAGTGTCAGGGAAGACTTCGAATCACTCTCAGAGATGGCTATTCCAACGCTCGACATTGATGATCCCAAGGTTCTAACACGAGTCTTCGAGACGGCTCGAAGCTTGGAGATCACGTTCTATGACGCAAGCTATCTAACAGCCACCGAGGAATCAAAAGCCGTCCTCGTGACGGCTGACAAGAAACTTCTTGGAAGACTGAAGGGCCGAAAGGATGCGATCCTCCTAAGAGACTGGAAGACCCCGGTCAGAAGAGGACGTGTGTCCTCCAAAGTCGAGAATTCATGACGAGACCAATATCTGATCGACACGACTATTTACGCATGGACGACTATCTTAGACGAGCACTGGTCCCGAGAAGCTTTCGCAGTCTCGAATTACTGGGAAACGTCCAGACGACCCCACCCCTGTCCAAGAGAATCTTGTTCAGCTAACCAACCCCACCGGACACCGCTTCTTTGGCACCTTCAGGGTCATCAGCGTTGGAAGCCTCAGAGGTCTCTGCATTCTGCGCCTCCTCCGCCTTCCTCTCCTCTGGCTTGCGAAAGACTATTGTCTGATAATTCCTGGAAACGCTCTGACGCTGTCTCTCCTCTTCTGATTCTTCCATCCTCTTCTGCAGAGCCTCAAGCTGAATCGTCATGGCCTCAAAACTGAAATTCTTCAAAATCTGATCCTTATACCAGATCAACTGACCAGCCAGCTTGGTCCACCGGACCCGCTGCGCATTAGGAGTATACTGTGACTTTGCATACTTGTGAGAAGTCTGGATTAGATCCTGAACCGTCTCGATCATGATCTTCCGCTCAGACTGCCGCCAAGCATTGATACTCTTCTTAACCTCAACCTCATCACGAACCTCATCCTCGCCCATTGTAACCTGCATATGTCTACCAGGCTAGTTCGATATGTCCAAGAGAGCAGAACGAAAAAGCCCGAGAAAAGCCCGGCTCTACTCGTTTGGGTTCTTTCTAGAAGCTGGTCCGTGTCTGGTTGCTGACTACGTTTCCTTGCAAGTCGAATTTGACTAGGTCCCAGTTTGTCAGTGTGGAAATTGTCGAGCCTCCACTGTCGAAGTTGACGCTCAAGATCGCGCTGTCCAAGTGTCTTGACCAGATCTCATTGCCTTGCAGGTCGAAGTAGTACAGGGTGCCACTGAAGCCTGACGCAGAGACGCCAGCCGCAACGTGGCCGCTAGAGACAGCGACGTCGGTCGTACTGTCGAACTGCTGGTCCGGGATGCTAAAGTTCCACAACACGTTCTCCTTAGCGGAGAACATTACGAGTTCACCCCCATGATTCGTGTAGCCCGAAAATAGTACGTCTGAGATTCCGGCCACTACGTTCGCACCGTCATTAGCCAATGCTGCAGCGGTCACTGGGTGGTTCGAGTAGTTCCACAACACGTTTCCTTGGTTATTGATGTAGAGCAGCTCGGGATCATTTGCCACGATCACGGAGCCGTTGCTGTTGGTATGCACAGAAAAGATCTCACGTGTCGTCGAGACATTCCATTTCACAAATCCATCATGGTCGAACAGATAGACCGCCCCGTAGCCATAGAAACCGGCAGGTCCAGACGACACCCTGTACCCCGCGGCGGCCAAGTACTGGCCGTCAGATGACGACGCCGTGCTACCAAGGATTCGGTTCGTAAGGTAGCTCCTCTCCAGGACGCCTGAGCTGCTGTAGATGCACCATGCTACTGTTCCAGTGCCAAGAGACGGCCGGTAGGCGTCTCCCGCAGGCACGATGCTGAAGGGAACGTTGCCAACACTCTGAGTTCCTATCGTCAAGTGAATGGGAGGACAAGTCCCCGGGGGTCGACCGAACGAAGTGAAAGCGTAGGCATAGACTGAAACGACTAGAACCGCAATCACCAGCATTGTGATAATCCAGAGTCTGTGGCGGCTGAACGGTAAGAGATTCCTCACAACCTAAGCATACACTCATCCGACATTTAGAGCCAGAGCTTAGATCGGATGCATCGAAAAAATCCCGCTCGAGACCCCCACGAACTGGAGTCCCGACTTATGTTTGACGGGTCCAACAGGAACCAACAACATTGGACGTTACACGACCTCAACAGCTGAGCCCAGACACAACATGGGCCGAACCTAGCATTGCGAAGTCCAAGCTAGCAAAGGGGTCCCCAGGTCTCTCAACCACTCGGGACCAGACGAAAGAGTAACAGTTCAGAGCGAATTGGTTGCAGAGGGTTGCCGAAAGGTTTCTCTTAAGTCAAAATCTGCGCTCGAACTTGGACTTTGCGTCGTGGAACTTCCAGGCCTCACTATAGAACTCGACAAGTTCTTCGTAAGACCTGAACGCGTAGCGGTCTCGTATTTGTTTGAAAGGGTAGGTATCAGCTTCCTTCTCGAATTTAGCTCTCTGCTCCTCCGGAGCTATGACGTAGAATCTTGCGTTCTGCATCAGTCGACTAACCTGAAATTGTCTCAGTAGACCTTGCTTCACATTTGTCGTGTGTTCGACCTCGAAGCAGACGACGGGAAGATCATCTTTGAACCAGATAACATCTATGTCCTTCGCCGATTCCAAAATACGCTTAGGAGCGAAGTCTGGAATCTTATCGAGCGTGGCTATTTGACCAAGAGGTCTCCGAATCACAGTCTTGTATCCTTCCATGTCTACGACTTCATCGAACTGATTACCCGGATCTTTGCTCGGGTCGGCTGTGTAAGTATCATATCCGAGAATATTGCCCAATTCAAGTAGTGCAGCCTGCGCCATTTCGTGTGCGGTAATCCTCACCGGGGCCGTCTTCGTCTCTTCTATCTTAGGCTCGGAAACCTGACTCAGTGCGTCAGGCAAAATCCCCTGGTGCCTTTCATAAAAACGAATGAATGTCTGTGGGGGAAGTTCCCAGTCAAGGATCGCTGCCTCTTTCGCATATTGGCGCGTGAGTTGCAGGACTCGACTTTCGGATAACTCGAAGATTCGTCCTTTGGTTCGCTTGCCAACAAATTCGCCTAGTTCTTGAAAGAACTCAGGCTTGATCGCGATTGTTTCAGTAGGTCTGCCCATTTTTCGATGGACTAAGATTCCATCTTTGCTAAGGTCTTGGACTTGCAGACCCTTCACAACTGGTTCTCTAGGGAGCCATTTCTTGTTCTGTTTGTCCCACCGACGGTTGGGGGTCCCTACTACTTCGCCTACACTCAGACCATATCCAGCCATCAGTTTGAAGACAAGGGCATCGCGCAGACTATGCTTCCTGGCTACTGCAAGTATTCTCCTGACCTCATCAAGGTTCAGATTCCGTGACATAGACCACGGATACGCGTAGACTCAGCTATACTAAATAGTTGGACGGCTGCCGAAGGGTCCTCAGCATCGATTATTTCCTCCCCAAATCTTCGAGAAGTTGTTCGTACAGCTGGTCTCTTCTCGTGTCCGAGTAGCTGTCGTAATTCAGTGCCAGGATTCGATATCCTCTCTTACGTAAGAGTGATCGTATCTCCTCGTCCTTCGCTGTTTGAGCCAATCCAAGATGGACCCGGCCGTCAACAAACACAAGCAATGGTCTAGTCTCCAGCGGGAAGTAGAAATCGGCTGTGGTTACTGGTATCTCGACCTGCGTCTGATAGTGGATTCCATCAACTTGGAGTTTGAACGCAAGTTCCTGTTCCATGCGGGACGGGTTAACACATAGTCGTTCGCGCCAGTCGCTCCGCTGACTCGACATCTGTAGGGTTGAGCTAATGTTCGGCTATTGCTCAGACACGAGAACGAAACTGCTAGGCGCGATTCTCTGATGCCGGAAACCGAGCGGATCGAGGCTCGTTGGCTCTTCAGTTCACGACGCTCTTTTGTTGGTGGACCTTGGTTTGGAGGGTTTTTCGCAGATTCCTTGCTCCAGTTCTCTCCTCTAGCAAATAGTCTTCTCCGGTCCACCTATGATAGTCGAAGCCTTTTATCTGATTAATAGCAATCGAATAATCTAGTGCATCTAGGGGCGTTGAACTTACCGACCCTCCGGGCACTGGCATACATCCTACAGATGGTTGGCAGAAACGATGGCACAATATCCCTTAACCAGCTCCTCTTGCATCGTCGCGGCATAAGAAGAGACATCGTGACCAAGGCCTGGGATCTCCTTCTCGGACGTGACATACTGGAAACTCTCGGGACTAACGGTCATGATTATGGTCTTGTTGGACTCAAAGAAGGGACAGTCCCAGATTTCTTGGTGATCTGGATGCGGAAGAAGGCGAGGGTCTCTGCGGCAGGACATAGAAGCGTGCGTGTTGCCGCCCAGGTCATGGCGCTACACGATGGAGTAATAGGCAGAGCCTGCGGGTCAATGATCTGGAAGGAAAAGGTTCCAATGCCCAAATACAGGCTCCGGCCTGTTCGCGTGTTAGACCTCTTGCATAGGAAGCAGATGCTGCAACATTTCAGAGTCGACACGTCTAAACCTACTCATGTGCAATTCAAGCTCGACTTCGACCCGCCACTGTCCGCCGGGGAGATTGTTGAATACGGGTTTTATGTCTGGAATAGAAATTATTACTCGCGGTCTAGGAAGGAGGCACTAAGGCTCTACAAGGACGAATGGATTAGAGAAGGACTCGGTGTGAATGGACCTGCGTTTGACGTGAACATTACGGTTCAATTACCTGAAGAATACAGATACCAGGATTGTCGTTTGGAAAAAGGAACCTCCCCTTCGGCCAGCGGCCCCGCCTCTCCGGGAGAGGTCCTATCCGGTCTGCAGCATGACGAGAAAACTCTGAATGCTTCGTTACAGGCGCCGTCCCCAGGGAACTACTACGTCTGCTGGATTCCACCGGAATAGACAACAAATTCAAATCGTTACTTCCAAGTTCTAACAAATCCGACCTCTTGTTCTAAGTTCTCGTTCGGAGCGGGAACGCTCTGGGCTAGAAATCTGATATAGCTCGTCTTGGATTAGACGCCGAGACTATGGTTCTGCGAAACCTTCGCCGCGGAGTCCAGAAACCAGACTTCCTTGTAGAAATTCTCGCAAGTATTTTGATCATTTCGTCCTTTTCGATAGTCGCTCCATCCGTCAAGGCAGAAGCAAGCACTACATCCATAGATGTAACCGCGCCAACTTCTTGCCAGGGTTTGCTTGCAGGATCCTATACGAATCCCCAATCGGGAATTGGCCAGATCGCTGCGGATGGTAGAGGTGCAGCAGTATGTTCATGGTCTCTGTCCAACCTGTCCGGTGCGGAACACGTCAGCCTATCGTTCGAGATGAATAGTAGCGTACCCGTTCCTGGACCATTTGGACCAAGGGTGACTGCTTTTCTCGGACTTACAACCTCTGCGCCGGTTCGAATAGACTCGGACCTGAGTACCATCTTCTCTAATGACACAAAGACGACCACAACCACTGTGGACTGTTGTTTCCTACCAGCCTTCTTGGCATTCGAATCTGACCTGTGGATTAACCCAGACGCCCCACTTTCAGGTGACAGAACAGCGAAGATTTGCCAGCAGCAGTTTCCGGGATATGCAGATGACAATACCTTCCACTCGTACACGATTGACGTGGATTTCGGTTCTCAGACGACAATGTGGGCCGCCGATGGAGGAACGGCGAGCGCGTCCTGCTCCGGCTTTGCGTTTCTGCCTAACCAAATGGTCTTCTATGCTCGATCTACTGATGACGGAAATTCCATGATTGCTCAAATAAGAAACATCACAGTTTCAACAACAGCTCAACAACCCGATTTTACTATCTCAGTGTCCCCTACGACCTCACTAGTTGTCCGGTCTGGAGGTTGGAATACCTCTATCAGCGTCCTGCTTCAATCTGTCAACGGATTTCAAGGAATGGTGGATTTGAACTATACAGCGGACCCAGCGATTGTTGTATACTTCGAACGAAACTCTGTCCACCTTTCCCCGGGCTCGCAGTTACTGGTGAGAATGAATGTTTCAATCGTTCCCGAATACGAATGTTACTTCTGTGGCCGGGGAGAATGGCCGGCACTTGGCAAATATCCCACAATTCTCAAGGCACAGGGCGACGGCTTATCGCGTCAAGCTTCTTTCAACGTGGACATCCGGGCTACCATAAGAGCATTAACAAATATTCTTCAGTTTGAAAAGATAGGTCGGATATCGCAAACAGCCCTTGGGGATTGTCCAGCCACCACATCCTGCTTTACTGCTCAACAGAATTTTTGGATAGAAGCTCCAAATGGCACGCGTATATACTGGGCCCAAAATGTAGCGATCTTTGTCCCTGTGGAAGCGCGATGTCTCGTAAGTGCCTTTTCGCGCTGTTTGGTAGGAGTAAACTTCAGCGGGTGGGCCTTACGTTCAATGTTCCAAGTGTGGGACAGGAATATCACAAGGACGGTTCTCTCCTGCGTATCCGCATCCGATTTGGTCCAACTGGCGGTCCAGGTAAGCAGTTGCACAAAGCAATTCTTCGTGCCTAAACTCGTCAAAATGCCATTCGCTGTCGGCTTCACTTCAAGCATAGTCGCCGATAAACTGGTGATGATCAATGATGCGTCACAATTCTTGCCGGCGACTGCCGTTCTGACCGTGCCTGAAGGCTCCTTTATCGTCGGATACCCTGTTCCGAGACTCCACTCATTCCACGAGGACCCAGAAATGGTCATTTCAGGACCTGCATCATTGTCGCCGTCGGGTGGAGCATCGGTTGAATTCTTGACAGAAAGCTATGGGCATCTCTCGTCTTCCGAGCTACTCTTTGATTCGAAATCCGACGAGATTCCAATTGGGAGGGTTTTATCGCAAGGCATGACCCAGACCGCTGAGTTCTCCGTTAATCTACAGTGGAATGAGACCGGCGACTTTCGCTGGCTCAACCCGAGCGGTACCGCCGTAATGGACCAAGGCCTTGCCCTTCATCCTAATTATTCACTGCCGAGTCCCTGAACAGCTTAAGCCTCCCCTGGGCGCCGCCTTCTCGCCTCACAGACAGTGAACCCCCTGAAGAGGTGCTTGAATGTCTCTCGTAACGCTTGCTTCTCGTTCAAGTGCCCGATAATATTGAGGCAACCGGGTGCGCTGCAGCCCCAGCGCGTCGGGGAGGAGATGGAGTCAAACGAGCATTCGCGCGAGTGGCAATACATTACTACACTAGCCTCAGGAAAAATCATCATAGGCTTACCGTGAGAATACGCGAACGGAATATGCGGGGCCCGAGTCTGAAGATAGAGGAATTTAGAGCTCAAGGGTCCATACTGGGAGACATATCTCCAAGTCTGTCCTAGCGGTCGTAGTCGCAACATTCAACCCTCTCAACCGTAGTTCTACCCATGCTTGTTCATGCTCCATTCTCGGCGCAGTCGTCGTCAATTGACCTTTCTACGGAATATCCCAGCGGGAAGTCTAAGTCTTTCCCTACAGTCAAGCTTGGTACACATGGATCAACATCAACGGAACCCACACAACATTCCTCGCGCTACACTCCACTAGGTATCTCTCGCCAGTCCCCACCTGGACCGTTTCTATCTTTTCGAGATTACTTTCGGTCAGCTCTCGACGAGAAATATAATGATAAGAATTCATAAGGTAGGCATTCTGAGCGTCCTTGATAGCTTTCCGTCCGAAAAGTACTCTTGCGTTCATCATCGCCGTATCGCTTGTGGCTTACTACTACGGTATTTCATCCGGAAATCAGAACTTGCAAGCCGCGTCTGAGACGGTCCTAATTTTATCTGCAATACCATTTGCGGCTTTTGTGATTCTATCTATTGTAAGAAATATCGCGAGTTTGGTTCGGTAGGGTTTCCGCACGACGCCAGAGTTAGAAGACTATCATTTCTAACCTTCATGATGAAAGATCGTTTGAAAACGCCTGCGAAGATCCTCCTAGCGCGGCAACGGCTCTTGCTGACAGCTTGGGGTAAAATGCGAGATGATCTAGGATCATGGTCATTGGTTCGAAGTAACCGATAGATTTTGCATGGTCTCTCTCGAGTTGTCGTATCACCCTCACGCTTTTGTTACGCGTAACGTGGTGTAGTAGTTTCCATCCGAAGCGCTGGTATGACACGAAACTCTCCGGGTACGGGCGGAGTTTGTATGTGTTCCTGACTATTGCTTGGTCCCAGAGCATGATAGTTTCAGGGAGGAAGAAATGGAGTGCTTTGCCGAACGTAGTTGGTGGAGCGCTACAGTCTCGGAAGCTCGTAGTGATGTCAAGAATACGCTGAAAGTCCTCAGGGGCAAGGCTGAAGAGGACCCTGCCCCGAAGATGTTGTAGGTCGGTCAGATTCTTTCTTAGCCAGTTGGTACAGATCCTTCTGAAGGCCGAGCCCCCGCCTTTGAAGCGCAGGGCTTTCCACTTGCCCAAGAATTCGACAGCGTCATCGATTCTCGATACGGGAGATCTGTTCCTCCGTTCCCAGATGAGTCTCGGATAGACTCCATTGGTGCTTGCGTCATGGTAAGCGTATTTCTCAGCTAACCCTCGCAGTTGTTCCAGTTCGAAGCTCATCCTAATCCACGCCGAGTGAGGTTAGCTTAGTTCTAGAACGCTCATTTCTTGTTGAAGCCTCGTCTCGGAGCGTCAATTCTGTCATAGTATAGTTCGTGCTCGATTTCGGATTTCGTGTTCAGGGTCTGGGGTTCAGCACCGAGTAGGATGCGATCTGCGGTTACGTTGGGAAGTTCTTTGATCGTTTGGACTTTGCAAATGATGGGGCTTTCGAAGAGGCTAGGTGAGTGTGTGAGTGCTCCGTAGAGGAAACATATTGCGGCTATGAAATCGCCTGTCTGATTGGGGTAGGACCCGGTTTCGCCTTTCTTGGTCTCCTCGCTCAGGACTACTGGAATGCCGCAGTCGAGCAACGTGTCTATTGTCTGCTTGTTCGGATCATTGCTCCAACTGAACTTTCTAGTTTCGCGAACGACACCAGAGAGTAGACATAAACTCGAGTCTCGTCTTAGAGATGACACGGAGTGTTGAGGAGGAGTCGTCGTTAGTCCTAAGCGGTCGAGCTCTTGCAGCTCATCGAGATTGCGGTCTGTCCATAGCGATAAGGTAATTCTCGGCCAAATCTGAAGCTGAACTTTGATATTGGTTCCTTCGTGGATCGGATGCGGACTGGTTCTGTCCTCGGTGTTCTCATATAGCTCGTCCCATTGCCAGCCATCGACGGTGAAATAGATAGATTCCAATTCGACACCCGGCTTAGCTCGTCTTAGAGGACAGGAGCTTCATTACTTTCACTCCTCGCCGTGAGACATAGCCAATATTGGAAGTTAAGGTTCGTGAGGGCTCAGTGAAGGTTGGGCGAATTCTACAGCGTTATTGAGTCTCGCTGCGGGAGATTCGTTTCTTCGTTCCCACACGAGCCTCGGCCAGACCCCGTGAGTGCCAGCATGATGATAGGCTTACTTCTCGGCTGCCTCCCTTAGTAGCTTCAGTTCGAAGCGATGAAGCATCTGGAAGCCTCAGGTCCCAAGTTTCGTACACCATGTCTTGGCCGAACGCGTGATGTGGCTTCGAGGCGGAATCCGGCGAACCCTGCTATGCGCTCGGACGATCTATTGCACATCACTGGTCTTTGTGCCATACATTTTCTTCAGAAACGTTAACAAGACTCCGTCAGACAGGCTTGATCACCCGTCCAATAAGCGGTTTTGGTGTCGAACATGCCTCGTAGTCCTCGCGACTCATACGCTCACGGGCGGGGAACAGAGCCCAAGACGCCCAGGAGACCTGCCCCCAAGGTGGTCCGTATCCCACCGCCTCAACTTTTTCGTTGTCCACGCTGCTCCGCAATGAGTTTTCAAGTGTTATTCCATGAAAGGGATGTGGCGGGATTCTGCGCGGAGTGCAACTTGCGGCTACGCACTGATAAGACGATTGGCAGGAGGACTCCGGAATACTACGCTGAATTTACTCGTCAAGTCGAAGCTAGTTACCCTGATCGAATTCAGAGGATTTTCTTGAAGATGAATTCCGTGTCAGATGCAAAAAGGGTCTACCCGGTGGTTCGTCGACTTGGATTCAGAACGAAACAGAGTAGTCCGATGCTTCACGCTCGTCTAGTAATGGTTGAGACAACGCGCGGCCAGGCGGTGGTCTTGATTGAGAAGTTAAGAGAGCGGGGCATGCAAGTTGCACTGCAAGACGACCTTCATTCTCCCCCGCCTTAGGCATGCTTTGTCCGCCGAGCTAATTCAGAAATCGTGATGCGGGCACAGGAACTCGAGGTGGTTTGGTAGACCACTCTTTATACCGAGCGAGGTTCTCGCCGTGCCCATGTTCGCCGCTGGCATCATTTCACTCGCATTCTACAAACGAACACGCGAGAAGTGATCATACTCGGCTCCCACGAATGGATAGAACGGAAATTTTCCCACTCGGTATTGCTGGGAATTCTTGGCATCGCCACAGCGTACCCGGTGGTTATAGCCAGATGGTCTCGGGTAGGCTTTGGAAGTGCGGGTCTCCAGTAACTACTTTAGCTTCATGCAGTCTGGCCGCTCCGAGGACGAGACCGTCGAAAAGACTGGGAGTACGAAGCCTTCTCTTCCGAGCCGTCTTGACAAGCTCGAGGTAGGCCTTTGACGCGGACATGGCAAGTTCCGGAGTTATAGGCAGCACATGGGACGCTCCTTGCACTGCCGACAGCATCTCCCTAATCAGCCTCTCAGGAACCTTCTCACGGAGATATTTTCTAGCAAGCTCCGCGAGAACCGTGTCAGGAGTTAAGGCCTCGTCAGCCGACTCGATGAGCTCCCTCACCCGACCACCTTTACCACTCCCGAGAAACAGTTCGACCCAGGCGTAAGAATCGACAAGAACTCTCACCGGTCTTCTCCCCTATCCTCATCCGTGAACGGTTTAACCCTGCCTTTGTCCACGCCGAAGACACCTGCCAGAATCTTCCTCCGGTGACTCTTGATCAGAGCCATTACCGTCTCGTCAATACTCCTAGCCTTCATCTCCTCCCTCAGACGCTCTAGATTCGATAGAGTATCCCGTGAAATCTTCACCGTAGTATCTGCGGCCACGATGTATACCAGTATACCTTTACACTATTCTACCTATTTAGCTTAGCCTGAGAGATTCACTGCGTTCCATAAGTCTACAGGGAACATTATCATCGACTACGGACCACTTTTCGCACCAGACATTTATTTGAGCCTAGGGCGCCGAGCTTAGGGAATCCTAGCTCCATGAACATTGAGGCGGTTCCAACCCACATGAATGAACTAGAGTATGGTTTTCCTCGGGATCAGAGTCGTTTCGATTCCTGCGAGAGTCCGTTTCATACCAGAGACGCCATGATTACATTCACCCCTCTCTGCAAAAGAATACCGATATCGCACGGGAAGGATCGAGTGACCAGACAGTGAAGATTTGACTGATGGTCTGCCGACGTTTTTTATCTAATCATAGAGCGAGGGCAGGTTCATGATTGCTACAGTGGTTCTAGGGCTCGTTAACTTGTTCTGCACTGGCATCTTGGCGGGCGAGGAGTTGGTGATCTACTACGGGGTGCGGACGCCGCTCGCCAGCTTAGATGAACGCCCGCAGACTCTGTTGCGTCAAGCACTGATCCGCCGCTTGCGTATCTTGGTCCCCGCCATCTTTGTGCCCTCTATTCTATTAGGGGTTGCAGTGACAGTCCTTGGTGGCTTCGGCCCTGGCTTTGGCTTTCATGTCGCCGGAGTGCTCGCCTTGCTCACCTGGACTTCGGTCACGCTACCCGGAACCGCGTCGATCAATGCGGCCGTCCTCGGCTGGGATCCGAGCTCGCTGCCCGAGAACTGGCGAGCAGTGGTCGACCGGTGGGAGCGATTCGCCTCTGTGCGTCCTTGGGCGGCGACGGCTGCGTTTGTTCTGTTCTTGACAGCCATAGCGTTGTAGCATCCAACGGCAAGTCTAGTAAGCCAGCTTGGCAAGGATTTCTCGGATTTCTTCGTATAGATCTCGTGCCCGTGGTGTTGGTCAGTGTCGTACCCGTTGTGCCTAGGAGTTCTTGCGTAATCTCT
>Ga0209266_1001599_pt1 | contig 14806 bp, 9 predicted proteins | sample GraSoiAngelo_132_FD_185889 | JGI IMG/M metagenome (GOLD analysis project Ga0209266, IMG submission 185889) | Grasslands soil microbial communities from the Angelo Coastal Reserve, California, USA - 14_0929_02_40cm (SPAdes) (version 2) | ecosystem: Environmental > Terrestrial > Soil > Grasslands ...
ATCCGGTTCGCTGCCGTAGAGTTCGAAGCAATGGACGATGTCGATGAGGTCGCGAACCCGCTCGGCCCTCCGGTCGTTGTAGGAGACGAACTTCAGCAGTATGCAGGCCGCTACTGAAGCCATCGGAACGACAAGATCCCCAACCTGCTCCCGACGTGCGGATTCGAAGGCCTCCTCGAAGCCGCGAGTGCTCATTACTCGATCCTGCCCTGGCCATTCCAGGGCGTCGCCGGGTGCGAGAGTTCTGCTGTAGGGGATCAAATCGAGCTCAGCCGGGCCATACTCGAGTCGGTGAGGCACGCGCGCTTGCCGGAAGCCCGCGCCGAGTAAGCGCCGCTTCAGGTCCTCGTATTCTTCCCAACTCGTCGCGCGCACAACCACGTCAACATCGCGTGTCGTGCGACCCCCGGCCAAGCCGTAGCGCATGTCGATGAGGACGATGGGTACGGAGGCGCCGATCACCAGAACGCGATCAGGGCCGGCGATGTCCAGGAGCAGGCGCAGTGCCTCAAGAGCGGCGGGGTCAATCGGCATCGTCCGCCGCGAGTCGCTCTAGGTATTGTTCGTAGATGATGCGAGCCGTCTCGCGCTCACGCTCGCGTCCGGAATGCAGGAGCTCAGCGTAGACGAGGAGTGGATGGGCCACCTGCTGCTCGCCGCCCATCGACCACGTGACAGCCGGACAGAACTTCCGGAGAATCGTGATCGGGCCCGTTGGCGACGGTAGCCAACGGAGTTCTTGGAGGACGCCCTTCGGCCAATCGGATACGAATGCGGTGAGGGTCTCCCCTCGGTAGTGGCGCGTGAACTCGTAGGCCCCGAGCCCGCCCGTCACTGCGGATTCGATCTGGCGCTGGCGCAGCGCTTCACGCAGGTGCTGCCAGTTCGCGGCTGGGTCCTTTTCAGGTGCGACGAAGACCCCGTGGAGCAGCTTCGGCCGCAGTTGCTCGCTGTAACCGGACACCCATCGTTCAAGCAGCTCCCGGCGGCGACCAAGACGCGACCCTGCGCGGCGGCGGGTGAGGTAACCCTTGCCTTTGAGCTCGTTCATGATGACGGCGATCGAGCCGAGCGCCACTCCGCTGTGAACAGCGAGCTCGCGATAGGGCATATCCGTAGCGGCGGGCTCGACCAGGAGAACGAACAGGACTTGCAAACCGCTCGGCATGAAAAGGCGCGCCGACCGTGACTCCGGCAATGTTCGAGGCCGCGCGCCCGATTTGAGGAGATGGAGCTTGGGTGGTCTGTGGATCAGCAGATTTCCTGCGGCATCTACGTAATCGACTTCTGCTTCTCTCAAGCGCTGGGCGTTTGCCGGCGAGACGTAGTCGGCGAACAGAATCGGCTTACGTTTGTCCCTCTGCCGCTGGACTCGTGGGAGGGTGAGAAGCAGCCAGTGGTCGAGCTTTGAGGGTGTCAGCTGCCGTTTCACGGCGCCGAAATAGGTGAACTGGCCGACGTCGGTCTCAAGGACGAGGCTGAGGTCAGCCGAGGGAGGCTCGCTGAAGCGCACGGGCGTGCGTATCGTAGCTTTCCTGATCCCCGGTAGCGCTTCGAGATGGCTACGGCACAGAGCGACGATATCAGGCTCGGATTGCACTCGTTCACTATATCACGTTGTTCACTATCGGTGAACAAATCTATACGCTGAACTTTCGAGGGCCTGTCGAACCGGTCGCCGTCTGGGCGATCAAGGGAGGGATGAGCACCCTCGAAACGCCTCCTGCGCCTTCGAGGACAACCGACCGCACAGGCTCTTCTATCGTGCAAACTCAGAAGCACACAGATATCCTTTCGACCTGTTTTCATTCGGCGGAGACGCCCAGCGTCAAATCAGGGGCCCGGTCGAGTTCATTCACGGTACGTGAACACGTCTAATATCTGAACAATGTCGCTCCGAGAGGGAGATCCTTCACCAAAACGAAACTCACCCGTCCTGCATATCTTCCTACTCGATCATTTCGGGGCGTAAGCGCATCATTGGCAGCATCGATGTATCTGAATGTCGTCGCGATCTCGCGAGCGGAGTGACGCTGTACAAGATTCGACCAGTATCGGTCTTTCGTTGTAGCCTCGCCTCATGGCGCTGAGCTTTCTGTTCCGTTTCCGCGATTTCATCGCACCGACGATTGACGAGCACAAGGCCATCATCCGCGACCACACCTCATGCTGGTGGGGCTGGTGGAAGCGTCCGTCGGAAGATGACCGGCGCGACGTGTGGGACGCGCTCAACGAACTCGCGAGGCTAGAGTCACCTGTCGAGATCGGGCTTTTCGATTCGGGGCACGGCCGCGTCTATCCCGCCCGGGTCACCCAGGTCATTCCTCCTCGACGCGACGATCACGGGACTTCGATCGTCCCTCCCCTCCCGCCGGGAGATGAGGTCCTCGTTCCGACCTACTACCGGACTAGCCCGTTCAGTCGAGCCTGGATGCGTCTGTCTCACATCGATGAGCCAATACGCTTCTTCGGCGAGTACTCGTTCGAACGACTTCCGACGTTGCCCTATTACGCGCCCGCGACACTGTCGCGATTCGAAGGCAAGGTGATTGTCGCCGACGCCGAGCTCCGGGGGATGGACACCACCATTTGGCAGATTCGGCCTAGCCGCGCCGACGATCGCCACGAGACGATTATCCTGAGCGTGCCCGGAGTCGCGAGTCCCATCAGCAACGCGCCGATTCTCACGAAATCATCCCGGATCCTGCATGTCACTGACCCGCACTTCGCCGTAGGTGCGCATCGGGAGCAACATGGCTGGCGCCTCGAGAGCGAACCAAACGACGGCCGTCGCACACTCGCAGAAGCAATCCAACAAGCTGTGCCACCCCCTATCGGCCTGATTCTCGTTACGGGTGATCTCACATTCATTGGGCTGCCTGCCGAATTCACCGAGGCGAGAATCTCGCTGCTGAAGCTGCTCGGCATCTACGACCTGGACGCAGGCTCCCTTATCGTCATTCCCGGGAACCATGACATCAAATGGACGCAGGAGGACGCCTATGATGAGTCAGCCCGAGTAACTATCGCCCCGGCGGCGGCAAAGGAAAACTACCGACGCTTCTATCGCGACCTTTTCTTCCATGATCCGAACGAAGATCTCTCGATGGGGCGTCGCTTCGTGACACCTTCGGGTCTCGTCCTGGAGATCTGCGCGGTTAACTCAAGCTCGCTCGAGACCGGACGACACTTTCTGGCAGGCATGGGCAGAGTTCAGGAGCATGCCTTCGTCGCTGTTGCCAACGCCCTCGGCTGGGCTGCACAGCCTGGCCTCTCGCTTCGTCTATTGGCCCTACACCATCACCTCATGCTCACCGAAGACCTCGAACCGGAAGCCAGCTATTATAAAGGCTTCGGTATCGCGATCGATGCACCGCGAATTCTGCGTCTCGCTGCCACTCATGGCGTTCAACTCGCCCTCCACGGCCACAAGCACCGCGCATTTATCGGACGTTCAAGCATCTATGAGTTACCTGAGTACGCTCAGCCGCAATACGAGCGCGGCGTAATTTCGATCGTCGGTGGTGGGAGTGCGGGGTCGACGGACGTACCACATGACAGCAATTATCTGAATGTGATCGAGACCGAGAGCGCAGGCCTCACGCTCAAGATCCTCCGGGCTCAGAACCGGGGCGCCTTCCAGCCAATGCAGGCGTGGAAAGCCGGTCTCGAATTGGACGGCACGCTGAAGCGACTCGTCCTAGCGGACTGGCGTCGACTCGCTGAGGCGCAGTAATGCCGACCGATGTCAGACGTGTGAGGCTTTTGATCACCGACCTCGACAATACACTCTACGACTGGGTTTCATCGTTTGTCCCAGCATTTTATGAGATGGTCCGCGTTGCCGCTGGGCTCCTGGATGTCCGTGAAGAGCAGCTTCTCGACGACCTACGAGTCGTCCATCAGCGATATCGAAACTCGGAACAGCCCTTCGCGCTCCTCGAGACGGCGTCCGTTCAAACGCGCCTCGGCATGATGACAAGAGCAGATCAGGCCAGGGCTCTCGATCCAGCATTCCATGTCTTCAACGCTGCTCGTCGTAAGCATCTACGCTCGTACCCCGGCGTTATTGCGACACTGGAGTGCATCCGAAAAACAGGATGCGCTGTGGTAGCTCACACCGAGGCCGTGGTGGAAAACATCATTTATCGGCTCGACGCGCTCGACCTCCTAAGATATCTCGACCGCGTGTATGCGCCTGAAGGAGTCGGCATCGTGCACCCGTTTCCCGAGCAGCTGGCGCGCTTCAACTCGGCCAAGCAAAAGCTCCGCGCCTTGCCAGCTACCCACCGTAAGCCCGAGCCGACCGTCGTGGATGACATCTGCCATGATTTCTCTGTCGCATCGTCGGAGACTGTTTACGTCGGCGACAGCCTGTCGCGTGACGTGCTAATGGCTAAGCTCGCCGGCGCGATCGCTGCTCATGCCGAATACGGAACACGCCGAGACGCCCAACTGTGGCAGCAACTCGTTCGGGTCACACACTGGACCGAAGAAGACGTCCAGCGCGAGCGCAACCTTCAGGCCCAATCAATGGACGTCGCGCCCGATCTAGTGCTGGGAGAGTTTTCCGACCTACTTAGACCCTATAGAACACCAAACGGCTCTACTCGACTCGAGTTCGTCTCTCACTGACAAGTTTTCACGACGCCAAGAACTCCGAAGGCTCGATAGCTCCCTAGTGGGAGGATTGACCGATGATCATACTCGATGTCGAGACAACGGGCCTTGATCCCAAGAGACATTCGATCGTCAGTGTCGGAGCCCTCGATTTCTCCCAGCCATCCAACCAGTTCTACCGAGAGTGCCGAATCTGGGCTGGGGCTGAAGTGGACAAAGCAGCCTTACAGGTCAACGGCTTCACCGAGGCCTCCATCCGTGACCCGGGCAAACCTAGCCTCGAGGCTTTGCTCATCCAGTTCTGGCAATGGCTCCAAACCGTAGACGAGAGAACCATCGCCGGCGAGAATCCGTCGTTCGACCGCGATTTCTTGCTGGCATCTGCGGAACGTTACACGATGGACTTTCAACTCGGTTACAGAACCGTGGATCTCCACTCTCTTTGCTATTGCGATCACCTCAGGCGCGGCATCGCGCCTCCGATTAAGAACGGACGTTCAGATCTGAATCTTGACTGGCGCACTTGGGGCTGCCTGCGGAGCCGACACCCCACCATGCGATGGTCGGCGCAAAGCTAGAGGCCGAGGCTTTTTCTAGACTCGTCAGGGGTGAGGGACTCCTAGAGGAGTTCGCTGGGAAACAGACGCCCAACGGTGTCGGAGGCCGTGATTGAAATACGTTTGTCTTATTCCGATCCGAGCGATGATGCGGCCGCCCGCTGCGGAGCGTGCGAGCAGGCAGCACCGGTGACGCTCGCTACGTACAGATGCAGAGGGCAGTCGCCGTAGAGTCGTCGAGGACCGTCGACGTTCCAGCCTCTCTGGCCGAACAGACTATGCGAACCACCCATCGGCTAACCGACGACAGTCCTCCTCACGTCCAGAGAGTAGGGCCTGGATCGCCTTGAGATAAATTGCCGCGGCACCAGTGATTCTCCGCGGAACGAGCACTGGAAGCTTAGATCTCCGGGCTCGTATTTCGTTAAGCCGTCAGTGTAGACGCGGCGTAGTTCCTTTACGAGTTTCCTCGTCCGACTCGTCAACAACGACAATGCCCACGCCGCCTGCTCATCCCGCCTTCTCGCAGAGGTGAATCGTACGACATAAAGGGTATTCGAGGCTGCCAAGCTCGGCATCGCACGAAGGCTTATCCATGGACCGTCTTGTGACATACCACTCATAAACCCATGAATATGCCGTGGGAGTGGCGTCCGGTACCATGGCCTACGTCGCGTAATCTTCAGAGCGCTCTGATTGCAGCCGCCTGACTTCCCAAAATCGATGTATTTGCGCACTGCCGGGTGATTTCGTAGACGCCGAGGCGGATCGAAGAGCCACACCCGTTCCCCGTTATCACGCAAAGTCCGCCATCTGGCCTTGGTCAGTACCCCCCAACGAAGCTGCCGAGCCTTTGAGACGAGGGGCCTCATGGACCCAACTGGTAGGTTGAGCTCCCTCCTCTTCTTTTCCGTCATGAGGAAATAGCTCACGTCTCCCGATACACCACCAAGTCGGATCTGCAACACCTCCTTCAGCGGCCGCATGCTACTTTGGACGGTGACGAACCGCCTCTTTGTCGCTTCCCTCTTGATACCAATGCCTGGCTCGCCCAGTGCACGAACAAGCCCATCTGCTGAAGCGTGTTCCATCCGGATGTGACGTGCTGCCGTTGTGCCGAGTCCGCGCCCAAGCAACACGACACACCCATCTTGGACTGCCCCAAAGAGTCGACCGTGGCTGCGATGAATCTCGACGTGGGAGAACCACCTGGGGAACGCGTCGCGAAGCGGCGCGGCGTAGTTCGCATAGGTCCAGGCTGCTGGGAGAACGAAACAAATACTGCCGCCAGGCTTCAAGAGCTGCAGACTTGCACACAGAAAGACGTACCAATAGTTTGATCCCGGTCTAACTCGAATGCCGCCGGGCGCCGTTATCCGAAGCGCCGCTTCCTTCAGCCGTCCTCTTAGGCGATCCAGCGAAAGGTAAGGCGGATTGGCGACGATACGGTCGAAGCGAATGTCTGTTCGCAAGGACCAAGCCACGAAGTCGGTTCCGCGAACTGTCGTAGCTAGTACGTCGCTCGGTGAAGGCTCCTTCTCGAGGTCCACCGCCGTAATGCGACGACTTGGAACTCCCGATTCGGCCAGTGCTCGCACGAAGACCCCTTCCCCAACGCATGGATCGAGCCATCGCGCATCGCGCGAATCTCCAAGAGCATTCACCATTGCCGTCGCGAGCCCCGGCGGTGTTTCTACGATGCAGGAAGCAAGGGCACGAATCATATTGCCCGCGGCTAGAGGAAGAGCGCCGCCTCAGGCTTGAGCTTCTTCAGCCTAATCCAGGGCGACCCGAGCCCGCTCGGCTTAGTCAATTCCTGACTCTGCCAGGCTAATAGTCGCCCCAGTCGTTTTGACTGAATCCGTCGCCATACCTGTAGTTCGTCCCCTTCTCGGAGCCCTTCTCGCTCCCATCGGTCCTGAAACAGCTCGCCCAACACATACTCGAGCGCGACTGTAGGCGTCGCCAAGAAGAACGGAAGGCGGGGCACTGATAAAGCCTTCGGGAACGGCACCGCTTCCGTCTGACCGAGCACTTGTGTGTGGAAATGACACCCCGGTGATGCGTCATCTCCAATTTCGAGTCTCCACATCGCGAGTTCTCTCTCGTCGTCCTTCTGGATGAGTCGGATACGAGTTGACGCTTTCCCGTCAAGTGCGAATCCCTTCGGTAGCATGGCCTTCTTCGGTGGTTTGATCGGTCTTATCTCCCAGACGCTTGTCAGCTCCGCGAACACCGAGTATCTGCCACGCCTACCACGCTCATACTCGCCCTCGCTGGCAATTGTTCTCAGCGGGAACTCTTCGCGTATCATCCAAGGCACAACACGGCTACCGCGCGAACTCTGGATCGTCGCCAGCGACGCTTTCATTTCCCCGAACACCCGATCAGAGCCAGGGGTCACGAAGTCTCTTGCCAAGGCTGAGATCGCGTCGATCTCTTCGCGCAGCTCGCGGAATTCGAACTGGATCGGCGGCAAGAGACTTATCCGTCCAGACGCCTTTCTATTTCCGTAGCCGATCCCTGTCCTGCGACAGAACCACAGCACGAAGCCCTGAGTGCTCTCTGGCCAATTCAATCGTGGTCCATGCCTGCTCGGCATAGACAGGCCAATCATCTGGCTGGATCCGAACTGCCTTGTCCGCCTCAGAAAATGCTTCAAGAGGGAGATACTTCTCGTCGACACAAATAATAGGCTCGGGCACCGAGGCCCGTTCTAGGCTGCCGCCCGAAACTGAAGCTAGTGCCTTATGAATTTCCTCTGCGTCAAACGGTTTGCCGTCCGTGAACTCCCACAGCCAGCTGTCGACTCCGGCCCTCCACCACCGAGGACCCAGAAAATCGGCCAAGACGCCCTTGTACCGCAGGCGATCCATATTCTTCCGTAGAGCCCTGCTTCGAGTGAAACCGCGCATCAACGACCTTGGCGACATCCGAAATCTTGCCGCAAGCCGGTAGGAGTCCAAGAGAAAGCACGGATACGGCATAATTCGGTGAAGAAGCCACCGTAGAAATGCGAGACCATGGCTGCGTTTCGATAGCTCGTGAATTGGTGGATGACACTCTTCGATGTCGTGCCAGGCTTTCGCCGTCCACGCGACCTTGCCGGGAACGGCAAGCAGCTCCCTGACCGTCTCTTGTCTCTTGTTAGGCGCATCGCTGGGCCACGAAGGCGGAAGGCGACGAACCGCCCGCGCCAGCCCCGTAATCTGACGGCTGAGCTCCGGCCCTGTCTTTGGCTGCTGCTTCGGAAATGCCCATTCGAGATTGTTCACTCGTGCAATCAGATGTTCCCGCGCCTCAGGGGGAAAGGGCTCGGAGAGATCGGCCAAATAGCTCGATCGGAGAGCGAACGCTGTCGGAGGATGATCCTGCCTGTCTCTAATATGCGAGCGCAACACGGCCGCCAGCGCCAAGCCTGTTGCAGGCTGTAGTGCAAGAGAGCTTTGCGCGTCTCGCGCCTGCCATTCTTTCAAGCGGAAGTCAATCAGGACGAGATCGGCGTCCGCCAGATGCGACCGCCCAACCTCCTCCGGATGTACTACGTCGACGGCGACGTACGGGCGGAGCTCAAGTTCGAACCCGCGCTGCTTATCCGGTTCGTCGTCGATCACTAGCACCCTCGGCCTGCCTCCTTTCATCGCACTACGCGGGGAATAGGAGCTCTACGGCAGTCTGAAAACCCTTACTTGGCCTACTAAAGCGGATTGTTGCTCCGTATTCCTCCAGAATGTTCCTAGTAATCGGCAGGCCAAGCCCCATGCCTTGGCCCAGCACTGGGTCAACGGTTGCCGTCGTAGACTTAAACGGCCGGAACCACTTCTCCCCCTTCTCTGGATCGACCGCCACTCCGGTGTTTTCTATCACTAGCCGTACGCTCCCATTTTCAAGTTCTCGCGCCAACGAGCGGATCTGCCCATCGCGCCCTGCCGCCTTCACAGCGTTCGTAAGCAGATTGGCAAACACGGCGACGAGTTCGGCCTGGAACATCTTGGGCGATCTTAGGCCAGATGGGATCCGGTTTTCGATCCTGATCCCTCGTTGACTTGCGAGATGCTCGACCAATCGTGTGGCGCTGTCGAAACGCGCAGCGAGGTCGTGTCGGGTCCGTCTCCTTCGTGCATCTGGCCTCACGACATCAACAAGGTACGAGGCTTGCTTTTCGAGGCTCCGCCGCAACTCGCCGACTAAGGCGATGACATGCGAGAGATCCCTTCGCAGAAGCTTGGGTAGTGAGGACCTATCTCGAATCCGACCCAACGCGGTCTCAATCGCTTCCGATTGGCCCACGATGCCGTTGATCTCATGGATGAGAGCCGCCATCTGTGTGCCGACTGAAGCCAGCACGCGGAGCATCGAGCGTTCGGCCACAACCTCAGCTATCGCCGGCGTTGCCGTCGAAAGCTCGCGAATCGCGCTACCTATCCTCGCCCGGGCGTCGTCTACGCTCCCGCGCTCAGACAGGCTCTCCGCCTCTTCCACAAGCTCCCTTGCCCGCCGCAGCGAAGGCTCGATCTCACGGATCGGAAAAACCTTGCCCCGGCCAGCCCGCTCCTGCCGTCGTCTTTCTCTGAACTGAAGCCGGGCCGCGGCACGCGTTCGCGTCCCCAGATCGACGCCGAGCCGTACGAACTCTGTTACGAACTGGAATCCCCGGTCGGGCACGAACCCTTCCCGGTTGACAAGGAGCCTCAGAGAGGGTGCGCGCCGCTCCGTCAAGAAAACACCTCCGAAGTACGCGGCGTTAGGCAAGATCACAAGTCCGACATCCCTATCCGCCTCGCCTATTACTAACGCACCACGGCCGATCGTCCTCAGAACGCGCGCTCGCCTCGTGTAGTCCGCGTCAAGAGAGAGCCAATCGTTCTTGGGCTCGCCATATGGGAGCACTCGAAACCCCTCGAGAAATACTCGGATACCGGAAGCACCTACAACCCAGCTTCGGTTCGTGAAAGAACCCGGTAGGCGCCCTTCTCGGACGAAGATCCTCGCCTGGAAAAACGGTCCCGCGGCCTCGGGATGGTTGACGGACAGCCTGCTGCCTTCCGCATCCGGATTCACCCTGAGTGTTCTAAGTGTTGGCGTAATTGCGTAATGGATCTTCCCATCTTGCCTAGCAGCGTCGACCTCAATGATCCAGTTCGCCACTTCGGCAAGCGCCTGCCAGTAATCTTCGCCGGTCGCAAACTCGCCATCGAGTACAACCGAGAAGCCAGGATCTCCAGTGACAGTTTCGCGAACGATTGGCTGTTCGAACAGTAGGGGCCTGCTGACTATTGTGTCACGCAGCGGGGAGGTCAGAACCTTCGGTGCTTCGAACGTCTGAACTTCTGTGAGAAAGCTCGATCGCTCCCCTGCCGTCCACCGGCGTCGTAGCCCGCGGAGTGTTATTACGGTTCCCGGAATCGCTGTACTTACTAGCGGCGACTCCTTAAACACAACTGCAGACGTGCCTTCCAACTCGTCCAGCGTCTCATGTTGTTCAATAACGCTCCAATCAATCCTCGCATCAATAGCCTTTAGGCTCTTCCTGCCAGGTAGGGGCTCTGGTACTGACGTCAGTTCCAGCACCTGAGCCAGCTTGTGCGCAGCGAGCCGACCCACGCCCTTCGCTCCAGTGAACCGTCGTTCACATTTCGGCGATAACCGACCTCCCACCTCCTTCGCACGAGAGGCGATCCTAAGAAAGCCTTGCTCAAATTCATCGGGAGTCATGCCTACACCGTCGTCCTTGATTCGAATGAATCCCCGACTCAAGTCGTCAAGTGCCTCGCCGTAGACGGTGACTTTTTTCGCGTCCGCGTCGTAGGAGTTCTTAATGAGTTCCACGAGGGCGGTAGAGTCACGTCCGACCAGCAGCTCGCCGAGCTCTCTGAAGAGATGGGTATCGACTGTGAACTTTGGCATCGATCAGTGTCCCGATGCTCGCAGACTCGGGCCTCTGCGACAGACGTTCACCGGCCACCCCCGAACGCTATTGCGCACGTACTGTTGTCATGTTCGTTTTCAGCCGAAAAACGCGCTGGCAATTCCGGTACGTTTGGGCTCCGCGTTCCGCGAGCCAAATCAGTCCGGGTCGTTCGCAGGGACGAGTGCCGCAGATCACGGCTTCGTTTAACTTCCGCCATAAACTCCGATATCGACCCTCTACGCGGCATCTGACCTGTACGTCACCGAAAAGATCGTGTCAGCCAGCCACCTTTTGAACGCTGGGTTGTCGCTGAACTGTTTGAAGAGCTCCGTGTCGTCTTTGAGCACGGCGGTCATTACGCGCGCGAGCGCCTTATCGTGCTCGATGCGGGCATTCTGGCGGTCGGAGTGCTTCTTCGCATTCTGGTAGGCCGCGTCCGCAGCAACCTTTGCGGGAATCTCCTCGGTGATGAGTCGGTGAACCCGGTCGGCGTCAGTCCACGGGATGCTCCCAAATTGGTCGTTGAACGCCTTGATAATGTTCGAAAGACGGTCGAGCTCCGGCTCGGGCTTGCCGCCGCCTCCGCTGGTGGGCACGGGCTCGATCTCCGCATCCTGGTCAGGTAGCTGGATCTTCATCGCAGCCTTCTTCTCGACTCGATAGCTGTCCATGTCGATCGCTTCCAGGACGCCTTTGGACAGGTCCTCCTCTTTCGGTGCTGGCAGCTTGGGCACGAGGAAGTTCAGGAAGATCGAGAGCTTCTCCCACTCCGCATTGGTGTACGGCAGAATCGAGGCCAGGAAACCATGGGTCCGCAGGAAGGCCTTGGCCTTCCCCTTGAACTCCACCTGCCCGTCCTCGTCGAGCTGCTCTTTGTAGACGGCGACGCAGGCGTCTAGGATTGGGTCTAGCTGGTCACGGTCGGCGCCGCCCAGGTAGAGCTCGACGAGCTGATCGACCTGCGGCGAGCCGTAGACTTGGTAGCCGTCGAGCGACGCCTTCAGGTCGTGCAGCTTGTTCGGGTCTGTCTCCTCGCTCAGGATCGTCGTGCGGTAATAGTCCGCGAACGCGGCCTCGATCGTCTCTGCGTCGTTCATGAAGTCCAGGACGAACACGTCGTGCTTGAGAGGGTGGGCACGGTTGAGGCGCGACAGGGTCTGGACCGCCTTGATGCCGGAAAGCGGTTTGTCCACATACATGGTGTGTAGCAGCGGCTCGTCGTATCCGGTTTGGAACTTGTCCGCGCAGATGAGGAACCGATAGGGGTCCTCCTGGATCCGGTGCGGAATCTGACTGCTCGGGAAATGATTGAGCGACGCCTCCGTGACTTTCGCGCCCCCGTACTCATGCTCGCCCGAGAAGGCGACAATGGCCTTGAACGGGCTCCTCCGCTCCGCGAGGTACTCCTGAATGGCGTGGAAGTACTGGATCGCCCGTTCGATACCGCTCGTGACCACCATCGCCCGCGCCTGGCCCCCAAGCTTGCCAAGCCCGATCACCTGTTCGTGGAAGTGATCGACCATGATCTCGGCTTTGAGCCTGATCGCGTGCTCGTGGCTCTCAACGTACCGCCGGAGCTTTTTCCGCGCCCTTTTCACGTCGAACTCGGGGTCCCCCGGGATCGTCTTGACGAGCTTGTAGTAGCTCTCGACCGGCGTGTAGTTGTTGAGCACGTCCAGGATGAAGCCCTCCTCGATTGCCTGCTTCATGGTGTAGCTGTCAAACGGTCGATGCTTCACTTGGCCACCTTCGTGATGAGCCTCACCAAAGATCTCGAGCGTCTTGTTCTTGGGCGTGGCGGTGAAGGCGAAGTAGCTCGCGTTCGGCAGAAGCTTCCTCGCTTCCATGATGCGGTTGATCTTGTCCTCAAGTGTCTCGTCTTCTTCCTCTGCTCCGCCCGTGGCTAACGCCATACTGACGGCCGCCGATGTCCGCCCGCCCTGACTCGAGTGTGCCTCATCAATGAGGATCGCGAACCTCTTGCCGCGGTGCTCGCTGCCGATCTCGTCGAGGATGAACGGGAACTTCTGTACCGTGGAGATGATGATCTTCTTGCCGTTCTCGATGAACTTCTTAAGGTCGCCAGAATGTTCGGCGTGGCCAACGGTGGCCCCGACCTGGGCAAACTGCTTGACGGTGCCCTGGATCTGCTGGTCCAGGATGCGTCGGTCAGTGACTACGATAATCGAGTCGAACACCTGCGCGCCGTCCTTGCGCAGGCCGATGAGCTGGTGAGCGAGCCAAGCGATGGAGTTCGACTTGCCACTCCCCGCCGAGTGCTCGACGAGGTAGCGCCTGCCGGCGCCGTGCTCGGTGGCGTCAGCAAGGAGCTTCCGCACCACGTCCAGCTGATGGTACCGGGGCCAGATCTGCACTTTCCTCTTCTTGCCCGTCTTCTCGTCCTTCGTCTCGACCACCTGGGCATAGTTCTCCAGAATGTCGGTTAGCCCCTGAGGCGTGAGGATCCGCTTCCAGAGGTAGTCGGTCTTGAGACCATCGGAATTCGGCGGGTTGCCGGCCGCGTCGTTCCAGCCCCGGTTGAATGGCAAAAACCATGAGGCCTTGCCCTTGAGCTGGGTGCAGAAGCGCACCTCATGGTCGTCTACGGCGAAGTGCACCACGCAGCGCCCGAACTCGAAGAGTCGCTCGCGCGGGTCGCGGTCGCGCTTGTACTGGTGGACAGCGTCGTGCACGGTCTGCTTGGTGAGGCTGTTCTTGAGCTCGAAGGTGCCGACCGGCAGGCCGTTGATGAACAGGCCGAGGTCCAACGCGAGCTGCGTCTCATCGCGGCTGTAACGGAGCTGCCGGGTGACGCTGAAGCGATTCTGCGCGTAGCGCTCAGCGGCCGCCGGGTTGCCTGGCGACGGCGTGCCGTAGAAGAGGTCCATCTGCTGCGGCCCATGCTTGACACCGTGGCGCAGGACATCGATCACGCCACGCTTGCTGATCTCACCTTGCAAGCGGGCCAGGAACTTCCGCCGCGTAGGGCCATCCTGGTCAAGACTGACCGAGTCCGCTACCTTCGGCTGCGTGCCCCGTAAAAAGGCGCCGAGTTGGGTCAGGTCCACGCAATACTCGCGATCGTAGTCGCCGGGATTGCCGCAGATCCAGCCAGTTCCGCCATATGCCGCGGCCGGCTCGCGCACCATGCCCGGCGGCGGCGGGTCGCACGCGCTACCGGTCAGCGCCGTACAGATAAGCCGCTCGAGACCTTTCTCGCTCGTGTCAGTCTTTCTCAATTCGCCTCATCCCGATGGGAATGTCCAGGCGAATAGACCGAATGAGCGCGCGCAGGGGCGTAGAGCCAATCATGAGCGCGTCAGTCCATGCTGCCTCAGGAACCGTGCCTACGGCGTGTTGCTTGACAAGCCGCTCCCACGCCTGGCCATCGGAGAGTGGCGCTCCTTGATCCCGCATCTCATCCGCGTTCAGAAAACCCAGATACACAAGGACGACCGGCACACCGAGGAAGGCGATCCTCCAGGACCAGGCGAACCGATTGGCGAGCTGGTAGTGCGAGTCCCGGGATAGCGCCCAGCCAGGGCGAACCTCGTTCAACGCTTTGCTGGCAGCGGCAATGGCCTTGCCGATCCGCTCCTGATTCTCCGCGTTCCCGCCTTGCGCCTTGCCGTCATCCTTGATCTCGGCGACGTGGGCCTTAGCCTCGACCAGGATCAACCCCTTGCTGCCGTCGATGGTGGCGGTGCTCGCGATGTCC